>Ga0163210_1000269_pt1 | contig 21067 bp, 17 predicted proteins | sample Kivu_220m_FD_113536 | JGI IMG/M metagenome (GOLD analysis project Ga0163210, IMG submission 113536) | Freshwater microbial communities from Lake Kivu, Western Province, Rwanda to study Microbial Dark Matter (Phase II) - Kivu_220m | ecosystem: Environmental > Aquatic > Freshwater > Lake ...
TCAAGGTCCTCATCAACCGCAAGCTCATCGAGGAATCGCTCGAAGCGACCCCTTTGACCGTCACTCTCTTTGACCGGTCCGGGACCGAGGAATATGTCGTCGGCCACGACGAGGTTCACTTCGACCCCGGTTCGGCCGCCGTCCGGCTCCTCGACCACTCGACGCAGGACGCGCGTTTGCCCCTGACCGCCGACCTCATCCGGCTGGCCCGGGTGACGGAACACTGCGCCAACCTCCATTTTCAGAGCACGGCCCTGATCGCCTCCGAGGTATCGAAGATCATCGCCGACAGCTACCGCCTGTTCATCGGGCTCCAATACTGTTCGAAGCCCGTCGTGACGGGGCTCTTCCGGACCGGGGGATTCCGGCCCATGGCCGAGATGCTGGCGGCTGTCCGCGGCGGAACCGAAGAGCTTCGCCGAAAGCCGCTGGCCGTCTTCGACGCCTGCCCCTCCCCTCCCCTGAAATGGAGCGATCTGACCGCCCAGAGCCTGATCGATTGCGCTCGGGCCGGCATCCCGTCGCAGCTCATCTCGATGGGACTGACCGGCGCGACCTCGCCCGTAACGCTGGCCGGAACCCTCGTCCAGCATGTCGCGGAGAATCTGGCCGGCCTTGTCATCTGCCAGATGGCCCGCCGCGGCGCGCCCGTCATCTTCGGCGGCTCTCCGGCGGCGTTCGACATGAGAAAAGGGACGACGCCGATGGGCGCGATCGAAACGATGATGATCGACATGGCCTACGCCCAGATCGGAAAACACCTGAAGCTCCCGACCCACGCTTATATGGGTCTCAGTGACGCCAAGGTCAACGATTCCCAGGCCGGCCTCGAGACAGGCATGGGCGCCGTCCTGGCCGCCCTGGCCGGCATCAACGTCGTCTCGGGCGCCGGGATGCTGGATTTCGAAAGCACCCAGAGCCTGGAAAAGCTCTTGATCGACAACGAGATCTGCGGCATGGCCTATCGTCTGGTCGGAGGCATCTCCCAAAGGGACGAACCGCTGGCGCTGCGGCTCTTCGAAAGCCTGGGGCCGGACGGGCAGTTCCTCTCGCTGCCCCATACCCGCCAATGGTATAAGGCCGAATACGCGTTGACGAGCTTGGCCGACCGGGAAACCTATGACGCTTGGGTCGGGCAGGGCCGGACGTCGATGGCCGAGCGAGCGCACGACCGCCTGGAGCGCCTCCTGGCCGGGCCGGCCCCCCTCCTTGTCGAGCCGGGCCTTCAAAGAGAGTTGCGGCGGATCATGGAGAGCGACGCCGAGGCGAACGGCGCAGGTGCCCTGCCGGGAGCGGCAGGATGACCGGGCCGACGTTCGTCGAGGATATTGCCTATCGCTGGGATTTGGAGAGGATTTGCGTCCGCATCGGGAGCCGCCGGGGGCTCGGACCGGCCAACTCCGCGACGATGGAACAGATCCGGGAGGCCGAAAAAGCCCTGCCCGGCCTGCTTCGGCCGCGCGCCGTCTATGTGATCCTCGATCACGGCGAAACGAACGGGCATCCGATCTTCGAAGGGGCGGTGAAAGTGGCGCTTGGCCTGTCGACGGTCGGGCCGGCCCTGGAGGCCGAAGTCGAGCGGGCATTCCGGGAAGGCGATCCGCTGAGGGGACTCATCCTGGACGCGTTCGGCTCCGACGCTGTCGTCCAGACCTTCAAGCATGTCGAACGGCGGGTCATCGACGAAGCTCTGCGGCTTAGGCTCTGGCCCGGCCGGAGATTCTGCCCCGGCTACAAGGGCTGGCCGCTCGAAGAGCAGCGCTTCCTGTTCTCGCGCGTGGACGGGAAGGACGTCGGCATCCGGCTCACGGACTCGTGCATGATGATCCCGCGCAAATCGAACTCGTTCCGCATCAATTTCTATGCCGACCGGAGCCTGACGACGAGGCGCCTGGCCCCTTAATAGTCCAGGCTGGTCTCTTCGGCGGACTTGTGATACCATACCGCTTCCTCCAATGACGGATTTCAAAAAAAACGCGGCTTATTTTGCCTTCTTCGTTCTGGCGGCGTCGTTCTTCACCTATCCGCTCGTCTTCCATATGGGCTCGGAGCTCCGCGGAAGCGACATCGGCGCCCTGGGCGATCCCATGTTCAATACCTGGGTCATCGGCCGGAACATCGACAGGATCGTCCGCCTCGACTTCGAGGGCTTCTTCAACGGCAACATCTTCTATCCGCAAACGAAAACGGTTCTCTATTCCGAGAACCTCCTCCCTCAATCCCTGATCGCCCTTCCGGTCCAGGTGCTCACCGGGAATCCCATCCTGGGCTATAATTTCGCTTTTCTCTTGGGGTTCATCCTGTCGGGATTCGGCATGTTTTGCCTGGCCCGCCATCTGACCAAGAGCGTTCCGGCAGGGATCGTCGCCGGGCTCATCTATGCCTTTTGCCCGTTCATGATGGCCCACATGTTCCAGATCCAGATCATCACCGCCTGGGGCATCCCCTTTGCCTTTCTCTGCCTCCATCGGTACGCGGAAACCGGCCGTCTCAAGGATATCCTGGGTTTCACCTTTTTCTATGTCGTCCAGTCCATGGCCAACGGCTATTTCGGCCTGTTCCTGACCTTTTTTGCCGGGGCCTGGATCGTCTACCTGACATTCATCCAAAAAAAATATCGGGACCGGCGCTGGTTCGCCCATCTTGGCCTGTTCGCCGGCGTGTCGGCCGTTATCCTGGGGCCTCTCTTCTGGCTGTATGCGAGAACCCATGCCGAAATGGGATTCAGCCGCGCCATCGATTTCTACGCCCGGCTGACGAGCTTTCTTTCGGTCCCGAAGATCAACCGCCTCTACGAGCGATTGTTTCGCCCGTTTTCCAGGCCCGAAGGCGAGCTTTTTCCCGGCTTCGCCGCCGTCGTTCTGGCCGCGATCGGGATCATCCTGTTCGTCCGGAGCCGGCGGGTCAGCGCTCCTCCCGGCGGCGGGACGAAACGGGGGCTCCTTGCCGTCCGTCGCGTGCTCAATATTTTCATCGTCCTCGTCTCCGTCATCGTCATCTTCATCATCGGCCAGAACGGCCTGGATCTTTCCCTGAACGGCCTCCAGATTTTTCGGGCTCACAACCTGAGACGGGCTCTGATCCCGCTGGTTCTTCTCGTCGTCGCCCGGATCCTCCTCGATCTCACATCCCGTTTCCGGCGGCCGGCGGCCAAGGATCCCGACGTTCCAATCCTCGGCGGCTATGCCGTGACGCTCCTCCTGGCTTTCCTTTTTACTTTCGGCCCGAAAGGCCCCTATTATTATCTCTACGAGCACGTCCCCGGCTTTCAATCGATCCGGGTCGCTTCCCGGTTCCAGGTCTTCGTCATGTTCGCTCTGGCCGTGCTCGCGGCGTTCGGCCTGAGGACGCTCATCCGCCGTTTCCGCAAACCCCGGCCGGCGACGGCCGCCGTCGTCCTTTGCGCCGGGCTCATCGGCCTCGAGTTCCTCTCCATCTCGGTCCCCTACGGCCGGCTTCCCTTGCGGAATCAGATTCCCGAAACCTATCGTTGGCTCATGGCCAACAAGACGCCGGGCGTGCTCATCGAGATGCCCCTTCCGTCCTACAATAAGGGTTCGGCCAGCATCGAAGGCCTCCGGATGTATTATTCGCTGTTCCACCGGAACACTCTCGTCAACGGCTACAGCGGATATTTTCCTCCGCTCTATACCGAGCTCTGCCGCCGCGAGGAATTCCACGATTTTATGCAGCTCATCGACGATTTCCAGGCCTTGAACGTGGACTACCTCCTGGTCCATTTCGACGAGGTCTCCGAAGACTTGAAGCCGGGATGGCTGGCGCGGCTCGGGGACCTCAAAAAGGACCTCCGGCTGATCCACAACGACGGAGACGATTATCTCTTCGAGATGATCCGCCGGCCGTCCCGCACGGGAGAGGTCCGTTCACTCGCGGGCTACGTGAAGCTTGACCGGGCCGGCTGGACGGTCAAGACCACGATCAACGAGGCGTATACCGGGAATATGCTCGACGGCGACCCGAAAACCCGCTGGGAAAGCGGGCCGCAGGTTCCCGACGTCTACCTCGAAATCGACTTGAAAAAACCGCAGGCCATCCGCTGTGTATCTTTGAGGTTCGGTCCCAGCTCCCTGGATTTTCCGCGGGCTTACAAATTGGAGCTGAGCCCGGACGGGCAGGATTGGTCCGAGGTCGCCCGGGAAGCGCAGACCGTCGTCCCCATCCTTGGTTTCGTCAAGCCCACGGAGACATCCCTCGACATCACATTCCCCGTCCGGACGGCCCGCTATGTGCGGATCACCAATTTCGGCCGGGATCCCGTCTATTACTGGTCCGTCCACGAACTCGAGATCTACCAGTGAGGGGGATCCGCCCCGCGGTCTTTTTTACGCTGCGGGCCGCTTCTGTCTAGAGGTCGAAGGACTCCTCGTAGCGAGGCACCGCAACCGGCCAGCCTTTTTCCCTTGCGATGAGCGAAGCCAAACTGAGAGCGGCCTCTTCCTCTCCGTGGGTTAAAAATAGGCGGCTGGGCGCCGTCTTGAACGCTTCCAGCCAGCGAAGGAGGCCGGTCCTGTCGGCGTGGCCCGAAAAACCGAAGATCTGAGCGACCCTGGCCCTCAGTCGGAGCGTTTGGCCGTTGATCCGGACTTCGGGGGTCCTGTTCAGAATCAGGCGGCCGAGCGTGCCGGCGGCCTGATATCCGACGAACAGGATCGTCGACTCCGGCCGCTGGACGTTCAGGCTGAGATGGTGTTTGATCCGGCCCCCCGTGCACATCCCTGATCCGGCCAAGATGACGCACGGCGTTTTGAGCCTATTTATGGCCTTCGACTCCTCGATCGAACTGATCACCCTGAGGCCCGGAAAATCGAACGGCTGCCTCCCTCCTTTCAGGATCCGGACGGCCTCCGGTTCGAGATACGAAGGATAGCGTCCGAAGACCTTGGTCACTTCGGAGGCCATCGGGCTGTCCAGAAAGACGGGCAAGCGCGGCAGCCTTCCGGCCCGGATGAGATTTCCGAGGTAGAAGAGAAGTTCCTGGGCCCGCTCCAAGGCGAAGACCGGGATGAGAACGTTCCCTCCGAATCCGACCGTTTCGGCGATGATCCGTTCGAGCATGACGTCGATGGAGGCGGGATCGTCATGGGTCCGATCTCCGTAGGTGGATTCCATGACCACGTAGTCGGCCGAGTCGAAGACGGATGGGTCATGGACGAGCGGCCGGTCCCGCTGGCCGATGTCGCCCGTGAAGACGATTCGCCGCGGTCTTCCGTTTTCCCTGACCTCCAGGCTGAGCATGGACGATCCGAGGATATGGCCGGCGTCGTGGAAGCGTACAGTCAGGCCTCCATCGAAGCGGGCCGGCTCGAGATAATCGACGGCCTGAAACGATGGAAACGACCTCCGCGCATCCTCGACGGTATAGAGGGGGATCTCCGGGTGCGGCCCTTTCCGGCCTTCCTTCTTGTGGCGCTTCAATTTGTAGGCCGCATCTTCCTCCTGGATGTGGGCCGTATCGAGCAGGACGATCTCGGCCAGCTCGACCGATGGGCGGGTCGTCAGGATCGAATTCGCATAGCCCTCTTTGACGAGCCTGGGAATATATCCGCAGTGGTCCAGGTGGGCATGGGTGAGGAGGACGGCGTCGATCTCCTCCGGGGGGATGGGGAATGGATCCCAATTCCGGCCGAGGTACGCGCGCTCCTGGTAGAGCCCGCAGTCGACGAGGATCTTGAGGCCGGCGGCTTCGACGAGGGTGCGGGAGCCCGTGACCTGGCGTGTCGCTCCGAGAAAACGGATTTTCATAGCCGGCCTCGGAGACGGCAGGCGACGAGCCTGTCGGCGAGATAAGCTTCCCAGTTTTTGAGCCTCGGAAAATACATGAAGACGAGCACGAGCGAGACGAAGAGGAGGATGTAGAAGTCCTTATAGAGCCCGCCCAGAAAAAAGAGAGCCAGCCCGATGAGGGCCGGGGCCTCCGCGAGCGTCAGAGATAGAAGGGTCGCCCGGAAGAGGGTTTGCACGGCCCGGCCGGAGTCGGAGCCCGCCCCCTTTTTCAGGAGACGGCCGTTGAGAACCCGGTTCAGGATGACGGCGACGGCGGCCGCGGCAAATAAGACGAGCCGGACAGTCTGCGGATCCTTGAGCGAGGCGAATCCGGCAAAAGGCCGGTATCGGGATTTGACGATCTCGACCAGGACGAGATAGATCGGGAGACAGACGATGAAAGCAGCTCCGGTGAACCGGGCGCTGGCAAACGCCTTTTTCAGGTCCCGTGGGTGTTCCATGGCTGGGTCGTCCTCCTTGCCTCACTCGACGTAGAGCAGAAAGCCCTTCAAATATTCGGTTTCAGGATGGTAGATGTTGACCGGATGATCGTAGGCCTGATGGTGGCGCCCGAGGATGCGCACGGCCCTCCCCGCCTCGCGCGCGGCCTGGAAGAGTACCTGGCGGAACAGGGATTCATCGACGAAAAACGAGCAGGAAAACGTCAGGACGAGGGCGGAGGGGGGGAGCTTCTGGAAGACGACGCGGTGGATGTCCTTGTAGCCGCGGCAGGCGGAAACGACCTCTCCTTTCCGTTTGGCGAAGGCGGGCGGGTCGAGGATCACCAGGTCGTAGTCCAAGGGCCGTTCGCGGATGAAATCGAAGACATCGTCGACCTCGAAGCGGACGGCGTCCCCGGTGAACCCGTTGAGAGCGCAGTTCTCCCGGGCCAGCTCGATCGACGGAGCGGAGATGTCCACGCTGTCGACGGCCGCCGCGCCGCCGGCCAGGGCGAAGACGGAGAATCCTCCGGTATAGGCGAAGGCGTTGAGCACGCGCCGCCCGGCGGCCAACGACCCGGCGAGCCTCCGGTTTTCGCGCTGGTCGAGATAGAGACCGGTCTTCTGGGAGCGGACGACGTCGACGCGGAAGCGGCGGCCGTTCTCCAAGATCTCGACCGGGCCGACGGGGTCTCCTGCGAGCAGGCCCTCGGCCATCGGCAATCCCTCTTCGCGGCGGGACGGGAGATGGGACCGCTCGAAAACGGAGCGGGCGCGCGTCGCCTCGGTCAGGACGCCGACGGCGAACGGCTTCAGCTTGTCCATGCCCAGCGTCGAGACCTGGACGACGAGCGTTTCCCCGTAGAGATCGGCGATGAGCCCGGGAACGCCGTCCCCTTCCCCGTTGACGAGGCGGTAGGCGGTCGTCGAGGCATCGAAGAAACTCGCCCGCATTGCGACGGCCCGCTCGATGGCCTCGCGGAGCGATTCGAGCGGCGGCCGGTCGCCGAAGCCGACCATCCGGCCGACGATCGAACAGGCGCGGTTGAAATAGGCCCAGCCCAGGAATTCTCCTTCGGCGCTGCGGACGGGGAGGAGGCCGCCGTTCTCGAAGTCGGGAAACGATTGAACCGCGCCGGAGAAGATCCAATGGTGGCGGTTGCGGATGGCCTTGTCTTTGCCCCTGCGGAGGAGGACGACAGGTTCCGTCATCGGACCCGTTCAGCCCCCCGGCTCAGGATCTCGACCAAAGGAAGGTCGGGCTCGGCGAAATCGAACGTTCGAAGGTCGCCCGCCCGAACCCAACGGACCTCGTCGTGGTCGACAAGGACGGGCTCTCCCCCGAGGATCGTGACGCGATAAGCGAGCAGCTCGATGTCGAGCCAACGCGATGCATAGGGAAATGCGCCCACGAACGCGCCGACGTCCGTCTCGAGGCTCAGCTCCTCCTTGAGCTCCCGCCGCAGGCCTTCCTCCGGGGTTTCGCCCGGCTCGAGCTTCCCGCCGGGGAATTCCCAGACGCCTCCGAACCGGTCCGTCTTCTTGCGCCGGGCGATCAGCACGGCCCCCTCTTTTTCGATGATGGCCGCCGTCACCTTGCGCATCGCGCCTCCATCTTAGTGATTCGTCCCGGTTTTGGCAAGGCTCCGGTTTTGTGCTAGAATGGTGCGCTATGAAGATCGCCCTTTTGTCTTCCGAGGTTGCGCCGTTCGCCAAAACGGGGGGCTTGGCTGATGTCGCCGGGGCCCTCCCCCGCTTCCTCGCCAAACTGGGGTGCGAGGTCAAGGTCTTCATGCCCCTCTACCGGGAGGTCCGGAAAAAGGAGCTGCCCCTCCTCAAGGTCGCCGATCGCCTTCCTTTCCTCTGGGCCGGCCAGGAGGAGGTCGTCACCGTCTACGAGTCCGCGGAGCGCGGCGCGTCCGTCTATTTCATCGACAAGCCCGCCCTCTACGACCGCGACGGCCTGTACGGCACGGCGGCCGGCGATTATGAGGACAACGGCCTCCGCTTCGCGTTCTTTTCCCAAGCGAGCCTGGCGGCGCTTAAAGCGATAGGATTCGCCCCTGACGTCCTCCATTGCCACGACTGGCAAAGCGCCATCGCCCTCGCCTATCTCAAGACGACGTACGCCGAGGATCCTTTTTTCGAGAAGACGAAATCCCTGCTCACGATCCATAATCTGGCCTACCAGGGGCTGTTCGAACCGGGCGTCCTTCGCGCCGCAGGACTCCCGGAGAGGCTTTTCGATATCAACGGCCTCGAATTCTTCGGCAAAGTGAATTTTCTCAAAGCGGGCATCCTCTATGCTTCGGCCATTAATACGGTCAGCCATCGCTACAGCCGCGAGATCCAGACCCCCGAGTTCGGATGCGGCCTGGACGGCCTCCTCCGCGACCGGAGCGAGGTCCTGACCGGCATCCTCAACGGCGTCGATTATTCGGCCTGGAATCCGGCCGCCGACCAGGCGATCGCGGCTCCCTTCACGGCGTCCGACCCCAAGGGAAAGGACGCCTGCAAAAAGGACCTTTTAGCGGCCTTCGGCCTTCCCTCGGCCAAGAAGGATAGGCCGGTCATCGGCATGGTCTCGCGTCTCGCCGGCCAGAAGGGGCTCGACATCCTGATCGAAGCCCTCGGAGGCCTGTTTCCGCTGGGCGTCCAGCTCGTCGTCCTGGGCACGGGCGAGGCGGACATTCAAGGGGCTCTCGAAGCCGCCGCCCGCCGCTTTCCCTCATTTTTCGGGCTGAAGATCGCCTTCGACGACCGCTTGGCCCGCAAGATCTATGCCGGCAGCGACATGTTCCTCATTCCTTCCCGATATGAGCCGTGCGGGTTGACGCAGATGTACGGCTTGAAGTACGGTGCGATCCCCGTTGTCCGGGCGACGGGCGGCTTGGACGACAGCATCCAGGAATACGACGCGGCCGCCGGCAGCGGAAACGGATTCAAGTTCGAGGGGTATGCGGCCGAAGCCCTGCTCCAAGCCGTCCGAAAGGCGCTGGGAATCTATGCCCGGAAGGGCTCTTGGACGGCGTTGACCAAGAACGCCATGTCCTGCGATTTTTCCTGGGAGCGTGCCGCGCAGGAATACGTTCTGCTTTATCGGAACATCCGATAAGGCCGCCTCATCGCCATAGGCCGATCCGGATCCCGATCGTCGCCGTGAATCCCGAAAGACCGAGCTTGGCGTGCCTTGCGTCGGAGACTGTCGCCCCCGTCGGCGTTTCTTTCTGGAGGACGATCTGACGGTATGTCGCATCGTTGACGTTCCAGTCGTACGCCCAGAGATAGGCATCCGTCCCGCTGTCGGAGAATTCCCAGAAATCGCCGCTTCCCGTCTCGGTCCAACTCCCTTGGAAGCCGCCGACCGAAGCGAGGCGGCCAGTAAGGTCCAGGCAGACGGACATGCCGGGCGAAAAAACGTATTCGAGGCCGAGGCCGGCGTGTACGCCGAGGCCGAGGCGGCGGCCGGACGCGAAGGCTAGGACATCCGATCCTCGAAAGACCTGCTGAGCATCGCCGGACAGGGTGAGGGTGAAGTCCGCGCGATAGTCCCAATCGACGTTGGCCAGATAGCCGCCGGCTCCGGCCGAGAGGTCCAGGCGGAAGGAGCCCGCCAGGGGAATTAGATAATGGACGCTGAAGACGACGGGAATGACCCGAGCTTTCGGCCGGAGCACCTCGGCGGCCGAAAGGATGTCGGCCGCATACGTGACGGTCCCTTCCTTGGACATCCCGAAATAGCCGAAACCCAGGCCCAGGCCGAGGTTCGGACGGATAAAATAGATGATTTCCCCGGCCAGGCCCAGCCCCGTCGCGGGGGCGGCGAAGGCGCCGCTCGCGCCGGGGAATTCGGCGGCGAGATAATCCGTCATGCCCCGTAGGCCGGAGCCGATGTCCCCTCCCGCGGCATACGTCAAGCTTCCTCCGAACTTGACCGCGATCTTCTGAGACAAGCCGAACGACGCCGCCAGCATCACGCCCAAGGCCAGAGCGACGCATTTTTTCATGACGGACTCCTTCCCAGCATCGTATCCGGAAGCCTGGCTAAAATCAATATTCCGCGCGTCCCAGAAAGATGACAAGACCCGCCGCGAGCCGGAGGAATGAGGGCTTCACGCGCAGCGCGGTTTCGAACTTCGGATTCCCGCCGCCCGTAAGAAACTCGATGTCGCCGTCGTTGAAGGAGATCGCTTTTATGGAGGAGAAGAGGACGCCGTCGTAACTCCCCTTGACGAACGTCCAGCGCACCGTCTTGGGCGCGCTGTAGAAATAGCCCGCTTCGGCTTGCAGGCCGAGAAGACCGGACAGCTTGATGATCAGCCCGAGCCCGATGTCGAATCCCCAGGAAGACCACGAGGCGGCGGGGACGCGCAGGCCGACGCGCAGCGCATCCACGTACTGCTCGGATCCGTCCGCGGCCGTCGTGCTGATCCCGTATCCGAAGGACGCGTCGGCCCGGAAGGAATGCCGATAGTACGCCGGCCCGCCGGTCAGGAACCAGGCGTTTCGGCCGAGAGCGCCCTTCCAGATTCCGTTGAGGACAATGGCCAGGGTCGTCGTCCGGCCCGTGCCTTTCCAGACGAGGTCCGATTGGAAACGCCGCCCGTCGGCCCACGTCCAGCCGAACGAGAAATCGGTCGAGGTCTCCACATCCGAGGCCAGCGAGCCGGCTTCGAACCGGACCCCGAGGGAGGGCTGGAAAAAGAACGTGCCGTGGACGCCGAAGCAATAGCCTGGCTTGGCTTTCACCTCGATGTCCGACGCCTCGACAACCGAGACCAGCAGCCGGTCGTTCCAAGCGTCGCGGTAATAGGTCGCGGCCCGGTCGAGGGGCAGAGCGGGTCCTGCGTGGACGCCGAATGCCCACCGCTTGTACGTCGGATAGTCGAAGTAATATTGGGCCCAAGCGGAGGCCGAAGCGATCAGCGCCAGGGCCAGCGAGACGGCCGCTCGCTTCACAGGAAGCTTGCTCCCGGACCTTCGCGAAGGAATCGGGCCGCGTCTTCGGGGGAGACCGGATTGATATAGTATCCCGTCCCCCACTCGAAGCCGGCGACGTGGGTGAGGACCGGCAGGATCTCGAGATACCAATGGAACAACGCGTCGATCTGCGGCCACGTTTTAGAGGCCTGCCCGGGCTGGGGCGATTGATGGAGGACGAGATTGTAGGGAGGATCGGCGGCGGCGGATTTCAATCTCGTCAGCGCGGCTTTGAGGATTTCGGAAAGGCCGGCCAGCTCTTCGTCCCGGACAGCGGAAAACGCGGGCCTGTGGCGGAGCGGGACGATGCGCATCTCGAACGGAAAGCGGGAGGCGAAGGGGGCAAACACGCAGAACTGGCCGTTGGCCAGGACGAGCCGCGCCGCGGCCGCCCGCTCCTCGAGGATCGTCCGGCAGAAGATGCACTCCCCGGTCCGGGCGTGGAATCGCTCGGCGCTGTAGATCTCCTCCTTGATCTGCCGCGGGATGATCGGCATGGCCACGATTTGGGCATGAGGATGGCCCAGCGAGGCGCCCGCTTCGGGTCCCTTGTTTTTGAAGAGCTGGATGTACTTCGCAACCGGCTCTTTCTCCAGGGCCCGGAGGCGCTGCCGGTATGTGTCGAGCACCTCGGCGAGGTGAGAAGCCGGCCAGTCGCCCATGTCGCGGTCATGGTCGGGGGTTTCGATCACGACTTCGTGGGCTCCGACGCCCGCCATGAACTCGAAGATCCCTCGCCGTTCCCTGAGCGGCGACTCTCCCCTGCTCAGAGCCGGAAATTTATTGGGGACGACCCGAACCTTCCAGCCGGATGTACCGGGTGCCGAGCCCGCGCCGCGGACGGCATAGATCTCCGCCGGCGTCTTGGCTTCGTTGCCGGGACAAAAGGGGCAGAACCCTCCGCCCCGGGGAGGCTTCCGTTCGTCCGGGCGGCCCGGCCGGAAATCGTCGGGCCGCTTGCTCCGCTCGGCGGCGATGATGACCCAGCGCCCGCTGATGTGGTCTTTTCTCAGCTGGGATGTCATCGGTCCAGGAGATCCCGGATTTTGGCCTTGAGCTCGACGAGGGACGAGGATTTGACGACATACGCGTCCGCGGCCCAGGTCATGAAGTCCTGCTTGTAGCTCTGGTAGGCCGTGTTGATGATGATGGGAATGTCCTTGCGGAGGGCCATGATGTCGGTGATCAGCTCCACGCCGTCGCGGCCCGGCATGCGGATATCGGTGACGATCAAGTCGAACGCCTCGGCTTTGAGGAGTGCCAGCGCCTCGTCGGCGTTGCCGGCCGTCGCGACCTCGTATCCCTCTCGGCTCAGCTCTTCCTTGTAGAGAAGACAGAGGGTCTCTTCGTCGTCGACGATGAGGATGTGTTTCATGCGCCCTCCCTCCTTTCGTCTCCGGTCCGGAAAAAGAGCCGGAACGACGTGCCGCGGCCGGGTTCGCTGTCGACCTCGACCCGGCCCCCTCCGGCTTCCATGACGCGCTTGACGAAGAGCAATCCCAGGCCCATGCCTTTGTCCTTGGTCGAAAAAAAAGGCGTGAAGAGCTTGTCCCGGACCGAGGCCGGCATCCCTTTTCCCGTATCTTCAACGGTGACGACCGCCCAGCTTTGATCCTGGCGCCGGGCCGTGACCAGGATCCGGCCGTCTTTATCCGTCGCTTCCAGAGCGTTGTCGATGAGGTTGCGGATCGCCTCTCCGACGTAGGTCGGGTCGCCCACCGCCTTCGGCAGCGGCTCCTCGATGTCGGCCACGATTTCGATTCCGGCGCCTTTTCGGCCGAGATCCGGATTCCGGACGGCAGCAAGAAGGGCCGCCTTCAGGTCGAACGGCGCAGCTTGCCGGATGTCCGCCTTGAGAAAACGGGCCAGCTTCGTCACGACGTCCTCGAGCCTCCGGATTTCTCTTTGGATGATCTCCAGGTTGCGGCGCTTCTTTGTCTCTTCGACCCCTCCGTTGAGGAGCTGGTCGGTGAAGCCGCCGATCGCCGTCAGCGGATTGCGGAGCTGATGGGTGATGAAGACGGCCATTTCTCCCAGAGCGGCCAGGCGCTCCATTTCGATCATCTGGTTGTGAAGCCAGGCGGCATACATGTAGTTGCCGGCCATCAGGCCGCACAGGCTGGCGAGCTTCACGTCTTTGGGTTCGATAGGCTGGCGGGAAAACGCGTTGTCGAGGACAATGAGCCCCATGATCCTGTCCTCGGCCAGAAGAGGCACGCAGAGGAACTCCTCGACTCCCAAGATCTCGAGGAATCGCGGGTCGACGAGAGGCTCCTGGCGGGCGTTCCGGACGAGCAGCATTTCCTTGCGGGCGGCGGAGGTGGCGGGGATGGTCAGATTGTCCTGTGCCAGGGAATAGGAGAGGGGCTTGATGCTTCGGCTCAGAGAGTCGCTCAGCTTCGTCATGAGCCAGCGGTTGTGCTCGATGATCTCGACGTAGCCGATGCCGGGTGTGGACAGCACGTCCCAGATCGCCTTGGCTTCTTCGGCCGTCCGGGGGCCGAGCCAGGCCTCCCCCTTGAGCTTGTCGCGGTCGGTTCGGAACAGCATGGCCCGGTTGAAGCCGACGCCCGAACCCGAGGTCAGGGCGGTCAGGATGACCAGCAGGTTGTCCTCGATCGAGAAGGGTTGGATGAAGCTCTGCGAGATGATCGAGAGGAGGGCGAGTTCGCGCGGCTCTTTGCTCTGGAAATCGGGCGCGAGAAAGGCGATCCGCTCGATCAAGCCAGGCTCCAGTTCTTCGGAACGAGGCGGATCCCGTCTCCATAGGTTTTGAACCACCGGGCGTCCGCCTCGGCGCTTGCGCCGACGGTGAACTCCTCGGGGATGATTGAGTTCTTGTCGACGATGGCCTTCTTCAAGCGGGCCCGCCGGCCGATCCTCGCCCCGGAGAAAACGATCGAGTCCTCGACGATCGCGCCCTCTCCGACGTGGACGTCCGGCGAGAGGATCGAGTGGCGAACCTCGGCCCGGAACAGCCGGCAGGCGGCGCCGATGATCGAATTATGGACCTCGCTGGCGTCGATGAAGGTCGGGCAATACTGGCCTTGATAGGTCCGCAGCGGCCAGGCCGGATCGTGGATGTCGAACGGCGCCTCGGAGTCCAGAAACGCCATGTTCGATCTCCAGTACGCGTCGATGGTTCCGATGTCCTCCCAATATCCCTGGAAAGGATAGGCATACACGGCGAAATCCTGGATGAGCCGGGGAAGGATGTCCTTGCCGAAATCGTGGCTGCTTTTCGGATTCCGGGCGTCCTGCATGAGGGCCCGGATGAGGTTCGAGGTCTTGAAGATGTAGATGCCCATGGAGGCCAGGGCTTGATTCTCGTCCGACGGAAATGCGGGCGGATTTTTCGGCTTCTCCAGGAACTCCACGATCCGGGCGTCCGCCTCCGTCCGGACGACGCCGAACCGCCGGCCGTCCGCGCGCGGCACGGGCTTGACCAGGACGACCGCGTCGGCGTTCTTGTCGCTGTAATAGCGAAGCATCTTGCGGTAATCGGCCTTGTACACGTGATCGCCCGAAAGGACGAGGACGACGTCGGGATTCTCCTGCTGGATGGTGTAGATGTTCTGGAAGACGGCGTCGGCCGTCCCTTCGTACCAGCGGTCGCCGACGCGCCCCTGGGCCGGCAGGGAGATGACGTAGCCGCGGCTCTCGGGGTGGAAGATGGCCCAGCCGTTGCGCAGATGGCGCTCGAGCGAGAGCGATTTGTACTGGGTGAGGAGGGCGATCTTGCGCAGGCCCGAATTCAGGCAGTTGGACAGGGTGAAGTCGATGATGCGGTACGTCCCCAGGAACGGCACGGACGGCTTGGCCCTGTCCCGGGTCAGCGGATAGAGCCGTTCGCCCTTTCCGCCGCAGAGAATCATGACGAGGGTTTTTTCGAAGATTTGAGCCATCGGCGCGCGGGCCCTCCTTTTATCGGGATGTCCGGGCTTCCCTATCGGTGAGGCGGATTTCGATCGTGAATTCCTCCTCCCCGGCCAGCCCGAAGCACCAGGACGGCAGGAGGCAGAATCCTTGGTGGATTATATCATAGCCCTCTTCCGATTGAGAGAGCGTCCGCAGGGGAAACGTCCAGAGCTCCTCCTTGGGACTGACCTCGAAGAGGAGCCGGCCGCCGCACAGCGCGACGGCGGATGGGCCGACGGAGATTTCCTCGGCGGTCTGGTAAAAATTCCACTCGCTGGCGAAGCGCAGCTCGGCGGCCCGGCCGCACAAGTTCTTGATCCCGTAACGGACGATGAGGCCGGACCCGTCGGTCTCGATCTCCTTGCGGATCCGGACGGGGATGCCCTCCCCCCCTGTCTTGGCCTTCCCGTCGCGGCTCATGCGGAGGACGTTTCCTTCGGCGGTGCAGGCGTAAGGCCGGCCGAGGAAGCCGTCCCGGTCCGATTCCTCCCCGTATTCGAATCTCTCTGCCGTCGCGTCGCGCGTCAAGAAGCGGTCCATGGCGGAGAAGCGCGGATGCCGGTCGTAGCGGAAGAGCCGCTCGGCGTCCGGCGGAAGGTCCTTCGTCAGTTCGTGGATGCTTTTACCTTGCCCGGCGCCTTGCGGATGCCGGACGTGATAGGATTCCCGGCGGCGGGAGAGGACGTCCGTCAGATTTCTGAAAGTCGGATAGTGGTCGATCTCGATCAGGCTGCCGCCGTAATCCGGTTTGACGATCGCCCCGAAGACCGGATTCCTCGAGATCGCCTCGTCCCGGCCGTCCGTGTCGTAGTCCAGCCTCAGCCAGCCGGTTCGAGCGGCCGTCGTCGCTTCCGCCTTCAACAGGTGAGCATAGACGGCTTCCCGCAGATGGGGGAAATAGATGCCCCCGAATACGCCGTGCCACGAGGCGTCGTTGCACTGGCCTCGATAAAGGTCGGCCTTCGCTTCGGCGCCGCCCGCCGCGTTCACCTGACGCGAAACGAGGACCATCCGCTTGTTCATCAGGTTCGATTCCGGATATTTGAGGAAAAACTCCCGGAAAAATCCGCCGCGGAGGTAGCGCCGCGCACCGGCCGGGCTGGCGGCCTTGAGGTTCTTGAAGGCCGCCGCGGCCCCGGGTTCGAGGACCCATTCCATCATTTCTTCGTAGGATGCGGGTGGGAGGTAAACCCGGCCCGCGGGAGGCCGGCTCTCCAGGACTTCCGAGTAGGTGTGCGTCCGAATATCCTTCGTTTCGAGAAAGTCCAGGAAGCGAACCAGCCAGCCGTCCCGATAGACCCAGGCGTTCGTCCCCGGCCAGAGGCCGAACTTCTCCCCGTCATCCCCGAGCACGGCCAGACCGTTCTTCGCCGCGATCTCGCCCAGATAGCCCTCGATATCGGCCAGGGCGTGGAACGGAATGAGATAGCGCAGTTTCTTGTCGATGGGAAACAGCCGAAGGGGATAGCCCTGGTCTTCGGTGATGTAAGTGGCATGGATGGCGCCGATGCCGGCATAATGAAAATGCTCCTCGTCGAGCAGGGTGTATTCGATTCCGGCGCGGGCCAGAGTCCGGGGCAAGGACGGCTCCCAGACCCGCTCCGTCAGCCAAATGCCGCGCGGGCGCGTCCGGAAATGCTCCTCGAGAAAGCCGGACATCATCGCCAGCTGCCCGGCCCGGTCCTCTTCGGGGATGACCGACAGGATGGGCTCATAGAAGCCGCCGCCGAGAAGCTCGACCTGTCCGCGGCCGACCATCTCCTTGAGCCCCTCCCAGCACTCCCCTTCCTTGTCCTTCATGTACTCCAATAAAGGGCCGGAATAATGGGCGGTGAACTTGACGGCCGGATGTTTTCGCAGCTCTCGGAGAAACGGCCGGTAGCAATCCTCGAACGCCCGTTCGAAGACGGAGACGAAATTGCCGACGGGCTGGTGGTTGTGAACGGCCAGAAGAAAAACCAGGGGGTCACTCATGGGGGAGTCCCGTCCTGTGATAGGCTTCCCGGATATAGCTGTCGAAGAGAAACGCGAATTCCTCGGTGTCCTCGTCGCCGAACCACCAGAACCAGTCCGACCCTTCGGCGATCAGGATTTCTTCGACGGGACCGCACGCATGCCGGGCCCGGCTGAGAACCGCCCAAGCGCTGTTCTTTGCCGGCGTTCCCGACCATTTCGAGAAATTCCCGAGCCAGGTTCCGGGGGCGAGGGCGAGCTCTTCAGCCGGCGGATGTCCGGCCAGATAATCTCCGAGGAAGACCGGCGTCACGCCCGGATGCCGGCCCAGCCGGTGGAACAATTCGCGGAGGAAGGGCACGCCGTTCTCCGGGTAGGTCCCCCACGGATTCTCTCCGTCCAGAGCCAGGACGACGACCGATCGTTCGTTGCAATCGGGCCGGCGCTCGTCCAGCCTCCTGAGGAAATCGGCCACGGCGTCCCGGGCGTTCCAATGCTGATACGTGAATCCGATGAGGTCCGAGAGCTCCCGGTCGCGAAAGAAGACGGCCAGCCCGGACGCAAGATAGGGCCGGTACAGCTGTTTCCGTTCGTGGCTTCCGGAGAGGCTTTTCCAAAGGACATTCTCGTCCGTCACGGCGAAGGAGAAGCCGGCGTCGGCAATGGCCGCGGCGACTTCTTGGCTCAGGCCTCCTTCCGAGGGCCACATCCCCCGTGGATCAGCCCCGAACGTCTCCTTGAAATGGGCGCGCGCTCTGCGGATCTGGACGCGGCCGTCCTCGGCGTGGCGGAAGGAAATGCCCGGCCTCTCGCTGCCGGCGGCCTCGGCGTCGAAGATCATCGGCAGGAGCGGGTGGTAGTAGGGCGTGACGGTCAGCTCGGCTTTGCCCTCGCGGCCCAGCCGGACCCAGTCCGGAATCAGGTCTCGATGGATCCGGCGCTGAAGTTCGAAGCGTTCGAACTTGTCCGCGGGAATCCGGTCGAGCGGCGAAAAGAGGGATTCGAGGGCCTTCGCCTGGAGCTCGGCCTCCCCCGTTCCCTTCGGGGCGAGCTTTCTGAGGCGCTCGATCTCGAACGGTCCCAAGCGGTCGGGAGGGAGCTCCAAGGCGAGCTGATAAGGATCCAAGGCCAAGCCCCGGGCATAGTCTTCGATCTGATCGAGGAGGCAGGGGACGAAATTGAAGGTGCACGGATATCCCGTTTCCTCGACGAGGCGGGCCATCTGACGGTAATTTTTGGTCGCGTGGTAGTTCACCCAGGGAAGGACATAAGCCTTGCTTTGCGGGCGGCGGTATATGGGCTGATGAAAATGCCATAGGATCGCCAGATACATGTGGTTATATTCCTTCCTCAGCGAGTCCATAAGCCATGATCGCCAGGATCACGGCGCCCAGCTCGAGCTCGCGCGGATGGACGCTGTTCAGGACATCGAGCGCAGAATGATGGACGTCGAAATATTTTTGCGCGTCGGGAATGAACGCCATGGGGATCGTCCCCGAAGCGGCCAGGGGGCCGATATCCGACCCGCCGCCGCCCGGGCGGACCCATAGAATCCCCGACGGCCTGAGCAGAGGCTCCCAGGCTTTCAGCTTCTCGAAAACCGCCGGCGGCCCGCCGATCCCGAAACCGAGAGGAAGGAATCCCCCGCGGTCCGACTCCATGGCGGCCAGATGCTTTTCGGCTTTTCGGCGCGCCGCAGCGGCATAATCCCGGCCGCCCGACGATCCGAATTCTTCGTTCATGAACAGTACGACCCGGATCGTCCGCGCGGGCTTCAGGCCGAGGTCCTTGATCAACCGGGCGGCCTCCATGGCCTGGACGCATCCGGCGCCGTCGTCATGGGCACCGGTTCCGAGGTCCCAGCTGTCCAGATGACCTCCGAGAAGGATGATTTCGTCGGGCCGTTCCGCGCCCCGGATCTGGCCGACAACGTTGGACGACGGGACGGGCGGATTATTCCGGCAGCCCAACCTGAGAAAAACGCTCAAGGATTCGCCCCGCCGCAAGCGGCCGCTCAGGCGGTCTGCGTCGGCGGTTGCCACGGCCGCCGCCGGGATCCGGGGGACCTGGGGATCGTATTGGACCATTCCCGTGTGCGGGTATCCATCCGTTCTCATGGTCGCCGAACGAACGAGGACCGCCGCCGCGCCGGCCTTGGCGGCTTCCGCCGCTCCCCTGACCCGGAATTGGGCGGCTTCTCCGTATGCCCAAAAGGTATCCATGAGGGCCGGGTCCATGCGCCTATTGAAAAAAACGATCTTGCCTTTGACCGGAGTCTTCAGTTTTTCGAGCTCTTCGAACGAGCGGACTTCGACGACCGGCGCCGTGAGGCCGGAATCGGCTGTCGGCACGCTCCAGCCCAGGGCCGTGATCCGGAGAGGTTCGGCTTGTCCGGCAGGGCCGGAGCCCATCACCCGCGCTTCTTCGACGCCGCGCGCCCAGTTCTGGACCATGATCGGCTCGAGCCACGTTTCCAAACCCATGTCCGCCATCATCGTTCGCGTCAGATCGACGGCTCGCGCAGCGGCCGGAGAACCCGTGAGACGGGGGCCGGCTTTGGCCGTCAGTTCCTCGAGCATCCGAAAGGCGGTTTCGTCGCGGAGGCCCGCGACGCGGATCTTTTCGGCGACGGCCGCGTATTTCTCGAGAAGGAGATCGGCCTTCGGCCCGGCAGCCGCCGGACAGACGGCCAGACACAGGCCGAGCCCGACCCAGACGACGGGGACGGCGCGACGGTTCATTCCTGTTCGATTCGCCATTCCGGAACGCTTCCCGGGAACGATGGGGCTAATCCGCCGCGCCTTTCTTGAGTTTGAAGAACAGCCAATACTTGTCTTTCGGGTCCTTCGCTTTGAGCTTGATCAGGCAATACAGTCCTTTCAATTGTCGTCCGAAGATTTCAAAAACCCGCTTCGAAGCCGTCGTTTCCAGGGGGCGGTAGGTTCCGCGGTCCCAGATTTCCACCGTCCCCGCCCCGTATTCGGGCTCGGGGATGGTTCCCTCGAATTCCGCGTACTTGAGCGCGTGGTCCTCGACGTGGACGGCCATCCGGCGGACGCCCTCGACGGCCGGGGGCTCCTTGGGAATCGCCCAGCTCTTGAGCCAGCCGGCCTCTTCGAGGCGCAGATCCCAGTGGAGATGGCTGGCCTGGTGGCGCTGGATGACGTAGATCAGCCCCTCTCCCCACTTCGTCCGGTCGATAAGATCGGAAGGCTTCGGCTCGGGCGTCCGAGCGAAGTTTCTCTTCTTCTCGTAGTTCGTGGGGCTCATGGGAGCTGGCGGTTTCCCTCGGTTCGGCTCATCTGTGTAGGAAACAGCGCTCGCAGTCCACCTCTCCGGGGCGGCGGGTGACGATCATGGCCAGGCCGAGCTCGTCCGCCCGGGCGATGACCTCTTCGTCTTTGACCGAGCCCAGGGGATAGATGACGGCCGTTATGCCGTGGCGTGCGGCGAGCTCGACGACGTCCGGGAAGGGCATGAACGCGTCGGAGGCGAGGACGCATCCCTCCGGCCCGTAGCCTCGCCGGGAGAGCCGAATGGCGTCTTCGGCGGAATCGATCCGGCTCCGCTGGCCCGACCCGATCCCATGAACTTTATCGGCTTTTCCGATGACAATCGCATTGGACCGGGTGAAGCAGGCGACCGTCCAATTGAAGATCGCCGCCTGGACTTCCTCGGCCGAAGGCTTACGGCGGGAGACGACGTCGACGGACTCGGCCGAAACGATCTTCGAATCGAACCGTTTCTGGATGAGCAACCCTCCGGCCACCCTCTTGAAGTCGAGGCCGTTGTCCGCGGCCGGATCGGTGAGCGGCGCCCCCATCTTCACGACCCGAAGGGGCTTGCGGCCAGCCAGGATCTCGAGGGCCTCGGGTGCGAAGTCCGGGGCGTACACGACCTCGATGTTCCGCGGGCTTTCGACGAGCAGGCGGGCGAGGGCGGCATCGACGGCGAAGTTGAAGACGTCCACGCTGCCGAAATTGCTCAGGGAA
>Ga0163210_1000275_pt1 | contig 20926 bp, 15 predicted proteins | sample Kivu_220m_FD_113536 | JGI IMG/M metagenome (GOLD analysis project Ga0163210, IMG submission 113536) | Freshwater microbial communities from Lake Kivu, Western Province, Rwanda to study Microbial Dark Matter (Phase II) - Kivu_220m | ecosystem: Environmental > Aquatic > Freshwater > Lake ...
CATTCATACTTACGAGAATTGATTTCTGGCAGACACTGGGAATCATTTCACACGTTAATTTATGGGGCTTCATACTTGCATTTCTACTGAATTTGCTATTCCACTTTTTATTCGTTCTCAGATGGCAGGTAGTGCTGTCTTTATGGAACGTAAAACCTGGAGTAGTACGCCTGTCAATCTGGCATTTTGTGGGGATGTTTTTCAGCCTGTTTTTACCCACCTCGGTTGGTGGCGATATCGTAAAGGCATACTATTTTTCCAAAGATTCCAGCCAGACTTCGATATCCTTTCTGTCTGTTTTCTGGGATAAGTATATCGGTTTTATTGCATTTATTTTTTATGCTGCATTAGCAGCCACCTATGCATTATTGAAGGTTAGTGGCATCGAGATTTATACATTATTGATTTGGATACTTGCTGCAGCGATTGCCGTCTTAGCGATACTTGCGACAGGTTTAATAACGAGACTTATCGGACTGCTGGGTAAGCGTCTTGGCGGACTGCGGGATATCGTTCTTCTGGTTCACGATTCTTTCAGAATGATATTACGAAATTATCGATCTGTATTACTTATCTTCGCCTACGTTTGGATAGCGCTGATTCTTAATGTAGCTATTAACTACGTGCTTGTGTATTCAATGGGGCTTTCCATAGATTTATTGCCTTTGCTGATACTTATTCCTGTGATTACAGCGATTAACATGCTGCCGATTTCAATTAGCGGATTGGGCGTAAGAGAAGCCGCATTTATTTTGCTTTTTGCGCAGGTAGGCTTTACCAGTGATCAATCCTTTGCATTGTCGATACTTAACTTTATTCTGCTGGTACTTGCCAGCCTGCCGGGTGGCCTCTTATATCTGCTGGTAAAGCCTAACAAAGGATGACTCTAATAAAAAGGGCCACATTCTTTGGCTCCACTCTGTAACTATTCAGTATGATATGCAATCCCGATTACTATAACTGCAGTAAAAACCGTTGACAATTAGGTGAAACGAGACTACTCTATACCCAAGTCAATCAAGAATGAAATATATTCATTACTTAGGGGCACTGGATATTTCTAGTCAATTACAGACCACGTAAAACATGAATAAGGCAAGTGTTTTTTAACTCATATCTTTTCATATTCGCTTTTCTTCCCCTTACACTGCTGGGATTTTATTTAACAGCAAACCGGGGGCACTCGCATTCTGCTATTGTCTGGTTAGTATTCGCGTCGTTGGTATTCTACGGGTGGTATAATCCCGTCTATGTTGCATTAATATCAGCATCTATCCTGTTCAACTATTTTGCGGGTATATTGCTCATTAATCCAGAAAAGCAAAATCGGCGAAAACTAATAATGGTGCTTGGTGTCGCCGCCAACATCTTACTGCTCGGTTACTTCAAATACACTAATTTCTTTATTGACAATGCCAATGCCCTATTTCATGGCGACTTTCACCTGAATGCAATTGTCCTGCCACTGGCCATCTCTTTCTTCACATTGCAGCAGATTGCATACCTGGTGGATATTTACCGTGGAGAAGTTGCCAGACACAGTTTTCTGGACTATTGCCTGTTTATCACTTTTTTCCCGAAGCTGATCTCCGGCCCGATTGTACGCTTTAATGAAATGATGCCCCAAATAACTAATGAGCTCAAACCTAAACTAACTTTAAGTAATGTTGCTGTAGGACTGGCAGTCTTTTTTTTAGGGTTGTTTAAAAAAGTGATCCTGGCTGATAGTATTGGGGCTTATGCCAATCCCGTTTTTAATGCGGCCGCAGATGGAGTTGCCCTCAGTTTCTTCAATTCATGGAGCGGCGCTCTCTCCTATACCTTACAGTTGTACTTTGATTTCTCAGGTTATTGCGATATGGCAATCGGGCTGGGATTGATGTTCGGCATCCGGCTTCCTCTCAATTTTTATTCTCCCTACAGGGCGACGAGCACTACTGATTTTTGGAGGCGCTGGCACATGACATTATCCCGTTTTCTGAGGGACTACCTGTATATCCCTTTGGGAGGCAACCGCAAAGGCTTCCCACGCCAGGCAATTAACCTGATGATTGTCATGGTAATCGCCGGACTGTGGCATGGAGCCGGTTGGACGTTTATTGTCTGGGGCGCTCTGCACGGGCTTTATCTGGTGATCAATCACAGCTGGCGGCGTTTACGCAGCAAATTGGGTTATAGCACAGAGAAAACTACGGGTACAGGGACTATAGTTTCTGTGCTTATTACCTTTATTGCCGTGACCGTGGCATGGGTGTTCTTCCGCGCTGATAGCATAGGAGCAGCCGCAGCTATATTACAGGGCATGGTGGGAATGAACGGTTTTGTCTTGCCATCCGGCTACCATATCGCACTGGGAGGGCTGGAACAATTTCTTGGACAGATTGGCATTACATTTGGCCCCGTGATTGGATTCAGCTCAATCCCCGTGGTTTGGATAATAGTATCGCTGATAATCTGCTGGTTCCTGCCGAACGCTCAGGAGTATATGTCAAACTACAATCCGGCGTTTGACCGCTTTAGTGAGGAAGCTAAAAAACCTCTTCGATGTCTGCGATGGGGGCCATCACTTTGGGGGGCAACAATAATAGCTGTGATAACAGTTATTGCTATTATAGGATTAAATCAGACAAGCGCGTTTCTATATTTCCAGTTTTAAGGATTATTGATGAAAGCGGTTACGATTCGCTATATGGTCTGTTACAGTATCCTTGTGGTATTGGGTCTGTTATCTGTAGCTATTGTTAATTACAAAGTTGACCCTGCCCATTTATTCTCGGATGGCGAATATGAAAAAGGCATAGCGAGTCTTCTTCTGGCGGGAGACAACATTACCGTTTCAACCAATTATGATGAACGTAATATGAATAAAATATATATTAATGGTCTTAATCAGCCAAAAGAGGTGATAGTCTTTGGCTCCAGCCGGTCGATGCACCTGACCTCGATCCTTTTTCCCGGCAGATCATTTTTTAACAACAGTGTCTCTGCTGCCAGTATAGAAGATTATCTGGCTATTTATGATCTTTACCGGCGGCGTAATTATGTTCCTTCAATAGTGGTGCTCGGTCTTGATCCCTGGATTCTGAACAAGAATAATGGAGCCACCTTATGGACATCCCTCAAAGAAGAATATTTGGAAATGATAAATATTCTAAATCTACCGGCTGCTACCTGTAGTTCATCCCAGGATATTTGGGCAGTAAAATTCAAGCAGCTTTTCTCCCTGCGATACTTTACGGAATCACTTACCAGGTTATTTTCGGGAAAGGGTGGGTATTCCAGGGTGGAAGACTCCAATTTTGCAGACGCGGGTATCTTGAATGACGGATCACGCGTTATGGATTTCAAATCCAGGAACAGAACCGTGGAAGAGGTTGAAGCTTCTGCTATTGACTGGGCCGGACAGGCTCCTGTTTCCAACCTGGGTGACTTTACGGAACTGGACAGGGGGCTTACAGACACCCTCGTGAAATTTATTGATTACCTGCAAGAAAATGGTGTGAAGGTTGTGTTTTATCTGCCACCTTTCCATCCGAGCACGTATCATATAATCGCAGAATCGCCTAAATACGGCATTATTCTCAGTGCAGAGCAATGTTTTAGAGACATTGCCGGAAGCCACGGAATTCAAGTGTTGGGTGGCTACAATCCTGCAGATTCACGTAGCACAAGGGAGGAATTTTACGATAGTATACATCCAAAAGAATCTTCAATACTGAAATCGTTTGAGAATATAAAGTGAACTTTTCGGACCATCTACCTAGTATCAGGGATATTGCTCGGATCAAAGTAATTTGTCCTGGAGAGGGAAATATCCAGCTGTATAAGTACGTGTTGGTTCCTATCTAAGAGCACAGATTTGCGGGAATTCTTTCGTTAGCGGTCTCATGTGCTATAATTCATTCGACAAATTTCTGATTTTTGGTATTCAGTTACCAATTGCGTTCAATATTTTTTTGAGGTGATAAATTGGCAAACAACTATCATGTGCCTGATTTAGACGATACCAGGCTGAAAAACGAGGGGGGAGAATTCCCCTCCATGGTAATCATTCCGGTATCCTACGTATGTAACTCGAGATGTCCCAATTGTGCCTATACCAACTCTGATATCAGGGAAAGCTATAAAGACACTCCATTCATGCCGGATGAGCTTTTTAAAAGAATCAGTGACGAGTGCGGAAAATACGGTGCCCTCATCCGGGTCTCCGGTGGCGGTGAGCCGCTGATCAGCAAGCGTATAATTGACCAGATCGAGTATGCTAAAGGAGTAGGAGCCAGGATCGGGCTCATTACCAATGGCTCGCTGCTTACGCCCGAGAGGGTCGACAGGCTTCTAAAGGTAAACACGGACGCGATTGAGATCAGCGCTGATGCTGCGGATAAGGAGACATACGAAAAAGTCAGACCCGGACTGAATTTCGATAAGTTGGTTAAAAATGTTACGTACCTGGTGAATAAAAGGAATGAGCTTAAAAGTAAAAGCAGAGTTATCGTCAGTATAATCAATCAGAAAGAGTTGAAGGGTAAACTCGAACCTGCTGTCTCATACTGGAATAAAATTGTCGACGACGTCCAGGTAAGAAAATATCTAACATGGAGTATATGCGATCCGTCGCAATCAGCGGATTCAACCCCCTATATACCTGAATTGCCCGTGAGGGTTCCCTGCCCCTTCCCCTTTGAACGTATTATGATCGACGTCAGGGGTAAAATATCCTTTTGTGCCTATGATATCAGGTTCGAAACCGATTTTGGCAATGTGCATAATATATCTATTAAGCAAGCCTGGCAGGGTGAGAAATTCATGAAATGGCGGCGGTTGTTGCTCGAAGGCAAATACGAGGAAATACCAGTTTGCAGCAAATGCCCTGACTGGAAGTACAGGTCGTGGCATTACAATTACTGGAATATATTGAATAAAGCTGACAAGAAGAAGGAAGCGATATCAGACTCCCCCGGCGAATTTGAGGATGAGGAATTTAATAATTAGCCACTCGATACTTGATATTTCTCATACTCTTACAAGGTGGAGTCATTTGAATAGCATATTCCGCCTGAACAGACTACCTGGCTGTAAATTCCTGCTATAAATAACACCAAAGAAATTGGTAGCTGATAATATTTAAAAAATACAATGTGTGGTATTTGCGGTATATTCGGTAGTCCGGAGTTCGATACCCTGGCAAAGATGGTCAGGGTGCTTGCACATCGTGGGCCTGACGATGAATACATAGTAGGTGGTGAACATTTCTGCATAGGGGCCAGGCGCCTGAGCATAATCGACCTTGAAGGAGGCAGACAGCCGCTCTCCAATGAGGATGGAACCATCTGGGTGGCGCAGAATGGAGAGATATATAATTTTCCCCTGCTGATGGAAGGCCTTCTATCCAAGGGACACACCTTCAGATCCAGGTCCGATACGGAGGTTATTGCTCATCTTTATGAGGAAAAGGGCGATGAATGTGTTCAATCCCTGAGCGGCATGTATGCTATCGCAATATGGGACGATAAAAGAAAAGAAGGTTTGCTGATACGGGATAGAGTGGGTAAGAAACCGCTCTATTACCTGACGAGGGGTGATAAGCTTTACTTTGCATCGGAGATAAAATCCCTGCTGCAGATACCGGATTTCTCTAAAAGAATAAATTATGAAGCGCTGTATCACTACTTCAGCTATAAAAATACCCCGTGTCCTCTTACGATATTTCAGGATATATTCATGTTGCCCCCGGCCACCGCATTGCATTTCGAACCAGGTAAAAGCATCCGATTAAATAAATACTGGCAACCTGATTTTTCAGATGCTGATGCAAAACCAAGTATATCCGAAGAAGAAACTGTTGATGAATTAATAAGTGTGTTGAAAGTTGCAGTAAGCCGCAGATTGATAAGTGATGTACCTATAGGATTCTTTTTGAGCGGAGGATTGGATTCAGGGCTTATAACCGCATTGGCGGCAGAGATTGCAGGTAAGAAAATTAATACCTTCACGCTGACTTATGCCGGAGATGATACACTTCCGGGCAAACAACTGGACAGAGACAATGCAAGAAAAATCTCTCAAATATATGGAACCGATCATCATGAAGAAATGGTTGATTTCCCGAATTTCCCCGATGAGTTTCCCAAGATAATAATGTCATTTGACGAGCCTTTTTTCGGTGTCATCTCCACTTATTTTCTATCGCGCTTGATCAGCAGGCATGTTAAGACCGCAATAACCGGTGATGGTTCGGACGAGCTGTTTGGTAGTTATCTTTCGCACAGGCTGGCTTTCCCCGTATATAATTATATTCAGTTTAAGAATACAGGGGACACAAAATATCAAGATTTCCAGTTTTTTCAGAATGATATGGGATACCTGGCCGGTATTGCCGAACACCAGGACTGGAAATGGAGATATAAGCTGCTGGTATTCAGCGATGAGGAAAAGCGCAAACTACTTGCGCCGGAAATGGTTGAAAGAACCAGAAATTACGATACCGGGCGGCATTTAGAGAAATATTTCCAAAATCTAACTGCAACAGATCCATTGAATCGCATGCTTGAAGCGGAATTCCGCTTTCAACTTCCTGATCAGGTTCTGGCTTTTTCCGACAGGCTTTCTATGGCGCATTCGCTGGAGTTACGTACCGCCTATCTAGACAAGGAATTCGTAGAACTGGCTGCGCGCATTCCCGGCAAGCTAAAGATCAGAGACGGAGAAACGAAGTATATATTGAAAAAGGCTGCTTCACAGTATCTGCCGCATAACATCGTCTACAGGAAAAAGGAAGGATTTGTTATGCCTGTGACCGAGTGGCTATATTATAACCTGGGAGGATATGTGCGGGATATTTTAAGCCAGCAGTCTCTAGCATGTCACAACCTGTTCAACTACACTTACGTGCAAGGGCTGATTGATAAATTCTATTCGCAAGATTATGATTACAGGCTGGGCAATAAATTGTTGTCGCTCATAGCTTTCCATGTATGGCACGATTTATATATGAAAAACGGTCAATAAGATGCAAATCGTAGTATTACAGCCCGGATACCTGCCATGGTTGGGTTTTTTCGATCAAATGTATAAAAGCGATGTCTTCGTGATTTACGACGATGTGCAATTTGATAAGCACGGCTGGCGTAATCGCAATCGTATTAAAACGGCGCAGGGAATTCAGTGGCTGACAATTCCCGTGCTCACTAAAGGCCGTGAAAAACCACTTATCAATGAAGTACTCATAAATAATCACTCGGACTGGAGAAAAGCCCATTTTGGTTCTATTAAGCAGAACTATTCCAGGGCTCCTTTTTTTTCGACATATATCAATGTTTTTGAGGAGATATATGCGAAAGAGTGGGAATATCTTATTGATGTGAACATGGCATTTGTCCATGCATTGATGGATAAACTGCAACTGGATCGTGAGATATTATTTTCTTCGAAACTCGATGTGCCCGAGACCAAAACTCACCGATTGGTGAATATATGTGTTAAATTCGGAGCCACCGACTATTTGACAGGGGACGCTGCAGAAGATTATATTGATGAATCGCTTTTTATCGAGAAAAACATAAGGCTGCATTATCATTACTATAATCATCCCAACTACAGTCAAATGTATGGTGAATTTGTTCCATTCCTATCTGTTATAGATTTGCTTTTTAATGAAGGGCCGCGGAGCCTGGAAATTCTGACCAATAAATAATCTTGATATTGTGAAGGGAGCATAATGAAAACAATTCTTATAACCGGCGGCGCAGGATTTATGGGCAGCAATTTCGTGCGATATTTACTAAAAAAATACCCAAAATACAAACTGATCGTGCTTGATGCTTTAACTTACGCAGGCTGCATGGAAAATGTTCCCCGGGTTCCTAATGTCAGGTTTTGGTTTGGCAATGTGCGTAATGCTGAGCTTGTCGATACATTGATTTCGCAATGTGATGTAGTTGTTCACTTTGCCGCTGAGACGCATGTGACCCGTTCTATATACGATAACCTGCTGTTTTTTGAGACGGATGTGCTGGGTACACAGTGTATAGCTAACGCTGTTCTAAAAAATAACAGTAATATTGAAAGGTTTATCCATATTTCTACGTCGGAGGTATACGGCGCTGCTCGGTTTGATGTCATGGATGAAGAGCACCCGCTGATGCCAGCAAGCCCCTATGCCAGCGCCAAGGCCGGCGCCGACAGGTTGGTCTACTCATACTGGCATACGTATGGAATACCTGCAGTTATTATCCGGCCTTTCAATAACTACGGGCCTTACCAGCACCTCGAGAAGGCGGTTCCGCGTTTTATTACTTCATGTATTCTCAACGAGCCAATTAACATTCACGGCGATGGGAAAATGAGTCGTGATTGGCTATTCGTGGAAGATTTGTGTAATGCTCTCGATCTTGCTTTGCATGGTGATATTAACAAGCTCAAAGGGGAAGTTATCAATGTTGGCACGGGCAGGAGTATTGAGATCGGGACTCTGGCAGAGATGATTGTAGACCAGATGGGAAGTTCGCGGTCATTGTTAAAGTATGTGGGAGATCGACCCGGTCAGGTAATGCGGCACAGGTCATCAACGGAAAAAGCGCAAAAACTACTGGGATGGCATTATTCTGTTTCGATCGAGGAAGGATTAAAGAAAAGTATAGAATGGTATAAGAATAATCATGGTTGGTGGGAAAAACAATTGTGGATGAGATCGGTGCCTATAATAACCAAAGACGGAAAAATTGAAGAGCATTGATTTTTGTAATGAAAATAAATGCTCAAAATGGATATTTTGTTTCAATATTGACTGCAATGTTGATGTTATGAGGATGAGGTAGCCAGGTCTTCGTTATCAGGCAGTTTCATACGGTTTAACAAGTAATTAATGAAAACAGCGCTTAATATTAAATAGGCTATACTTCCGGGTAATAAGCTTTTACCTACACCTGACACAAAACAAACCATATGAACGGCTGATAAATATACTGCAGGTGTTATAATCAGAATAACTTTTCGCCAGTCTTTTCGAATAATCCATATGCCTGCAGCGCTAAAGAGTACGGGCAAGATGGCAAATGCGGCAGCAAGGCCCCAATAAAAAGCCTCATAGGGGTATTTAATTACTGTTTGAAGGAAGGTGCCGTTATTCCAGGCGGATAGGAAATTTACCCATGTCACCTGGGAATTCTGGCATTCAGACCAGTTTTGATAATCCGGGCACAATGGTTGTATTCCAAGACCGCTATAATAGAAAATGGTACGCGGAAATCTGAGGGCAAGTGCTTTTAACCACCACAGTGGATGTTCAGAAATCGTGTTTATCACTTTATTTTTGAATACCAAATCGTATTCTGGGGACCCAAACTTAACATCGTACCCAAGTTCTTTTTTAGCTAATTCCCAAGCGTAAACATCATCAAGAACGGCTCCAGCAGGATTATCTGCAAATTCGCCAAATCCTTGCCAGATACCTGCCCATGTTCCAACGCGCATGTTGGGACTTAATATGCCGGTTACGTAATAATTTCTCATGATCCATGGCAAGGTCATTGTCATTACAATCAATAGCATAGCTGCTGTTATTTTGATTGTATTAACAAATTGACGTCCAAACTCATGCTTGCGGAATTTGTAAATCAGGAGAGCGAGGCCATAAAGACAGGGGAGAAATAGGGCTGTAGGCTGGAAATAGCAGCTAATTCCTATAAATAAGGACGACAAAAGATAGAAAAGCAACTTGTCCTGCAGCACTCCCTTGACGAAGAAATACAATGAAACAAGGATAAAAAACGGCATTAAAGCATCGTGAATCACAAATGTGGACAGGGCGGCTATAGGAAGGAATATCGCGTATATGAAAGAGGCTATTAATCCTACCCTTCTGGTGAAGAGTTCCCTGCATAGCAGGAACATGATAAAGCAGCCAAAAGAATCGATAATGGCCTGGAGTATCCGTTCATATATATATCTATATTCGCCGGACAATGAAAATGTTAATGCAACAAGGGAGCTTGTACCGGGTGGTAGACCATAATATGGTGTAAAACTTTCTTTGTCTGGTGGCGGAACATCCTGCATTTCGACTAAGCGGTTGGTCTTATACATCCGGTCTATTATGATAGCTATGTATTCGTCGTCAACTACATACCCGCGCCCTGAGGATAAGTTTCTGGCTGCTTCGCCTATCTGGTAAGTTAATCCTAATTGGGGAGAATTATATGTATAGCAAATTATGCCAATTCTAATAATCAAGGCTAATAAATAAATTGAGCATAGTATAATGGCAAGGCTCTTATTACTTTTCAAAATAGTTCCTCCATATAAGTAACTCGAGTGATGCTAATGAAATACTAGCCCTCAGAGTCCGACTGCTATATTAGCATACTCCGCCGGTCGCAGGTATAGTAATTGTCAGTTTGTATTTAATTAAGTTTGACAAATAGATATAATGATATGCAGTGAACTGAGCGGAGTACTCTGCTTCCCATTACGACAAGGCTGCGATCAAGAAAGAGGAAAGAATCTATATGAAAAAATGCGCGTGGGATACGAAGGTAATGGTTAAAAGGGTAGTTACATGAAAATATGCCATCATTGCGGTCAGGAATTTGATCAGCCCGACTGGAAATGCCTGAAGTGCGGCCACGAACCATCCAGCCAGGACGGATTTACCTGTCTGGGCTTGTTACCTGACATCAGTGAGCCCAGGGTCCACGTGGAGAGTTTCAAAGAGTTAGTTGGCATAGATGAAACGAATTTCTGGTTCAGATCGAGGAACCGCCTTTTGATCTGGACGCTGGCAAAATACTTCCCGGAGAATTCCAGTTTTTTAGAAATCGGTTGTGGGCCCGGCTATGTATTAAATGGCATAAAAACCCAATTTCCACAAATGATCGTTAGGGGGAGTGATATTTATACGGAGAGCCTCGCCCTCGCCTCCAAGCGTCTACCGGATACTGAATTGTTTCAGATGGATGCAACCGATGTGCCGTTTGTGGATGAATTCGGTGTTGTGGGCGCATTCGATGTCATAGAGCATATCAAAGATGATGAGAAAACCCTGCGCGAAATACACCGGGCCATAAAACCCGGCGGCGGGATAATTATAACCGTACCGCAACATCCGTTTATGTGGAGCAATGCTGATGTTTATGCCTGCCACGTGCGCCGATATACGAAACGCGAATTAAAAACCAAAATGGAGAAAAGCGGTTTTCGGATTATTCGAATGACGTCTTTTGTCACGTTTCCTTTTCCTGTAATGCTGACCTCCCGGCTCTTAAATAGAAATCCTAAAGGTAATTATGATCCGATGAGGGAGTTCAAAATAGGTAAACCTATAAATAAAACGCTGGAAGCAGTGCTGGACTTCGAACGCCTTTTTATTAAGGCGGGAATTTCATTTCCCTTCGGTGGCTCGCTTCTTGCTGTGGGTAAAAAGGAATGAAAAAAATAACACCGATCCCGTTTAACAGGCCTCCTCTTACCGGAAAAGAATTAAAATACTTGAAACAGGCTCTGGAAAACCGGCATCTTGCCGGTGATGGACAGTTTACACACCTGTGCCATGACTGGCTTGAAAAAAATACAGGATGCAAAAAAGCTCTGCTGACCACATCCTGCACGCAGGCCCTAGAAATGAGCGCCATATTGGCGGACATTGAACCCGGAGACGAAGTTATCATGTCCTCTTATACATTTGTCTCAACGGCCAATGCTTTCGTCCTCAGGGGTGCGCGCATTGTCTTTGTAGATATCCGGCCCGACACAATGAATATCGATGAAAAGCTGATCGAAAATGCTATTACGGAAAGAACGAGGGCGATCGTGCCGATGCACTATGCGGGCGTATCCTGTGAAATGGATACAATTATGGACATGGCCCGAAAGCATAATCTGGCGGTCATAGAAGATGCTGCACAGGGGATCATGTGTTCTTACCGTGGTAAGGCTGTCGGGGCATGCGGACATTTCGGCTGCTATAGCTTTCACGGAACAAAGAATATTGTCTGTGGAGAGGGTGGGGCAGTGCTGATAAACGATGAACTTTGCGCCGAAAGAGCGGATATTGTGAGGCAGAAAGGCACCGACAGGTCGAAATTTTTACTGGGGCAGGTGGATAAATACACGTGGCAGGATATAGGCTCATCATATCTACCCAGCGAACTGAATGCCGCCTTCCTTCTGGCACAACTGGAATCGGCAGAGAAGATAATGAAAGACAGGATAGCCAGCTGGAACTACTATTTTGCACAATTACTTCCTTTAAAAGACAAGGGTTTACTGGAACTTCCTCATATTCCAGAAGATTGCAAGCACAACGGTCATATTTTTTACATTAAATTAGGGGATAAATCAGTGCTCCGGAAGGTGATTGAATTCCTGCGAAAAGATGGTATCCAGGCAGTATCGCACTATGTACCCCTGCATAGTTCGAAAGCAGGAATCAGGTTTGGCAGACTTAGCGGCAATGACATATGGACGACAAGGGAAAGCAGCCGCCTGCTTCGACTCCCCATGTATTATGGACTAAAGCGCGAGGAGATAGATCGTGTCGTGAGCGGGCTGTCCAAGTATTTTACCGGGCGAAATTAGTGATCATGGATGTCAAGTCAAAGAAATTTCTGATTGTAACGCTTATTCTTGTATATATACTGGCTTTGAGCGTCAGGCTCTCCATCATAAACATAGCTCCGAGTGGCATTACTCAGTACTACGGCATGTCAACTCCGATTGGCGAGGCGGCGAGGAATCTGGCTGAAGGCAGGGGCTATGTCGTAGATAAAGAGTATCTCGATAATATATTTAAGTTGATGCTCACCCGGGACACATTACTTGATATACAGGATGTTCCGCCTCCCCAAGATGAGAAGTTTAAACCCTACTACGGCCTTCCTCCAGGTCCGAGTGTATTGATGGCAATAACATATAAAGTTTTCAACGATTATAGATATATCTACCTGAGGATACTGGAGGCCATTATTGACTCCATCGGCTGCATCATAATGTTTTTAATGGGAAAGGAGCTGTTTAACACAAAAGTCGGATTGATCGCCGCTTTTCTCTATGCCCTATGGCTACCCATAGCTTACATTGCAACATGGCCGCTACATGATGCATTGGTACCGTTCTTTACCCTGGTTACCCTGTTTTTCTTCATCAAGGCAGTAATGAATAATAAGATAAAATACTATGTCCTGGCTGGATTAACCTGTGGGATCGGGTGTTATTTCCAACCCAGCAGCCTGCTTCTGCCGGTATTTTTTGGGGCAGGTGCGCTAATTTATGGTATACATAAGGCAAATTTCTGGAAGCAGGCGATTTCCGCAGCTAAAGTTACTGCGATTATGCTGGGTGTAATGGTTCTTGTTATATCTCCGTGGATGATTAGAAACTCAGTTGAAATTGGCAGTGTAACCGGCATGCGACCGGGATTCTGGGTAGGACTCTGGGAAAACTCGGGGGAGTTTGGGGATAATCCCGACGGGGCAGTACTTGATGATGTCGCGGCGCTGGAACTGGCGAGAAAAGAACTGGGCTACGATGTGGAATACCTCTCACCTGAGTTTGATGAAGTGTTTAGGCCCAAAGTTATCAAAATGATTCAAGACCATACCGCCTGGTATCTCAGCTTGATTGTGAGGAGGATACCTTATGCGGTTTTTTCTTCTCCCCAGTTGGGATTACACATGATGCCAATATTCAAGACGGATGTTGACGTATGGTCTGCTTATTTAACGGCGAAAAGTAAGTCTATATTCTGGGGAATGCTAAATGGCAGCATGGGAAAAATGATCGCAAAATACCCGTGGGGATTTTTGTATACATGTTTACGCGCGTTTTTCATTTATATCCCCCCGGTAGTCAGCATAATTGTTTTCTTTACGATGCGAAAAGATTGGCGCAAATATGTCTTGCTGGCAACAATACCTCTGTATTTCATTGCAATTCATATCGTTACAATGATTTCATCTCTTAAAAGCATCTTACCGAGCCATGTCGGGTACATAATGTTCTGCGCTGTTGCCATTTATGGCATTTACGATTGGTTCATAAGGCGAAAGTACAGAAATCAGCCTGAAGCGAACAAGGTTCCTGTTTAAGTGATAAGTTAGCCGGGAACTACTTGGAGGATAGCCAGCTATCTTTTACCGCTCCCGAACTTGATGTAATCAAATCCGAGTTTTTGTGCTGTTGCTTTTTCCAGCATTCCCCAACAATCGAAGATAATGCAACCTGCCCTGCGATGGCGCAGATCGTAAATTGTGTCCAGAATGCCTTCAAACTCGGGGTGATTTGTAGCCAGTACGATGGCATCTGAGTCTTTTACGGTATTTTCCAGTGATTCGGAGGCTTTGATATGGGGGTCATGTTTAACTACTGTTGCTCCTTCAATTTCCAATAGCTGGCATATTTTAACCGCCGGAGAATTCCTTTCGTCATCACTGTTACGTTTGAAAGCAAGCCCCAAGACACCCACCTTTGCATTGTAGATGGGAATGTTATTTTTCTTCAGCTTTTCTTTCAGAAGATTAATAATATGTTGAGGTATGTATTCATTTAAATGCGAAGCTAAAGTGGCAAATTCCGGGAATGCGGATTTTGATAAGAGAAAATAGCCGTCCTTGGTAAGGCATGGTCCCCCTACTAATCCAGGTTTGGGAACACCACCGCGGGGATAATCAGTGTTTAATACGCGAATTATTTCGCCGGCATCTTCGCCGAATTGTTCACTCAGTAGAGCAAACTCGTTTGCCAGGGCGAAATTGACGTACCGGTATAAATTTGCATATAGCTTTGCCAGCTCGGCGGATTTTGGTGTGGTTTCCAGTACCTTTTTATCCGGATTAATCTTTCTAAATACTCCTGCAGCTATCTTCGCGCTAAGCGGATCAATGGCTCCAATTATTTCGGGAAGATTGGAAATCTCTTCTATTGCATGACCTTCCAGTACTCTTTCGGGACAAAAGGCCGCGCCGAAGTCTTTTCCGGCTTTCAAACCGGTTTTACTTTCTATATATGGAATTACCTTTTCCTCCAGTGTGCCCGGAGGGACTGTTGACCTTAGTATCAGCAGTTTGCCCTGCAGTTGTGCTTTGAGCAACACGGATAGTATGGAAAAAAGCTGGCTGAAATCAGGGTTGTTGTTGCAGGCCAGAGGTGTGCCTACAGTGATAATTAATATATCGCTGGAGTTAATCTTGGATAACGCATCAGAGTAGTGAACAGGTTCGAAATTAGGATGGCACAGCAAATCCTGCATGCCCTCTTCAGAGAATGGCATTATGCAGTTCTTAATACTTTCTATATGAGTTCTATCCTGATCTACTCCGATTACTTTAAGTCCCGCCCTGGCAAAGACCAACGCTAAAGGTAGCCCAACTCTCCCAATACCAAGAACAGATATGATAAAGTCCTTACCCGTTACTTTAGCTGCCAGTTTTTCAAGTTGGTTCATTCAAATACACCTCGTATTATACGGATGTCTAATATTTGGGAGCACTGTTTATTAAGTTAAGGTTTGCGGTTCTTTCTATCAGATACATGAGAGTATGCAACGAGCGAATGTAAATATTTTCCTTTGATTTCGATGGAACTGCTATTACAAAACCGGGAAATGCCGCAGTCATGAATCGATTTCAGTATAGCATAACTGCTCAGTTTGCGCTCTTATATATGATTTGTGAAAAACACTCTCAATTTTGTACGTCAGGTAATAGGTTACTCAGCACAACGGCCGCTTTGTTATTATTGTAAACCAGGTTCCCCTTTGTAAGCATGTCAACAAGCCCGGGAATACTGTTAAATTCGAGATATTTTCTTGATCCGTACTGCGTACCAACCACCAACTTGCCCTTTTCGGCATTCCAGGTGTATAGCATGATGTAATACGGTCCGTGGGCATAGTTGCGGTAGAAATAGATCGGTATGTCATCATCAGGTTTGTAATACGCAAAGACGCTGACTTTTCTTTGTTCTATTACATAATGTGAGAAGAATTTACCTCCCGAATAGTCCGTAAGATATGCGAAGTTTTCGTCTCCGTGTTTTATAGCCCAGTCGGTAGCATCGGTATCCTGATAATTAAATGCCGTACTTACATCTGTTCGGTAATTAGATAATGCAATCGAATATGGAATATCAATGGTAGCGGTCTGGGTTATGCCGCATAATTCAAAAAATACACCGCTGTTAAACAGGAAATAAGGTATAACGATCAGGATTACATTGTATTTAACATAATCCATTATGTTTGGGGGCAGTTTAATTTGTTTTACTTTACTTACAACAAGAGATATCAATTTTGCCGACTGCCTGGCGAGGAAAGCCCCACCTAAAACGAACAGCGGGGACATTATTATAAGTGTGATGTGCCAGATCCTGACGCTGCCCATACCCCAACCGTAAATGGGGAGTACGAAGAGGCCGAGTAAAATTAGAATACTCGTAGCGGTAAGGGCAAGGTATTCTGCTCTTATTTTTTCGCCCAGGACTGTTGGATTGAAGAATAACACCAAGGAGCCAATAATCAGACAAATTTCAACCAGATACTGAAAGATTCTCCAAATTTGCCCACCGGTTGATGCTGTTAAGAAATCCAGGCCCATTGCCGTATTAGTGAGTGGTTCTACAGGGTATACTGTATTGAGTATTGCGTTTAATACGCTGTGATTATCAGTCGGTATTGATGTAATGGTTGAAGTTGTAATATTGGTAAGACTCTGAAAAATATTATTCATTGTGTAGGTGATTAATTGGAGTCCACCCATAGCAACTCCGGAAGCTATAGTGCTATAGTAAGCAACAAGAAATACAGAACTGATACTGATTAAAAATATGGCTGATTTGATACTAAATGCCGAAGGCAGTTTAAGATCCGGCAACAGCCTGTTTTTTCCGATAATAAATTGCCAAATTCTGCATCCGATCCTGCTTTTTAGTAAATAGATGATGATGATGGAACTTAAAACATAACCTAAATATCCTGTACCAAGACCGTAATGTGATGTAATCACGCCTATGCTGAATAACGTTGCCAGTATGGTTCTGCAAAGCATATTTAATCTTCGATCAATCATTAGCAATATGACTAGGCCAAAGAACAACTCTGCTATCTGCTGTCTTGCTAGCTGAGGCATATCCATGAAAAACATTGGTGTCGTAATGAAAAACAATGCAGCAATAGCAGCAAAATATGGGTTGGTTTGAATACGATAGGCTCGGAAAATGGCAATGGGTAACAGGGAAAAAACTATCGGATATATCAGTTTGATAATCCAGATGGGGCTCATGTTCAAAACAAGAGAATATACAGGTGTAAAGATAACTATAGCCAGACAGGAATTAATGGATATAGGAAGCGAGTAATTCCAATAGCCGTTGTCAATCACGGCTTTACTGATCCCGTATTCCAGATGAACATCGCTGCCAACCAGACTCGTCGAGAGGAGTGTGGTTTGATACAACAGACTCAGCGATGTAAAGAACAATACAAATGCATACGATGTGGGAGTAAAGAATTTCTTCAGAGAAGCCAGAATGAGGATAACACAAATACTAAACAATAGAATGAAAATTAAGCTGTTAATGTGGCAATGATTAATCAGAAGTGTGCCTATTATCGAGAGTAAAGGTAACAGCAGACATACCAGCCAGGGATTGAAGGCCCGCCACGATTCCTTCAATGGCTTTCCACATTTAAACGGCGCAATTTGTCTAGTGGGGACGAAACCCTTATCAGTGTAGAAGGCAAGGATAAATAACGGCAACAGTATGATGGTTAAACAAAGCAATATGGGGATTAATGAAATCGGATTGGCTATACCTAATGAAGGCAGTATGAAATTTGCTAAAAATCCGACGGTATAAACGTAAATTATACTGATGCCTGATGCATATAATAAACCTTCCAGTGTATTAATATTATGTATTTTCAGTATGCGCAGGATAACGTAGCCGGGCACGAGGGTTAAGCAAATAAATCCGATGAGCTGATGAATTAAAGGGATATTGATGCCATTGAGATGCAATATTACCAAGAGCCAATCTGCCGAAATGAGGGAAATGCAGATTATGGTGAATGTCTTGATGTTCCAGTCATTTGGTGAAGTCATCAGTGCCTCTATGCAAACACTTAATTCTACTACAAATGTAATCTATAACAACGGCACTTAGCATGATGTAGGCTATGCTTCCCGGAAGCGTACTTTTTCCAGTGCCCATGGTTGTCACTGTAATGCACACTACAGCAAGATATACTGGAACCACTGCGAGCAATATCAGCGTACGCCAATTGCGGCGTTGAATCCACGCTCCTATTAAACTCAGCAAAAGAGGAATTGTTGCGAAAGCAAATACCATGCCCCAATAAAAGGCGCTGCCAGGATGTGCGGCTATGAACTCAATAAGCCTGCCCTGCTTTAAAGCTGAAATATAATCCACGTAATTTGTGTTCAATTGACGGCATTCATCAACACTTAAGCCATCAGGGCATTTGCTCTCCAGACCGATGTGATTGCCATATATTAGAGTGAAGGGCAATCTTCGCGCCCAGGCGCTTACCAGCCATAGAGGTTGCTCTTGAACTACACGCATAACCTTGTTTCTAAAATGGGCTTCAAATTCAGGCGATCCGTATATCACATTTTCTCCCAACTCATTACGTGCCAGATCCATTACATAAACGTCACTAAATACAGCACCTGCCGGATTGTCATCGAATTCTCCAAACCCTTCCCATACACCTGCCCACGAAACGACTTTCAAGTTTAGAGTTAAAGTTCCTGTAATATAATAATTTCTTATTGCCCATGGAGCTATCATGATTACTAAGACAATGAACATGGCGGCAGTTATTTTTATTGCATAGAGGATCTGTTTGAAGAGCTCGTGCCTGTGGACTTTATAGATGAGCATGCCAAGACCATAAAATAACGGGAGATACACGGTACTCGGTTGAAAATAACAACTCACGGCAACAAACAATGCTGAGACGATATAGAAAACAAATTTATTAGTTTTCACACCTTTTACAAAAAAATAAAAAGACGTTAGCACGAGGAACGGCATAATAGCATCTTGCACAACTAGTGTCGCAAGATACGCGATGGGGAGGAAAACTGCGTAAATGGACGCGGCAATAAGACCTGTTCTTGTATTAAATAGCTCTCTGGCAACCAGGAACATAATGATGCATCCGAAAGCATCGATGATGCACTGAATTACCCGGCCATAAATAAACCTGTATTCACCAAATACCAGGTAAGTAGCAGCCAGCAGGGCGCTGCTTCCGGGAGCTTGCCCGTAATATGGCACGAATGGTTCCCGATCAGGTGGTGGGATGTCTTCAGGGTCTTGCCACCTGTTTGTAGCGAGCACTAATGTGGAAAGTTTATCGACGTATTCCTGATCAATGACGTAGCCCCTGCCCTCTACAAGATTTCTTGCGGCCTCACCGATGGGCACGCTGTAAATAAGCCCCCACGGATTGGTGTTTTCGTTGAATATCAGACCAAGTCTGATTGTAAGCGCAAGCAGATAAATGATGCAAAGGGCAATGATCAGCCGTCTATCACCCTTGGATCTGCTGCATACAATCATGAGTTTAAATCTATGTAACGAAGTAAGAAGCTGCGCCCGCATTTCAACGGTTGGCGAGCAAGATGCATCCACCGACTATTAAAAACATTCCCACCCATTGAATCAGGGAAATATTTTCCTTTAAAAATAGCAGGGCTGCAAACGCAGTGAGTATATATACGATACTTGTAAAAGGATACGTCGAGCTGATGTCCAAACCTGAAAGGGCGAACATCCAGAATATGAGCATCAATCCGAAGCAGAGGATGCCCGTGATCACAAACACGTTGGTAAAAACCTTGAGCAAGAGGCTGAAATCAAGCATCTGCTGTACGGATGTTATAGCTCCAATCTGGTTCATGCCCTTCTTGAGCAGGATTTGTCCGGCAGCGGTCAGTATAATACATAGGGCAACCAACACTATTGAAAATATCATTTTCTTACCCTGCATTTTATTTTGTAAACTCGATCAATATTTCACCGCTAAACCTTTTGAGCGGTTTAAATACTTTGAAAAATGACGGCTCAATACTTGCCAGGTATTCCGCGCTTCTGGCCTTTGCCTTCTGATTAAAAGTCACCAGATAGACAATCGCGCTGAAAAGGGGAAGGAAGTCGAATTCAACGTATTTGGTGCGGCTGAAATTTTTACCAATTTCTTTGACTTCCTTGTACGTAAGAGGCCATTCATTCTGCGTTCTTATCTGGGGTGACAGTTTCCTCCAGAGGTTTGAAATCGGATTGTGAGCCAGAGGTTCGGTGAAAACAGCCCTTCCCCCGGGTTTAAGGATCCTGCTGATTTCCTTGCCGGACTGGGTTATGTCCATGTGATGCAATATATAAGTACCTGTGACAATATCGAAAGTATCAGTATCGAAGGAAGTGGCGCAGGCATTCATCTGGCTCACTACTACTTTAGCGCTGGGGGATTTTTCCAGCCGTTCTTTAGTTTTCTTTATGGCTGCCGATGATATATCGATGGCATGAACATCGGCTCCTCTCCTGACTAACTTCTCAGTCAGTATGCCCGTCCCGCATCCGAAATCACATACTTTTTTATCTTTGATATCTCCCAGATATAATACCAGCCTTTCAGAGCATTCCCATACATTGGGTATTGTTGGTGCCATATCTGCGAGCAACTTGTTAAACCAGTTCTTCTTCTTGCCCCCTATTTGTTTGTCGCTATATGATTCGTCGGAATATAACTTATCATAGTATTTTAATTCTTCTTCAAAATTGTCTCTTGACATTTGTTGTTCAGTATTTTTCATGGAAGGAGTCCTTTTTAATGAATTGAGATGAGGATTGGTGCTAAATACATAAGATATTTATTAACGTAATGATCTACCCCGGCTTATAGTATAAC
>Ga0163210_1000277_pt1 | contig 20887 bp, 24 predicted proteins | sample Kivu_220m_FD_113536 | JGI IMG/M metagenome (GOLD analysis project Ga0163210, IMG submission 113536) | Freshwater microbial communities from Lake Kivu, Western Province, Rwanda to study Microbial Dark Matter (Phase II) - Kivu_220m | ecosystem: Environmental > Aquatic > Freshwater > Lake ...
ACACCGAGAAAGTTCGCCGCGAGGCAGAGTTTGGGGCGCGGCTGGGTTACACTGGCAAGCAGATCATCCATCCCAACCAGGTCGCGCCTGTCCAGCGGGCTTTCACGCCGGAAAACGAGGCCATCGCCCACGCGCTGCAGTTGGTGGAGGTCTTCGAGAAGCATCAGGCCAAAGGTTCCGGCGCGTTTGCACTGGATGGCAAGATGATTGACATGCCGTTGGTCAAGGCCGCGCAAAATGTGCTGGCGCGGGCGCGGGCAGCGGGTAAGATTTAGAAAATCCCACGAAAGGAGAAATAAACATGACCGGCCCAATGTCTACCGGAAAATGTGAACTGTGCGGGAAAGAATTTGCCAAGAATGCCATCTCCCGCCACCTGAAGAAATGCCTGCAAGCGCAGGCGGCTGCCTCGCCGGAAGGCAAGAAGCAGAAAGCTTTTTGGATCAATGTCTGGGGAACGTACGCGCCGGATTATTGGCTGCACCTGGAAGTCCCGGCTTCCGCGAAGTTGGTGAATCTCGACCAGTTCCTGCGCGATATCTGGCTGGAGTGCTGCGGACACTTGAGCGCGTTCACAATTGGTGCACAGCGCTACGAAGTCAGTGTTGATCCGGATTATGATTATTGGGGGGAGAAACCTAAAAACATGAGCTCACGGCTGTACACCGTCCTGCAAGCCGGACTGGAGTTCGCTCACGAATACGACTTCGGCACGACCACCGACCTATCCCTGAAAGTCGTGGCAGAGCAGGCAATGGCTAGACAGAGCAAAGAAATCCGTATTCTGGCGCGCAACAACCCGCCCGACATCCACTGCTTCAAATGCGACAAATCGGCCACGCTAGTATGCAGCCAGTGCATCTACGAGGGGCCACAGGCCTGGCTGTGCAAACAGCACGCCCGGAAACACAAGTGCGGCGAGGAAATGTTCCTGCCGGTGGTCAACTCGCCGCGCGTCGGCCAGTGCGGTTATACGGGCGACGCAGATCTCGATGCCGATTTCGATGAGGAGCTTTAGCCCTTCTGGGAATGTTCTCCATCCTCTTCGGCCTCCTCTCCGCCCTGACGTGGGGCGCGGCAGATTTCAGCGGCGGACTGGCCTCCAGGCGCGCCAACCCTATGGCGTGGTCATCGGCGGACAGGCAGTCGGGATGGGCTTGGTCGCTGCATCAGCCTTGGCGCCCGGTGAACCCATTCTGTCCTTTCCATCCCAGGAGAGACCATGAACAAACTTACTCGCCGTGAAAAATGGCTGTATAGCGCTGGAGATATCGGCTTCAGCCTGACTTCGACCATCATCGGCGCCTATTTCGCCATCTTCCTGACCGATGTGGTGGGAGTCACGCCCGCCATCGCCGCGGCTGCCATCTTCATCGGGCGCACCTGGGACTACATCAACGACCCGCTCATCGGACACATCTCCGACCGCACGCGCACCCGCTGGGGACGGAGGCGGCCTTTCCTACTCTTCGGCGCGCTGCCCTTCGCACTGATCTACATCCTGATGTGGTGGCGGCCAGCCTTCCAGAATGACTTGCTTTTGGCGATCTATTACGCTGCCGCCTACGTGCTCTTCGACACGGCGGCGACGTTCGTTTATATGCCTTACTTCGCCCTCACTCCCGAACTGACCGCCGACTACGACGAACGTACCGCGCTGACCACCACGCGCATGTTCTTCTCCATCTTCGGCAGCCTGGTGGCTTTTACCGTCCCGTTGATGATCGTGGACGGCTTTCACCCCGAGCACGCCGGACGGGTGCTCATCATGGGAGTCTCGTTTGGCATTGCCTCGGCTCTCCCCTTGTTACTGGTCTTCCTCGGAACGCGCGAGCGGCCAGAGTTCATCCAGCAAAAGCAACCCAGCATTCGGGAGTCGTTGCATGCTGCGCTGGGCAATCGCCCCTTCATCTTCGGCTTGATCATCTATCTGTTTACCTGGGTTTCGGTGAGCATCTTGGAGGCGATCCTGTTATTCTTTATCAAGTACGTGGTCGAACGCGAAGCACAAAGTGACCTGATCATGGCGACCATCTTCGTCGTAGCGATCTTCGCCCTGCCGCTTTGGGAATGGGCCTCACGACGCCTGAACAAGCGGCTAGCGTACATCGCCGGTATTGCTTTTTGGGCCGTAGTGCAGCTCGTCATGGTCACGCTGACGCCGGCTTCCAGCTTGAATTTACTGTTGGGCTTGTGCGCGCTGGCCGGAATTGGTGTCTCGGCGGCGCACGTGCTACCCTGGGCCATCATCCCGGATGCCATCGAGTGGGGCGAATGGCGCACTGGCGGGCGGCACGAGGGCATATTCTACAGCTTGATCACCCTGGCGCAGAAAATTGCCTCCTCGATTGCCGTCCCATTAGCGCTGCTGGTGCTGGACTTCACCGGTTACATCCCCAACAGCGCGACGCAGCCTGCCAGCGCGGTGAACGGCATCCGCATTGTCGCCGGGCCAATCCCGGCCATCTTATTGTGCCTGGGCATCTTGTTCGCCATTCTCTATCCGCTGGGACGCGAAAACTATTCCCAGTTGGCAAAGGAACTTGAAGCCCGGCGCGCCGTGCGGGACAAGAATTTGCCATGAGCGAGATCGAAATCCACCCTGTGCGGACGCGCCGCGAGAAGCGCATCTTCCTCACCTTTCCCTGGCACATCTACAAGGGCGACCCGCTTTGGGTGCCGCCACTCCTGCCGGAGCGCGCCAAACTCATTGACCCGGCGCGTGGTCCCTTCTTCAAGAACGGTTACGCCGAGTTCTTCATCGCCTGGCGCGGACGGCAGCCGGTCGGCACGATTTGCTGCGCCGAGGACCTGGCCGCAACCCGCTTCAGGGGTCACGGCGAGTGCATGATCGGTTTCTTCGAGTGCATCGAAGATTACGCCGTGGCCGAGGCGCTGCTCGCTCAGGCCAAAGACTGGGCGCGGACGCACAACCTGACCGCCCTCTACGGCCCGTACAACCTCGACCGCGACGACTCGCGCGGCCTGCTGGTCGAGGGTCGCGACCGCCCGCCAGCCGTGATGTGCGGCCACACCCCGCCCTACTACGCCGAGTTCTTCGAGCGCTTTGGGATGAGTCAGCTCGGCGATGACGGCCTGGCCTATGCCATTGACGTTGACCTGTCCGCGCCGCAGGTGCAGCGCATGGTGCGGCTGGCCGAGAAAATCCGCTCACGCAAAAATATCACCGTGCGCGGCGGGCGGCTGGACGACTGGGACGGCGAGATTGACCGCATCCTCACGCTGACCAACAGGGCGCTGGCACATTTTCCCGATTTTACGCCCTGGTCGCGTGAGGCCATCGAGGGAATGGTCGCACCGCTGCGCGGCGTGGTGGACCCGGAGCTTGTCCTCTTCGCCGAGATCGAAGGCCAACCCGTCGGCTGGTTCCCCGGCGTGCCGAATTTCAACGAGATCCTGATCCACGTCAACGGGCTGCGCTACCCATGGGATTACCTGAAACTGCTCTGGTACTCTCGCCGCAAGCCGCAGTGCGTGGCGATCAAGAGCGTGCTCGTCCCACCCGAATATTGGGATACCGGCGTGGCGGTGCTGCTTTTCGACGAGATGGCCAGACGCGCCGCCGCCAAAGGCTACAAATGGGCTGACCTTTCCATCACTGGCGAGGACAACGAAGATACCTATCCACTGGCGACGCGCGCCGGAGCGAAGATATACAAACGATACAGGATTTACAGGAAACAGTTGACGCACGCAAAGAGTCGTTGATGAGCAGAAGTTCACCGTTGGCATTGGAAAATGTAACTCCGCCTCTGTCATTGCGAGGAGCGTTCTCCAGCGACGAAGCAATCTCACGGATTATCAGGAGACTGCTTCGCTTCGCTCGCAGTGACATTTTCATAGGGAGATGACCATGACCGGCAAACTTACTGGCAAAGTTGCTCTCATCACCGGCGCGACCTCCGGCATCGGCAAGGCAACCGCCCTCATTTTTGCAGACGAAGGCGCGCAGGTGGTCATAACGGGACGCCGCGCGGAACTGGGCGAAGCCGTCGCCGCAGAGATCAGGCGTTGGGGCGTCCGCTCCGCTTTTGTCGTAGCAGACCACAGTAAACTCGAAGATTGCGAACGCGCCGTGGCCGAGACCGTCCGCCAGTTCGGCCGAATTGACATCCTGTTCAACAACGCCGGGATGGTGATGAAGGGCACAGCGGAGAGCACGTCCGAGGAGGATTGGGCTTATCTCTTGAATCTCAACGTGACTGCCGTCTGGCGCATGAGCCGCCTGGTGCTGCCGCACATGCGGGCGCAGGGCAAGGGTGTGATCGTCAACAACGCCTCTGATTGGGGCGTGGTGGGGGCAGCGGACGCGCTGGCTTATGCCACCAGCAAGGGCGCGGTTGTGCTGATGACCAAGAGCATGGCGCTCGACCACGCCGCCGAGGGCATCCGCGTCAACGCCGTCTGCCCGGGAGATACTTTCGTGGATCGCTGGGTCGAACAGGGCTATTTCAAGGATTCGGGCGCGGTGACCTACGAGCAGGCCCTCGCCGAGGCCGATTACCTGCCGATGAAACGCTTTGGCCGCCCGGAGGAGATCGCCCGCGCCGTGCTCTTCCTGGCCTGCGAGGATTCGTCTTTCGTCACCGGCACGACCCTGCTGGTGGATGGAGGCAATACAGCGCAATGAGGCAATACTAACTCGGACGAGCCGAGACCAAAAAAGATTTAACCACGAAGGTCACGAAGTAACACAAAGGAAAAACATAATAAAACCTTCGTGAACCTTTGTGACCCTTTGTGGTTCAAAATTCTTTCACGACAAACGAGAATTTCACTTGGAGGAACAATGGACGAGAAGAAGCTCTATCGTACGGGTGCGATCTGCGCCTTCGGGTTGGCCGCATCCGCAATCGTCAACGGGATCACCACCTTTAGCGGGCCATACGCCCTATGGCTCATCTCCCGCATATTGATCCCTGTGTTCGCTTTCGGATTCCTGCCCGCCTTGCAGGTAAAGGTCAGCAAAGCGCACGCCGGCTACGCCTTCTGGATGACCAACCTGGCCTATCTGGGCGTGGCCGCCGAGGCCCTCTATCACCTCGGAAAGTTGAATTTCGACACAACCTGGCTCTTCTTCGGCGGGCTGGGACTCTCGGCGCTGGCCTTCAACATCATCGCCCTCCGACATAACCTCTGGCCGAAAACACTGGCCTGGATCGGCGTTGCCACCGGACTGCTGCTGCTCTGCGTGGTCGCGGCCACATTCTGGCCCACGGCGCTGAATGTAGTGAGCCAGGTATCGGCCGGGCTAGGGGCGGTGATACTCTATCCCGTCTGGCTGATCTGGCTGGGCATCCGCTTGCGAACTGAATAATTCACCTCCGTTACCGAGAAAGCCCGCCCACTGGAAATCAGCGGGGTAGTATCCGCTGTTCGTCTAGCAATTCATCACGGGGATGAATTGCTGGACGAATTTCTTTCTAATGCTACAATTGGGATGAGGAAATGCCATGCTCAAACATCCCAAGTCCCATCGAATACTCATCGCCGTCCTGTTGCTCGTCCTCGCTTGCGCCTCTTGCGCTCCGAAGGGAACTCCCGCACCGGCGGCACAGGCTGCCCCTGCGACTCGCACGGTCGAGACGCCGACCATCACACCCTCCTTCACCTTTACCACCACCTCCACGCATACTCCCATCCCTTCTGCCACGCCGACGATTACCCCAACTCCCAGCGAGACGCCTACGGCTACACTCACGCCGACCTACGCTATCCTGCGCGGCGAAGTGAACGTCGAGCACGCCAGTTGTCGCTATGGGCCTGGCGCGCCCTATCTTTACAAATATGGATTGGTCGGGGGCAGCAATCTGGAAATCATCGGTCGCATGGAGATCCTCAGCCAAACCGAAACCGGGGGATGGGCGCCGGCCACCTGGATCAACGTGCGAGCCATCGGCGGGAACAATCCCTGTTGGGTCAATGCCAAGCTGATGAATATCAAGGGCGACCTTATGAGCGTCGCGCCGGTCAAACCGGAAGACGTGGGGCTACCTCAGTCGCCCTACTACGGCCCGTTGACGTTCGTCAGCGCGGCGCGCGACGGAAGTGAAGTCACTATCTCCTGGAATGGGATTGCCCTCAGAGCAGGCGACGATTCGGAACAATTCCCCTATCTGATCGAAGCCTGGGTTTGCCAAAATGGACAAAACCTCTTTGCTCCGCTCGGCTCATACCTTACGACGGCCAAAATCACGGATGAACCTGGCTGTTCCGAACCTTCGCATGGCCGTCTCTACGCCGTCGAGAAGCACGGTTACACCAAATGGATCGAAATTCCCTGGCCGCCTTACCAACAATAGGAGAACCTATGCCATTCGACCCTGCCTACGCCGACTTCGTCCAATCCTACCCTCTGTACGACACCACCCACGATATTGACGAACTGCGCCAGCGCGAATACAGCCGCCTCGACCGCCTCGGCCAGGTCTATCTGGATTACACCGGCGGCGGGCTGTACGCCGAGTCGCAGATCCATCGGCACCACGCACTACTCGACGAGAACGTCTTCGGCAACCCGCACTCTTCCAACCCAACCTCGCTGGCCATCACCCGCCTGATCGAAAGCGCCCGCGAGTACGTTCTGCAATTCTTCAACGCCTCGCCGGAAGAGTACGTCGTCATCTTCACCCAAAACGCCAGCGGCGCGCTCAAGCTGGTCGGTGAGGCTTATCCCTTCGGACAGGGCTGCCACTACCTGCTGACCTTCGACAACCACAACTCGGTCAACGGCATCCGCGAATTCGCCCACGCCAAAGGCGCGGAAGTTACCTACATCCCGGTCGCCCTGCCGGAACTGCGTGTGGACGAAAACCAGCTCGATACGTATCTGGACCTCTCGGCCGGCTCTTGCAAGGACCTGTTCGCTTACCCGGCCCAATCCAACTTCTCGGCCGTCCAGCACCCGTTGGAATGGATTGAGCGCGCCCACGCCAAAGGCTGGGACGTGCTGCTGGACGCGGCCGCCTTCGTCCCAACCAACCGCCTCGACCTGAGCGCGTTCCAGCCGGATTTCGTGCCGGTCTCGTTCTACAAGATGTTCGGCCACCCGACCGGCGTCGGCGCGCTGATCGCCCGCAGGCAGGTGCTTGGCAAGCTGCACCGCCCTTGGTTCGCGGGTGGGACGATCACGGTCGCCTCGGTGCAAGGCGACAAATATTACCTGGCCGATGGCCCGGCGGCCTTCGAGGACGGCACGCTCGACTACCTCAACATCCCGGCGGTCGAGATCGGCCTGAAGCACATCGAACGCATCGGCTACAAGGTGATCCACGAGCGCGTGCGCTGTCTGGCCGGCTGGCTGCTGGACAGGCTGACGGCGATGAGGCACAGCACTGACAAGCCGCTCGTCCGTGTCTACGGGCCGCTGACGACGCACGCACGCGGCGGCGCGGTGACGGTCAACTTCTTCGATAAAGACGGGAGGCCGATTGACCATCGTCTCATCGAGCAGGAGGCCAGCAAAGTCAACATTTCCCTGCGGACAGGCTGCTTCTGCAACCCGGGCGCGGGCGAGATCGCGCTCGGCATCTCCAAGCCCGAACTGGCCGCCTGCTTCTCCAGCCCAGGCCACGATCAGCGTCTAAGCTATGAGGACTTCCGCCTGTGCATTGACGGCAAGGCCTCCGGCGCGGTGCGGATTTCGGTCGGGCTGGTCAGCAATTTCGAGGATGTGCAGGGATTCTTGAGATTCGCGGAGGGATTGCTGAATCAATCCGAGAGCGTTCGGTAATTCAACCAACCACAGATAAACACAGATTCTTGGATGAATGATGCCATTTCGGTGAGGGCAGGGCCCCTCGCCAAGCAAGAAAGGCCTCACCTATGAACGGCAATAATCGCGCCAACATCAAACCCGGCCTGTGTGTCCGCATCGTCCTCAAACAGGATCAGCCCACCGGCAAACTAACCGAAGGCGTTGTCAAGGAAATCCTAACCCGCTCAGCAATGCACCCGCACGGCATCAAAGTCCGTTTAGTAAGCGGGGCGGTGGGCCGGGTGAAAGAGATCATCGGCTGAGGTGATTCACATGAAACAATCCGAATTGGATGCCAAAGCCCTCGCCTCGGCCTTCGATGCCGAAATGCGCGCCCTGGCGGTGCCGAACACGCCCAACGCCCGCGCTGTCCGCCGCAGGTATTCGCAAAGGCTCAAAAAGGCCGCGCCGGAACATGTTCTCGCGGTGGCCCGCGAACTCTTCAAAATTCCCGAACATCGCTGGGCAGCCTATGAAATCCTTGCCGCGCATAAGCCTGCCTTTCAAAACCTGGGCGGGGCCGAGATCGAGGCATTCGGGCAGGGCATCAACAGTTGGTGGACAGTGGACTCTTTCGCCCGCACGCTCGCCGGCCCGGCCTGGCTGCATGGACAGGTCTCCGACGCACTCATCCACAAATGGGCGCGCTCGCCGGACGTGTGGTGGCGGCGCGCCGCGCTGGTCAGCACGGTGGCGTGGAATGTGCGCTCAAAGGGTGGGCCGGGAGACGTGCCGCGCACGCTGGTCGTCTGCCGGATGCTGGCCGCCGACCATGAAGACATGGTAGTGAAGGCTTTGTCCTGGGCGCTGCGCGAGTTGGTCGCGCACGATGCGCAAGCCGTGCGCGGGTTTCTCGAAGAATACGCGCCGGTTTTGGCGGCGCGGGTAAAATACGAGGTGGGGAACAAACTGAGAACCGGCCTGAAGAACCCCGGACGGAGGTGTACTGCGCGGGTCTTCGCGCAGGACAAGGAGTCATGATGGATAAAAACCTGAACCCCCCTTATCTCCAAAAAGACGAACAGCGCGGTGATTTCCAGGTCTGGATCGTGGATGGCAGTTACATCCGCGGCAGGATTGACGAGGAGTTCACCAACTTCGGCCAGCACTATCGCTTCGCGTATATCCCCGAAAAGGAATTCTGGATTGACCAGGAAGCCGAACACGATGAGCGTCAATTTTTCATCGAACACCTGTTGGTAGAGAACCGGCTGATGGCTGGGGGAATGCCTTACGAACAGGCTATTGTCCAGGCGGACCGCGCCGAGCGCGCCGAACGACGGAAAGCCGGGGACGTGCGTCGCGCTACCCAAAGTGGAGCCTTGCCTGATCCGAAAACGGTACACGAACGGTTGTGGAAGAAACTAGAGAACGGCGTCAGCGTATGGATCGTCAACGGGCGGATGGTGCGCAGCGTGTTCGACATTGACTACACCGAGGGCGGGCACGATTACGTCTACGAGTTCGTCCCGGAGAACGAGGTCTGGATTGATGACGCCATCATCGAAGCCGAGCGCGGCTACGTGCTGCTCCACGAACTCCACGAGCGCAACCTGATGGCGCAGGGATGGCCATATAGCAAGGCACATGCCGATTCCAGCCGCATAGAGTACCACTGCCGCCACCATCCCGATGAACTCCACGACGCGCTCGCCAATGAGGGCTGGGCGTAGTCAACCAAGCTCGGCGGGGTCAGGAACTCCACGCCACGCAGAGGGAACAGGAGTCACTCGTCGAGCATAGTGTTACTTTACTTTCACCCAAATGGTATGCACCTCCCGCTCCGGGCTGTGGCGGTATGCCAGGATTTGCTCGTCTGAGCGCACCTCGTAGCTGCCATCGGTGACCTCGACGCGGTAACCCCGCGGATACTGATAGTCTGGCGCGAAGATCAGGCTGGGTTCCGTCACCTGCGGATCGTGGCGGAAGGCGAACTCGAAGACGCGGCTGCGGATGTCGAAGCTCATGCGCAGCGGCTCTCCGGCGGTCGCCAGGGCATACGGGCGGACGACGGCCGGCAGCGCCCGCCCGCCTGAATGAATATCGGCCGGGTCGGCCTGCTGGTCGCGGCTGAAGATCGAGAGGTCTTCGTCGTTCCATTGGTCGCCGCGCGCGTTGGTGTTGTCGGCGGTATAGTTCCACAAGGTGTAGCTCAACAGGTTATCGTCCAGAGCGCGCATAGTGCGATCCATCGCCGCCACCTGCTTGCCGAAGTCTCCTGTCCGGTAGGCGCGCTTGTCGTCCAGGTCGAAGGCGATGCCCGTCTCGCCGATGATGACAGGCACATTCCCCATGTTCCGCGCGGCGTGTTCCTTGAAAGCCGCCAGCTCGCGGGCGTAGGCACGGCGGATGCGGCGCGGCCCAATCAGCAGTGTATTGTCGAGGTTATCGGAGCCGAGGAGCGGGCTGAACGTTTTGGTGAACAGGACGAAGCCGTCGTACCAGTGCGGGGCGTAGACGATGTTCGCGGCGCTGCCCGGACCCCAGGCCGGCGCCTCCAACTCGAGCTCCTTCTCGACGAAGATCATCACTCCCGGATGGACGGCGCGGATGGCCGCGGCGAAGCGATTTTCGAAGGGGACGTAGTAATCGCGGTTGAAATCCACGGGGCGGCCACTGACCTGGGTAAAGTGGTCGGGGCACAGCAGCCGAGGCTGGCCGTCCGGCCCCAGGTCCCAGACGCCGTTCGTCCGCCAGAGGCAGTCGTAACCGTCCAGCCAGGCGCGTTCCCCGTCCGGATTCACGATCCGTCGCTCAATCCGTTTCGGCCCAGTCAGCCGCCGCTCCCACACGTCCACTTCCTGGGGGATGCCCTCCCCCAGCAGCATAGACTGGAACGGGCTGGGGATGGCGCCCAACTCGACCACCGCATGGGGGCGGGTCAGGTCGCGCCAGCCGATGTAGCCGCGCAGCGGCTCGTTGAGCGTGTCGTAACCGACCACGTTGGGCAAGTCTTTCAGGCGCATGGCGACCTGCTGGATGGCGGCGATGTAGTGGCGCTGCAAGAACTCCTGCGCCGGCTCGCCCTCGATCTTCGTCTGCGGCGCAAAATCGTTCCCGGCGAAGAACAGGGTGAAGAGGGTGGCGGCGGCCAGCTTGGTGGCGTTGGTCGGCCAGATCATGCGCGGCAGCGGGTCGCCGTGGACCGGGTGCAGGAAGGCCGCGCCGGTTTGGTGGAAGCGGGTCACGTCCATGCCGACCGCCTCGAAGGTCCAGCCCGGGGCGCCGTCCCCGCCGGAGAAGCGGCTCCACATATCTTGGTGGGGGTCAATGAACAGATTGATGCCATGCCGCGCCGCCTTTTCGATCACGGCGTGGAGGTAACCCAAATATTCCTCATCGTAGACGCCCGGCGCGCTATGCTCAACCGCCTCCCAGGTCACCAGGAAGCGCAGGAAAGTCAGCCCCCACTGGCGCAGGCGGGTGAAGTGCTCGTCGGCCTGCTCCAACGGGAAAGGCCGCCCGACGAAGGATACGCTCCGGTGGTCGAAGAAGCCTTCACGAATGTGCGTTGCCCCATCCGGGGCAAAAGGCACCTTGCTGCTGCCCCCCAGGTTGACGCCGCGCAGCAACAGCGTGCGCCCGAATTCATCCTTGAAGCATGGCCCGTCAATGTGCATAGTGCTGCCTCCTCGTGCGAGCAAAAAGATTCACCGCGAAGAAACGAAGAGCGCGAAGGCTAAAAATCTTCGCGTCCTTCGAATCTTCGCGGTTCAAATTGATTCGTGCTGCGTAAAATCGCCATTTGGGGTATTATACGGCATCTACACCATTCCCTTTTCACCGAGGAGAAACTATGAAACCCCTCTACCGCTGGATCATTGCAATCGTGCTGGCCCTGGTTCTTATCGGAGTCGCTGTTCCTGTCTATTACGTGGGATTTTTCCTGGGCGGGATGGCGACCGACTCTTGTTCCAATTTGCCGGGCAGCTCGCTCCTGTACCTGGAAGTCTTCTGGCCGATCGTGATGTTGGCAGCCGCCCTGGCCGCGCCCGTGCTGATCGTCCGCCAGGCGCGCTGGCGCTGGGTGTGGTTGAGCCTGGGCATCGGTCTGGCAGCGAGCGTGGGCTGCTACCTGCTGTGGTTCGTCTACCTGACGTTCGGGTGTTAGGGACGGTACTGCGCTTACGCAAAGCAGCGCTTTTGCTTCTATACGGCTTAGTTCAACTTGGATTGATGTGGAGGCACGGCGAATCGGAGCCTCAACTTCCGCCCTTTTCGCCACAGCAATCCTTAATCGTTAGGCCACTATATCGTTATTCGGTACCAGTTTGAGAAAGAGCGTAGGAGTTCACCATATGGCAGGTGGCTTCCTCTCCAGTTCATTGAGGTTCATTAACCTTGCGTGGTCCGCTGCCCAGAGATCCTCAAACGAGTGCGCTTTGAATGAGACCGCTCGGTCGAGTAATCCGCTGGTCTCAATCGTTTTCTCGGTTGCCGCATGCGAAGCGTTCATTTCAGAACTCGCAGAATTTGCAGGCGTCGCCGCGAATGAGTATGGGGGAAGAATCCCTCCTGAACCAGAGAGTGTACTGATGTTCAAATCTCTCTATGATGAAGTCGAGGCATCGAAGGGCTCGCTCAACTCAAAATATATCTTAGGATTTGGGTTGTTTTCAGGACGACCAATCAACAAAGGGGGTGCACCATACCAGGATTTTGCTCTCTTACTTGATCTCCGTAATAGCCTTGTTCACATCAAGCTTGATAGGATCATGCTTGACGACACAAACACGGCATTGATGAAGTATCCACCGATTGTTGGGAAGCTTCGCTCAAGAGAAATTTTAGCACCTCTTCCTGGCCCGAATGTTACGGAAAGCTGGGTGAGCGTAGTATCCACCCCTGCAGTCGCAAGGTGGTGTGTAAAATCTGCGACATCAATGATCGTCGGCCTGATTAGTGTGATTCCGGATGGGCGGCTGAAACACCAAATGGATTTTCTCTATTTGGAAGAGTTCAACGCACTCATATCGGCCTAACTCCCGTACGTGTGAAAAATTATGAGAACAAAGCGGATTGTCTTTTATATCTTGAATCAGCTATTGGGCATTGCCGGCATGGCCGTCGCTCTATTCTGGTCAGCCGGGCGGATGGCCTGGTGGCCTGCCTGGGCAGCAATCGCGGTATGGTTGGCGTGTTTTACGATGGAGGATATCGCCATCCTCCGATTTAACCCGGACTTGATGGCTGAGCGCCTGTCTCCTCCCAAGGGGGCCAAGACTTGGGACAGAGCCATCGTGAGCCTCCTTCGCTTGATGGAGTTGGCTCGCTATATCCTCGCCGGACTCGATCAACGTTATGGCTGGACAGGCGGCTTTCCTTTGGCTGCCCAAATTGCCGCATTGACGGTGTGTGTCCTGGGCTATGCCCTGTTCGTATGGGCAATGGCCTCCAACACCTTCTTCTCGCAGATCGTTCGCATCCAGTCCGACCGTGACCACGCTGTCGCTGCTGCTGGCCCGTACCGCTATGTACGTCATCCGGGTTACGCCGGTATGATTCTTTTCGAATTGGCTATTTCCACCCTGCTCGCCTCGTGGTGGGCAATAATCGCCGGTGGATTGTGTGCAATCCTGCTCATCCTGCGCACAACTCTCGAAGACCGCACCTTACAGTCCGAGCTGACCGGCTATGTGGATTATGGCCGCCAGGTGCGTTATCGCTTGTTACCGGGCATTTGGTAATCAATATGAGCATCCTCATCCCCCTGCTCTACACCCTCGGCTTCGCCCTGCTCGGCTACCTGTGCGGCTCGCTCCCCTTTGCGATCTGGATCACGCGTCTCTTCAAAGGCGTGGACGTGCGCGAGGCTGGCTCCGGTCACGCCACGACCACCAACACCATCCGCCAGTAACTGAAGTATCCATGCCTGATGCACCGAAACCACAATACCTTCCCAAAGACGAGGCGCGAGAAGACACCCTTAGGCTTCGGAGAACCCTATGGGATCGGATCCGTTTCTACGCAGCGTTCGTGTGGCGATTTGTGGTGTTGCAACGTCCGGAATCGCTCATCTATGGCGTCGTGATAACGGACCGTTGCAACCTTGCCTGCCGCGGCTGTCACGTCTCCAATACCGGTCGTCCCGATATGACCTGGGATCAACTGGTCACCGCAATGCGGGACGCGTGGAGCCGCGGATTCCGCGAGCTGTACTTCAGCGGCGGGGAACCTATGCTGTGGCGCGACGCAGACTATACACTCAAGGACGCTGTTGCCGAGGCGAAACGGATTGGTTTCCTCCACGTGCACGTTTACACGAACGGTTTGCTTGGCTTTGAGATACCGGCTGATCTCGTCTGGGTTAGCATGGATGGATTACCCGGAATCTTCGAGAAGCGGCGCGGGGATCACTTTCATCAGGTCGAACACTCCGTTCGCACGGGTCCGCACCCCAAGATCGCCATCATCTACGTGATTGACCGCAACACCGCGGAGGGAGTCGAGCCATTCCTGCGCTGTGTGCGAGAAACGAAGTTCCCCGTGATCGGCGTTATGTTCTACTTCCACACACCATATTACGGGCGCGACGAGCTATTCCTAACCGCCGAGGAGCGCGCTCCCATTATTGACCGGCTCCTCGACTGCATCCGGGCCGGGCTGCCGATACTCAACTCACGGGCCGGTCTTCTGGCGCTCAAGTCTGGCGACTGGCCAAGGCGCCCGCCAATAGCGCGCGTTGTGGACGTTGATGGCGAGTCGGTGTGCTGTCGTGCCTCAGACGAGGTATGCGCGGACTGCGGCTATGCGGCATGTATCGAACTGACGGCGTTTCAACGCCTGCGCCTGAGTGCGCTGCTCGGCATGACGAGGTACTGGTGAACGGCCCGGGCCATCGGCTATCACGTCTAATCCCGCGCTCCATTCGCAGCTACCTTGTGGGGCCCGAACAACGCTGGGTTTTCGAGCGGCCCTCACAGGACTGGACCCCGCCGCACATTGCGCGCACGTCGCTGTATCTGCACGTGCCCTTCTGTCGCCACTTTTGTCCTTATTGTCCCTACACCAAAGTCGCATATCGCGAGTCACTCGTGGAACCCTACAGCCGGGCGGCAATCGCCGAGGTGGACTGGTGGGCCAATGCAGTTGGGCCGGCCGAGATAACGAGTGTCTACATCGGCGGAGGCACGCCGACGCTGGCGCTGGACAGCGTCGCCCGTGTGCTGATGCGTGTGCGTGAGCGGTTCCGCCTGACAGGCGACATCTGTATCGAGACCAACCCCGCCGATGTGGACGATGAGATCGTGCGGCGGCTACATGACATGGGTGTTGAGCTTGTTTCACTTGGCGTGGAATCATTCCAACCCGAGAACCTCGCCGTGCTCAGACGCGACTACAAGCCCTTCGTCGCCGAGCGCGCTCTAGCGTTGCTTGCGGGGGGTAACTTTGCCTCGGTCAATGCGGATATCATGTTTGCCCTGCCGCACCAAACTGCCGCCGATGTGATTGCTGATTTAACCCGAGCCGCGCAGCTCGGCGCGGACCAGCTCACAACCTACCCACTCTTCACTTTTCCATACACTTCGGTCGGTAAATACCTGCACCTGACGGCGGTGCGTATGCCAAATCTGCGAATGCGCCGGGCACATTACCAGACCATCAGCAGGTGGTGCGCTGAACACGATTTTGAGCGCGTTTCGGTGTGGGGCTTCAAGCGCGGCGCCGTCCCGCGCTATTCCTCGGTCACAAGGGATGGCTACATAGGGGTCGGCCCTGGTGCCGGATCCCATCTGCCCGATGGGTTCGTGCTCAACACATTTGATCTTGATAGTTGGATCCAAACAATGTGCGAAGGGCGCACGGCGATTGCCCTGCGCATGCCGTTCGGTGGTGAAATGTCCGGCTGGTGGTGGCTGTACTGGCGCTTTTACGACACGAGCATTCCGTTGGATGACCTCGATATAGCCCTTGGAAGCGACTCTCCCAAAGCCCGCAAGTGGCTGAGAGTCATCGAACGAGCCGGATTGGCGGTTCGCAATGACAGGCGCCTTGAGCTCACCGATGCGGGCGCGTTTTGGCTCCACCTTGCGCAGAATTACTTCGCGCTGGATTATGTGAACACACTGTGGACCCAGGCGCGCCAGAAACCGTGGCCGCAGGCTGTAGCGATCTGAATCAACGCACAGGTTAATCCCAACTGCAAAGCGTATTCTTCTTTATCCGCGCTATAATCCTCCAACCAGAGGAATTATTCATGAATATCCTCATCCCCCTACTTTACACTCTCGGCTTCGGCCTGCTCGGCTACCTGTGTGGATCGCTGCCCTTTGCAATCTGGATCACGTGCTTGGTCAAAGGCGTGGACGTGCGCGATACTGGCAAAGGCATCTTGTCTACCTCGCTGCTGCCGCTGCCCTCTTCGGGGATGCTCCGCGAAGCCATTCCGTTCGGCTTGTCCGAGTCAGGTTTGAACGGTCTTGGAAACTAGAATGAAAGGAGAGATTTTTATGGAAACTCCAAACCAATCACACAAAACCTATAAATTCGATTTTTGGAAAGATCGCTTTTGGATGTGGGCTTTGGCTCTACCTTTTGGATTAATCTCTTGGGCGCTCCCGTTTGTGTTGTTAATCGGATTATCAAATATTAACAATAACAATGCTCCCGGTTGGTTTCCAATTTTTGGTTTCGTCTTTCTCGGCATCCCTGCCTATCTTATCGGGTGGATTTTTGTCTATTCTCTGATGGAAGGTATCTATACAAAAGTGACAATTGCGCAAAACTGGGTATCGATTCGGCTTCCCTGGCTAATATTTCCGATCATCCCAGTTGTAAAAAGAATTGATCTGGAACGAATCCAGCGAATTAATTTGTTTGCTCCGTATGGGTCCAGGAGGGCTGTGTTTCTATATTATTTCGAAAAGAATAAAGAGCGACATTTTTACCTTCCAAGGTTCGAGCACAATCCTGCTTACATTCAATTTATGATGGCATTGAAAGATCGGATTGAACCCCCACCCATCCCATCCGTCTCCTCACCCGACAGCGAATCGCAGGGAACGCCCTCCGCGAAAGAAGCGCTGATCAAGGCAAAGCGCACTCCAAGCCTCCGCCCGCGCTTCATTGACAAAGCACTAAACGAGCTGACCGTTTACTCTTTCCTGGCGCTGGTCGGAATCAGCGGCTGGATTACTCTCTCGCTGCCGATGTCTAATAAACTAGAGGCATTTGTTGTGGGACCTACAATAGCCCTCTTATGCTTCTTGCTGGCCGCAGTTTTCTGCAACTTCTTGCCCGGCATTGGAACGATTGCATTTTGGTTCCTGGGCCATCCGTTCATTCGTGCCATCCTGTGGCTACTCCAAGTGCCAGATGTGAACTGGGATAGCCCCCCAGTGATGAATCAGTTCCTGGCGCGCTGGAATATTCCGCCGATTCATTCCACTTTGGTTGAATATCTCTTTTGGGCCACCTGGATTATCTCCATTGAGGTGTCTATGGGTGGTATTGTGGGCTGGCTTAGGCGTCGAGCTTATAAAAAATTCATACAATCACGGGGAGGGGAAATAATCGAAACGTGATACCCTTGAAATATCCTCATCCTGCGCAAGATTACCCCCGATATGGTCACGGGATTTTATTTGGTCCTCTGGGAATCGCCATGACATTTAATACGTTTTGCAATGGCACCAGCCTTCTGGCTGCTCAGACTGGGCAGCCTCGTCATCTGGATCGCCGCCGCGACGGGGGTCGTCCTGGCCAAGCGTTCCACCATTGACTGAAACGTCAGTACCGCGAGCTGTGGCTGGATCGGGAAAAATCCCAGAGGTGATATAATCCCGCCATGCAAGATCCCACCCCCTTCTTCCAACGCCCCTTTGTCTACAGTTTATTGATACCCATCATCTTCGTCCTGGGTATCGGCTCCGGTTATTTGATCTGGGGGCGCACGCCCCCGGCAGCCACCACCCCTTCTGCCCTTGCCACCGCGACCGTGCAGGTCAGGCGCTACAACGTACCGGTGGACGACGATCCCTCCCTCGGGCCTGCGGATGCAGCCATCACGATCATCGAGTTCGGTGATTTTCAATGTCCTTATTGCAAAAAGTGGCACGACGAGGTGTTGGATCAGATGATGGCCAACTACCCGGGCCAGATCCGTTTCGTGTACCGCGATTTTCCGCTGATCAGCATCCATTCCAGCGCCGCGCCGGCTGCCGAAGCCGCCGACTGCGCTGGTGAACAAGACTCCTATTGGCCCTTCTATCAGGCTTTGTTCAGCATGAAGTACGATCTGACGACAGAATCCTACCAGCAATATGCCGCCGAACTGGGGCTGGATTCGCAAGCCTTCGCCGAATGCCTGACAGACAGGCGATACGAATCCGAGGTGATGGGAGATTACAACTATGCCATGAACTTGGGCGTCCGCTCGACGCCGACGTTCTTCATCAACGGCATCCCTGTCGTCGGGGCACAACCATACGAGGTGTTCAAACAACTCATTGACAAGGAACTGGCTGGGGAAATCCCATGAAAAAATTCGTTGCCGTTGCCGGGAACATCGGCGTGGGCAAATCCACGCTGGTCGAGATGTTGTGCCAAAAACTGGGCTGGACGCCATTCTTCGAGCCGGTAGCCGAGAATCCCTATCTGGCCGACTTCTATCGCGACATGCAGGCCTGGGCTTTTCACTCACAGATCTTCTTCCTGACCCATCGCCTGCGCGCCCATCATCAACTGGCCCTCTACCCTTCATCAGCCATCCAGGATCGTTGCGTGTACGAGGACGCCGAGATCTTCGCCCACAACCTCTTCTTGCAGGGACACATCCGCCCGCGCGACTACGAGACCTACCGCGAGCTATACCGCACCCTGATCGAGTTCCTGCCCCCGCCCGATCTGGTCATCTACCTGCGCTCTTCCGTCCCAACTCTGGTCCAGCGCATCGCCCGACGTGGACGCGAATACGAACGTACCATCCCGACCGATTACCTGTCCAGCTTGAACAACCTTTACGAATCCTGGATAGACAACTTCACCCTTTGCCCGGTGCTGACCGTCCCCTCCGACGACATGGATTACGTCGCCCATCCCGGACATCTGAGCCTGATCGCCGTTAAAGTGCAGGAGAAGCTGACCGGCAAGGAGGAGGTCATCTTCGACCCGGAGGAAGTGGCGCGCGCTGCTTCGGATTGAAGTGTAGTGACGACTTTAGTAGTTGTTTCAGCGGAACGACTGAAGTCGTCACTACGCATTCGTGATCACTGAATAAACGCTCCCCATTTGAAACGGCTTTCCAGCCAGAATTCTTCGCTTTCCCCCCATAACTCCCAATTCCATATCGCTGCGGGCCAGTTTCCGCACTCGGCCTGAACGATGCCATCCGGGACAGTATCAGCCAGCAGGCAGATCGCCGGAGCAGATTGTCCTCCCATTGCGCTGGAAGGCGTCGGCGTGAGGTTGTTGGATTCGGCCTGGGCGTTGGGGCGGCCCGGGGTCGGACGGCAGGTAAAGGTCCAGACCCCGCCCCCGTCCGGCAGGCGGCACCAGGTTATGTCTGTTGCCTCCACGACACCGTAAGTGTAAGCGTCCGCGATCTGTCCGCTAGACTTCAGCAATCGCACCGTACTGCCGCCGTCACTGAGAGAAATGCCGGTATCGGCGTGGAAGAAACGGGCGATGGCGCGTGGTTCAAGAGTCATCTCTGGCAAGGTGTATGTGTTAGTGCCGCCGCTGCCATTGTCCAGTTTCCAACCTTTCAGGTTGACCGCATTCACGCCCAAGTTTATTATTTCAATGTACTCGTCGCCGACGTTGGCTGTGCCATCGCCGTTCCAGTCGGTGCGCGGGTGCGGCAGGAATTCATTGATGACCACATACCCTGGAATCGGCGTGCGCGTGCGGGTAGGCGTGCGCGTCGGTGTGCGGGTGGGGGTGTTCGTGGGCGTACTCGTTACCACGCCCGGGCACAAGGCGAGTGGGCTGGATTTGTTCTGGGGCTCGGAAGGGGAAATGAGCGAGAAATCGGCCGCGTTGTTGTTCACATCGTAGCAGCCGCTGGCCGCGCCGATGGGATTACGGGCGTAGCTCTGGTCACTGTCGCCGGGGAGGGGCGGCAGGTTCGTGCCTTCATGGTATTGCGTCGAGATGCACATGCCCACCTGATCAATGACATCCCCATCAGCATCCACCAGGGCAATACCGCCATCGTCAACAATCGAAGCTGAAAAAGTCTGGTCGGCGGTGCTGGTCAGGCTGCTGCCACTTGCTGCCACCAGGTAATGGCCTCCGGATTGCAATACCACGCTCGTCGTTATTGTGACCACTGTCGAGAGGGTGGTACCACAACCACTCGATTTTTTTATCTTCCAGCCGCCGATATTGACCGCCGCGCCGCTAGAGTTGAACAGCTCGATGAACTCGTCGCCATCCCCTCCGGGGCCGTGCGTGCGGAATTCGCTGATGACTACGTGAGCCGGCGCGACCGGTGTGAAGGTGGCCGTGTTCGTTGGCGTCAAGGAGGGTGTGGGCGTATCCGAATCCGCAACCTGCGCCAGCGGAGCGGCGCGGGCGGCTTCACCTGTCTTCAAAGCCAGTTGCCCAACGGCAATACCTAGGCAAGCTCCGACCAGGAGCAGCCCAAGCAGCCACTTCACACGATAAGGCAAAAGACCCGTCATGACAATAGTTTATTGATCCCGCGAGAATATACAGTGCGGCACACCGTGCTGTTTATTTTACGGGGGAACACGAATTTCAACGAGGCTCGACGACCAGCTTGATCGCGGTACGCACCTTATCTTCGATCTCCACGTCCACAAACTCAGGCACGCACACAATCTGGATGCCGTCATTCTTGAGATAGCCTGTAGCGAGCACCAGCGCCTTGATCGCTTGATTTACCGCCCCGGCCCCAATCGCTTGCACTTCTGCATGTTTATGCTCGCGAATCACACCCGCGATCGCCCCAGCCACAGCCGATGTACGGGAGGTTGCAGAGACTTTGATTATATCCATATCGAATCTCCCTTTGATGAACGACGAAAAAAGGGGCATTTTCACCATGATTGTACAAGATTTGCGTCTTAGATTCAAGCAGTATATGAACTGATTTAACCTTTTTGTGAAAAAGTGATAGTGCATCATAATTGGGTTGCTGAAAAG
>Ga0163210_1000278_pt1 | contig 20755 bp, 22 predicted proteins | sample Kivu_220m_FD_113536 | JGI IMG/M metagenome (GOLD analysis project Ga0163210, IMG submission 113536) | Freshwater microbial communities from Lake Kivu, Western Province, Rwanda to study Microbial Dark Matter (Phase II) - Kivu_220m | ecosystem: Environmental > Aquatic > Freshwater > Lake ...
CTATTCTGAATGCCATGCTTAAACATCGTGCTTCCTGGAACAATAATTTTTCGAAGGTGACTGTATCATGCTAATCATCTTTCTAAGACAGTTGCTAAACAAACCCAAAATACAAAGTTCAAATGATCTAAACGGGGAACGTTTGAAATTTATATATATTGGAATTTGGTTGGAGCTTGGAGCTTGGGTATTGGAATTTACTCAGGATTTAGTGTTTTGGGTTTAGGGTTTTGCCAGCCCCGTATAGGGCGCGCCTAAATTCCAAGCATCTTCACGGCAGCCTGGGTGAGGTTGATGAAGGCGCCGGGGAGGATGCCCATGACGACGACGATGGCGCAGCAGACGGCCAGCGCAGCCCACTCAGGCCACGTTGAGGTGACCTTCTCCTCGGAGGCAGGCTCGCCCAGCCACATGGCCTTGACGACCTTGAAGTAGTAATAAGCGGAGATGACGCTGTTGATGACGGCGATGATGACCAGCCACAGCAGGCCCTGGTCGATGGCGCCCTTGAAGATGTAGATCTTGGCGATCAAGCCCGCCGTGGGCGGCAGGCCGGTGAGCGATATCAGGCAGACGGTCAGGCCCAGCGCCAGCAGAGGCGACCGCTTGATCATGCCCGCGTAGTCGCTGATCTCGTCGCTGTTGATCTTGTTGGAGATGGCGATGATGGCAATGAAGGCGCCCAGGTTGGTCAGCGTGTAGCTGAGCAGGAAGAAGACCAGCCCGCCGGCGGCAACGTTGCCGGCCTCGGTGGACATGCCCATGGCGGCAAGGCCGACCATGAGGTAGCCTGCCTGGGCGATGCTGGAGTATCCCAGCAGCCTCTTGACATTGGTCTGCACGATGGCGGTTAAATTACCCACTGTCATGGTGACGGCGGCCAGCACGGCGATGATCATGGCCCACTCGTTATGCAGCCACGCGGGCATGCCGAAGGCGGTCATGAAGATGCGCGCGATCACGGCAAACCCGGCTGCTTTGCTGGCCACGGAAAGATAGGCGGTGACCGGCGTGGGAGCGCCCTGGTAAACATCGGGCACCCACATCTGGAAGGGGACGCTGGCGATCTTGAAACCGAAGCCGCTGATGATCAACACCAGGCCGAGGAGCAATGCCGGATTTTGCAGCAGGCTGGTGAAGGGCATGCCTTTTACGTAGTCCGCTATGCAGGGCAGGCAGGTATTGCCGGTGAGGCCGAAGACGAAGGCCATGCCGTAGAGCAGTATGGCCGAGGCCACCGCGCCCAGGATTAAATATTTAAGCCCGGCTTCGCTGGACCACTTATCTTTGAGGAAGCTGACCAGCACATACAGAGAGATGCTGCTGAGCTCCAGCGCCACGTAGATGGTGATCAGGTTGATGGCCGATACCAGAAGCATCAATCCAATGGCGGAGAGCATAAGCAGGGCATAATACTCGCCCTGGAACTTATCGAATTTCAGCACGTAGCTGTGCGACGCCATCACCACCAGCACGGTGGCCGACAGTATGAGCAGCTTGAAGAAGAGGCCGAACTGGTCGACGGCGATCATCCTGTTGAAGGCTTCTGCAGCCGGGACGGACCACAACGAGAGCGCCAGGGCGGCCGATACCAGCGCGCCGATGACGGCGATAACGGGCAGCGCCCTCTTGTTGCTGATGAAGAGGTCAACCAGTACCAGCAGCAGGGCAAAACAGAGGAGGCCCAACTCCGGCGCTATATATCGTATTTGGTCCATCATCATGTATCTAAACCATCCAGATCGCTTATACTTTACATTCCTATCAGCTTCGCTATCGGCTCGATGCCCATATTGATTATGTCTGTCAGTATGGCCGGGTAGATGCCTACCAGCATGATTACGACCACGAAGGAGAAGGTGGCGATTTTCTCCACCAGGTCGGCGTCGCCCACTCCTTTGTATTTATCCAGCGGGTACTGGTAGAACACCCGCTGCAGCATCCAGAGTATATAGCCCGAGGTAAGCACCACTCCCAGCACCGCTATCAGGGTAAATATCTTCATACCGGCTATCACGGTGCTGGTAAAGCTGCCCGCGAAGGTGATGAACTCGGCGGCGAAGCCTACCGTGCCGGGCAGGCCCAGCGAGGCCAGGCCGGCTACGCTGAAGACCACTGTGATGACAGGCATCTGGCGCGCCAGGCCGCTGAGGTTATTCAGGTCGCGGGTATGCGTCTTATCGTAGACCAGTCCCACCATGGCAAAGAGCAGTCCGGTGATCACGCCGTGGCTGAACATCTGCAGGCTGGCGCCCGCAAGGCTCACCTGTGTCAAAGCAAAGATGCCCAGCAGCACATAGCCCATGTGGCTCACGCTGCTGTAGGCAATCAGCCGTTTGAGGTCCGTTTGTCTTAAAGTAACCGCCGCGCCGTAGATGATGCCGATCACGGCCAGGGTGCACATGATGGGCGCATACTGCACCGCCACCTGCGGCAGCATGCTCACGCACAGCCTGATCATGCCGTAGCCGCCCATCTTCAGCAGCGCCCCCGCCAGTATCACCGAGGCAGCGGTCGGCGCATTGGTATGCGCGTCGGGAAGCCAGGTGTGGAAGGGGAATACCGGCAGCTTGATGCAGAAGCCGATCACCAGCAGGAAGAAGAGGGCCGTCAGGGGTATGAAGGAAGATGTGATGCTGATACCCGCCAGCGCGGTCATATCGAAGGTATGCGTAATAAAATAGGTGCTGAGTATGCCGGCCAGCATGAAGGCGCTGCCGACCAGCGTGTAAATCAAATACTTATACGCGGCATATTCCTTGCGCCCGCTGCCCCAGATGTTGATGAGGAAGTACATGGGGATCAGCTCCACTTCCCAGAAAAGGAAGAAGAGGATCAGGTCCAGCGAGGTGAAGACGCCCAGGATGCTGCTCTCCAGCAGGAGTATCCAGCAGAAGTACTCCTTGGGCCGCAGCTGTATCTTCCACGAGATCAGCACGGAGACCACGCCGAGGAAGGTCATCAGGATAACCAGCGGCAGGCTCAATCCGTCCACGCCCAGGTGGTAGAAGGAGTTGACCGCCGGGATCCACAGCGCCTTCTCCTCGAACTGCATGTGGCCGATGGCGGTGCCCGACCTGTCGAACATGAAGAAAACATACAGCGAGATAATGAAGGATGCCAGCGCCGCGATGAGCGCTATCCATTTAACGGTCTTCTGGCTCGCCCTGGGCCACAGGGCAATGACGATCATGCCGATGACCGGCAGAAATACGATCCAGCTCAACAAATTCAGATTCAAAGCCATTTACCTCAGCCGAAGATAAGTACGCACACCGCGATGGCTACCACACCGATCGCAATGGTTAAGACATACAGCTGCGTCTGTCCGGTCTGCAGCTTGCGCAGCATACCGCCCGCGCCCGCCGCTCCGTTCGCAGTGCCGTTCACCGTGCCGTCGACCACATCGGCATCGAACATGGCCATCGCCTTGAAGATACCGTTATATAAAATCGTCTTGACGATGACGTTCTCGTAAAGCTCGTCCATGAAATATTTCCTGGAAAGCAGCGTGTGGATGGGCTTGAACATGCTGCCGATTTTCTCCGCCGAGATCCACTTTTTGATGTACATGGCCCACGCCAGGAAGATACCCGCGACGGCCACCAGCAGCGCTATCAGCGGCAGCGGGTGAGTCAGCGGTCCGAAGAAGCCTGTGACCAGGTTCACCTCTTCGGCAACTTCGCCGTGTCCGCCGCCGTGTCCGAAGAGCGCGCTGAAGCCTCCGGTGACGTTGACCCAGCCCACGCAGACGGCCAGCAGGGCCAGGACGACCATAGGGCCTATCATTACCAGCGGCGACTCATGCGGCCCATGGGAATGCTCGTCATGCCCGCCGTGCTCGGAGGGCGCGCCTCCCTTATACTCACCGTGGAAGGTCATAAATACGGCGCGGAACATGTAGAAGGCCGTCATGAACACGGTGATGATGGCCAGCACGAAGAGTGCAGGATTGTTGGTGAAGGCCGAGACGAGTATCTCGTCCTTGCTCCAGAATCCGGCCAGCGGCCAGATGCCGGCCAGGCTGAGCGAGCCGATGACGAAGGTGATGTAGGTCCAGGGCATGGCCTTGCGCAGGCCGCCCATCAGTCTCATATCGAAGGTGCCGGAGCCGTGGTTGACGCTGCCGGCGCCGAGGAAGAGCAGGCACTTGAAGAAGGCATGCGTGAAGAGGTGGAAGATGCCTATGGCCACGCCGCCCACGCCGAGGCCCAGCATCATGTAGCCGAGCTGGCTGATGGTGGAGTAGGCCAGCACACGCTTGATATCATTCATCACCAGACCCATGCTGGCGGCGAAGATGGCGGTGAAGCCTCCGATGACAGCCACGACCAGCATAGCCTCGACGGAGTGCGCGAAGAGCGGGTAGAAGCGTGCCACCAGGAAAACACCTGCGGCCACCATGGTGGCGGCATGGATCAGGGAGCTGACGGGTGTGGGGCCTTCCATGGCATCGGGAAGCCAGACATGCAGCGGGAACTGGGCCGATTTACCGGCTGCGCCCGCGAAGATGCCCACGGCCACCCAGGTCAGTGTTGAGCCGGTCAGCGTGCCCGCAGCCACCAGCTTATACAGCTCCTCGGCATCGAAGGTGCCCGTGTTGGCGAATAAAATAAGTATGGCCGCCAGGAAACCGAAGTCGCCCAGGCGGGTTACGATGAAGGCTTTCTTGGCTGCGTTGGCCGCGGAGGGCTTGTGGAACCAGAAGCCGATGAGCAGGTAGGAGCCCAGGCCGACGCCCTCCCAGAAGATGAACATGAACAAAATATTGTTGGCCAGCACCAGTCCCAGCATGCAGGCCGTGAAGAGGGACATGAAGGCGTAGTAACGCAGGTATCCGGCATCGCCCTTCATGTAGCCCTGGGAGTAGATCTGCACCATCAGGCTGACGAAGGTGACCACCACCACCATCACGGCGGTCAGTGAATCGACCATGACGCCCAGGTGGATATTGAGGTTGCCGATCACCGCCCAGCTGATATCGTCTATCATCAGCATGTGCTCAGGCGCGGCGATCACGGCGCCCAGCACCCAGAAGGCCAGCGCACAGGAGATGCCGACCGCGCCGATGGTCACATAGCCGCCAACCTTCGGGTATTTGGGTAAGAACGGCTTCAGTACCAGCCCTATGAGCAAAAAGGAAGCGAAGGGCAGCAGGAAGATAAGCCAGGGTACCTGTGTCGGCATTATAGTTTCCTTAAGACCTCCTCTACGACGTGTAACCGTTCCTGGGATACATATATCTTATAGGGGACGCTCTCTTTCATTTCCAGTTTTTCCGCATCGGGCAGTATGCGGGTGGGGATTCCTTCGCCTTCGAAGAACTCCTTCCACATTTCCGCCAGCATTAAATTCGGTGCGCTTTTAACCTGTACCCACATATTATTACCACTTTAAAATGTTGAAATTTTCCATGTCCACGCTTTCGCGGTTCCTGTATATGGAGAAGATGATCGCTATGCCGACGGCCACTTCGGCGGCGGCTACCACCATCACGAAGAGGGCGAAGACCTGTCCGGTAAGCGCCGTGGGCACGATGTACTGCGAGAAGGCGATAAGCGCGATGTTCACGGCGTTAAGCATGATCTCCAGGCACATGATCACCTTGATCACGTTGCGCTGCGTGATAACGCCGAAGAGCCCTATCACGAAGAGCGCCGCCGACAGTATCAGGAAGTGAACCAGTCCAAGCGTTAACATTATTTTTCCCTTATCACGGCTACTGCTCCCAGTATGGCGGATAGCAACAGCACGGCAGCAATCTGAACGGTGAGCAAGTATCCCGGGTCGCCGAAGAGCAATTTGCCCAGCGGCTTGACGGTCTCATCCAGCGGCGCGCCCTCTGACAGCGTAAAGGCCGTGGTCACAATGCTGTAAACAATCACGGCGAGGAGGAGGAAGGCAACAGCGCCGGCAATGTATTTAAGGTTGCCCAGGGGCTGTCCCTGCCTGGCGTCACGCGTGAGCATGATGGCCACGATGATGAGGACGGAGATGGCGCCCACATAGACGAGCACCTGTACGACGGCGATAAAATCAGCATGCAGCAGCACGTAAACGCCCGCTACTGTCATAAAGAGCACGATGAGGCAGAGCGCGGCGCGGAAGATGTCGCGTACCATTAGTACACCGAGGGCGGAGATAACCGCCACGGCAGCCATCAATAAAAATACTAACTCAAGCACCGGGGCCCCTCTTGCGTTTGCTCAACGGGAACAAATTCAATTTCTGTCCGCCTTCCTTGCGGTTGTAGAGCAGCAAGCTCTGATCGGGCAGTTCGGCGGCGAACTGCGGTCTGAAATAGGCGCTGGGCTTATGTTTTTCGGAAAGCGACAGCTTTTCTTTGTCGAGAACGGCGTCGCCCCTGCGGTATTTGGCGCATTCGTAATCGAGGCCCATGGCCAGCGCGTTATAGGGACAGGATTCGACGCACAGTCCGCAGAAGATGCAGCGCCCCGAATCGAGCTCGAACTTATCGACGATGAACTTGTTTTCCTCTCCCCTGTGGGTGACCAGTATGATATTGCCCTGCAGGCAAGCCTTGGTGCAGGTGCCGCAGCCGGTGCATTTATCCGGGAACCAGACCAGCTCGTTGCCGCGCGTCCTGCGGGATATCTTGAGCTTCTCGTCGGGGTACTGCACCGTGATGGGCGCCCTGAACAAGTGTTTGAGGGTCAATGCCAGTCCTTTGGCTATGCCTATGCCGTAGCGCTCAAACTTCAACCCGGCCACCTCCCAGCGTGAAGAGTTTGGACCAGAGCAGTATGAGCACGGCGGCAAAGCCGAAGTTGACTAAGATCATAATCCATTGCATAGCAGTGGGTATCACCAGCACCTCGATGGCGATGAGGACCAGGTTGATCACCGCCAGTGGGAGCATGAATTTCCAGGCGAAGGCTGTAAGCTGGTCTACGCGGAACCTGGGCAGTGTGGAGCGGATCCAGACGATGACGCTGAAGACCATCATGACTTTGATGAGGAACCAGATGACCGGCGGCAGCAGGGGCCCCTGCCAGCCGCTGAGGAAGAGCGTGGTGATGATGCCGGCATAGGCCAGCGCCACACCGTATTCACCCAGGTAGAACATGGCAAATTTCATGCCGGAGTACTCGATGTGGTACCCGGCGACGATCTCAGAATCGGCCTCCAGCAGGTCGAAGGGCGACCTGTTCATCTCAGCCAGCGAACCGAGGAAGAAGATGAGGAAGCCCAGCGGCTGCAATATTATGAAAGGTATGCTCTGCGCCTCCACGATCTTGAGCATGGAGAACGAGCCCGCCACCAGCGCGATGCCGACGATGGAAAGCACCACCGGTATCTCGTAGCTCACCATCTGCGCGATGCTGCGCATGCCTGAGATGAAGGAGTATTTATTGCCCGATGCCCAGGCAGCCATGAAAATGCCGATCACCGAGATGGAGCTGATGGCTACGACATAGACAATGCCCACATTCAAGTCGGCCAGTATGGCGCCCTCGCCGAAGGGTACGACCGCAAAGATGAGCAGGATGGGTACGAACACAGTGATGGGCGCAATAAAATGAATGAGCTTATCGGCCTTCTCGGGCACGATATCTTCCTTGAGTAAAATCTTAACCGCCGTGGCGATGGGCTGGAAGATGCCTTCGGGGCCGCAGCGGTTGGGGCCGAGGCGGATTTGGAACCTGCTGATTAGACGACGCTCCCACCAGATGTAGACGATGACCACCGTCAGCACCACCGAGATGATGATGAGGATACCTACCAGGGCCGGAACCAGGTAGACCGCCCAGTCAGGCCAGTTCTGACTCTTGAGTATCAGCTGAAATTGATCGAGCAGTGTCATCAGCGGTCGATCTCCCCGAGCACGACGTCCATGCTGCCGAAGATTATGATCAGGTCGGCGACCTTCCACCCGATTACCATGTCGCGCAGCGCTGTGATATTGATCAATGTGGGCGGAAAGATATGCAGCCTGTAGGGCGCTATCGATCCGTCGCTAACAATATAGAAGCCCAGGTTGCCCTTGGGCGCCTCGATGTATCCATAGGCTTCACCTGCCGGAGGCCTGAAGAACTGGGGCACATCGGCGCGGACAGGTCCCTTGTCCGGCATCTGCTTCATTGCCTGTTCGATGATGCGCAGGCTTTGCGTCATCTCCTGCATGCGCACCCAGTAGCGGTCATAGCAATCGCCGACCTCGCCGGTGCAGATATCGAAATCAAACCTGTCGTAAAGGGAGTAGGGGTCCATCTTGCGGAGGTCCCACTTGACTCCGCTGGCGCGCAGCACCGGTCCGCTGGCGCCGATATTGATGGCGGTCTCTTTAGGCAGTATGCCCACGCCCTTGCTGCGGGCGAGGAATATCTCGTTCTGCTTGATGAGCTGGTTGTATTCGCCAATATAGCGCGGCATCTCGTCGATAAACTTCTTAAGGGCCGGCATGAACTCGTCCGGCAGGTCCTGGCTGACGCCGCCCACACGCATGTAGTTGTAGAGCAGGCGCTGTCCGCAGACCATGTCGAAGAGGTCGATGATCTTCTCTCTCTCTCGCCACATGTAAAGCACGGGGGTGAAAAAGGCGCCGCAGTCGTTCAGATAAAAGCCGACGGCCATCATGTGGCTGGAGATCCTCATCAGCTCGGAGAAGATGATGCGGATGTATTCGGCGCGCTCCGGAACCTTGATGCCGGCCAGCTTTTCCACAGCTACACAGTAGGCCACGTTGTCCGTCATGGAGGCCAGGTAGTCCAGCCTGTCGGTCAGCGGTATGATCTGCGTATAAGTGCGGGTCTCTGCCAGCTTCTCTATGCCGCGGTGCAGGTAACCGACGATAGGCTCAACATCGGTGACGACTTCACCGTCGAGTGCCAGCCTCAGGCGGAACACGCCGTGCGTGGACGGGTGCTGCGGCCCGACGTTTAAATAAAATGATTCTGTCTTGATGGGCATATTACAGGTAATCCCTCCGCAGGGGATATCCTTCGAAGCCTTCCCAGAGCAGGAGCCGCTTCAGGTAGGGATGGCCTTCGAACTTGATGCCGAATAAATCGAAAATCTCGCGTTCCTGATAATAGGCGGCGCGCCAGAGGCCTGTGACGGATGGGATGGTTGGATTTACACGGTCGAAGACACGTGTTTTCAGCATCAGGCTCTGGTTGTTCTTCATGGAGACCAGGCGGTAAACCACCTCGAAATATTCCATGAAATCGACTGCGGTAACCACTGTAAGATAATCGAACTCCATGCCCGGTGTGTTCTTGAGGTACTCGGCCACCTGGAGCAGCGATTTGCTCTCCACGATGAGCGAGTTTTTATCGCCGGACACCACGGAGCCGGGAATGGCTTCCGCTATTTTCTTTCCGGTGTCTTCGCCGTTGAGGGCAACAGTCATTAAATATTCTTACCCGTACGTTATTTCAAAGATAAATTGGGATTGTCGATAGTCCCCTTGACTATCTTGGCATGCAGCCTGTTGATGCCGTAGATCATGGCTTCCGGCCTCGGCGGGCATCCCGGTACATAAACATCCACCGGCATGATGCGGTTAACGCCGGGCACGACGCTGTAGGACTCACGGAAGGTGCCGCCGCTGATGGCGCAGGCGCCTACTGCGATAACCCACTTGGGTTCCGGCATCTGGTCGTAGATCATCCTGGCGGCGGTGGCCATTTTCCAGGTAATGGTGCCGGTTATCATCATGACGTCCGCCTGGCGCGGTGAGAAGCGGATGATGTCCATGCCGAAACGGGAGAGGTCGAAGCGGGGGCCTGACGCAGCGATCATCTCGAAGGCGCAGCAGGCAGTGCCGAAGATGAGGGGGAAGATGGAGCGCTGCCTGGCCCAGGCAACCGCAGTGTCCACGGTGGTCAGTAAAATATTGCGGTGAATTTCCTCGTCCAGCCATTTATCGGGGTCAGAGTACTGACTGGTACAATTGGCGATGAATGAATTGATCAGCTTGCCTTCGGCGATATCTGATTCCTGGGGTGTAAAAACTTCAGGCCTGATTATTTCCACTGCAGGGCTCCCTTGCGCCAGGCATAAATATAGCCGACCGTGAGGATCAGTAAAAATACACCCACCGCAACGAGTCCCCCTGCACCCAGGTCTTTGATGTTAACAGCCCAGGGATAGAGAAAGATTGTAAGCATATCGAGCAGCACGAAGAGTACGGCGAAGAAGTAATACCTGAAATTGAACTGTACCCAGGTTTTACCGATGGTGGTCATGCCGCACTCGTACTGCATGTTCTTTTCGGAGTTTTTCTTCTGAGGTATCAGGCCGATCAGCCTGAGCAGCATGGGCAGAACGGGGATGATGATAGTGAAACCTATGGCTATGATGAGCAGAATTCCGATATATCCGAATTGCGCGAGCACTATTGAAACTCTCCTAATTTAGGCCGTTGAACAGTATATTACATCTCAGAAAACGATGTCAAAACAGGTTTGTTTGCCTTGACTTGAGATCAGCATCGGGTATTATAATAACTTGTCGGTTTATTATTCCATTAATATTTGTTCTCGGACATCAGCCAAAATGCGTATTACAGGCGGTTCAGCCAGGGGGCGAATCATTAAGACTTTACCCGGTTTAGCGGTCCGTCCTACCACGGACAGGGTGCGCGAGGCCATATTTTCCATGCTGGGTTCCATCTCAGGCGACTGGGACAGGGGCCTCGACCTGTTTGCCGGCAGCGGCGCCCTGGGCATCGAGGCGCTCAGCCGTGAGGCAGGCTGGATTGATTTCGTGGATCAGAACAACAAATCCTGTAAAATTATTAAGGAAAACCTGGAAAAAACTGGATTTTCTGACAAAGCTCATGTATATTGTTGCACTGTTGCCAGGGCGCTCGGATTTTTAGAGGAACGGTACGGTTTGATTTTTCTCGATCCCCCTTATGCAGACTCGTCTCTGGGATCGCTGCTGACCGGCATTGCCGGCTCCAGACTGATCTCGGATGACTCGACCGTCCTCGTATCCCACGCTTCACGCTCTCCGCTGGAGAATCAGTATTCCAGCCTGTCCAAAATCAAAGAAAAACGCTACGGCGATACCTGTATATCAATTTACCGGAAGGAGGTCGCAGCTTGACTACCGCTATTTACCCCGGCAGCTTTGATCCGATAACCAACGGACATCTCGATATAGTCAAAAGAGCGTCATCCATATTTGATAAAGTGGTGGTTGGAATCTATGATATTCCACAGAAGACGTTGCTGTTCACTATGGAAGAAAGGGTTGACCTTGCACGTAAGGCAGTGGAAAATCTCAAGAATGTCGAAGTCATAGCCTATTCGGGTATCACGGTAGGCTTTGCTCAGAAGATCAAGGCTCACGTGCTGGTGCGAGGCCTGCGCGCCAATTCGGATTTTGAACGTGAATTTGAGATGGCGCTAATGAATAAGAAGCTGGCGCCGGATATCGAGCTCGTATGCTTTATGGCCAACCTGAAATATCAGTTTTTAAGCTCCAGCCTGCTGAAGGAAATCATCAAGCTCGGCGGCAACCTGGACGACATGGTGCCGCCCCACGTTTGTGAAGCGCTGAAAAAGAAACTGTTACCTTAAATATTATTAAATAAAATGCGGAGGTTTTATTAGAGATGGCTTTCAAGATTACCGATGATTGTATAAGCTGCGGCGCGTGTGAAGCGGAATGCAAGAACGAAGCTATCAAAGAAGGGGAAACGATATATAAAATTGATCCGGCCAAATGCACCGAATGCGTGGGCTGGTTTGATAAACCCAAGTGCGCGGAAGTATGCCCGGTGGATTGCTGTGTTGCTGATCCCGAACACAAAGAGTCCAAAGATCAGCTTCTGGAAAAATGGAAGAAACTGCATCCCGGCAAAACTCCCCAGGCCTGAGCTGAAAATTATCCTGCCTTGAAATACAATTTATGTTAACTGTCGACCTTGATCTCCTCGAGATCAGGGATAACGAGTTTATACTGGATGCCGGTTGCGGCCCCGGACGCCATATCTGGCAGGTTTGCAAGGTCAATAACGGTGTCTCCGTTGCTTTAGACCTGGATGCCTCCAGCCTGCAGCAGGCCAAATACATGCTCGAACAGATGGAGCAGCGCTCGGAAACACGCGGACCCTGGCACCTGGTTTCAGGCAGCGTTACCGGCCTTCCCTTCATCGACGGGCTGTTTCACAAGGTGATCTGCTCCGAGGTGCTGGAACATATACCGCAGGATGACAAAGCCGTCTCTGAATTTATCCGCGTGTTAAAGCCGGGGGGTATCCTCGCCGTCAGTGTGCCTTCACACTTTGCCGAATCAGTCTGCTGGAAGATATCCGACGATTACCACAATACACCGGGCGGCCATGTCAGGATTTACAGGCACCGGGAGATATTGGATTTGCTGCATAAACACAATCTGGAGATCTTCGCCGTCAGGTATAAGCACGCGCTGCATTCCCCTTACTGGTGGTCCAGGGGCATCTTCGGCCTGAAAAACGAGAAGGCTTTTATACCTTCTACCTATTATAAGTTCCTGGTCTGGGACATCTATTCAGGTCACAAATACACGCGCTGGCTGGAAAACGGGCTCAACCACCTCTTCCCCAAGAGCACCGTGATCTACTGCCGTAAACCATAGCTCCCACCGGAATTGCCCGGTCTTCAACCTGCTCAAACCGTCTACTTGCTGCCCAGGTTTTTAGCTTTGGTATACGCTGCCGTCACGGCATTGATAATGAGGGACCTCAAACCACCGCTTTCCAAGAGCAACAGAGCTTCCGTTGTCGTTCCACCGGGTGAGGTAACCATGTTTTTCAATTCCGCAGGGTGCCGGGACATCTTTTTCATGGCCTCTACCGACCCGGCAATGGTCTGGATGACGAACTTTTCCGCCACGTTTCTGGGCAGCCCGATATGCACTCCGGCATCAATCATCGATTCGATAAAAAGAAAAACATACGCCGGGCCGCTTCCACTGATCGCGGTTGCCATATCCAGGTATTTCTCATCAGCGAAAAAGTATTCCTCACCCATGGCTGCCAGCATTTTTCGGGCGGTTTCGTGGTTCTCAGCCGTTAAACCGGCCCTCGCCGTCCAGGCCGTCATGCCTTTCCCCACCTGGGCAGGTGTATTGGGCATGGCGCGTACCACCTGTTCATAATTCAGCCCCTTGCACAGGGTATCAATGCTGATCCCGGCCGCGATAGAGATCACCAGTTGGTTCTTTAGCTGGGCCGGGATTTCATGCAATATGTGTGCAATATCCTGAGGCTTTACAGCCAGTATGATGGTCTGTGCATCCGCTATAGCTTCACGGTTGCTTGATGTAGTTTTAATATTGTATTTCTTCTTGAGTATATTGCGCCGTGGCTCGCTGACATCGCTGACTGCTATGTCCTGCCTGGATACCAGCTTTTTGCTGATTATGCTTTTCAATACAGCTTCTCCCATCACCCCACCGCCAATGATGCCTATCTTCATAATTGCCTCCTTTCGCCAAAAATTGCCCGCCCGATGCGTATCATGGTAGCCCCTTCCTCGATAGCTACTTCAAAGTCGTCGGTCATTCCCATGGACAGCTCTTTAAATCCGAAAGACGAGTTCAATTGCCTCAGCTTGCGAAATATAGGCCTCACCTCTTCCGGATTGTCAGCCGGCGGCGCCACTGTCATCAATCCCAGGACCTGTAAATTTCCCAGCGCTGAGATGCTCTTAACGGCATCCGGAACCTGGTCCACCGTGAAGCCGTACTTGGTCGCCTCACCCCCGACGTTGACTTCAATAAATAGCGGAACAACTTTACCGGCATATTCATTGATAACGCGAGCCAGTTTGATTGAATCGACACTGTGTATCACGTTGAAAATCTCCAGCGCCGCCTTTACTTTGTTGCTCTGCAAATGCCCGACCATATGCCAGGTGACCGGCCCGATATCTCCAAGGTCACGGTATTTGATTTCCGCTTCCTGAACGCGGTTCTCCCCGAAATGCCTCAGGCCGCACTCGTAAGCGGCTTGAATCACTGTTGCAGGGAAATTCTTGGTCACACCTATTACCTTGATCTCTGCCGCCGATCTATTGCATCGTTTACACGCGGCTTCCACCCGATTTCGAAGGTCAATTATATTATCAGAAATGTATTTATATATATCACGCGGTTCTAAATTATTCACCTGATCCTTCTAATCATTCATATATTTTTTCATCGGCAGCCTGGGCTTCCTCGGCATCCTCCTCGACGTTCCTCATTCCACCGGTCTGAGCCAGTATCTCCATGTAGTATTCATGCTGAATGATTAAGTTCATTATTTCCGTGGTTCCTGTCCATATGATGAGCAGCCTGGCGTCCCTTAGCATCTTCTCAATGGGGTATACATTGGTATAGCCGATGCCGCCTACTACCTGCATGGCGTTATTTATTACTTCCCATGCTGCTTCCGTGCCGAATTTTTTCGCTTCTGAGACCAGCCGCCGTGTATATCCGGTGCTGCCATGCGTATCCACTGCCCTTGAAGCCGCGTATATCAGGGCGCTGGCCGCGTCCAGCGTAGTTATGCTGTCGGCGATTTTGAAACTAACACCTTCAAATTCACGGATTTTCTTACCGAAGGCCTTTCTTTTATCCGAATATCTGGTCGCTATCTCCAGCGCTGCCCTGGCCATGCCTATGGCGCCCGCAGCCGAGGTCATCCTTTCGGGGATCATCATCTGATTAAATACGTCGGCCCCCCTGTTCAAACCGAGTATCATGTTTTCCTTGGGCACTTTAGTATTACGGAACACCAGCCTGCCTGCTCCACCACCCCTGGTGCCCAGTAATCCATAAATATATTTAGCTTCCACTCCCATATCGCGTTCGACGATAAACGCGCTGATGGATTTCTGCCCCGCGCCTTCTGTCCTGGCATAGACCAGGAAAATGTCTGCGCCCTCGGCGCCGACTACAAACCTCTTTTGCCCGTTCAAAATATAGTATCCGCCTTTTTCTACAGCCGTGGTCGTAGCGCCGAAAAAATCGGAACCTCCCCTGGGTTCGGTCAGCGCCTCGGCGCAAAAGATTTTGCCTCTGAGCAGTGGCTCCAGGTATTTCTTTTTCTGCTGATCGGTGCCGAATACATCCAGGGCTTCACCCACTATACTTACCAGCGAAAACAGGCAGCCCAGAGACATACCCAGTACGCCTATCTCTTCAAGGGCAACAGTTTCATCCACCCAGTTCAGGCCTTTCCCGCCATATTCCGGGGAGAACCTCAAACCCAGCAAATTCTTCCTTGCCAGTCCCATCACATACTCTTTAGGATATCTAACCCTGTCGGCATCCATATCCAGCAAGAGCTGTTTGGGAACGGACTTTACAAATTCCCTGACCTCCTGCCTCAATTTTTTCTGACTCTCGGTTAACAATACTTCAATCATTGGATCACCTCAATTAGCATTCAGTTGCAGTGATTGCGGCCTAACTTATCAAACGGTATTTCCGTTTCAACTATTTCTATTTGAGGACTATATTGATCAATTTCTGAGGAACGTAAACAATTTTAGCTATATCTTTGCCCGCCAGATAGGTTTTTACCCGTTCCTGATCCAAGGCAGTTTTTTTGGCATCCTCTTCCTTGATATCTGCGGGAACCATAACTTTATCCCGGAGCTTACCGTTTATCTGGATCACCAGTGTTACTTCCTCGTCTTTAGCCAGTTCCCTGTCCCATTTCGGCCATGTCTGATTGTGAACACTGTAATCGTAGCCCTTCAGCATCCACAGTTCCTCCGCAATGTGCGGTGTGGACGGGCTCAACAACAACAGAAGTGTTTTGATCGCTTCCTCCCAAACAGTTTTCGAAACAGCTCCGAGATCATTGATTCTCTGTAAATAGTTCGTGTATTCCATAAGCGCAGCCAGCATGGTATTGAAATGGAAACGTTCAATATCCTCCGTGACTTTTTTAATCGTTTTGTGCGCTATATGTTGAAGCTCTTTCTCATCGTTCGGCGATACGCTTTTCACTTTATAATCGCTTGTACCCAGGCTCCATATCCGATTGAGCCATCTGCTCATGCCGATGATGCCGTTATCATTCCATTCGCCACCCTGCTCCCAGGGTCCGACGAACATCAAGTATACGCGGACAGCATCGGCCCCGAGGTCTGAGACATAGTCGTCCGGCGTAACAACATTGCCCTTGGACTTGCTCATTTTTTCTCCCTGGCAGATGATGATCCCCTGGTTGAACAGCCTGGTAAAAGGCTCATCAAAATCAACAAGACCCATATCCCTTATCGCTTTAAGGAAGAACCTCGAATAAAGCAGGTGCATGGTCGCATGTTCTGCCCCACCCGTATATAAATCCACGGGCATCCAGTATTTCATCTCATCTTTATCAAAGGGCGCAGTGGAACAATGCGGGCTAGTGTACCTGAGGAAATACCAGGAGGAACACATAAAGGTATCCATGGTGTCTGTTTCTCTCCTGGCAGGTGACGAGCAGCGCGGACAGGTTGTATTCACAAATGGTTCATAGTATTTCAGCGGTGATTCTCCGGTAGGTTTGAACTCAATTTCAGGAGGTAATAGCACAGGTAAATCGCTTTCTTTCACGGGGACAATGCCGCATTTATCACAATATACCATGGGTATGGGGGCTCCCCAATATCTCTGCCGGGAAATAAGCCAGTCCCTCAGGCGGTAGGTAATTGTTTTTCCGCCCCATCCCTTTTCCGCAAGGTAATCGCAGATGGCTTGCATCATCTGGTCATCAGCCAGCCCATCAAATTGACCTGAATTGACCATGTGCCCGGCTTTCTCTTCATGGGCCGCTTCCAGTTCTTCTCCCTTCCATGTATCCGGCGCTACCACTATTCTAATGGGGATTCCGTATTTCTTGGCAAAATCAAAGTCGCGCTGGTCGTGCGCCGGGACTCCCATCACAGCGCCTGTACCGTATTGAGGTAACACATAGTCCGCAATCCAGATGGGGACTCTTTCGCCGTTGACGCGGTTTATAATATAACTACCGATAAAAACACCCGTTTTTTCTGTCTCGGCAGCCGTCCTCTCAAATTCCGTTTGCCGTTGGGCCCTGCGCACGTATGCTTCAACCTCCGCTTTATGATCAGCGGTTGTTAACTTCTCAACCAGCGGATGCTCGGGAGCCATCATAAAGAATGTCACGCCGAAAAGCGTGTCGGGACGCGTGGTGAAAACCCTGATCTCTTTCTCATCAATTCCGGGCAGATCCAGGCCGAACGAGATATCGGCTCCATAGCTTTTACCTATCCAGTTGGTCTGCATAATCCGAATGCGTTCAGGCCAATCAATCCCTTTATATTCAAGAAGCTCATCCGCATATTTGGTGATCCTAAAAAACCATTGCTCAAGCTGCTTTTTCTCAACTATACTTTCACAACGCCAGCACTCACCGTCACCCACAACCTGTTCATTGGCCAGTACCGTTTGGCACTTGGGGCACCAGTTAACCGGCGCTTTTCCCCTGTACGCAAGGCCGGCCTCATATAGCTTCAGAAAGAACCACTGCGTCCATTTATAGTACTCCGGAAGGCATGTGATTACCTCCCGGCTCCAGTCATAGGTAGCGCCAATGGATTTCAGCTGGCGGCGCATATTATCAATATTCTGCATGGTCCAGACAGTCGGATTAATACCGGTGGCAATGGCCTTGTTCTCCGCCGGCAAACCGAACGCATCGAAACCCATAGGTTGCATAACATTGTATCCCTGCATCCTTTTATATCTTGCAAAGACATCGGAAGGCGCCATGGGATACCAGTGACCGATGTGTAAATCTCCGGAAGTATAAGGAAACATAGTTAAGGCATAGAACTTGGGCCTGGGATCATTCTCGTGAACCTCGTATAATCTATCCGCCGCCCACCTGTCCTGCCATTTTTTTTCCATTTCCTGGGGATTATATTTATTCGGAGCGCTCATAATATTCGAAATTGTAACTTGTGAGCCCTATCACGTCAACATCGCATTCCATATTTATTACCGATATCCGGATATTGCATTTCCGTCATGTTTATAATAAAAAACAAGAGTCCTATAATTGTATTGTAAGAATATAGTATAGTGTATCCTGCAGAATGCACAGAGATATATTTGAAGATCTGGTTATCAAAGCGGTTAATAGCCTGCCTGATGAATTCCAGGATCTAATGGTTAATGTAGATGTCGTGGTGGAAGACTGGCCCAGCAGATCACAATTGAGGAAATTGCGGTTGCGCGATAGATATGAGCTGCTGGGTTTGTACGAAGGTGTTCCCCTGACCAAAAGAGACCAGGGCTACAATCTTGTGCTGCCGGACAAAATCACGATTTTCCAGAAACCTATTGAGTCACATTGTCGATCTTCAACGGAGATTCAACGCGAAGTAGCACGAGTAGTAAAGCATGAGATAGCTCATCATTTCGGCCTGGATGATGCGAAGTTAGATGAAATTGAGAATAGTAAAAATTCCTGAAAAACCGGCTCCTATTGATTTACTCATAATTTTAGAGTAGAGTATTACGTAAGTTAGTTGCTCTATATTAATTGGAGGCTTTCATGAGAAGATTGCTTCTGGCTTTGCCGATTGTAATATTGCTGATTACAACAATTGTTAATCCATGTCTGGCGGATTCTGCCAGTATGAATCCGATTGTTCCGCAATCCCATGAGAGCAGCCGGACAATCTGCAGGGACAGCTACCCAATTTTAGTTTATGACGCTGCCGATAACGCAACCGAATTACCCGAGGGACTGGTTCTTACAAAAGGAGTGCCTTTCACTCCCATGTCCGATGTCAATAAAGGTGATTCGGTATCCATTAAGGTAAAAGCGACCAATACAAGCCCCTTCCAGATCAACTACGGCCTGAAATTAAATGTTAACGGTAAAGAAGTTGCCACCAAGCAATTGACTTTGGAACAGGCAGCCAGCCAGGAAGTCTCTTTCTCTTACGTGGCCGATCAATTGGGAGTAAATAACGTTACCGTGGGCAACCTCACGGGCTCATTTACTGTCAAGGAAGGCGGATTGGGAGATTTGCTTCCACCGTATATGTGGGCGATCATAGGTGTAATACTGGCGGTAATAGTCGTCTTATCACTATTGCTGGCCTTTATGCCCAAGCGTAAGAAAAAAGGAGCTACGCAGGGCGCTCCAATGAAAGGGCAACAAAAGGGGAAACCAGGAAAACCTGCGGATGGGGATAGGCTATTACCTCAAATGCCACGACCAGGTATGCCCGAAGAAATGCAACCTGGCATGCAAGCTACAGGCTTTTCTCCGATGCAGCAGGATATGTCCGGGCAGATGATGCCAGGTATGCAGCAGCCATTCCAGCAGGGTCAGCCAGGTATGCAGCAGCCATTCCAGCAACAGGGTCAGCCCGGTATGCAGCCTCCATTCCAACAACAGGGTCAACCAGGTATGCAAATGCCGTTTCAACCTCAGGGCCAACCGGGCATGCAGCAGCCGTTTCAATCCCAGCCTCAACCAGGTATGCGCTCACCATTCCAGCAACAGGGGCAGCCCGGTATGCCGCCTCCCATGCCGCAAGGTATGCAACAGCCCTCACAGCCTTCTTCCATGCCTGGTATGCCCCCCGGGATGTCTCAACCACCGGACCTTCGCATGCCACCACAAATGATGCAGTCTCAGCAACCACAACCGGGTATGCCGTTCAGTATGCAGCAGCCGGCTCAGGCCCCCATGCCACCCGGAATGCAAGCTCCACCGTCACCCATGATGCAGCCGCGGATGGGGCAGGGTATGCAGCAACCTGCAGGAGCATATCCGTCAGCAGGCGTTCCCAAGTTCGCGGTCAGCAATCTAACCATAACTCCTACAAAAGTTAAGGTCGGCGAAGCTGTTAATATCAGTATTATAGTCTCTAATAACGGGTCACAAACCGGTAAATACAGCGTGGTTTTAAGAATCGGGGGAGTCGTAGAAAACATCTCAGACATGACTTTGCCAGCGGGCGCCAGTCAAACAGCCAGCTTTACTGTGATCAAAGACATTGCAGGTGATTACTATGCCGATGTGGACGGTCTGGGCGGTTTCTTTACCGTGATCCCTCTCGCTCCACCATCTTTTGTGACCAGCAATTTTTCCGTAGCGCCCGAAAGAGTACGACAGGGGCAACCTGTAATTATTACTGCATCGGTTACCAACGTCGGAGAGATTACAGGAAATCATACGCTGATATTAAGGATCAAAGGCATGGCAGAAAGCCAGCAAGAGGTTACCCTGGGAGCCGGCAAAACACAGAATGTTGAATTCTCGATTGTCAAAGATACTCCCGGATTTTATCCTGTATCTCTGGAAAACTGGACCGGTAAATTCGTTGTTGAAATGGATTGGTCCGGTTGACGGATAGCTGAAGCGTTAATTGGCCAGGTTAACTTTCAGGCTCGACTTTCAGCAGCTGATCTTCGCTGTCAAGATAATCGATGTACAGAACGCCGTTCAAATGATCGATTTCGTGTTCCAATGCCTGCCCAAGTAAGTCCTGCGCTTTTATCCGTATCAATTTGCCTTCCCTGTTCTTTGCCTTAACTTTAACAGACTCAGACCGTTTCAGCTCGGCATGATAGCCGGGTATACTGAGACACCCCTCCATGACCAGCCTCTCGCCTTTCCTTTCTATGATTTCCGGGTTGATCAGCGCCAGAACGTCCTCATCCGGGACATGAATTACGATTACACGCAGGGGGACTCCCACCTGGTTCGCAGCCAGGCCCACGCCGGAAGCTGTATGCAACGTCTCTACCATATTATCAATAAGACGCTGTATGGACC
>Ga0163210_1000279_pt1 | contig 20753 bp, 22 predicted proteins | sample Kivu_220m_FD_113536 | JGI IMG/M metagenome (GOLD analysis project Ga0163210, IMG submission 113536) | Freshwater microbial communities from Lake Kivu, Western Province, Rwanda to study Microbial Dark Matter (Phase II) - Kivu_220m | ecosystem: Environmental > Aquatic > Freshwater > Lake ...
GCCGATTTCGTTAGTTCATATAAATAGGGCATAAAAAAGCCCCCTGCCATATTATGCACGACGCTAATATGGCAGGGGGCTTTTTTATGCCCTATTTATATGAACTAACGAAATCGGCCAGCTCTTTCATATATCGCTCCATCCCCACCATAAATATTGTATTGTGGTCAGCATCAGGTATTACCACCATCCTCTTGTCCTTTGACCCGATATAGCGGTATATCTTCTCGCCTTCCATCAGCGGCACGATTGAATCATATTCACCATGGAGAATCAAGGCAGGCAGGGTTATCTTTGCCACCCTGCCCAGGTCAGGCGATACGACGGTCTTTAAGCCGGTCTGCTTCAACGAAATGCCTATCCTTGCCAGCAAATCGGTAACGTCGCAAAAGCCGCTTTCTATTATCAGACCCTTGAATTCATCCGGGTATTTGCTGGCAAGCTCTATCGCTGAGGCGCTGCCCAAGGAACGTCCCATAATAAAGCGGCTGCCCGGGAACCCCTTTTCCCGTAAGATCTTTTTAAAGCCCTGCAGCAGGGGATGGGAATCTTTTATCATGTTGCTTACTGTGGGCCTGCCGCCGCTGCTGCCGTAGCCACGGTAATCCGCCGCAAAGAGGTTCAGGCCGATCCTGTTGAATTCTTCACCGATATCTGCGTACTCGCCGGCTACCTCTCCATTGCCGTGGAAGAAAAGCAAGTTGGGGTTTTGCCTGCCGCCAATATAGAACTTGCACGATATGGAAATGCCCTCCTCCACGGGCACGGAGAAGCTCATAATTCTGTCCGAATCCTGTATCCTAAAGTAATCACTGCGCGGATAAAAAATGAAGTTTAAAAATGCAGGTTGATCCAGGATTTTGAACTCCTCCCAGCTTTCGGTCATATTAAACCTCTAAAAATAATTTCGCTTTATCCGGCCTTTAATATCTTCCCCGATTTCGATAACGCCATAGGAATCACTGGCTTTGCCGGGATTAAAGAGTAACACGCCGTGCATTACCTTGTTCATCGATTCATGCGTATGCCCGAATATAATGGCATCCACCCCAGGGAAAAGTGGCAGGATGCGCTCTTCGGCCATCCACCCGCTGCCGGAACCGTGAACGATGCCAAGTTTTTTACCTTCGATCACGATCAGATCTTTTTCCGGCAACGTGGTCCATACCTCGGGCAGGTCCATGTTGCCGCGCACGGCTTTAACTGGCGCCAGTGTTTCCAGCCCTCTTATGATATCGAGAGTCACAATGTCCCCGGCATGTATTATTAGGTCAACCTTAGACAGCGCTTTCAACAGCGCTTGCGGCATCTCTGCAAATGACCTCAGATGGGTATCAGCTATAACTCCCAGCTTCATAATCCGCTTGCCAACCATATCCGGGTTATAGTACGGTCAGTATAATTCAGGGCTCATATTTGAGCAACAATATAAAAAAACTTACCCGCCGCCCCGAAGGGTGACGGGTAAGACAGGAGGTGATGCCTAAAAAATCAGTTAGCGCAGGCGAGGATGACCATAAGGGAGCAGAATAGAGAGTAGCCTATTAATATTGCTGCAAATTGTATATTGCCGCTCATCTTGATTGACCTCACCGCTTATATTCTTTTGTTTCTCTGAAATATAAAACGCATAGATTTCAAAAAGGTTTATTTATTACCACCTGAACGCGCGGGTAGATTTATTAAGAGCGCTTGAATATACTGTACTGAGTGAAAAGCACTCTATCAATACTCAAACCTGCATCTATGTCGGAAAGGAGGTCCAAATGAACTGTGATTATCACCCCGACCGCGAAGCGATATCTACTTGCATTGAATGTGGCAAACCCGTCTGCCCCGAATGCAAGGTGGAGTATGAAGGGAAAACATACTGTAACCTCTGCATTGAGAAGAAGGTAATTTCCGTAGCAACAGCAACCTCTCAAGCGGTCCCTGCGACAGATACAGGAAACACATCGGGCATGGGCAACAAGGCTGTAGTTCCTCCCGGCCTGGGAGAATGGAACTGGGGAGGTTTTTTGCTTACCTGGATCTGGGGCATCGGCAATAACGTTTGGTGGGCCTTCCTTGTATTTGTTCCCTATCTGGGTCCGCTGGCAATGCCATGGGTGTTGGCATTCAAGGGCAACGAATGGGCCTGGCAGAGCAAGCACTGGGATAGCATTGAGCACTTCAAAAGTGTCCAGCGGACATGGATGTGGTGGGGCCTGGGCGTTACCATCGCTATAACATTATTAATAATTATCATACTCATAATTGGTCTTGCATTGATGGTCTGGGGAATCCAGAGGTCGGGCATGATCAAGTACTGGTAATTGGGGATCTTAGCATGGATTTTCAATTCAAATCGGTTTAAGGCAGGAGAAACATTATGAAATGTGCAATACATTCAGACCGGGAAGCCGTTGGTACCTGTGGAAGTTGCGGCAGGCTCGTCTGCCCTGAATGCAAAGCTTCTATTGGCGGCCGGGAATACTGTAATTCCTGCGTGCAAATCCGTCTCAAGACGGGAGAATGGCCGGGTAAAGCCGGTAACACGTCTGGAGCTGGTGCCGACGCAACAATTCCGCCGGAAGTAAAGGGCTGGAACTGGGGCGCTTTCTTGCTCACCTGGATCTGGGGCGTTGGCAACAACGTATGGATATCGCTGATCGCATTACTTGGATTCCTGCCGTATATAGGCTGGATTGCGAGCCTGACCATGAGGATCATCCTGGGGCTCAGGGGCAACGAGTGGGCCTGGCAGTATAAAAGATGGGATAGCATCGAGCATTTTAAAAAGACCCAGCGCACCTGGATGTGGTGGGGCGTGAGTTTCCTCATTTTATGGGTGCTGCTTCTCTTCTCTGTGATCTTATTGCTAATTTCTCTATACAAAATCGGAGCTACTATGGGACTGGATAAATACTGGCAATGGAAAGACATAATGCCACCGCAGTGGTGACGATTATTGCCGAAGGCAAAATTGACTCCGTTTCAACAAGCTAACAATCAGCCGTATCCCAGCTCTTTAAGCAATTCTTCTGCCTTTTCCTTCAGGGTCAGTTCCGGGGACATGGCGAGTACCTTTTCAAAATCCTCTGCTGCCAGTTCCATCTGCCCGCTCTTCATATAAGCCGTCCCCCGGCTCTGGTAAACACGCGGGTCATTCCGGTCGAGTTCAATGGACTTGTTTATATCTGCGATGGCGTTCCCGTACTCGCCTATCATCATGTATGCACAGCCGCGATTATGGTAGGCACCCGCGTCTCCACCGTCGATGAGTATGGCCTTCGTGAAGTCATCGATAGCCCTGTCAAACTGCTCCCTGTAATAATAAACGCTGCCGCGGTTGTAGAAAGCTGCCGCCAGGTCCGGGTCAAGCTCGATGGCTTTGCTTAGATCCAGGAAGGCGAGATCCAGGTCGCCGTTTTTATAATAGACTCCACCCCTTAAAAGATACACTATCGCTTTGCCGGGATCGTAATGTATTGCCTTGGATAGCTCCTCAATAGCCAGTGTGTAATGCCCTTCCTTTAGCAGGGCAAAGCTCTTTTCTTGATGTACCTCCGCAGGCCCTTTCTGGACGGGTTCTGGAACAGATTCTTCGATTGCGGCTGTGTAAGGCACCTGCTCCATTTGCTGAACAGGCTCCGGAGTTGGTTCTACTACCGCGGCTGTGTAAGGTACCTGCTCCATTTGCTGAACGGGCGGAAGCTGTACTATCCAGTCCACACTGGCACCGCAATTACCGCAGTAATTGAATCCTGGGTCGATCTGTGAACCGCACTCCTGGCAGGTGTAGATGAAACCCAGGTCACAATATCCGCAAAACCACTGCCCCAAGAAAGAAATGTTGTTGCATCGTGGACAGAGGAAAGTCTGTTGCATATAGATATGCTATGATACCTGTATTTATTCGATTATACATCAGCGAGATTAAAAAATATATACGCGGCTTGACAAATGTAGCATGTTATGATGTAAATATAGCTGCGAAGATATATTAATGGGTTGATTTTCAAGATCAGTAGAACCAAATTTAATATTTTGATGGAGGGGTAAACGAAGATGCTGCCTATCAAAAACATACTATGTCCTACCGATTTCAGCGAACCTTCTTACGAGGCTCTGAAAGCGGCCGATGAGCTTGCCGCCCATTTCTCGGCCACTTTACATTTAGTTAATGTCATCCCGGTTGTGCCCATTGTTGAGGCTCCCATAGGCGTCGAGTCAGCCAGCTTCAACGTCGCATCTTACCAGCAGGAGCTTGAGGGGCAGGCGGAGAAGTCTATTAAAACCCTGGTGGAGCAGAAGGTCTCCAAAGGCGTCAATGTGGTGACTGAAGTTCTCATAGGGAACGCGGCCGGGGAAGTCATACGTTACTCCACCGAAAAAAATATCGACCTGATCGTGATTGCCACGCACGGGCTTTCGGGCTGGCGCAGGTTCATCTCCGGCTCGGTCACAGAGCAGATCGTCAGACAGGCTGTTTGCCCTGTCCTCACAATTAGGAAACCGGGCGGAAAGTGATCAGCTTATAGTAGCGATACCCTTTGCATTTTTCATCTGCGTGAACTTTTGTTCACCTGCACGAATTTTAATCGTTTATTGATCCCATTATTGCCGTCCCAGCTCGTAATGTACCTGCACGTAGCGGATGACGTCCGCCCGGCAGAGCATGCCTACAAGCTGGTTTTCCACCACCACCGGGAGCTGGTTGACGCTGCGCTCCGCCATCAGGTTTACCGCCAGCTTCATATTGTCGTCGGGTTTGACCGTGTAAAGGGGCTCTCGGGTCATAATCCGCGAAACCGGGGTCATCTGCCATTCTGCAGGGGATATCTTTCTTATATCATTGAGGGTAACTATGCCTACCAGGCGGCCTTCCTCGGTCACAGGAGCGTAGCGGATGCCCCTCCTCACGTAGATCTCATTCACCAATTTAACTATGGGCGCATTGGGTTCGATTATCTCGGGCCTTTCATTCATTACGCTGGCGACGCGTACGTTGAGCCAGAGTGAGCGCATTTCAAGCTCCCGCCGTGCGGTCTCGGCCGAGCCGTTGAGGAACCAGCCGATAAATACCAGCCATATGCCGCCCATCAGGCTGCCGGTCAACGCCATAAAAACACCCCCGGCAATCATCAGCCAGCCGAAGACCTGACCGACGGCTGACGCAATACCGGTTGCCTTCTTTAAGTCGTTGGTGGCTCCCCAGATGATAGAGCGAAGGACGCGGCCACCGTCCAGCGGGAAGCCCGGCAATATATTGAATGCAGCAAGCAGGATATTTATGGTAACCAGGTAGTCAACTGTTGCCTTTACCGGCCCATCGGGTGCAAGCCCCAATTTATCTACACCCCAAAATATGGCTGCTATGGCAAGGCTTGAAAGCGGGCCGACGATAGCTATTGCGAACTCCAGCCCTGGCTTTTCGGGCTCGCTCTCGAGGTTGCTTATGCCGCCCAGCAGGAAGAGCGTTATACTTTTAACGGGCAGTCCGCGGAATTTGGCAACCAGAGAATGGGCGAACTCGTGCAACAACACCGAGACGAACAGGAGAAGCGCCGCCACCACGGATGTCACCCAGTAAACCGCCACGTCCCACCCGGGGAATTCCTCGGGGAAATAGCCGACAGCCAGCGACCAGGTTATAAGCAGGAAGATGAGTATCCATGTGTAATGAATTCCGATATCGATCCCTGCGATCCGCGCGATACGCAAAGAGCCTTTCATATCCTCTCCCCTTCTTTATTAGCTGGCTATTTCTTTTAAGAATCCTTCAATGGCTTTGTTTACTGCTTCAGGTTTCTCCAGGAAAACCTGGTGACTGCCACCCTCGATCACCACCATTCTGCAACGGGGCATGTTTTTAACCAGGTACTGGGAATACTTGACCGGCGTCATCGTATCCTGGTCTCCTACAATAGCAAGTGCCTGCAAGTTTATCTGCCCAATTTTATCCATAACATCGAATCTGTCACAGCAGAGCAGGTCATTAAGTTGTGCCTCCGGACCTACGGCAGCCAGTTTAGGCATAAGCATCTCCCTTGTTTTTGCATTGACAGTGGTATAAAAGGGAATAACCAGGTCTTTCAGCCATCCCTGCGTGTCGTCCAGCTTGCCCTTTATAGCTTCCAGTATCAGTGGAAGCACGCGAAGGCGGGCCCCCGCCCCCACCAGTATAATACCCTTCAGATCCTGCGTGTACCTGAGCGCGTAATTAAGCACGATGCCGCCGCCTAGCGAGTGCCCGGCAAGGACAACATCTCTATAATTTTTTCGATTTAAGTAACCGTGCAGCCATTCCGTGTATTCTTCGATGCTCGTGCAAAGCTTTCCTTCAGGATGGCCCGGCAGGTCAACCGCGTCTGCGTCTCTGAAATATTGCGTCTGGAAATGCCACAGGGTGCCAGCGCCTCCCGAGCCATGGATAAAAACTAGCTTCATTAGGCCAACTCCCGTTCACAATTTTTAATGGCTTACGCCTATAATGCCAAATATACCATCACGGACCATTTTCACCGCTATTGCCGCCAGGAAAAGACCCATTATCTTGGTCGTGGCCCTAATGCCTGACTGCCCCAGCAACTTGACCAGCCTGTTGGCCTGAGCGAAAAACAGCCATGCAAGCAACAGGTTTATCACGAAGGCAACTATCACGATGATTATATTGTAGCGGTCAATAAGTATGAGCAGGGTGGTAAGCACAGCGGGGCCCACCACCAGCGGCGTGCCGATGGGCACCACCCCCATCATGTCTACACCGACCGATGCCTGGGCTTCAAACATTTTGCCGGTAAGCATCTCCTTGGCAGCAAGCAGGAAAAGGAAAAGCCCGCCGGCGATGAGGAAGTCATTAACCGTTATGCCAAGGAAGATAAAGATGCCCTTGCCTATGGCGACGAAACCCAGGCCAAGCCCCAGGGCTGTTACCAAAGCAAGCCGGATGACCCTCTGCCTTTCCTTCGGCTGCATATCCTGTGTCAGTGGCAGCAGGATGGGGACAACGGTTATGGCGTCCATGGCCACGAAGAGGGGTAAGAAGGTGAGCCCGAACTCCTGCAGTATTTTTATTACAATATCCATTTACGATGCGAAGGGGAGCTGCTGCTGCCCGGTGACCATAGGCTTGGGAGGCAGCTTTGCCACAGCCTTCGTCTGCTTGGCTTCCACCTCTTCAGGGTTTTCCTTCTCAACAAGTGCGATTGAGACCACCCTATCATCCTGGTCTAGCCTTGCCAGCATAACGCCCTGGGTAATCCTGCCTTTAATCGGCACGCCCTCACGTCTCTTCTTCTTTTCGCCTTCTATCGGTCCCTTTACCTCTTTCTCAACGTCCACGTTTATCCTCAACTGAACGCCGTTGGCAGTGGTTATAAACAGTTCATAGCCTGGCGGCACAAGCTTGGCAGCGACTACCTTGCCTGTTTTTTCATTCACGCGGTGGGCGCGTACCCCTTTTCCGCCCCGGCCGTGCAGCGGGAATTTATCTACCCTTGTCTTCTTGCCGTAACCGTTCTCAGTTACTGTAATAAGGTCTGCGTTGGGTTGCACTGTCCCCATGCTGATCACCATATCTCCCGGATTGAGCTTGATGCCGCGCACGCCACCGCTCGTTCGCGAGGCAGTGCGCAGTGGAGCGACAGCAAACTTCACGGCCTGCCCGTTGCGGCTCACCAGCATGATTTTACCGGTCTGGCTCACCACATCCACGCCGATCAATTCCTCATTAGGCCCAAGCTTCATAGCTATCAGGCCACTTCGGCGGACGTCTTTAAAGTTATCCATGTTGGTCTTCTTCACAATCCCCTTGGAGGTTGACATTATCATAAAGAGGCCTGGATCGGTTTTTTCAGGAACGAACATGGCAGTGACCTGCTCTTTGGCTTCGATGGGTAACAGGTTTACAATATTGATGCCCTTGGTAGTCCTTGAAAGATCCTGCGTAATCTCGTAGCACTTCATCTTGAAAACGCGGCCCCTGTTGGTGAAAAAGAGCAGGTTATCATGGGTATCAGAGGAAATGGAACACATCACATCGTCGCTCTCCCGGGTGACCATGCCCTTGACGCCCCTGCCGCCGCGTAATTGCTTACGGAAGACATCGGCAGGTATCCTTTTGATGTATCCCTGCTCACTCAGCGAGACGATGACGTCCTGGTGCGGGATCAGGTCGTGGACCTGGAATTCACCTAGTTCGTCACTGGAGATCACCGTGCGGCGGTTATCACCATATTTAGTTTTCAGCTCCAGCACATCGTGCTGTATGAGCTTGAGTATCTTCTCCCTGTTGGCGAGCAGGTCCTCCAGGCCGGCTATGGTTTTAAGCGTGTCCTTATACTCATCGATTATCTTCTTGCGCTCGAGGTTGGCCAGCCTGCGCAGCTGCATCTCGAGGATGGCCTGCGCTTGAAGCTGTGTCAGCGTGAACTCGGACATCAAATTAGTTCGCGCTGCGTCCGCGGTCTCTGACTCGCGGATGGTCTTGATGACCTGGTCAAGGTGGTCCAGCGCTATCTTGAACCCCTCTAATATATGTGCCCGTTCCTTGGCTTTCTGCAGCTCGAACTTGGTCCTGCGGGTGATGACCTCCCTGCGGAAGTCAACGTAGCATTGCAAAACTTCCTTGAGGTTAACCACCCGCGGCTGGCCGTCAACCAGTGCTATCATATTGATAAAGAAGGCAGACTGCATGGCAGTGTTCTTGAAAAGGTTGTTTTGCACCTTGGCCGGATGGGCATCCTTACGCAAACCGATGACAACGCGCATGCCCTGCCTGTCGGATTCGTCACGCACGTCGCTGATGCCCTCGATTCTCTTATCCCTGGCTAACTCAGCTATCTTTTTCACCAGCTCGGCCTTATTTGTCTGATACGGCAGTTCGGTAATGACCAGCTGCATTTTACCGCCCTTAGGGGACTCCTCCACGACCCTGGCGCGGAGAACTACTTTGCCCTGCCCGGCAGCATAGGCGTTCTTGATGCCCTCGACACCACAAATGATTCCAGCGGTGGGGAAATCAGGCCCCTTGACGAATTGCATCAGGTCGTCCACCGTGCCCTCCGGGTTGCCGATTAAAAAGTGAATGGCATCGCATATCTCGCTCAGGTTGTGTGGTGGTATGTTAGTTGCCATGCCAACCGCTATGCCGGAAGAGCCGTTTACCAGCAGGTTGGGCAGCCTTGCCGGAAGCACCGAGGGTTCCTTGAGGCTGTCATCGAAATTGGGAATGAAATCTACGGTATCCTTTTCGATATCGACCAGCATCTCGTCGGCGATCCTGGAAAGGCGGGCTTCGGTGTAGCGCATGGCCGCCGGTGGGTCGTCATCAACGCTGCCAAAGTTGCCCTGGCCTTCCACCAGCCGGTAGCGCATAGAGAAATCCTGCGCCATCCTGACCATGGCATCGTATACTGATGTGTCGCCATGCGGGTGGTATTTACCGAGCACTTCGCCGACGATGCGGGCGCTCTTCTTATAAGGAGCGTTGTACCTCATGTTCAGCTCGTGCATGGCAAATAGGATGCGGCGGTGCACCGGCTTGAGGCCGTCGCGGACATCGGGCAACGCGCGTGAGACTATGACGCTCATAGCATAGTCCATGTACGAGCGCTTCATTTCCTCTTCTATGCCAATCGGTTTGATCGATAATCCTAACTCCATTTCTACTCCTCGTCTCCTAATCTGCCATCTACATGTATCTCATCGGGAGAGGTGTATCCCTCATATATGGAGAAGCCCTCGGGTACAGTCTCGCCCTCCTCAGATTCGCCAGCCTCCACCTCCTCAAGTCCCTCCTCGTCGCCGGCGCTGTGCCTGAGCAGGCTATCTTTAACATGAGCAGGATAAACCTCTGCCACCTTGATGGGAAACGACAGCTTGCCATGCTGGCTGGGCTGCTGAAAGGTCTCGCGTATAATTACCTTGACCCTGTCATTATCCAGGCTGACAACGGCAGCAATATACTTGTTGCCACCCTTGAGCAGCTTGGCCAGTCGCAACCCGTGCCCGGGTTCAATCACGCCCAGGTATTCGCCCCCCTCATTTTTCACGATCGTGTCCTGGTCCCGAACGTCTAAAAATACCTTCTCACCCGGGGTCATTTTAACCAGTATAGATTTGGGGGCCAGATCTTGCAGATTTACTACGCCGGCCTTGCCTACTTCTGCTATAAAGTCGCTAGGCTTCGCCTTGCTTCTCTTCCCATTGGTAATCTTAGTCCCTTTGAGAAGCGCTAGCCTTTCCAGGTTTTTCCTGGCGATAGTGTTGATCGGTGAAAGCTCCAGAGCTTTGCCGTAAGAGTCCTTGGCCTTCTTATAATCGCCAAGCTCCATGTGGGCGCGGCCGAGCCGGTTATAAGCGTCGACGTCAGTAGGAAATACCTTGATGATGGATTCGTTGGCTTCAACAGCCTTTTTCCAGTTGCCCTCTGTCGCCAGTTTGATGGCGTCCTGGATGCGCTGGCGCCAGATACCGGCCTTGTCCTCTTCGCTTTCCGGCATTGTGCTAAACCTCAGATACAATCATAACAGCTAATATATTTTGTGCAAATATTTTATTTAATAACAAAAGCCCGGCAAAGGCAAATCTGTCACGGAATTAGCCTGGCCAATTAACATAAATGTGATTTATGTCGTTTATTACCGCCTCCATATATGTTAACCTGAATTCAAAATGAATTCGGGTAATTTGACAACCCTTTTTTAGCGGTGCTAAATTACCATGTAAACTGAATCAAGTCAACAAGAAGGTGCACTAATGAAAGATAAGGTACAGGAAGTTCTCAATATCGTCAGGCCCAGCCTCCAAGCCGACGGCGGAGATGTGGAGCTGGTTGATGTTAAAGATGGAATCGTGAGCGTCAGGCTGAAGGGCGCCTGCTCAGGCTGCCCAATGTCAACCATGACGCTAAAAAAGGGCATAGAGCGCTTCCTTAAAGAAAAGATTCCCGGAGTTAAGGAAGTCGTCGGCGTTTAACTCCCAGCCTTACTCTGCTCCAGCGCAAATGCCTTATGCAGGGCTTTAACCGCTTCTTTGATCTTGTCTTCAGATATAATGCAGGTTATGCGTATTTCTGAAGTCGTGATAAGCTGTATGTTTATGCCCTGCTCAAAGAGTGTCTGGAACATCTTAGCTGCATATCCCGGTGTATTCTGCATACCGGTTCCGATAATTGACACCTTGCCAAGCTTAGAATCGCTGAGGCATTCTTTGGCACCGATCTCTTTGGCCACCGGCTTTACGATCGACATTGCCTTGCTCAGATCGTTCCGGGACACCGTGAAAGTAAGATCGGTAATATTGTTCGCGCTCGCATTCTGTACAATTGTATCTACACTGATACCAGCCTTTGCCAGCGGCTGAAATATGGCAGCGGCGATGCCAGGCCGGTCGGGCACTCCCGTGACTGTGATCTTGGCAACGTCCAGGTCGTGTGCAATTCCTCTTACTTTATTTCTCGCTTCCATGTTTTTTCCTCCGTGAATAATAGTGCCCGGCGTGTCAACGAAGCTAGATGCCACTAGGATGGGCATATTATAAACCTCGCCTAATTCGACAGCGCGGTGATGTACCACCTTCGCTCCCGAGGTAGCCATTTCGAGCATTTCCTCATAACCTATATCTTCGAGCTTCCGCGCCTCCTCAACAATCCGCGGGTCAGCTGTATAAACGCCCTCAACATCAGTGTATATCTCACATATCCCGGCTTTGAGACTGGCTGCCAGGGCAACCGCAGTGGTATCCGAACCTCCCCTGCCGAGGGTGGTCACGTCCATCTCCGCCGTCATGCCCTGGAATCCTGCAACAATGACGATATTCCCCTTATCGATCTCCTTGATAATGCGTTTGGGCTCGATACCAAGTATCCTAGCCCTGCTGAAGCTCGAATCCGTGGAGATACCGGCCTGCGGACCGCTTAAGGCAACCGCTTTAAAGCCCATCGCATGCAAGGCCATAGCCATTAGGGTACTGGATACTATCTCCCCAGTGGAAAGCAATAAATCCATCTCGCGCGGCTCCGGATTCGCGTTAATCTGCTTGGCCAGGCCGATTAGATCATCAGTAGTATCTCCCAACGCCGAGACGACAGCCACCACCTTATTGCCCTTTTTATGTGCCTCGGCTATCCGCCGGGCAACGTTCCTGATCTTGTCGGCATTTGCCACAGAGCTTCCACCGTATTTCTGCACTACTATTGCCATATCCAAGCCACCTGTTGATTATTTAATATTTTACGAACCTTTGCATTAATGTAAAACCGGGTTCAACCTTTACACCGGTTTTCTTAGCTTCATCTTCGGTAAATCTCCTGCCGCCATTGTGCTTCACGCCCTTTCCCCAGATAAGGAACGGCACCGGATCGTCACAATGCGTCTTTAGCTTTATCGGTGTGGGGTGATCAGGCATTACCAGTATCTTTATCGCGTCTTTTTTCCAGGAAAGGAGTCTCCCTATAACTTCCTTATCAATGAGCTCAATAGCCTTCACTTTATCGTCAGCCGAACCGCGATGTGCCATCTCATCCGGAGCTTCTATGTGTAATATCGCCAGGTCATTTCTTTCCAACGATTTCAGGGCACCTTCTGCCTGGGCAGCATAATCGTTATCCAGCCCGTCTGATACCCCTGCAATCTGGAGTATTTCTATATCTGCCATTATTGCCAGTCCCCTGAGGAGATCGACTCCCGAGGTCATGACAGCTCTCAACCCATATGCCTTTTTAAAAGGTGGCATTTCGGGTATTTGCCCGCTGCCCCAGAAAAGCCAGATGGTCGTCGCTGGCAACCTGCTGTTCTTTTTCCTCTCAAGGTTGCCAGGATGGTCCAAAAGCACAGGCTCGGACTTTTTCATAAGCTCCCGAAGGTACTGACTCCCCTCGCCATGCGGCAAAAACTCTGCCACCAGTTTATCGGTGATATCGTGCGGGGGTGTGCAGACGGCTTTGAGTGCATCTTCCCTGCCCTTGAGTTTGCATATGTGGCGGTAACTCACGCCCGGGAAAAAGCTTACCAAGTCCGAGCCTAGCTTCCCGTTCAAAGTGGCGATAATAGCTCTGGCTTCCTCAGTGGTGATATGCCCGGCGCTGTAGCTCGCCATTTTTCCGTCGATAACTGTTACCAGATTGCATCGGAAGACGACCTCGCCTTCATTAATTGGTATGCCCATGCTGCGGGCCTCGATCGCGCTCCTTCCGCGGTAATAGACTAGCGGATCATATCCCATTACCGACATGCAGGCACAGGCGCTGCTCGGCTCCATGCCGCGCGGCACCGTGCGCACCATTCCCATGTAGCTTTCCTGCGCCACGGCATCCAGGTTAGGGGTCTTCGCTATCTCCAGGCTGGTCTTATTGCCACATTCGGGTATGGGCCAGCCGGAAGCCCCGTCCATGATTACCACGCAAAATTTCATAGTCAATTAGTTTACAATTGTTGCTCTGAAAGTTAAAGCCGACTATAATAATTGGCTTGTGCGGGGAGTAGCGCAGTTGGTTAGCGCGCAGCGTTCGGGACGCTGAGGCCGGAGGTTCGAGTCCTCTCTCCCCGACCATCTCAACCCACCTTACCTTTAGCTTCCCCCCATAAATCGTCCATTTCGGCTAGCCATAGTGTCCTTAGCTCAAGTCCCTTCTTTTTACAGGTTTCCTCGATATAGTTGAAGCGCTTATAAAAGCGCGCGTTTGCCTGCCTGACGGCCGATTCCAGATCGATATCCATGCGACGCGCGATATTTGCCAGGGTAAATAATATATCTCCGAATTCCCTTACCTTTTCCTCATGATCGTCGGCCCTGCCAAGTTCCTCCACTTCCTCAACTAGCTTCTCGTTTATGTCTTTTATTTCTTCCCAATCGAATCCGACGGCAGCCGCCCTCCGCTGGATTGACTGGCTATAGGCAAGCGCCGGGAGGTTTCTCGGCACCCCTGATAGGATCGAATGGTCTTCGGCTTTTTCCTGCTCTTTCAATACTTCCCAGTTGAGTGATACTTCTCCTGCATGCCTAACTTTGGCGTTTCCAAACACATGAGGGTGGCGGTGTATTAACTTCGCATTTATGTTTCTGATCACGTCCTCGGTTGTGAACTCGCCTTTTTCCTCGGCAATCTGCGCATGCAGCATAATCTGCAGCCAGAGATCTCCCAGCTCTTTACATAACGATGTGGTGTCATTCTCCTCGATGGTCTCGAGAACTTCGTAGCATTCTTCCACCAAATATTGCTTCAGGGAGTCATGTGTCTGTTTTCTGTCCCAGGGGCAGCCGCCCGGACCGCGCAATTTCTGAATAACTTTTTTAAATGTCGCGAAACTACCCAGCTCTCCCTCACTGAATTCACCTTTTCCTTTCGTCATAAACACTTCTCTCTTTTATTTCAATTACGGGGAAACAATTACCAATCATTATAAATAAATTAAGGCCAGCCGGTATATAATCGGCTGGCCTTAATTAGATAGTCGATCTTCTATGCTGTTACAGATCTGGGATTTTAATTTCTCCTGCCGCCAAAGACTATAATTACGAAGTAAAGCAGTTGCGCAACAGCCTGCAGCATGGCTGCCACATAGGTGAGTGCTGCGGCTGAGAGCACAGCGCTGGCACCTTCGAATTCCTGGCCAACCAGCAGCCCCGTTTCACGCATCATCTGCCTGGCCCGGCTGCTCGCGTTGAACTCAACCGGTAGAGTGACCAGGGTGAACAGCACCGCCAGAGAAAACAGTAACAGCCCTATTATTGCTACCGTGGTGCCGAAAGCCTCCGAAAAAGCCATGATGACGACGCCGAGGATAATAAAGAGCCAGCCGAGACTGCTGCCCACGTTAGCCGCGGGAACGAGAGAAGAGCGAAGTCCCATCAAAGCGTACCCTGTCTTATGCTGAACAGCATGCCCGACTTCGTGGGCAGCTATGCCTACCGCCGCAACCGAAGGGGCGTTGGCAACCCCCTCCGAAAGCCTTAATATTTTTTTGCCCGGGTCATAGTGATCGCCGAGAGTAGCTTTGATTGTTTCAACCGGTACGTTCCCCAGGCCGCTGGCTTTCAATAATGTAGATGCAGCCTGAGCGCCGGTGAGACCGCGTTGATTAAGTACTTTTGAATACTTTTTATAAGTTGAACTTACCTTCACCTGCGCATATATCATGAATATGAGCGCAGGTGCCATAATAATAAGGTATAGAAGCATTTTTAATTCTCCTGAGCTTATAGAATTACAGTAAATACAGTTTATTTCCTGACAGATATTAAGTCAAAGGATGCTGCCCACGAAATCGCGGTGGCCGGCGATGAACTCCACCGCTGACATCTCACGCTTGCCCTCCGGCTGGACCGTGATCAGCCCCAGCAATCCCTCCCCGGTCTGCACAGCTATCCTAGCCGGTGCCGTTCGAGGCAACGCTTTCACCTCGCCTACCGGAACTTCGGACCGATCTAAAATAACAATAGCCGTCATTATTCTTAACCTTGCGCCTTTCCAATTGGTATAGCAGCCCGGCCAGGGATGATAAGCCCTGACCTTGCGCCATAGTTGAATAGCTGGTACTTTCCAGTCCAGCTCGCCATCTTCCTTAACTGCCATTTTAGTGTAGCTGGCATTGCTCTCAACCTGTGTTTGCGGTTCGATTCTTCCGGAAACCCATCCCGCTATAGTTTCAATTAATAGTTCCGCTCCAGCTTTTGCCAGCTTTTCGGAAAGCGATTCAGCGGTATCTTCGTCTTCAATTGGCATCTCTATCTGGATGAGGATCGGTCCGCTATCTACCTTCCTTTCAATTAATATAATGGTAACACCCGTAACAGAATCTCCGTTCAAAATAGCGGCAGCAACCGGTGAGGGGCCCCTGTATTTAGGTAGCAGGGATGGATGAATATTAAGGCACTTATACTTCGGTAGATTTAGTATAGCATCGGGGAGTATTTGGCCGTAAGCTGCCACGATTATGATATCCGGTTTCAATTCTGCCAGTAACTCGATCTCACGCTGATCCTTGAAGGTCTCTGGCTGAATTACTCTCAGCCCATGTGACATAGCGAACCGTTTGACCGGGCATGACATAACCTGCTGACCGCGTCCTGTGCGCCTGTCCGGTTGCGTGTAGACTGCGCTTATCTCATATTTGTTTGATATGAGAGAATGCAAAGCTGGAACAGCAAAGGATGGCGATCCCATAAATACGGTTTTCATCGTATTCAATTAAAATTTAAAGAATTTTTACCGTTATGTCAAAATCACCATTGACAGCCTAAAAGACCCCTGTGGTAATCTATTCTCTGTCTTCAGGGAGGGGTACCGCGGAGTAAAACCGGCAGACACATCCAGCCGTTAGAAGCGCAATATAAACTAGTCTGCTTTTTTCGTTTACAGGGGGAGGTTTTTTGTCTTTTCGCGGTGCTGCCCGAGTAAAATTATACTCTTTAAACATTAAAAATATATGCAAGCTGATAAAATTTGGCAGGCGGCTCTTGGAGAGCTACAACTACAGGTAAGCAAAGCTAATTTTAGCACCTGGCTTAAAGATACCAAAGGCATTGACTATTCAAGCGGCATTTTTATGGTAGCCGTTCCTACTGAGTTCATAGCCGAATGGTTGAAAAGCAGGCTAAATTCGTTGGTGTGCAGGACAATTTCCGCGATCATAGGCCAGAACGTGGAAGTACAATTCCAGGTACAGGCAGTAAGAAAGGACCTTTTGAAGCATACAGCCAACCCAATGCCGGACGGGGGAGTAAGCCTTAAAACAAGGCAACCTGCCGTGAAATCAGCATTCCTCAATCCCAAATATACCTTTGATAGTTTTATTGTCGGCGATTGCAACCGGCTTCCTTATACTGCAGCTATGGAGCTAGCGGGCAATCCCGGCGTAGCCTTCAATCCACTTTTTATTTATGGGGGAACTGCGACCGGTAAAACACACCTGTTGCATGCTATCGGCCATACTTTGAAAGCAACTGATTTGTTCACGCTCTATATGAGCGCGGAGCAGTTTACCAACGATTTCATAGCCGCTATCCGCAGTAAAAAGGCCGAGGAATTCAGGAATAAGTTCACCAATATAAATGTTTTGCTGCTTGACGATATCCAGTTTCTCAGCGGTAAGACACAGACACAGGAATGCATTTTCCACATCCTTAACGATTTTCTGGATGACAACCGCCAGGTTGTTATTACCAGCGACCGGCCACCCAGGGATATCGATTCATTTAACATAAGACTACGGTCAAGGCTTGAAGGTGGTTTAGTTGCCGATATATACCCGCCTGACCATAAGACCCGGCTTGTTATACTTGAGCTAAAAGCACATCAATTAAAATCCAATTTTGACCCCTCTATTTTGAATTTCATGGCCACCTATTTTCACCGTAATGTCAGGGAGCTTGAAGGAGCTTTGATCCGCCTGGCAACTTACACCAGGTTGAACAATGCGAATATGGACCTGAACGCAGCCAAGCAGGTCCTGGCTGACTTGCTTTCACTTTCAAAACAGAGTGAAGCCCGCTATACACCCTCTACGATAGTTAATGCGGTAGCCGACTATTTTGCAGTTCCTCCAGAGGATATAACCGGTAGGAAAAGGGATTTGAAAACCTCCAGGGTGCGGCATATAGCTATGTACCTGATTCGTCAGCAGAACCACTCAAACCTCACCGAGATCGGTCAAATTCTTGGTTGTAGGGACCATTCCACAGTCATACATGGCTGCGAGAAAATAGCTGCTGAAATAGGTGTTAATTCACAGCTAAGTAAAGCCATAGAGGACATCAGAAACATTATGAAATCCAGCAAGGCTTCCTGATGGTACACCAATCATTTGTGGAAAGAATCTCCTATTTTGTGGAAAAATTACTTGTAACCCTGGCATAACCTGCAGATTGCATAGCATCCCGTTGAGTCTGAATGCTACATCCACATTTCAAATTCCCTTAATATTCTTATGATGATATATATAACCAACACCCTGTAAGAGGTATAATCTTTCACATGTTTGTTGATGAGGTTAATATTTTAGTCCAGGCAGGAAAAGGCGGTAGCGGCCTTGCCAGCTTTAGACGTGAGAAATATCTGCCGTTTGGTGGACCTGATGGCGGAGACGGAGGTAAAGGAGGGGATGTTTTACTGCATGCGAGCAGTGATATTATAGACCTGGCAGGTTTCAGACCTAAAAAGGTATTCAAGGCGGAAGATGGAAGAAATGGTGGAAGCCACAAGATGCACGGAGCCGATGCCGGGGATCTTTTTATAGACGTGCCTGTTGGGACTATCACTTATGTAAAGCAGGAAGGAAAAGAGCTGTTTATCGCAGACCTTCAGAGAAGTGGACGGAAGGTGATAGTGGCTAAAGGAGGCAAGGGCGGACTGGGTAATGTTCATTTCGCTACTTCAACGCGTAAGGCACCGAGAGAAGCGCAGCCGGGAGAAGACGGAGAAAAACATAATATCATCTTAAAACTCAGGCTCATGGTGGATGTCGCCATTATAGGATTACCCAATAGCGGTAAGTCCACCCTTTTGTCAGCTTTAACGGGAGCGAAACCCGAGATTGCGGAATACTCCTTCACCACAAAAGAACCTGTACTCGGCATGGTTGAATCGGATCTTAGAAGTTACGTCTGGTTGGAAATGCCTGCAATTATTAAGAATGCTCACGAAGGCAGGGGTTTGGGCAATCATTTTTTATGTCATACTGAGAGAGCAATGGTTCTATTGTATTTGTTGGACGGCTGCAGGCCGGATATCAGGGACAATCTGAATGACTTGCTCAGGGAAGTCGAGCTGTTCAGTGTTGAACTTGTAAAGAAAAATAGCGTAATAGCGGTTAATAAAATAGATACATTTATAGATTCATCAGAATTGGATAATATTAAGCAGAAACTAAATGCATGCGGATTACCTTTATTCTTTATTTCTGCGAAGGGTGGGCGGGGATTATCGGAGCTTATAGCCGCTGCAAATAATATAGTCGATGATGAACAGGCAAAACGAATAACGAAGAGTGAACCGGAGGTTGTTTATCGGCCGAAACCAGTGAACAGAAAGAGGTTGGCATGAAAGTAGGAATACTGGGTGGCACATTTGATCCGATTCATCTAGCGCATTTAATCATTGCGGAGGAAGCCAGGAGCAGACTCGAGCTTGATAGGGTTATATTTATACCTGCCGGGGAGCCATGGATGAAATCCAGTCATGACATAACACCTGCTGGGCACCGGCTCGAGATGGTGAAGTCAGCTATACAATCCAACCGGAGTTTCGCTGTTTCAGGTATTGAGGTAGAACGGGAAGGTCCCACATACACTGTTGATACCCTTGAGCAATTATGGAGAGATCTTGGCCACGACACCCGTATGTTTCTTATTGTTGGCTGGGACAGCCTGGCTGACATGCCGAAATGGAAAGCCCCATACCGCATATCCAAGATGGCAACCCTGTTAGTATTCCCACGGCCTGGCTGCCCGAGGCCCCTGCTTACCGATCTGGAGCTGGCCATCCCGGGGATCTCGGAGAGAGTAGTCATGTTTGACGAGCCATACATAGGAATAAGCTCTACGGCCATACGGGAACACGCTTCGGAAGGCAAATCGATCCGCTACCTTGTCCCGGAGGTAGTCGAGAAATATATATTCGATCACGGACTGTACAGAGAAAAGAAGTAGACGATTGACAGCGTCCAAACAGCGATTTATATTTATTGTACGTATCAAAAAGTAGCGAAAAAATCTAAATTGAAGAGGTGAACGAAGCTGCTGGTGAAGCAATACAAAGGCGATTCCGTCGATCTTGATTATTGTTTGAGGAGGTGGACCAATGAGCACGATCAGGAATGAAAGGGTCACGATCCGGCGCATGACCAGGGTGGATATAGATGCTGTTATTGAGCTTGATAAGAAAATCGGCAAAGGTAAGAGCCAGATAACCTACAAGGACATGGTAGCCCTTGATCCCGGTGGCCCGCTCGACTTCAGCTTTGTAGCGGAGATTGGCAATAAAGTTGTAGGGTTTGTTCTCGCCCGACTGATGTATATGGGGATGCCTTTCAGCGAGTTTTGCGTTATCAATGCCATCGATGTTGCTGAAGAGCATCAGGGGCAGGGAGTCGGCAGGCGGTTGGTCGATGAGATCCTGGATAAATGCCATGACGAGGGCATAGATACCGTACGCGCCATATTCCCGGAAAAAAATGAAAAGCTTCGTAAGGCTGTGGAAAACCTGGGCTTCCGGCGCAGCCCGGTGGTTAATTACGATATGACCTCTGATGTTTAAAGGGACTTAAATATCGAGGTTCTTTACACTGCGCGCATGAGCCTGGATGAACGACTTTCTCGGTGGTACCTCGCTGCCCATGAGGATATGGAATATTTCATCGGCTTTTATAGCATCGTCAACCTGAACCTTTAAGAGCGTCCTGGTTGCCGGGTTCATCGTCGTTTCCCAGAGCTGCTGCGGGCTCATCTCCCCAAGGCCCTTATAGCGCTGCACATCAACCTTGCTACTTTTCAACTGGGAGAGCTTGGCGTCTTTTTCGGCATCGGAATAGACCCAGTGCTGCTGTTTTCCTGCCTGTACGCGGTAAAGCGGCGGCTGCGCAATAAACAGGTGACCCTGCTGAATGAGGTCTGACAGGTTGCGGTAGAAGAATGTAAGAAGCAGTGTCCTTATGTGCGCGCCGTCCACATCAGCATCCGTCATGATAATTATCTGGTGGTAGCGCAACTTGGCCAGCTCAAACGCTTCGCCTATCCCCGTCCCGAGTGCCGTTATCAGCGCCCGTATTTCC
>Ga0163210_1000281_pt1 | contig 20670 bp, 18 predicted proteins | sample Kivu_220m_FD_113536 | JGI IMG/M metagenome (GOLD analysis project Ga0163210, IMG submission 113536) | Freshwater microbial communities from Lake Kivu, Western Province, Rwanda to study Microbial Dark Matter (Phase II) - Kivu_220m | ecosystem: Environmental > Aquatic > Freshwater > Lake ...
ATCACAGGGAGTATGGTTTGTCGACCTTCCCGACCTGGCCTCCTCCTCCGAGAACATCCAGATTCAGCGTGGAGTGGGCACGTCGACCAACGGCGCCGGGGCCTTCGGGGCCACCATCAACATCCTCACAACAGAGATGAACCCCGATCCTTACGGAGAACTTGAAGCCTCCTACGGATCCTTCAATTCCTTCAAGACCACCCTGAAATTTGGTACCGGGATCCTGCGACACGGGCTCGCCGTGGATGGCCGGCTCTCCTACATCTCCTCCGACGGGTACATCGATCGGGCATTCTCACGACTGAAATCCTTCTATGTCAGCGGGGGATATTACGGAAAGAGAACCACCCTCAAGCTGATCACCTTCTCTGGACACGAACGCACCTACCAGGCATGGGAAGGTGTCCCCCTTGACTCACTGGGCACCAACCGCACCTACAATCCCGCCGGCGAATATACCGACTCCACCGGCCACATCCTTTATTATGACAACCAGACCGACAATTACCAGCAGGATCATTACCAGTTGATCTTCTCACAGAAGCTGGGATCACGCTGGAACATCAATGCGGCTCTTTTCCTGACCAACGGCAAAGGATACTATGAAAACTACAAACAGGATGAAACCTTTGCTGAATACGGACTGGAGGATGTGATTGCCGGAGTAGACACCATCACAACGACCAACCTCGTCAACCAGAAATGGCTTGATAACAGCTACTACGGGCTCACCTTTTCAGCGGGATACAACCTGCCGGATAAGGTGAACCTGATCCTGGGAGGAGGTATTACCCAGTATTACGGTACCCACTACGGAAAGGTGATCTGGGCGCAATATGCCTCCAACGGCGACAATGAACGCAACTGGTACAACAATTCAGGATTGAAGAACGATCTGAACATCTATGCCAAAGCCACCTGGCAGGTGGTAAAGAGGATCACCCTTTTTGCCGACCTGCAATACCGCTATGTCGATTACCGGATGGATGGGACCCTCGACGATCTCAGGCCGATCAACCAGTTCCACTCATTTAACTTCTTCAATCCCAAAACGGGAATCTTCTTCAACCTGACCAAACACCTTGATGCCTACATCTCTTTTTCAGTGGGGAACCGGGAGCCAAGCCGGAACAACTACAAAGATGCCGATCCCGACAAGATCCCAACCTCCGAGCGGTTGTACGACTACGAACTGGGAGCCACCTATTCGCGCACCGTCTGGACGGCCGGGATCAACCTCTATTACATGGACTACCGGGATCAGCTGGTGCTCACCGGCGAGATCAACAATGTGGGGGAGGCGATCATGGTCAATGTGCCACATAGCTACAGGACCGGCATCGAGCTGAGCGCCGGTGTAAACCTATGGAAGAAGGTGCGCTGGGATCTTACCGGGACGTTCAGTCTGAACAAGATCAAGGACTTCACGGAGTATGTCGACGACTACGATTCCACCTGGGCTTTCACCGGCCAGACAGCCACTTTCCTGGATAACACCAACCTCTCCTTCTCCCCTGGGATTGTTTTCGGAAGCATCCTCTCCTACAAACCGTTGAAGGGACTCACAGCCTCCCTGCACACCCGTTACATCGGACGACAGTACATTGACAACACCGGCAACGTAGACCGGTCGCTTCACCCTTACTGCGTAAACAACCTGGTGCTTAGCTATGAGTTCCCATTGAGACCTTTTTCCTCCATCGGGATCAGCCTGATGATCAACAACCTCTTCAGCCAGCGATATGAAACCAATGCATGGATCTACCGCTATTATTTTGACGGCAGACAATATAGCGTTAACGGCTACTTTCCCCAGGCTTTGGTCAGCTACATGGTGGGGATCACGCTGAAACTATAAATTTTAAGGGTAAATTATTGGGTGTTGGATATTGGATGTTGGATCTTGGTCAATTGACCCGGTATTCGAATAATTTTGGTAATCTTGCAGTCTGAAACCAAAGCATGTCAGCAGGGATCCACATAAAGAACAAGAAAGCCGGCCACGAATTCTTCCTCCTGCAGGAGTTCACAGCCGGGATCCAGCTTACCGGCACCGAGATCAAATCGATCCGTGAAGGGAAAGCTTCGATCGCAGATGCTTACTGCACCTTTTCCGGAGATGAACTGTTCGTACGCGCCATGCACATTGCCGAGTACACCTATGGAACCCATAACAACCACGAACCGAAACGCGACCGAAAACTGTTACTGACAAAACGTGAACTGAAAAAGCTGAAAACAAAGGTCAACGAACGGGGGTTCACCATTGTGCCGGTGGTGCTGTTCATCAATGAAGAGGGTTTGGCCAAGCTCACCATTGCCCTGGCCAGGGGGAAACATGCCTATGACAAACGGGACACTCTCAAACAAAAGGACATCAAGCGGGAGATCGAACGCCACTCAAAGGATTAGCAAGCGGACAAGCGGACAGGCGGATTGGTGATGTAAAGGGGAGATGGGGGATGAAACGAAAATGAAGCGAATACCGAAGGAATACCGAAGGAAAGCGTCATGAAAACCAAACATTGACCTGATGAAATGAGCTGCCTGCATACTGGCATCCGGCATCCTGCATCTGATATCCCGCATCGCATATCAGCATCCGGCATCCGGCATCCGGTATCCGGCATCCGGCATCTGCCAGCCAATAGCAAATAGCGAAAAGCCAATAGCATGAAAATAAATAGATCCATCGGTATTCTGCTGCTGATAATACTTACTACCTCTTTAGCAGCCCAAACCACCACTGCCACTACTCCCAATACTCCCACCAATTCCATCACTTCCACTGCTTCCACTATCCCTAAAATCAACTGGATGAGTTTCGAGCAGGCCTATGAACTGAACAAGACCCGTCCGAAGATGATCTTTGTTGACGTGTATACCGACTGGTGCGGCTGGTGCAAACGGATGGATGCGACCACGTTTACCGCCCCTGAAGTGGTAGCCTATATGAATCAGCATTTTTACGCCGTAAAGCTGAATGCTGAACGGCAGGATACCGTGGTTATCGACGGGGTTATTTTCGTCAATTCGAACCCAGGCAGTGGGCGCGGCTCACATCAACTGGCCATTGAGCTGCTCCGTGGAAAAATGTCCTATCCCTCCTACGCTTTCCTGAATGAAAAAAGCCAGCTTCTGACCGTGGTTCCGGGATACCAGCCTACAAAGGAGTTTGAACCGATCCTTCATTATTTTGGGGAAGGCGCCTACATCACGGAAAAATGGGAGAATTTCAGGGCCGGATTCCAGGAAAACAGTGGGCAGTGAGCAGTAGGAAGTGGGCATCTTTATGCAAACTACTTCATGTCTGCTGCCTACTAAAAAAGCCCGAAATTCTCCGGGCTTTTTCGGGTGGAAGATGGGATTCGAACCCACGACCCTCAGAACCACAATCTGATGCTCTAACCGGCTGAGCTACATCCACCATTTGAGGGGGCAAAGATAATACAATTCACTGAAATAAAATTTCAAATCACAAAAAACAAATTCCAACTAATATCCAATATCCAATATCCAACTATGAATTATCAACAACCTCGCAAGGGGTAGTGGCCTGGCATATTAATCTTCTTTGTACTTTAGAGCTTGTATTATATTTGTAATTTGGGGCTTGGAATTTGGAATATCTGCCTTTGTTGTTCCGTAAAAAAACATACGTCTCTTCTGCTTCCCTCTCCGCAAAAGCATGGAGGAAGTTTCGCCGCGACAAACTGGGTTTCGGATCGCTGATCTTCATCGGGGCAGTGCTGTTGATCGCTCTGCTGGGGTATCTCATCACACCTGATCCGACGCCATTTGCCAATGATCAGTGCCTGGAGATGGGATTGATGAAGCCCGGTTACAGCGCTGAATTCATCCTGGTACCCAAGGTGCCGCCAGTCAGGCAAAGCAGCTTCCTTCACCGGATGATCTGGGGGGAAAAGAGCCGGTTCAGCGCCTATCCGGTCATTGATAAAACCGTTGACATCTATGACCAGGAAGGGGTCTTCCTGCGGGAACCACCTGAGCGTTATATACATGGGCATCCGGAAGCCAGACTGGTTAAAAGGACGTATTGGCTGGGAACAGACCGGTTTGGACGGGATATCCTGAGCATGCTGGTGATCGGGGCAAGGGTCAGTCTGTCCGTCGGCTTCATCTCGGTTTTCATCTCTCTTGTATTAGGCTTGCTGATCGGATCCATCGGAGGGTATTTCAGGGGTTGGATTGACCATATGATCGTGTGGTTCATCAATGTGGTATGGTCTATCCCCACGTTGCTGCTCGTCATTGCCATCACCTTTGCCCTGGGGAAAGGCTTCTGGCAGGTATTTGTCGCCGTGGGGCTCACCATGTGGGTGGAGGTGGCCCGTGTGGTGCGTGGACAGATCCTCAGCCTTCGTGAGAAAGAGTTCGTGGAAGCCGGAAAAGCACTGGGATTCTCTTCGTTTCGCATTATCACCCGGCACATTCTTCCCAATGTCATGGGTATCGTGATCGTCATCTCCGCCGCCAACTTTGCTTCCGCCATCCTTATCGAGGCAGGATTGAGCTTTCTCGGGATGGGCGTTCAGCCCCCGGTTCCTTCATGGGGATCCATGATCAAAGAGAATTACGGCTATATCGTCCTTGATTATGCCTACCTCGCCATTATTCCCGGCATCGCGATCATGCTCCTGGTGCTGGCCTTTATGCTGATGGGAAATGCGTTAAGGGATGCCCTGGATGTGAAATCAGTGTAATTAAGCCACCGGTATCATTCATAGGCGGGGCACAACCCCGTAGACCTCCGGCCACAAACCCCCTTTTCCAGCGGAATCTTTAGTGAAAAATAAAAATCCATTCCGTTAAAGTTGCTGAATCCCAGAAAAGGCCCAAGTTTTTCGGTGCCTATTGTGAGCAGGTAGATCCGGAAGGCCAGCCCCAGTCTGACCTGGTACCAGTTGTAAAGGGAGAGGGGGAGGCTGATATCAAACCACCGGGATTCATACCGGGGGGTGACCGCAAGAAGTGCAGGCTGTGCCAGGGAGACGTTGCTGAGCTGGAATGGCAGGATAAGAGCAGCATTCACATACCAGTTCTTTCGGTAATGATAATCGTACTGGATACTCAGGGCAGAAGGCAGCCACATGGTGAATTTATCTCCCGTGTAGGTGGCATCAGGATCCCCGTAAAAGCGATAACTGATCGTATCCATCAGCTGGTTGACCGTTGAAAAATCAAAGTGGGTCAGATTCTCCCAATAGGATGACTGATTATCAATTGCATAGGTTTGCGCCCGGTGTTTGAACCTGATTCCGCCAATGTCGATCAGCGCCACCCCGATCCGGTAAAGATAATCCTCATACTCCTGTTCGCACAGCCGGTCAATAAACTGTTCCTGGTGAATTTTCTTCAGACGGGTATAGGTGACACCAAGGTCAAATCCCCAACCTCCACCCTCAATCAGCGGATCGGTGACCATGCCTGCCCCATGATCCGAATAATCAATGGGCAGTGAAAAGCCATAGGTCGCATCCAGGTTGTTGACCTGCAGGGTGGAATCATCCGGCACGATATAATCGATGTTATCCACCACAGCATAGAGCGCTGTGAGGCCAAACAGCTTCCTGATGGAAATACCTGCATCCAATCGGTCATAGCCTTTGCCGTAAACTTTATAGGCATAGCTTAGCCCCACTTCAAACCAACTCATATGGGTCATAGAAAACCGCCTATCTGACTGGTAATCTATGTTTTGCTGAGGCTTGTAATTCAGCCCGAGGTACATAAAATTCGCCAGGTCGTAGGGCAGCTTTCTGATTGAAGTCACGGATCGCACGGCCGTGCTTATACCAAATGCATGGTCCTTCCAGATCAACATAGCGCCGGGCCCGTTGACCCTCAGGTTTAGGAAGAAATTCTTCCGGTTAGGATTGTCATAACGGTAGAAGTTCCGCACCTCCGAACCGTATTCCTCATCATGCGTTGGAAGAACAAACCCTGGCTTGAAAATATCCCAGAAGACGAACTCCTCTTTCGAAAGGTACATGTAATTGTTCTGCAAAGAGAGGTCGGCTCCGGTGAGTTGGATATCGAGCCATTGCTTCGACCCCAGCATCGCCGAAGGATTGAGATGAATCGAATTGATCCCCGCGTAATTCCCAAGCGTTGTTCCGAGCATCTCCTGGCCCTGGGCAACCTGAAAAGCACCGGATATCAGAAAGCAACACAACCCCAGAAACTGATTTCTCATGATGGAAGTGGGTTGGATCGCCATAATGGGTGCTTTTTCTTTTAATACACCTTCCCTAAACCTCCCCCCTATCCATTGCCCGCAATAAACGGACATCTCCTCCATGAATAAACAGCGATTCGGGTGGCAGGTTGCATCAGGCTGTACTTGATAATAAACGGGGAGAATATCGAATTATTTCACTGGAAAAATGTACCTTTGCAGTCCTTTTTCAGGATCCGCGGATGTGGCGTAATTGGTAGCCGCGCAAGACTTAGGATCTTGTGCCTTCGGGCGTGGGGGTTCGAGTCCCTTCATCCGCACAGAAAGGATGGTGCAATGGTGCCATGGTGATGTGGTGGTATGGGATGTTGGATTTTTGATATTGGATCTTAGGGAAAAAATCAGACATCTCCTATCTCCTATCGTTAACCAAATGACATAAAGCCTATAGCCTATAACCAATATCCAATATCTAATATCCAATAACAAATATGAATATAACGAGAGAGAATACCGGAGAGGGAACAGCGACGATTAAAATTGAGGTCTCCCCGGAAGATTACCAGGAAGTGGTGACGAAAAACCTGAAGGATTACCAGCGGAAAGCGAACATACCCGGCTTCCGCCCGGGTCATGTTCCGTTCGGACTGGTCAAGAAGATGTATGGCAAAGCCGTGATGGCTGATGAGGTGAATAAACTCCTGGGAGAAAAGCTCTCGGCATACCTTACGGAAGAAAAACTCGATATCCTCGGAAATCCGCTGCCAAACAAGGAGAAGACCAAACCCGCCCTCTTCGAGGATGGAGAGACCCTTGAATTTTATTTCGACCTTGGACTGTCGCCCGACTTCAATCTGAATCTCGGTCCTGAACTTGAAATGGACTATTACAGGATCATCGTTGACGACCAGATGGTTGACGGGTACATCGAAGAGACCAGGCAGCGTAACGGGAACTACACACATCCTGAAGTCGCAGGAGAAGTGGACATGCTTTCAGGTGAAGCAATCCCGGTGAAACTGGAGGGTGCGGGTGATGAAGAGGCCAAACCCAGAAATATCCATTTCACCCTGGACAAAGTCAAGGATAAAAAACTGAAAGAACATCTGGCTGGATTGAAAAAAGGAGAGGAACTCCTGTTCCACCCCCTTGAATTATTTGAAACAGCCGGTGAGGCATCAAAGCAGCTAGGAATCCCGGAAGATTCACTCGAGGAACCTGGGCACCCATTTTCCTTCCGTTTGACCGGAATCACGCACACGGAACCCGCTGAACTGAACGAAGAGTTCTTTGCAAAAATCTATCCGGAAGAGGAGATTACATCAGAAGAGGCATTCCGCGAAAGGGTAAGAAAAGATGCGGCGGGAAGTTTTTCCGTTGAAGCGGATAAGCTGTTGTTTCAGGATATCACCAAAGCACTGACGGATCGGACCGAAATAGATCTGCCGGAAGAATTCCTCAAACGCTGGCTTTTTGAGCATGAAGAGAACAAGCTTTCAGAGGAGGAGATCTCCGGTCAATATCCCTCCTTTGCCCATTCCATGAAGTGGCAACTGATTGAAAACAGGATCATTAAAGAAAATAATATACAGGTATCCGAAGAGGAGATCAGGAATTATATCCGTTCTTATCTGCTGAGGCAGGTCTCCAACGAGTTTGTTGATCCCGATATGGCAAAAAAATACGAAAGCATTGTGGATGCCTTTATGCAAAATACCGAACAGGTGCAGAAAATCAACGATCAGCTCTTTGATGCCAAACTCATGACCCTCTTCAAGGAAAAGGTGACGTTGAAACCTGTTGACATCAGCTACGAGGATTTTATCAAACAGATCTCCGCCAAGCACCAGGAGGAACATCACCACGACCATGAACACCACCACGGGCATGACCATGAACACGGACATGACCATGAAGCGGTGTAACAATTTCACCGGTTTTCACGTACAACTTTTTTGATTCTATTTATAATTTACTCTAAACTGACTTAATATGGACGAATTCTCAACATATGCCACCCGTCACAGACGGATCAATCCGCTTTCCCTTGATAAATATAAAACCCTTACAGCCAACTACATATCGCCAACGATCATCGAAGAGAGGCAGCTGAATATTGCGACCATGGATGTCTTTTCGAGGCTGATGATGGACCGCATCATCTTTTTAGGAGTGCCCATTGACGATTATGTAGCCAATATCATCCAAGCCCAGTTGCTCTTCCTCGAATCGGTTGATTCACGAAAGGATATCCAGATTTACTTAAACACACCCGGAGGATCAGTATATGCGGGACTTGGCATCTTCGACACCATGCAGTACATCTCTCCGGATATCGCAACGATCTGCACGGGGATGGCAGCCTCAATGGGAGCCATTTTGCTCTGCGCCGGGGCCAAAGGCAAACGGACCGCCCTGAAACATTCCCGCATCCTGATCCACCAACCCATGGGATCGGCAGAAGGACAGGCCTCCGATATTGAAATCACGGCCCGCGAGATCCAGAAGCTCAAGAAAGAACTTTATGAGATTATCGCCCTCAACAGCGGACAATCCTACAATAAGATCCTGAAGGATGCCGACCGCGACTACTGGATGACCTCACAGGAGGCACTTGATTATGGGATGATTGACGAGATCCTGGAAAAATCCAAATCGGACAAATAGCCTGGCAGCATGACAAAAAGCAATGAACGGTGCTCCTTTTGCGGGCGTGAACGCCGGGAAACACAAATCCTGATCGCCGGCTTGAACGCGCACATCTGCGACTACTGCATCCAGCAGGCGAAAATGATCATGGATGAGGAGTTGGCCGCCGAAAAGACCAAATCCATCCCGGACTTCAACCTGCTGAAACCCGCTGAGATCAAGCAATACCTTGATCAGTATGTGATCGGCCAGGAGGAGGCCAAGCGGGTTCTTTCGGTAGCCGTTTATAACCATTACAAGCGGATCTTTCACTTAAAAAGGGCCACCGGCGATGATGTGGAGATCGAAAAAGCCAACATCGTGATCGTGGGTGAGACCGGAACCGGAAAAACCCTGTTAGCCAGAACGATCGCCAAAATGCTCAACGTACCTTTCTGCATTGCCGACGCCACCGCCCTTACCGAGGCCGGTTATGTCGGGGAGGATGTGGAAAGCATTCTTGCCCGGCTCCTTCAGGTGGCGGATTACAACGTAGCCGCGGCAGAGAGGGGAATCGTCTTCATCGATGAGATAGACAAGATCGCCAGAAAAAGCGACAACCCATCCATCACACGGGATGTCTCCGGGGAAGGGGTACAGCAGGCGCTGCTGAAGATGTTGGAAGGGGCTATCGTGAATGTCCCGCCCCAGGGTGGCAGGAAACACCCTGAACAGAAAATGATCCAGGTAAATACCCAGAACATTCTCTTTATCACGGGCGGCGCTTTTGACGGAATTGAGAAGAAAATCGCCAGCAGACTGAGCACCAATGTGATCGGGTTTAAATCATCGAAGAAAGAGTCGATCGATAAAGAGAACATTCTTCAGTATATCTCACCTGTGGACCTGAAAAGCTACGGATTGATCCCCGAACTTGTCGGGCGGCTGCCTATCGTGACCTTCATGCATGCCCTCGACCGGGAAACCCTTAGGCGAATCCTTCTCGAGCCCAAGAACTCTCTCACAAAACAGTATATCAAGTTGCTGGAAATGGACAATATCAAACTGACGTTTGAACCTGACGCACTGGATTATATTGTCGACAAGTCCATTGAATTCAAACTCGGCGCCCGGGGATTGCGGTCCATTCTGGAGGCGATCATGACCGATGAGATGTTTGAACTTCCTTCCAGAGGCAATGCAAAATCCTTGCGGGTGACCCTGTCGTTTGTGGAGAAAAGCTTCCGCAAATCCAATATGGCCAAGCTGAGAGTAGCCTGACAATAAATCTGGAGGATCAGGCGTTGTGAATGCAGATGAACAGACTTATTCTACTCTTTTTATTGATCCTGATCAAGTTATCCGGACTCCACGCCCAGGAACCCGACACCCTGCCCAAGACCGTTCCGGGAAAAATAATTGACGGGGACACGGTCCCGGTGGTTGAGATAAAATCGGTCAATGTCTTCCCTCCCTACGAATTCAAGAACCGCCGGCAGGAGCATCGCTTCACCCGCCTGGTTTACAATGTGAAAAAAGTGTATCCTTATGCTCGATTAGCCGGTGAAAAACTGAAGGAGTTCCAACTCATCATGGATACGATCACGACCGAACAGGGCAAAAGGCAATTCGCCCGGGAAGCTCAGAAAAAGCTTGAGGATGAATTCGGGGATGAGATCAAAGACCTCACATTTTCGCAGGGAAAGATCCTTATCAAGCTGATTTACAGGCAAACAGGAAATTCATCCTTCGAGATTGTCCGGGAACTCAGGGGTAAGTTCACCGCCTTTATCTGGCAAACACTGGCCTCACTCTTTGGGTATAACCTGAAGACCGGATATGATCCTGAGGGAGAGGACCGTCAAATAGAAGAGATTATCCTTTTAATAGACCAGGGGTATTTTTAATACCTTTACACCCCGATTCGCCGAGGAGATGAAGTTATCCATTGTCATCGTCAATTACAACGTTAAGTATTTTGTGGAGCAGTGTGTCCACTCCATCCAGAAAGCTGTGAACGGCTTGGAGGCTGAAGTCTTCGTGGTGGATAACAACTCGGTTGACGGCTCGGGGCGGATGCTTCGCGAGAAATTCCCTGAGGTGATCCTAATCGAGAACAAGACCAACGTCGGCTTCTCAAAAGCCAACAACCAGGCAATCAAAAAGGCCAAAGGGGAATACATCCTGATCCTGAACCCCGATACGATCCTGGAGGATGACACGCTTCAGAAATGCGTTCGGTTCATGGATGACCATCCCGATGCAGGGGGGCTGGGGGTGAAGATGATCGACGGAAAGGGGAAATTTCTTCCTGAGTCCAAACGGGGACTTCCCTCCCCTTCAGTGGCTTTCTTTAAAATGTTCGGATTCTCCACCCTCTTTCCCAAATCAAAACTCTTCAACAAATACCACCTGGGCTATCTTGATAAAAATAAGACCCATGAGGTGGATGTGCTGGCCGGAGCTTTCATGATGGTCAGGAAAGCGGTCCTCGACCAGGTTGGCCTGCTGGATGAGGATTTCTTCATGTACGGCGAGGATATTGACCTGAGCTACCGGATCACCCAGGCTGGATATAAAAACTATTATTTCCCGGAAACCCGGATCATTCACTACAAGGGGGAGAGCACCAAAAAGGGCAGCGTGAACTATATCTTCCTGTTTTACAATGCCATGATTATCTTTGCACGGAAGCATTTCTCCAGGAAAAATGCCCGGCTCTACTCCTCCCTGATCAATTTCGCCATCTATCTGAGGGCGTTCATCTCCATCATTACCCGTTTCCTGACCCGGATGGTACTTCCCTTTATAGATTCGATCCTGATCTTTGGCGGGATCTGGTTTATCAAGGAGTACTGGGAAAAACATTTCATTTTCACCTCGGGGGGGCACTACCCGCTCCTCTTCACCTTTATCGTGGTGCCGGTCTACATCCTGATCTGGCTTCTGAGCGTTTACCTGACCGGAGGGTACGACCGCCCGGTAAGATTGCGGAAAGTGACCCAGGGCATGGTGGTAGGAACGGTCATCATCCTGGTTTTATACAGTCTGTTGCCTGAATCCTATCGGTTTTCACGGGCATTGATCATCCTTGGCGCCATCTGGGGGGTGATCGCCATGGTCGTCATCCGTCTGATTTTCCATTTCCTCAACCTGAAAGGATTTCAGGTGAATGAAAATAAAAACAAACGGTTTGTCATTATCGGGGAAAAGGAGGAAGCGGAGAGGGTTTCCGAGCTGCTTCAGAGGACCATCATGAACCCCGGCTTCATCGGGTTGGTCAGTTACCATCAGCATAGGATCAACACGAACGGCTTCATCGGGAACCTCAGTCAGATCCGTGAAATTATCTGGATCCATAACATCGATGAAGTGATCTTTTGCGCCAAAGATGTGCCTTCACAGGTCATCATGGACCAAATGTCGGAACTGAAAGACCTTCAGGTGGATTACAAGATAGCGCCTCCCGAAAGCCTCAGCATCATCGGAAGCAATTCCATCAACACCTCCGGTGATCTTTATGTGATCGACATCAATGCCATCACCAAGATGGATAACAGGAGAAACAAACGGCTCGTGGATGTTCTCACCAGCATCACCCTGCTGTTGTTCTACCCGCTGGTCTTTTTCCTTGTCAAAAATCCGATTGGCCTGCTGCGGAACATCTTTCTTGTTCTGCTTAACCTCCGCTCCTGGGTGGGGTATTCTGAAATGAGCGAAACCGAAGCTCACCGGCTTCCCGAGATTAAAAAGGGGATCCTCAACCCCTTTGATGCCTTCCATGGCAAACCGGTGCCCGGAGAAGCCATTGCCCGTCTTAACCTGCTTTACGCCAGAGATTATAAAATAACCAACGATGTCAATATCCTTTTAAAAGGATTTCGCGACCTGGGACGCAGTTAATTTTCTATTTTGAATCATTATAAATAAGAAATGTGTTACCTTTGTGGTCCAAACCTGAATCAGACCATTATGGCAACATATGATATTGTATTGCCCCGCCTTGGTGAAGCCGTCATTGAAGCCACCCTCACACGCTGGCTCAAGAAAGAGGGCGATCATGTGAATGAAGAGGATCCCATCGCAGAGATTGCCACCGATAAGGTGGATACCGAAGTGACCTCCCCAGTAGCCGGGATCTTAGCGAAACAAATGGCCAACGAGGGGGATGTGATCCCCGTCGGACAAGTCATTGCTCAGTTGGAAGTGACAGGCAAACCCGCTTCACCCTCCCGGGACGAAACACCTGTCAAGGAAGAAGAGGATGCTCCTCCTTCTTCACCGAAACGTGAAGTCATCCCCGGCCATACTGAGGAAGCGGAAGCCTGTGAAATCCCGGATGAGGAAGATCTCCCCCATGATCACGACGAAGGGGGAACCCGGTTCTATTCCCCTCTGGTCAGAAGCATCGCCAATCAGGAGAACATCTCGTTCAAAGAGCTAGGCACGATTCCCGGCTCAGGGAAAAACGACCGCCTGACAAAGCAGGATCTTCTCACTTACATTGAAAAGAAAAAGAGCTCCCCTGCCCCACCGGTTTCTCCGTCGCAGCCTTCTCAGGGTATCGCCCCGGCTGCCACCGATGAGGTGATCGAGATGGACCGTGTGCGTCAGCTGATCGCATCGCACATGGTAAGATCGGTTCAAACCTCCCCGCACGTCACCTCCTTCGTGGAAGTGGACATGACGGCCATCGTGAAATGGAGAGGACAGAACAAGGATCTGTTTTTCAAACGGGAGGGGATCAAGCTGACCTACACCCCCATTCTGATCGAAGCCATCGCTAAAGCCATCAGGGAGGTGCCCATGATCAACGTCTCCGTCGACGGCACTCGGATCCTCTTGCACAAGCGCATCAACATCGGGATGGCAGTAGCACTTCCAAGTTCGAACCTGATTGTTCCGGTTATCCGGGATGCCGACCAGAAAAGCCTCCTCGGGATCACCAAACAGGTGAACGACCTGGCTGAACGGGCCAGAAACAACAAACTGGTGCCTGACGAAATTGCCGGGGGGACAATTTCACTTACCAACCTCGGATCCTTTGGCACCCTGATGGGAACACCGATCATCAACCAGCCGCAAGCAGCCATCGTGGCAGCGGGGGCCATCACAAAACGACCTGTGGTGATTGAAACACCGGAGGGAGACACCATCGGCATCCGTCACAGGATGTTTGTATCTGTCACCTTTGATCACCGGGTAGTGGATGGCGCCCTGGCCGGAGAATTTCTAAACAGACTGGCCGGCCATCTTGAACAGTTTAACACCACCCAAATCCTCTGACATGGAATTGAAGCTGACCCGGCCTCTGGCCTTTTTAGATCTAGAAACCACCGGCATCAAGGTAGCCACCGACCGCATTGTGGAGATCTGCATCCTTCGTGTCGAACCCGATGGAAAAACTGCCCTGAAGACCCTCCGGCTGAACCCCGAGATGGAGATCCCATGGGAAGCCACCGCCATCCATGGCATCACCAATGCCGATGTGAAGAATTGCCCCACTTTCGGAGAGGTAGCCCGTGAACTCGCTGATCTACTGGATTCCTGCGACCTGGCCGGTTACAATTCCAATCATTTCGATATCCCGTTGCTGGTGGAGGAATTTCTTCGCGCCGAGATCGACTTCGATCTCCGGGGACGCCGCCTGGTGGATGTACAAAACATTTTCCACCGCATGGAACCACGGAATCTTTCGGCCGCCTTTAAATTCTATTGCCAGAAGGAGCTGGCAAACGCTCACAGTGCCGAAGCCGACACCTTAGCCACCTATGAAATCCTGAAAGCCCAGCTTGACAAGTACAACGAGACCGAGTACAAGGACCGCGACGGGAACATCACAAAGCCTGTCGTGAACGATATCCGGGCCCTGAGCGACTTCTCCAACCAATCGCAGAATGTGGACCTGGTGGGGCACATTGTCTTCAACGCCAGGCAGGAGGAGGTGTTCAATTTCGGAAAGCACAAGGGGAAGCGTGTGGCCGACGTGTTCAGGGCCGAGCCTTCCTACTACGACTGGATCATGAAGAGCGAATTCCCGCTCTATACCAAAAAAGTGGTGACCAGCATCAAACTCCGCGAGAAATTCGCTGCCGAAAACAACGGAAAACTGACACTATTCTGAAAACCTGACCTTCATGAAGATCATTTGCATTGGCAGAAACTATCATGCCCACATCAAAGAGCTGGGGAATGAGGTACCGGCCGAACCGGTCTTTTTCATTAAACCCGACACCTCCCTGCTGATCAGGAACCGGCCGTTTTTTTATCCTGATTTTTCTTCGGACATCCACTACGAGGCCGAACTGGTGCTGAAGATCTGCAAGGTTGGTAAACAAATTCAGCCCCGGTTTGCACATACCTATTACGATAAAATCGGTCTGGGGATTGATTTCACCGCACGGGATATTCAGGACCGGGCGAAAAAAGCGGGCCTCCCCTGGTTCACTGCGAAAGGTTTCGACCATTCGGCCCCGGTAAGTCAGTTCATCCCGAAATCAGAATTTCCCGCCCTCGACCATATCAGCTTCAGCCTCAACCTGAATGGCAAAATGGTTCAGCAAGGCGATACCACCCTGATGATCCATTCCTTTGATGATATCATTGTCCATGCCTCACGGTTCGTCACCCTGCGAACTGGAGATCTCATTTTTACGGGCACTCCCGCAGGCGTCGGACCGGTAAAGGTTGGGGATCGTCTCGAAGGATATATCGGGGAAAAGCTGATGTTAACATGTAACATCAAATAAGGCAATCCATTAACGGATGACCACATCTGTGATGACCTCCGCCTGCGCCTCTTTGTTCAACACGTCGCAGATTGTTGTCCGGGCATAACTGAGTTCATTCCTCAAAGCAGCGGAATCGACCTTCACATAGAGTTTCTTGTTACGGATATAAAGGTCTGTGGTATGCTTGCTAACCATCTTTCCCATCAAGGTTTCCCATGATTCCAACACCTTTCGTTCCCGTATCTTTTCATCCAGGTGGTAGGTACTGAGGAATTCCCGGATAGCCTCACCCAGGCTGACGTCGTTATACCGTTTCATCCCTTTCCGTTGTTTATCCTGAAGATCTTATGCTCAATGGCCAAAGGGCCAAAGATCTTCTGAATGTTCTCCTCCTGTGTGTCGGTGATGAAGACCTGGCCGAAACTGTTCTCATTGACCAGCCGGATCAGCTGTTGCACACGGTAGTCGTCCAGTTTGTCAAAAACATCATCGAGCAGGAGGATGGGTTTAAATCCGTTGACTTTCCTGGTGTATTCGAATTGAGCCAGCTTGATGGCGACCACATAGGATTTCTGCTGTCCCTGGGAGCCAAACCGTTTCAGGGGATAGCCATCCATCAGAAATTCAAGGTCATCCTTATGGATGCCCAGAGTGGAATATTGTGCGGCACGGTCCCTTTCGATTGCCTGCTTCAGAAGTTCATCCGCCGGACCATCGTAAAGCTGGCTCTGATAGATCAGATCGACCCCCTCCTTACCACCGCTGACATACTTGAAATAGTATTGAAAAAGCGGGATGAATTTTTCCAGGAACTGTTTCCTGCGCTGAAAGATGGTGGTTCCTAGATGCGCCAACTGATCATTCCATATCTCCAGAGCCTCCGAATCAAAATGCCTCCGTTCGGCAAACGATTTCAACAGCGCATTTCGCTGGTTGAGCGCTTTGTTGTAATTGATCAAGTCGTCGAGATAAATCTTGTCGAACTGGGAAATCACACTGTCGATATAGCGGCGGCGCAGTTCACTTCCATCATTGATCAGATCACGGTCGGATGGAGAGATCATCACCAGCGGAAAAAGTCCGATATGATCGGCCAGACGGTCATACTCCTTTTTGTTGTACAGGAACTTTTTCCGCTGGTTCCGTTTCTGAATGCACTGCAACTGTTCGGGAGAGTCATTCAACCGGAAGTAATTCCCGTGAATGGCAAAGAAGTCGGTATCGTGGCGGATGTTTTGTGTATCGCTCGGATTGAAGTAGCTTTTACAAAACGAGAGGTAATGAATGGCATCCAGAAGGTTGGTCTTTCCAACACCGTTGTTTCCGACAAAGCAGTTGATCTTTTCACTGAAGAGAAATTCCGCTTCAGGATAGTTCTTGAAGTTATGGAGAGTCAGCCTATGCAGGTGCATCGGATGTGTTCATTTCTTTGATCTTCTTTCCAACGGCTTCCATAAGCCACATCGGGGTGGAAGTCGCTCCGCAGACACCCACGGAATGATGCCCAAGAAACCAGCTCTTCTGAAGCTGTTCCTTGTCTGACACCATATAGGTTTTTGGGTTGACATCCTTGCATACCTGGTAGAGGATGAGTCCGTTGGAGCTCTTCAATCCACTGACAAAGATAATGACTTCATGTTTGGCTGCAAACTCCCTGAGATGCGTCGACCTGTTGGAAACCTGCCGGCAGATGCTGTCACTCCAGTGAAAATCGACGTCAGGAGAATTTGCTGCGGCATGCATCTTCGTTTCGATCATCCTGACGATCCGTCTGAATCCCTCCACGCTCTTGGTCGTTTGGGAATAGAGCCTAACAGGCCGTGTGTAATCAATTTTATCCAGATCGTTTTCATCTCCGACCACGATGGCTTTCCCGTGGGTTTGTCCTTTCAGCCCATTCACCTCGGCGTGCCCCTCCTTTCCATAGATCACGATCTGCCCGTTCCGCACCTGCATGTCACGATAACCGTATGTAACTTCCTGCTGGAGGTTCAGAACGATGGGACAGGAGGCATCGATCAGGTGAATATTGTTTTGCAGGGCTACCTGGTATGTTTCGGGAGGTTCTCCATGGGCGCGGATCATCACTTTGCAATCCCGGAGCTTCAATAAGTCATTATGATCGATGATCACCAACCCCATCTCCTTGAGTCGGTTCACCTCCATGTTGTTATGGACAATATCCCCCAGGCAGTAGAGTTTTCCCGATTCAGCCAGTTCACGTTCAGCGACCTGAATGGCATAAACCACTCCAAAGCAGAATCCGCTGTGAGGATCAATGGTAATGTTCATCCGGAAAATCTTCTGACAAAAGTACGAAAAATGCTTACTTATCCGCCTGTCCGCTGGTCCGCTTGTTCTTCGAAAAACCCTTCAGGTTCACGGCAATGGTGACATAATTGGGATTCGGGCTGCCGGCCTGGTAGGTGGCGTGGGTATAGCTGAAGTTGAACATCTTGACCCGGAATCCGACGCCATAGGTAAACCCGCTGAGGCCGGTCCGTTCGTACAATTTAAGTTCCTGGCGACGCTGGTAATTGTACCCGAGCCTGATGGAAAAAACTTTGGCAATGGTGACCTCACCACCTACTACAATGTGGCGCATCAGATTGTCTGCAAACTTGCTGATGCCGCTTTTCTCCTGGACCTCCCCAGTGTATGGATCAGCCTGGTTTTTCGGATCATTGGTGTCGGTATAGCTCAGATCCCATTTCTGCAGATTGGTGAAGAGCAGAAAAAACCTCAACGGAAGATGTTTCAGTCCTTGTGACAAACCGAGCTGAAGTTCAAAGGGCAGTGGTTCAAATTCTCCCGACTGGTAGGGAACAATCTGTGAGCCGATATTTCGTGCCATCACCGATGCAACGAACAATTTATCCTTGGTGAAATAGGATCCGGCCACATCAACTGCAATCCCGAAGGAGTTATACTCATCGAGGTGAGAGTATATTAGCTTGGCGTTTGCACCGATGGAAAAGTGGTTGGTGAGGGTTCGGCCCCAGCCGATGGTCAGGGCGTATTCAGAGGCGCTGATATTTCCTGTCTTGTTACCGGAGGCATCCGCTCCCTGGATCTTCCCGTAATCGTCAAACTGGATGGCGGCAACAAAGCTTCCGGCCTTGTTGAAGGTATGAGAATACATGGCAAACCCGATGTTGTTCCCGGAAAAATAGTTGACATAACTTAGCGCCAGCTGGTCATTCATATCAGGGGTGATCAGTGACGGATTGGCAAGTGAGAGCGTGACGTCATTGTCCAGCACAGCCATGGCATTTCCTCCCAGGCTTGCAATCCTGGCAGAGTTGCTAAGCGTAAGGAAGGTGTAGGTATGGTCGCCGCCGATCTGGGCAGAAAGGGGCAAATAGGATAGCAGGCTGAGGGAACCGAGAAAAAGAAATCTGAGTAAGTTTGACACGATAGGTTCTCTGTTTATATTTCTATCAAACGTGGAGCTCTTTTCTTTAGTATAAGCGGGGAAAAATTAGTTGATCAGCCCGCGTCCCGTCTTATGGATCTGATCTGCCTCGATCAGATCCGACACCAGTTTGTCCAGGATCCCGTTGATGAAGAGCTTGCTCTTCGCTGTACTGAAATATTTTGAAAGGTCGATGTACTCATTCAGGGTCACCTTGACAGGGATTGTCGGGAAATAGATCAGTTCGGTCAGAGCCATTTTGATCAGGATGATGTCTGTGAGGGCGATCCGGTCCAGTTCCCAGTTCTTCAAGCGTCCCTTGATCTTCTCTTCAAATTCATCGCTGTGGATGATTGTTCTCCGGAAAAGCTCCACGATGAACTGGTGTTCCTCCTTTTCATCCCCTTCAGGATCCTTGGTGAACAGGGAGGTCAGCGGTGTTGCCGGAGTGAACCCGGCCTTAAGCAGCCGGATCGTTTTCAACACCAGGGATGCCGCGATGTCGAAATCGTCAATCCAGTGGATGGATCGTTCTTCACAAAAAAACTGCAGTTCCGGCGATTGCACAATGAACTTCTTTAGGATTCGGCTGACAAACTCCTGATCCTCCCGGAAGGAGGTTTCGCCCGAATAGAGATAATCTCGGTGCTCTTTGGATTCATGAAGGCGCTGGTAGACTTTCCTGACATTGTCCTGTTCCTCGGTCCAGCTGATTTTGTATTTCCTGACCATGGAATTCATCTCTTCGTTCTCACGAAGCATCAGTACCACCTGGTTATTGACGAATTTGAGGACGGGATTGAGCTCTTCGTAAGTAGGATAGAACTTATTCTTGGCCTCCTCCATCCTGCGAATGTAGAAGTCGACCACTTCCAGAAAAAATGAAAGCTGAATGAAATAGAGCTCGGTAAGCTTCTCAATACTGTTCAGCAATTGTTTCTCCGCCTTTTCCATCCGGGGTTCCCCTCCCTGGAAATAAGCGTACAATCCCTGCAAAACCTTGATACGAAAATGTCTCCTTCCTAACATGGACCGGCAATGATAAAGAACATCTCAAAGGCGCTTTTTAACTGGCTTGCAAAGCTACGCATTTCATTGAAATTAACTTTTTGTTTCAAATAATATTTTTATTTTTGCGTTTTAACCTAAACTTGTTTATAAAATGGATGATAACGAAAAGAATGACAGGGAAAGAGGCGAAATCTTTTCGAAGGCTGTCAGAGCAGGCAAACGCACCTATTTTTTTGATGTCAAGGCAACCATCTCTGATGAGTATTACCTAACCATCACCGAAAGCAAGCGAAGGTTTAACAACGATCAGGGGAAATTTTTCTACGAAAAGCATAAGCTATTCCTTTACAAGGAGGATTTTCAGAAATTCACTGAAGGTCTCACTGATGTGATCGATTATATCAAAAGCGAGCAGGCGATGCCTGAACCCAGGGAAGAGAGCTCCCAGGATTCATTTGAGGGAGAGGGTCCCATCAAGAACAAACATTCCGACATCCGTTTCGAAGACCTCTCATCCGACACAGACGAAGATTGATCCCACGTCTGTTAAGGCCTTTACTCTTTCTTTCCGTAGCCGTTTTTACTTACTGAAAACTTTTCAACATCCTTAGAGGGTCTCATCTTTAACCTGAATTATTCATAAACCCAAAATTCGACAAAAAAAAGAGATGCCTGTGAGACAGGAA
>Ga0163210_1000282_pt1 | contig 20655 bp, 14 predicted proteins | sample Kivu_220m_FD_113536 | JGI IMG/M metagenome (GOLD analysis project Ga0163210, IMG submission 113536) | Freshwater microbial communities from Lake Kivu, Western Province, Rwanda to study Microbial Dark Matter (Phase II) - Kivu_220m | ecosystem: Environmental > Aquatic > Freshwater > Lake ...
AGGTAGGAGACAAAAATGATAGACGCAAAAGTAATGCCTGAATTCAAATTAACCCCAAAATCATACGAAGGCGAGCGCGAGGTAACGTGGTGTCCCGGCTGCGGCGACTATGGCATCCTCAACTCGGTCAAGCAAGCGCTCGCGCAGTTGCAGATTCCGCCGCACCAAGCGTACTTTATCAGCGGCATTGGCTGCGGATCCAAACTCCCGGACTATCTCCACTCGAACGGCTACCTGGGGTTGCACGGTCGCTCGCTGCCGATGGCGCAAGGAACGAAATTGGCAAACCACGATCTCAAAGTGATCGTCACCGTCGGCGACGGCGATGCGTACGGCATCGGCGCGGGGCATTTCGTCCACGCGCTGCGCCGCAACTCCGACATCACGATGATCGTCGAAGACAACAAGGTATACGCGCTGACGAAAGGTCAGTACTCGCCCACGAGCACCAAGGGCTGGGTTGCCTCGACGACGCCGGATGGCGCAATCGAAATCGAATTCAACCCGGTCGTGATGGCGATTGCCGGCGGCGCGACCTTCGTGGCGCGCACATTCTCCGGCGACCCGAAACACATGGCGGCGACGTTCGCGAAGGCGATTCAGCACAAGGGCTTTGCTCTCGTCGACGTGCTGCAATCGTGCGTCGTCTACAACCTCGTCAACACGGTCGAATGGTATCGCCCGCGCGTTTACAAATTGGACGATGATGCATCGTACAACCCGCACGATTACAACGCCGCGATGGCGAAAGCGCACGAGTGGGGCGAGCGCATTCCGATCGGCGTGCTGTACGTGGAAGAAGGACGCCCGACGTACGAAGACCAGGTCAAAGCGCTGGAGAAAGGCGCGCTGGTCAAGCAGCCGCTGGGCGGATACAGCAAAGAGACGTGGGACGAGTTTCGAGCGTCGATGATGTGACGTGTGACGTGTGACAGATGACGAGGTTCTTACGTCACTCGACACTCGTCACTTTAACCCATGATGTGGAGTATAGATGTTAACCGAACAACAAGTTTTAGCCGCGCTCAGCAAGGTGGACGAACCGGAACTTCACCGCGATCTTGTCTCGCTGAAGATGATCAAGGACATCAAGATCATGAACGACGCGGTGGATTTTACGGTCGTCCTGACCACGCCGGCGTGCCCACTGCGGAGCCAGATCGAATCGGAAGCCAAAGCCGCGGTTGCCGCGCTCGGCGCCAAGCAGGTCAATATCAAGTGGGACGCGAATGTGCCTACCGATGCGCGCATCACCGGCAGACTCAACATCCCGGTCAAGTCGACCATCGCCGTCGCGAGCGGCAAGGGCGGCGTCGGCAAAACGACGGTCTCGGTGAACCTCGCGGTGGCGCTCGCGCACATGGGGGCGAAGGTCGGCCTGATGGACGCGGACATTTACGGTCCCAACATTCCAATTATGATGGGCGTCAACGAGCAGCCGCACGCGACGAAAGACCAGCGCATCATTCCGCTCGAGGCGTACGGCGTCAAGCTGATGTCGATGGGTTTTCTGGTTCCGCCGGAACAAGCGGTGATCTGGCGTGGTCCGATGCTGCACAGCGCGATCCGCCAATTCCTCAGCGATGTGGACTGGGGCGAGCTCGATTACCTCGTCATCGATCTGCCGCCCGGCACCGGCGACGCACAGTTGACGCTGACGCAATCGGTGCCGCTGACCGGCGGCCTGGTCGTCGCGACGCCGCAGGATGTCGCGCTGGCCGATGTCGTCAAAGGCATCGCGATGTTCCAGAAGCTGGAGGTGCCGGTGCTCGGCGTGGTCGAGAACATGTCGTACTTTCTCTGCCCACACTGCGGCGAGCGCACCGATATTTTCGCGCACGGCGGCGCGGCGAAGATGGCGGAAAAATACGGCGTGCCGTTCCTCGCCGAGATTCCACTCGACGTCGCGATTCGCGTTGGCGGCGACGGCGGCAAGCCGGTGACTGCCACGCAGCCGGATTCGCCGAACGCACAGGCGTTCAAGAAACTCGCGCAAGCCGTCGCCGCGCAGGTAAGCGTGATGAACGTGCAAGCCGCGCAGGGTGAGTTGATTTCCGGCGCTTCGATTCCAATCATGCGGCGATAGAATCTTGGCAAGAAGATCATCTTCAGGAAGGCGCGCGTTGTCTCTGTGAGGAGGATCTCGGTGGCAGATGCAAGGACCAAAGGGACCGAACTGACCGCGCGCCAGGCGGTTGATTTGTTTGAGCGCGCAGTTAGAGAAAATCCTCAAGACCCGCAGGCGCATTTGAACCTCGGCAGCGGATACTACGCCCTGCACGACTCGGATGCGGCGTTCAAGGAATTCCAGCAAGCCGCTGCTCTCGCGCCGGGCCTCGATCACGCCCACTACTACCTCGGCGTCCTTTACGCCAAACGCGGCGAGAAAGAGGCGGCACGCCAGGAACTGCAAAAGGTGCTTGATGGCAAGGGTCACGCTTTGCTCAAAAATCAAGCGCAGATACAGATCGAATTGCTGAACAAGTAATGAGAACACGGCGGGATGCAAGTCCCGCTTTTTGATTGGACACAGACGAACACAGATCTACACTGAACGTCTCTTTCAATCTGTGTTCGTCTGTGTTTATCAGCGCCAACAAATTCTTGTGGAGGAGAAATGACATACCGCACTGAAAAAGATTCTCTTGGCATAGTGAATGTGCCGGCCGATGCACTGTGGGGTGCTCAGACCCAGCGCGCGATCGAAAATTTCCCGATCAGCGGCCTGAAACCGTACCGCGCGTTCGTCTGGTCGATGGCGACGATCAAACGCGCCGCCGCGCAGGTCAACCGCGACCTCGGCCTGCTCGATCCGAAGATCGCCGAAGCGATCATTACCAGCGCGCAGGAGGTGATCGATAACAAGTGGGGGTCGCAATTCGTCGTCGATCCGATCCAGGCGGGCGCGGGCACCTCTCACAACATGAATCTGAACGAAGTGATCGCGAACCGCGCGAACCAGTTGCTCGGTTTCAAGCTCGACGACGCGAAAAAACCGGTGAATCCCAATGACCACGTGAACATGGCGCAGTCGACCAACGACACGATTCCAACCGCGATTCGCCTCGGCTGCTTGTGGCGGTTGGACGAGCTACTGCACGCGGTCGACGCACTCGCGGACGCGCTGGACGCCAAGGCGCGTGAATTCGACGGCATCGTCAAGTCCGGGCGCACGCATCTGCAAGACGCGGTGCCAGTGCGGCTGGGACAGGAGTTCGGCGCGTACGCGCAGGCAGTGCGCAACGACCGGGAAAGGATCGCTACGGCGGGCGATCGTCTGAGGCGGCTTGGCATCGGCGGCACGGCGACCGGCACCGGGCTGAATGCGCACCCGGAGTACCATCAGCGAATGATCAAACAAATAAACCAGGCAACTGGGCTGAACGTCCGCAGTTCGGGCAATCTGTTTGAGTCGATGCAGTCGATGGCGGACGCGGCCGATTTTTCCGCGGCGATGAACACGCTCGCACTCACGCTGACCCGCATCGCGAACGATTTTCGTCTGCTCGCCTCAGGACCGACAACCGGGCTGGACGAGATTCGCCTGCCCGCAGTGCAGCCGGGTTCGTCGATCATGCCGGGCAAGGTGAACCCGGTGCTCGCGGAAATGCTGAACATGACGTGCTATCAGGTGATGGGCAACCACCTGACTGTCTCGCTTGCCGCTGCCGCCGGGCAACTCGAACTCAACGTGATGATGCCGATCATTGCCCACAATCTGTTTCAGATGATGGACCTTCTCATCCACGCGATCGACGCGTTCACGACCAAATGCATCGTGGGGATCGCGGCAAACCGCGAGAAAGCCGAGGGTTGGCTTGCCAAGTCGACCGTGCTTGTGACCGCGCTCAACCCGGTCATCGGCTACCTGAAAGCCGCCGAAGTATCGAAAGAAGCGATGGGGCGCAATGTGCCGATTCGGCAGGTCGTTCTCGAAAAAGGTTACCTCAGCGCGGAACAACTCGACAAGACCCTCGACGGACGTGCAATGACCGAGGGCGGAATCATGGGGGCGGGCGGCGGAGGATAATCGGCGATCTAAAGCAGATTCCAGTTTGATTTACGGTCTCCTTCGACTGCGGCGGGCGCATTCTGAGCGGAGCGCAGCGCCGTCGAAGAACGCCCGCCGCTCCGCTCACACCTGCCCCGGCGGGCGGTGCCGGGGGGATGCAACCGTAAACCCAAACGGAATTCGCTCTAGAATCGCGCAGCGTCTCCGTGAGTGTTTCGTGAGTGCTCTGGCTTATAATATGCCGGTGCACTAGTACCCTGATTTCATTGACGTAGTGGATAATTCGCCGTAAGATATGATATAGTTGCTTGCTTAGACCCCAGTCCGGCGGGGACGAATGTGGCGCAATCGGGAACGCCAGTCTTTTTCGACGGGTCTTTTTCGGAGGTCCAGCAATGTCGCCTCGCCGTCGCGTACTATTCAATGCCCGCATAATCAAATCCTCTTTGGCCGATTTGATCGGCAGGGATCGAGCGACAGACGCTTTCGCCGCGTAGGTTTTTCGCGTGCGGAGGCGTTTTTGTTAGGGAGAAGCTGGAGAGGAGTACGGCATGAGCATCTTTGAATCCATCGGGGACGAACGGAGTAGAACAAGAGTCTTGCACAAGCGCGCACGACACCCGCGTGGATGGGCCTACGGCCTCTGCATCGCTCTGATCGCAGTGGTCGCCTTTTCGGCCAGTGGGGTTGCCAGCGGGACTCGTGCGGTACGGGTCGGCGTCTACCAGAACAAGCCCAAGATCTTTATGGATGAGAGCGGTCATGCCTCAGGGTTCTTCATCGGGCTTTTGGAGCAAATGGCTACAAGGGAGGGGTGGACGCTGGTCTATGTGCCGTGCGAATGGGCAGATTGTCTTGTCGCTCTTGAAGAAGGGCGAATTGACCTGATGCCGGATGTCGCCTATTCCCCAGAGCGCAATCAAAAGTACGACTTTCACCGCACACCCGTTGCCGGGAGTTGGTCGCAGGTGTATGCCAATCCCCGCGCACAGGTCAATGGATTCAACGATTTGGAGCGCCGGCAGGTGGCTGTGCTCAAAGACTCCATTCAACAAACGGTATCTGAGCGATACATGTATGGATTCGGATTTGCGGTCACGGTGGTGCCGACGGCGTCGTTGGAGGAGGCGTTCAAACTAGCGGCAGACGGTTCGGCGGACGCAGCGATCGCCAATCATTTCTTCGGGGACTACTACTACCAGTCGTATGGACTGGTCAAGACGCCGATTGTTTTCAACGCAGCGACACTGTACTATGCGACGGCCAAGGGGCGCAATTCCGATCTTCTCGAAGCCATAGACCGGCACCTGGGCGCGTGGCTTCAGGAACCCAATTCCACCTATTACACCACGTTGAGCCGCTGGATGGAAAAGCCCCCGGCCTATAGTGTGCCGCAATCTGTTTACTGGGGCATCGGTATAACCGGCGGGCTATTCATCGTCGCAGTAGGACTGATTTTATTGCTGCGCAGACAGGTGCGGGTGAGGACCAAGCATCTGGAACAAGCCAACCAGGCGCTGCGTGAAAGCGAGACGCGTTACCAGCTGATTTCAACGGTGGCCTCCGATTACATGTTTTCAACTCGGCTTGACGCCGATGGCCGGCTTACCCTCAACTGGGTTGCTGGCGCCTTTGAGGCGATTACGGGATATACGTTTGAAGAGTACATCGCCCATGGAGGATGGCGAGCCGCTTTGCATCCTGACGACCTGGCGTTGGACGACCGCGATATGGAAAAGCTTCGCGCCAACCAGCCGGTCATCAGCGAGATCCGGACACTCACCAAGACCGGTAAGACGGTTTGGGTGCGGGTCTACGCCCACCCGGTCTGGGATGCGGAGCGCAAGGAATTGGTCGGTATCCATGGCGCAGTCCAAGACATCACCGAGCGCAAGCGCGCGGAGCAAGCGCTGCGCGAAAACGAACAACGCCTGGCCTCCATTTACAATACTGTCAGCGATATCATCTTTCATCTGGCGGTCGAACCGGACGGGCAGTACCGCTTTTCCTCGGTCAACCCGGCTTTTGGCCGGGTCACCGGATTGCCTGCGCAGGCAGTGGTTGGCAAAAAGGTGAACGGAATCATCTCCGAACCGTCCCTTAGCACGGTGCTTGGCAAATACCGGCAGGCGATAGAAGAGAAAACAACCGTCCGCTGGGAAGAGACCACCGATTACCCCACCGGGAGGCTGACCGGCGAGGTCAGCGTGTCGCCTGTTTTTGACAAAGCGGGCAATTGTACGTACCTGGTCGGATCGGTGCATGACGTCACCGAGCGCAAACGCGCGGAGCAAGAACTCCGTCGCAACGCCGACGAGTTAGCCGCGCTGTACGAGATCGCACGCGATCTCGCCGCCCAGCGCGATCTGCCCGTGCTGCTGCGGAGGATCGTCAATCACGTGGTACGCCTGCTCGCCGCGCCGGATGCGATCATCTACCTTTACGACGCGGCGCGAGAGGAATTCGAACTCGCCGCCGCGCAAGTGGAAATGCAACCGCTGGGCACGCGGTTCAAGGCGAGCGAGGGCGCCGCCGGTCAGGTTCTGCGTACGCGCCGGCCGTTGATCGTGGACGACTACCAGACCTGGGAACACCGCCGGCCCGACTTTCAAGGCGTTGACTTGCGCGCCGTCGCGCAAGTGCCAATGATCTACGGCGGCGAGATCATCGGCGTGCTTGGCGTTGCCGAAATTGGCAAGGCGCGCAAGTTCACGGAGGCGGAGGTCCACTTGCTGGAATTGCTCGCGGCTCAAGCCGCGAGCGCGATTCACAACGCGCATCTGTACGAACAAATCCAGCGTCACGCCGCCAACCTGGAGCAGCGCGTCGCGGAACGCACGGCGGAATTGGAGATCGCCAAGGAACGCGCTGAGTCCGCCGACCGGCTCAAATCGGCCTTCCTGGCCACCATGTCGCACGAGCTGCGCACCCCACTCAACTCCATCATCGGCTTTACCGGCATCCTGCTGATGGGGCTGGTGGGTCCGCTGAGTCAGGAGCAGGATAAGCAACTCAACATGATACAAGACAGCGCGCGCCACCTGCTGGAACTGATTAACGAAGTGTTGGACATTTCCAAGATCGAAGCCGGCCAGTTCGAGCTGGCTCGCGAGCCGTTTGACGTGCGGACATTGATACAGAAAAGCGTAGAAAGGATCATGCCCCTGGCTGAGAAAAAAGGATTGGCGCTGACCGCCGCGATTGCTCCGCCGGTCGGCCCGATCGTCGGCGACCGGCGGCGGGTGGAGCAAGTCCTCATCAACTTGCTCAACAATGCCGTCAAGTTCACCGAGCAGGGCGAGGTGCGAATTGAAAGCCATGTTGAGGATACAAGGCTGGTCACGCGGGTGATCGATACGGGTATCGGCATCCGGCCAGAAGACATGGATACCCTCTTCAGGCCATTCCGGCAGGTGGATTCTGGGATCACTCGCCAGTATGAAGGCACCGGGCTGGGGCTCTCGATCTGCAAGCGGCTGGTGGAAACGATGGGCGGTAGAATCTGGGTCGAAAGCGCATGGGGCAAAGGAAGCACCTTTGTCTTCACCTTACCGCTCGAAAGGACAGAGGTATGAAAGCCACGATCCTGGTCATTGAGGACAATGAAAACAATATGTACCTGGTCACCTTCATTCTGGAAAAATCGGGCTACGCGGTTGTCCAGGCGCGGGACGGGCAAGCCGGGATCGCGCTGGCCCGCCAGATCAGACCTGACCTCATTTTGCTGGATATCCAATTGCCGGCGATGGACGGGTATGCCGTCGCCCGCGAACTGATGAAAAACGGAGAACTGCGGGATACCCCGATTGTGGCAGTGACTTCCTATGCCATGGTTGGTGACCGGGAGCGCGTCCTGGCGGCGGGATGTGTGGGCTATATCGAAAAACCGATCAACCCGGCAACATTTGTGGCTGAAATCGAGCAATACCTGCCGGCTGGCAAAAACCGGTCGCGCGCCAAGGAGTGACCTATGACGAAACTCCTCGTTGTGGACGACAACCAGCAAAACCTGTATATGCTGCAGGTGCTTCTCTCGGCCAACGGGTTTAAAGTGGAACTGGCTTCGAACGGCGCGGAGGCATTGGAACGGGCGCGCCGCGCTCCGCCGGACATGGTTATCAGCGACATCCTGATGCCGGTGATGGACGGTTTTGCCCTGTGCCGCGCTTGGAAGGGAGATGAGCGGCTGAAGGATATCCCGTTCGTCTTTTACACCGCCACCTACACCGACCCCAAGGACGAAGATTTCGCCCTTAGCCTGGGCGCCGAGCGGTTCATCGTCAAGCCAGTAGAGCCGGACAAGTTCCTGGCGTTGCTGCGGGATATCATCGAGACTCACACGGCGGGTAAGCTGGTTGCTCCGCGCGAGCCGATGGCGAAGGAAGCTGAATACTATGAGCATTACAACGCGACGCTCATTCGCAAACTGGAAGATAAGGTGATGCAGCTCGAGGAGGCAAACCGCGCGCTGGAACTCGGCATCACCGAGCGCAAGCAGGCGGAGCAAGTATTACGGGAGAGCGAAGAGCGGTTCGCTACCATCTTTCGTGCCAGCCCCATCGGCATCATCCTTACCCGCCTCGCAGATGGCCGAGTCAGCGACGTCAACGAGGCGTTCTTGAGCATGTTTGGCTATGCGCGTGAAGAGGTTATTGGCCGCACCACACTTGCATTGAACGTGTATGCCTATCCCAACGATCGAGACCGGCTCATCAAACTGCTGCGCGAGCAAGGCAGACTATTTGGTTTGGAAGCCCAATTCCGCAAGAAATCCGGCGAGATCGGCGATCTGCTCGTCTCAGCAGAGGTGCTCGATCTGGCAGACGAGCGATATATGTTGAGCATGATGTACGACATCACCGAGCGCAAACAGCACGAGCGAGAATTGGAAACCATCGCCGCAATGAGCATGGCGCTGCGCGCCGCGCAGACACGCGCCGAAATGCTGCCCGTCATCCTTGACCAACTGCTCAAATTGCTGCAAGTCGAAGGTGCGGCGCTGTCAATGCGTATCCCAGCCAGCGGTGAGACGTTGATCGAACTGGCGCGCGGCGAGTGGGCAACGTGGACCGGCATACGCCTGTCACCGGGCGAGGGCGTGAGTGGGCAAGTCATTGCCACTGGTCAGCCCTACGTGACTGACGATGTAGAGAGAGACCCGCAAATGACCCACCGTGACCTGCTCGGCGGCTTGCGCGCCGTCGCTTGCATCCCGCTCACGCTTGCCCTGCCGGGCAGTGCTAGGATCGCGCAGGAGCAGACGATTGGCGCGCTGTGGGTGGGACGCAAAACCAAGATCGCGGACAACGAAATCCGTTTGCTCACCGCGGTCGGTAATATCGCCGCGAATGCCATCCACCGCGCCGCCCTACACGAGCAGACCGAGCGCCGCCTGCGGCATCTCACCGCTCTTAGTGAGATTGATCGGGCGATCATTTCGAGCTTCGACATCCGCCTTAGTCTTGAAATCCTCCTCAATCATGTGATCGCGCAATTGGGCGTCGACGCAGTGGATGTGCTGCTGCTAAACTCCAATTCACACACGCTGGATTACGTCGCCGGGCGTGGTTTTCACACCAAAGCCGTCGAACGCAAGCAATGGCATTTAGGAGAGGGCTATGCCGGGCGCGCCGTATCGGAGCGCCAGATCGTTCACATTCCGAATCTGGTAAGGGAAAAGAACATCCCCTTCTCTAGGATGCTCTTGGCAGGCGAGGGTTTCGTCAGTTACTACGGGGTACCCCTCATCGCAAAAGGACAGGTCAAAGGGGTACTGGAGATCTTCCACCGCGTGCCACTGGAACCTGATGAAGAATGGCTCGGCTTCCTCCAAGCCCTGGGCGGGCAAGCCGCGATTGCGATTGATAATGCTACATTATTCGACAGTCTGCAACGCTCCAACACTGAGCTCGCCCTGGCTTACAATGCCACCATCGAAGGGTGGTCGCGCGCCCTGGACCTGCGCGACAAGGAAACCGAAGGTCACACTCAGCGGGTGGCTGACATGACGGTGAGCCTGGCGCGTGCGTTCGGCATGAGCGAGGAGGAATTGGTCCAAGTCCGCTGGGGTGCGCTGTTGCACGACATTGGGAAGATGGGGGTGCCGGATCGCATCTTGTTCAAGCCCAGTGCGTTGACGGAGGAAGAATGGGAGGTGATGAGAAGGCATCCCACGCTTGCGCATGAGATGCTGTCGCCGGTACGCTATTTGCGAGCGGCGCTGGACATTCCGTATTGCCATCACGAGAAATACGATGGGACGGGATACCCGCGGGGGTTGAAAGGAGCGCAGATCCCGCTGACGGCGCGGATCTTTGCGGTGGTGGACGTGTGGGATGCGCTGAACTCGGATCGGCCGTACCGAGCGGCCTGGCCGGCGGAGAAGGCGCGCGAACACATTCGGTCGCTGGCGGGGACGCACTTGGATCCGAAGGTGGTGGAGATGTTCCTGAGAAGCATTGGAGATGAGTGAACGAATGCTGGTTGCCGTGCCCGATTCGTTGAGCGTAACGCGACGTGCGACGCACCTTCGTAGATGCGTCGCAGTTTTATAGCCCAAGCGAACTATTGAGTGGCCGCCGGGCTTGGTGTACAATCAGGGTAATATGTACAAGAAAAAGAGCAAGATTTAGAATGGCCTGGTTCTACACTCCGTGCATGGTACCACTGATCTTGGCGGCGATCGGTGCCGGCGCGCTGGCGATATTTTCTTGGTGCCGTCGCCAAATCCCGAGCGCGATTCCATTTGCCTTGCTGACGCTGGCGATTGCAGAGTGGTCCTCCGCGCACGTCCTGGAAATTGGCAGCGCCTCTCTGTCAGTCAAACTGTTCTGGGCCGATGCCAAATACTTTGGGATTGTGTTCCTATCCCTCGCCTGGTTCGTCTTTGCAGTGGAGTACACCGGCAACAGCTCCTATCTCACACGGCGCAGCCTCATCCTGCTGTCGATCATCCCCCTCGTCACCCTCGTGCTGGTCTGGACGAATGGTTGGCACGGGCTGATGCGCACGAGTGTTTCGCTCGATATCTCCGGACCGTTCTCTGTGATTGTCAAAAGCTACGGATGGTGGTTCTGGGTTCACACTGTCTATTCCTACCTCCTCATCTTGAGTGGGACGGTGGTGATCATCCGGAAGGTCGTTTATGGATCCGGGTTGTACCGCGACCAGTCGATCGCTTTGCTAATCGGCGCTGTGATCGCGTTGCTGGGCAATTTGGTCCACCTCTTCGGATTCAGCCTGCTTGCGGGCTTGGATGTGACGCCGATTGCGTTCGCTCTTTCCGGTGTGGCAATCGCGTTCGGCTTGTTCAAGCTTCGTCTGCTTGATATTGTCCCGGTCGCTCACGATGCCGTCATCGCTTGTATGAGCGAAGGTGTGATCGTGTTGGACAATCAGGATCGCACCGTGGATATCAACCCGGCCGCTCAGCGCATGCTCGGACTCGCCGCGTCGCAGGTCATCGGTCAGTCAGCCGCAGAAATCTTCGACCACTGGCTGGATCTGGCAGACCCTCGACAGAGCGCACAGGAGATTCAGGAGGAGGTTGTCTTGGAAACGGGCGAAGCCAAGCGCACGTTTGACTTGCACATCTCTCCACTCTCGGATCGGCGGCGTCAACGGATTGGACGGCTGATCATCCTGCGCGATGTCACAGAACGCCGCCGCGCTGAAGATGAGCTCACGTACCTGGGCACCCACGACGCGCTGACCGGGCTTTACAACCGTGCCTACTTTGAAGAAGCCATCGCCAGAATCGAACACGCCGGCAGATATCCGGTGAGCGTCATCATGATCGACGTGGACTTTTTGAAAGAGACCAATGACAATGTAGGACACGCGGCGGGCGACGAGCTGTTGCGGCGGCTCGCACGGGTGCTGGGTGGCGGCTTTCGCGCCGAAGACGTGGTCGCTCGGTTTGGCGGCGATGAATTCGCCGTGCTGCTTCCCGGCGCAGACGCCAAAATCGCCCAAGCCGCGCTGCGCCGAATCCAATCCCGTCTGAAAGCGGCAAACGCTCAGAGCGCCGGCGTTCCGTTGAGCATGTCCATGGGATTTGGCACGGCAGAGCATGGCACGCTAACCGACGCGCTGAAGGAAGCCGATCGGCAGATGTATGCCGAAAAGGAATCGCGGCGGCGTGAGATGAGGATACGGATGGCAACGGCATTGCACGAATCGAATTCTTTGACAATAACGCCCTAGTGTTCCTCCAATTTAGTCTTGCAAAGTTGCGGTGAAGGTGCGACGCACTTTCGTAGACCCCGGAGCGAAGCGGAGGGGCCAAGTGCGTCGCACCTTGGGTCTAGAGCAAATTCCAGTTTGATTTACGGTATCCTTCGACTACGCGGCGGGCGCATTCTGAGCGGAGCGCAGAAGTCGAAGAACGCCCGCCGCTCCGCTCAGGATGCAAGGCGTAAACTCAATCGGAATCCGCTCTAATGAATACGTTCGTGATCGCGCGGCTGCGCATCGCGAACGTTTTTCGTTTGCCCGCCTCGGGCGACACTCGGGCTGGACGAGATTCATCTGCCCGCGGTGCAGCCGGGTCCGTCATCTGATTTGCGCCGTCTAAATCCGGTTTGACTTTTCGACTCGCCGCGTCTATACTCTGCAGCATCATCGCGATCTTATTCTTGAGGATTGGCTTTTATGAAGTTCTCTCATCATTTTGGCAGTACTCTGCGTGAAGCACCCGCCGGCGCCGAGGCGATCAGCCATCAGCTCCTGCTGCGGGCCGGGTTCACCCGGCAATTGGGGCAGGGCTTGTTCTCTTACCTGCCGCTGGCCAAACGCTCGCTTGTCAAGATCGAAAATATCATGCGCGAGGAGATGAACGCGATCGGCGGGCAGGAGATGACGATGCCGGTCGTGCACCCGGCCGAAGTCTGGAAGGCGACGGGGCGTTGGTACTCCGTGGGTCCGGAAATGGCGCGGTTCAAGGACCGCAAAGACCGCGACATGGTGCTGGCGATGACGCACGAGGAAGTCGTGGCCGACCTGTGCAAGACCGAGATCAGGTCGTACAAGCAGTTGCCGCAGTTGATCTATCACATCCAGACGAAATTTCGCGACGATCCCCGCCCGCGCGCCGGGCTGATCCGCGTGCGCGAGTTCACGATGAAAGACTCGTACTCGCTCGACCTGGACGACGCCGGGCTGGACGCGCAGTATCGTGCCCATTACCAGGCGTACTTCAATATCTTCAATCGCTGCGGTGTGCCGGCGGTCGCCGTCGGTTCGGACGTGGGGATGATGGGCGGCTCGCAGGCCCACGAGTTCATGTACCTCACGCCCGTCGGCGAGGACACGTTGGTGCTCTGCCGCAACTGCGGTTACGCCGCAAATCGGCAGATCGCGCGGTTTGCGAAGAAACCGGCCGCGCCGGAGGCGCCCAAGCCGCTGGAGAAGGTGGCGACACCCGACTGCAAGACGATTGAAGCGCTCGCGGCCCTGCTCAAGATTCCGAAAAGCAAGACGGCGAAAGCTGTATTCATGATCGCCGGGCACGAAGAAGCGAACAAAGCGCGCGAGGAATTCATCTTCGCCATCGTGCGCGGCGACATGGAAGTGAACGAGACGAAATTGACGAACGTGACCAAAGCGGATTGGCTGCGCCCCGCGACGGACGAAGAGATTCGCGCGACCGGCGCGACGCCGGGGTACGCATCCCCCGTCGGTTTGAAAAGTGTGACCGTCGTCGTGGACGATGCGGTGTCCGCGTCGCCAAACTTGGTCGCGGGCGCGAACGAAGCCGGCTACCACCTGCTGAACACGAACACGCCGCGCGATTACACCGCGTCGATTGTGGCGGACATCGCGGCGGCGAGCGACGGCGACGCGTGTATCAACTGCGGTCACGAGCTCTACACCTCACGCGGCGTCGAAATTGGCAATATCTTCAAGCTCGGCACGCGCTACTCCGCGGCGATTGGCGCGACCTACCTCGCCGCGGATGGGACGAGCCAGCCGATCGTCATGGGCTCGTACGGCATCGGCTCCGGGCGCTTGCTCGCGTGTGTCGCCGAGGAGCATCACGATGAGCGCGGCTTGATCTGGCCGGTCACCGTCGCGCCGTACCCGGTGTCTCTCATTTCGCTCGGCGAAGCGGAAGCAGCCGAGCGCGTGTACCGCGCGCTCCTCGCGGCGAAAATCGAAGTGTTGTACGACGACCGCGACGAAAGCCCCGGCGTCAAGTTCGCCGACGCGGATCTAATCGGGCTGCCGATTCGGCTGACGGTGAGCGCGAAATCGATCAAAGGCGGCGGCGTCGAAGTCAAGCGACGAGACCAGACGGACGCGACGGTCATCGCCGAGGCGGATGTCGTCACGCGCGTGCAGGCCGAGATCAAGGCGATGCTGGAGACGATGGCGGCGCGAGTGGTGCCGGTGCCGTTCAGGTAAGATCAACTTAGCGATTGTTTTGCCCTCCCGCGCAGATGGGTTCGTGTTGGGAGGGTTTTGTTTTTAGCGCTCGACCGGCGAAAGCCATCTTCTCCCCTCGATGCTTGCAATCATTGTCAAAGGGTGCTTTTGCCTGTATACTCTATTCGGAGCGTTCCAATCTTCTCTCACGATATGAATGCTCGAATGCGCGCCCATCAAACAAGTGGAAGCTCGCCGTAGATCATCGAGCAAAACGGCGGTCGTTGAGGAACGCTACTGGAACAATGTCCGATCCGATGGATCATCCTGATGTGCCCTCGATTCCAGCGCTCGCGGAGACAGGTACCCGGTCATCTGCCAGTTTACCGCGCTCGCGCTCAAGTCCCGCACATAACCTGCCCAGCCCGTTAAGCAGCTTCATCGGACGCGAGCGGGAAATCGTTGAAATCAAACGCCGACTTGCCTCATCGCGCCTTGTGACCTTGACGGGCTTGGGTGGGTGTGGCAAGACGCGCCTGGCCCTTCAAGTCGCAGCGGGATTGGCGGAAGATTATGCGTGGGGTGCGTGGCTCGTTGAACTGGCTGCGTTGAAAGACCCGTCGTTCGTTCCACAAACGGTCGCCTCGTCTCTCGGTATGGTTGAGCAAGCGTGCTGCTCGTTCGCCGATACACTGGCGGATTTTCTCGGCACGAAGCAGTTGCTGCTGATCCTCGACAACTGTGAGCACGTGATTGAGGCGTCCGCCCGCTTGGCTGAATTCTCGCTGCACGCCTGTCCGAATTTGGTCATCCTCGCGACGAGCCGAGAGGCGCTCGGCATCACGGGCGAGTTCACTTTTCATGTCCTTCCGTTCTCATTACCGGAGCCGCGCGCACCCCTATCGCCACAAGCCCTAATGCAATCTGAAGCCGTGCGTCTATTCAGCGATCGCGCGGCAGCGGTACAGCCAGACTTTGAGCTGACGAGCCAGAATGCGGCGGCGGTCTTGCAGATCTGCCAGCAGCTCAATGGTATTCCCTTGGCGCTTGAGTTAGCTGCTGCGCGCGTCAAAACGTTGACGGTCGATCAAATCGCCGCGCGCCTTGCGGTGCACGACCATTTCGATTTGCTCACCCTGGGCAGCCGGACGGCGACGCCACGTCACCAGACCTTGCGCGGCGCAGTCGACTGGAGTCATGAGCTGCTCACTGAAGTAGAGCAAATCCTGTTTCGGCGGCTCTCGGTCTTTGCCGGCGGCTGGAGTCTTGAAGCCGCGGAGGCAATCTGCGCGGACGGCGCTGGCATTTTGTCCAACCAGGTGCTCGATCTACTGACGCAGCTCGTCAACAAATCATTGGTCTTGGTAGAAGACCGGGTTGGCGAGGCACGCTATCGCATGTTGGAGACGATCCGGCAATATGCGCGCGGCCGACTGCTCGTCTCGGGAGAGTCAGAACAGACCGGGGATCGCCACCTGGACTTTTTCTGCCGGTTGGCCGAAGAGGCAGAACCCCATTTGCATGGCCCCGAGCAGGTTGTATGGTTCAATCGGCTGGAGACGGAATTCGACAACCTGAGAGCCGCCTTGGAGTGGTCTTTGCAAGAGGGGGATGCGGGCGCGACTGCGCGCGCAGAAATGGGTTTGCGGCTGGCGGGAGCAGAGGAGTGGTTTTGGTCCCTGCGCGATCATCGGAGTGAGGGCGGCGTGTGGTTCGATCGAGTGCTGGCGAGGAATCCCGCCTCGCCATCTACGAAAGCGAACAGAGCGAAGGCGCTTTGTGGCGCGGGATTCCTGGCAAATTGGCGACGTGATCTGGAACACGCGACTGCTGTCTCCGAGGAGAGTCTCGCCCTGTTTCGAGAACTCGGCGACGAGCGCGGCATCGGGATTGCGCTTTGCAACCTGGCGTTGGTGGCGAATAATCGGGAGGATTACGCTCGAGGGAAAATGCTGGCGGAGGAAAGCGCAACGCTGCTGCGAAAAGTACGGGACACGGTCAACCTTCTCTGGTCTGTCAACGCCTCGGGAGAAGCGGCATTGCGGCAGAGGGAATACGAGCGAGCCGCCGTTTCCTATCAAGAGGCCTTGACATTGGGTCGAGAAATCGGAGACAAAACAAGTATCGCTTGGTGTCTTCAGAACGTAAGCCAGGTCCTTCAATTTCAAGGCGAGTATGAGCGTGCCATGTCGCTGCTCGAAGAAAGTCTGACTCTATTCCGGGAGCTGAACAACAAAACCGGTGTCCCTTATGGCCTAGCCCATCTAGGACAAGTGGCGTTGCATCAGGGAGATTACGAGAAGGCCGTCGCGCGGTGTGAAGAGAGCGTAGGGCTGTTCCGGGAGTTGGGGTACAGCGAGAGCATTCACTGGCCGCTCGATCTCTTGGGAGTCGCGGCATGTCGACAGGGTGAATACGAGCGGGCGGCGGCATACTTCAAGGATGCCTTGGCGTCGAACAAGCGGTTCGGCTACCGGCAGGGCACCGCCGAAAACTTGGCGGGATTGGGAACTGTAGCCGCGAGACAGGGGCAACTCGAACCAGCCGTCAAGTTATTCGGCGCAGCGCAAGCACTGCTGGAGGAGGTTGGCACTGACCTAGGACCGGCCGACCGCGAGCAATATGACGACTGTCTCGGCGCTGTACGTGCACAACTCGACCAGGCAACGTTTGCCGCAGCATGGGCGGAAGGACAGGCGATGACGCGCGAACGGGCAATTGATTACGCGTCCCAACTGACCGTGCGTCCTCAACACCCCCCCTCGCCACGCATGGCGGCTAGGCAAGCATTCGGCGGCTTGACTCCACGCGAACGCCAGGTCGCGGTGTTGGTCGCACAGGGCAAGTCGAACCGCGAGATCGCCGACGAGTTGGTTCTAAGCGAGCGGACGGTGGAAAATCACGTGGGCAATATCCTCTCGAAACTGAATTTCGGCTCACGGGCGCAGATCGCCGCATGGGTGGTGGAAAGGGGCTTGGGGAAAACTAGTCCCTGATATTTCGCAATATGTTCGCCAACGTAGGGCAAATTTGCAAATTTGCCCCACAATTCTCGTTCAAAGAGTCTGCATTGGCGAAGGTATTGATTTCGATCTCGGGCAGAGTTCCACGCGTTCGGCGTGGCAGGGTTACTCGCAAACGGGCGCAGCAGATGCGCCCGTATTTTTTGGCCCAGCGACTCGCGATTGAGGGATCTAGGTACCGCCATTCGGGAGGAATCTGAGTATCGCGGTTGCGAAAACCGAGTGTTTTCCACGATGTTCGCCCGGTGTATTTGTGATTTAATAGTGGCAACGATCACACGGTCTTGAGCCGAATCAAGATCGATGGCTTATGGAAAACCGAACAGGAGGTTAGCAATGAATCCACTTATCTTTCTGACGTTGAGAGCGGAAAAGGACTTGGAAGATCAGCGTCAGGCGTACAAGCCGCACAGGGATCAGCCCAAAGACGTGGAACCGGCGCCCAACTTGGACAAAACCATCTCATTGAACGAAGAACCTTCGAAATGGGTTCGTCGTCGGCAGTCTCGCGAATGTGCCTGATGCAGCACGCCATCGAGCAAAACGCATACCTGTCAGGCGCACAGTCTTGAGGAGACCCTACCATGATGAACATGCGTCCATTGAGAAACACGGGGATGTTGCAGAACTGCTTACTCAAAGCAGGCATCGCGCTCGTGGCGTTGGTGGCGGTGATGATGATTGGCTTCGCCGTAGCCGGTTTGACCGCACCTCATGCTTCTGGCGGGTCGATTCCGGCGGCGCAGCCCGTGTCCGGGGAAACGCTTTTCTACTTGGTCCTCGGTGTCTTGGATCTAGCGGGGTTCGTCTGGTTCTACCGGCTCGCCCGCCAGTAGGTTGAGTATGCACAGTTGCCTCCTCTGTGAGCGGACTTGCAATTGAATGAACGCGCGAAAGCCGCCGGAAAAACGTAGGGACGCTCGACTGAACGTCCCTACGTGATTTTATGGCTTTGGCGTTTCTGTCGCCGGCACGAGCGTTGGCACAATGCCCGGCGGCGCCGCGCCGGGTGCTGCCGTCGACGTGATTGTCGCGGTCACAGCCGGCGTCGCCGTCTCTGGCGGCGTCGGCGTAAGCGTGGGCGTGGGCGTCGGTTCGTACGGCGGCGTGTCCAACCACGTCACCAGTTGGTCGATTGTGGATCCGCTGACGATGAACACTTTCTTATCGCCGGAATAGATTACGTAGTAGCTCGATCCGTCCGGCGTCTTGCTGCCGACCGTGATCGCGTACGGCGTGGTATCGCTCATCACCAGCCGCGCTTCCAGCGTTGGAGTGATAAAGCCGAACGGCGCGAGATCGGTCACGTCCGTCAGCACGCGCGTCGCCTGCAGCGTGGCGAGTTGCCCGACCGTATCCTCGATTGTGGGACTGTCGCCCACTTTCACTACCGGCTGCTCGACCTGCCAGCCGCTGCCAGCGCGCGATAGTTTCACCATCCGCGGCTGGCGCAGGTCGCGCAGCTCGATGCTCTTGACATCTTGCGCCTTCAGTTGGAGGACCACTGGCGAAGGTTTCGTCGGCGTGGCGAGCTGCTCCGGCGTCTTGGGAAGCTCGACGAACCAGACATAGCCAAACAGAATCGCAAAGAGCGCGACGACGATCAGAGTATTGCGCGCGTTCACTCCTACCGCCTCCTCCACCAAACAAGCGCGCCGATCAGCAGCATCGCCGCAGGCAGCAGCAGGCTGCTTGTCACCTGCACGAAGAGCGACTGCTCGCTAGTCAGGAACAACGGGCTGCCGCCGAGCGCTTTAGGCGGCAACGCGATCAGGTTCTCCTGGCTCGCGAGCCACTGGATCGAGTTGATGAACAACTGCACATTGCCCGAGTTCTGAATTCCCCCGGTGATGATGCCATTCAAGGTCGAGTTCGCGGCAAAGGTCGAGTTGCCGATGACCGCCATGCGCGCGGGCTTGTCGCCGCTGCCTTCCACGGCGTAACCGAGATCGAGTGGCCCCTTCGCGTCGGTGCCTTGATCGAATTGAACCGGCTTGCCGGCTTTCAGGGTTGCCAGATCGGTCTCGCCCCAACTGAGATCGCTGGTCGAGAACAGAGAAGTCAGCGTATAGCCCGACGGCGGCGTGTCGGTTTTCGCAATCGACCGCGCGGTAGGAATGATGGTGCTGAATCCAGTCAGGTCTTGGGTGATGGCGTGAGTATTGGGGTTGTTGATGACGATAATCTGTGGCCGCCCTTGCAGTCCGAACTGTGGATCGATCACAACGTCATTCCGAGACTGCAAGCCCACGCCTTGGAGGAATGAGTCAAGTCCCGTCTGTGTGTCCGGGTCGATCATCAGAAGAACGCGACCGTTTTTGTCCAGATAATCCTTGACGTGCTTGACTTCCTGATCGTTAAACGGCTGACGCGGGCCGGCGATGATCAGCGCGGAGATGTCGGAGGGAAGCGTGTCGGTAATCAACTTGAGATCCAGCACGTCGATCTTGAAATTCACGGCTTCCAGGATCGGTTTGATCGCGCTCATACCGTTCTGCCCCGTATCGTTGGGGCTGTGTTCGCCGTGCCCGGTCGTAAAGTAGATCGCGGGCTGCGTGTCCTGCGCTACCTTCAGCAAGCCATTCGTCAGTGCGGATTCGTCCGTTCCAAAGACATTCTCGTGCCGCGAGCCGCGCACGAGCACGATCGTGCCATCGGGCTGGATGACCTTGTACTGCTGGGCGATCTGCGGTTCCGCCAGCGGGTCGATGAACTGGTAGGTGAACTTGTCCGTTTGCGCGGCGTAGAGCCGCAATTCATCCTGCGCCGCCTGCCGATTCTCCGGTCCGTAGAACGCAATCGCGTTGACTGGCTCCTTCAAGTCCTTCAGGACCTTGATCGTCTGATCGGCGAGTGTAAAGCTCTTGTTCGCCGTCAAATCCCAACGGTAGGTATAACGGGAGCCGAGGAAATTCAACAATCCGACGATACCGACGAACGCAATGGTCACGACCAACGCGTTCGAGCCGTAGCGCACGCCACGGCTGCTGACGGCTTTGCGCACTTCGGCGGGGCGCGCGTAGACGTAGAGCGCCATGAAGACGACACCCAGCCCGAGCAGTGCGATGAGCGGCTCGCGCTGGATGCGTCCCAGGATTTGAAGGATGCCAGCCGCAAACCACAATGCGATGCCGACCGCGCCCAGATAAGTTGCCCATCCCTGCAATCGCTCGCGCATTATCGCCACCTCCTCGTCTGCAAGACCTGTGTTGCGATGAATAGTGAAACGGCGATCACGCTCAACGGGTAGATGAC
>Ga0163210_1000283_pt1 | contig 20649 bp, 22 predicted proteins | sample Kivu_220m_FD_113536 | JGI IMG/M metagenome (GOLD analysis project Ga0163210, IMG submission 113536) | Freshwater microbial communities from Lake Kivu, Western Province, Rwanda to study Microbial Dark Matter (Phase II) - Kivu_220m | ecosystem: Environmental > Aquatic > Freshwater > Lake ...
AATCCTGCTGCCGCGCCGGCGACAATCCCGACCGGGCTTGATATTGGAGCGCTCCTCGTTCCGTTGCTCTGCGGCGTCGTTCTTCTGGTTCTCTTCGTCGCGGTGGTGAGATTCGTCCGGCAGCGGAGACGTGACAATGGCCTTGTCTAGTCCGTCCTCGCCTTCATCTCCCGCTTCGACGCTAGCTCAGGGCAGGGTTGGCGACGCACCTGAATCGCTTTCGCATGGTTTGAAGATGGTGCTCGCGCTGCGGCAATGGGGTGACGTGCAACAACTCAACGCCGTCTTCGGACCCGGCAATCCGAACGGGATTGAGATTGTCACCTGGACGCAAGATGGTTCGCGTGTATTTAACGACGCGACTTCGCTCGATGTCGACGTCGTGCTCCTCGATCCAACGCTGCCGGCATTCGAGCCGAATGACATCCAACGACTCTACCATTACGAGAAGCAGCCTATCGTGACGATAGGCGCGATCCCGCCGCAGGGCGATTGGGGCTCGAAACTTTACCAACTCGGCATCAAAGGACACGTTGATTTGCCGATTGGCGAAGCGCAAGCCCGTGCGCTCGTCGCGATGATTCGCACGGCCGTCCAAGATGCACTGCGCGAACGTTCGTCGCCGTCATATATCCCCCAGGTCTCGACCCAAGTCGCACAGATCATCGCGACGCACGGCTGGGAGAAAAGCATGGTCGCCGTGTGGGGAGCGAAAGGCGGTGTTGGAAAAAGCACCATTGCTGAGAACCTCGCCGCGATCCTGGGCGTCCTCGCGAACCGCAACACCGTGCTCGTCGATGCGAACATGGCCGGTGGAAACACGCACATTCACCTGGGATTTCCTGAAGCGGCGATCACAAAGAACATCGCGGCGCTCGCACGCCGTTACCAGATGAACCAAGCGACCCAGGGTTATCGAAATACCGGTAACGTCGGGATGCTGTCGGCTCAGCCGGTGCTGTCGCCGAGCGAGGTCCAAGGGTATCTGAATCCGTTTCGCAATAACCTGCGCGTCCTCATCGGGATACCCAAGCAGTTCATGGGCGGCGACGACTACTTTCAGGGCGAGCCGGGGCGCGCCTTCATGCACGAGCTCTTGAGCGTTCTGGCGAGTCTCACCGATTTTGTCGTGATGGATCTCGGTCAGGACACGAATGCCGCGCTGCACCTGCAAGCGCTGAGCGAAGCCAACTATGTCTTCGTCGTCGTCAATCCGGACGCGGCGAGCGTCCGCGCCACCGGCGAAGTGATGGAGACACTCTTCAAGCACATCCAGCTTGATCCGAAAAAGTTCCTCCTGGTCGTGAATCGCTTTCATCCCGAACACGGCATCGCCCGCAAGGACATCGTGAATGCCCTGCAAATGCCCGAGGTCGGCGTCGTTCCCGACGGCGGGCCCAAGGTCACGGCGTCCCTGAATCGCGGTTACCCGCTCGTGATCGATTCGCGCGGCGAGATCGCCCGCGCCCTCGTCTCGATTGCATCCACTCTTTACCCACCCGTAACCCAGGTGTGGTCGCAACGGGGTCGGCTCGGCGGGGAGAAGAAGGATGGACTCGGAGAGAAGCTGACCGAACTGGTTTTCGGATCGTGACGATGGATGGTATTGGCAAGTCAGACGATGGCATGACAATGGATAGCATTTGGCGAATGCAGACGATGGTGTGAGCAGACCATGACAATTGCAGATCCAACAAAGAGAGTTGCGCAGCCGAGTGAACTGTCCCAGATGGTCGGCGCCGCGTTGCGGCGACCGGAAGCTGGCGAAAACCCATACCTCGTCGTCTTGCGGCGCGTGCGGCAAATGCTCGCGGCGACCTCCGACCCGTACGAACTCGGACATCCCACCGCGGAAACACGGCAGAAGGTTACTCGGCTGGCGCATCAAATTGCTGCGGACTATCGACTCGCGCAGCCGATGCAGGGACTGCCTCTCCTCGAACTCTCCGACGACGAAGTAGCTCGGCGCATATTGAGCGACGTCCTGGGATTCGGACCGCTCGATCCGCTTCTGCGGGACGAGCGCATCGAGGAGATCATCGTCAACGGCACCGAGATCTGGGTCATTGATGAAACCGGCAAGCACCGCGCCGAAGCCAAGGTCGGAGATGCCGACAGTCTGGTAGAGCTCATTAACCGGCTGGTCGCTTCGACCGGTCGCCAGGTTAATCTGACGGATCCGATTCTCGATGCCCAACTTCCGGACGGCAGCCGACTCAACGCGACGATCGCACCGGTTGCTTCGCCTAGTCCCGCGATGACGATTCGTCGCCATCGTCTCGTGGCGAGGCAGATACAGGATCTCGTGCAGCTCGAATCGCTCACCGAATCGGCGGCGCAATTCCTGAAGGCGGCAATTCAAGCACGCCTGGGCATCCTCATTGCCGGCGGAACATCGAGCGGTAAGACGAACTTTCTGAATGTGCTGGCGAGCCTGTTTCCAGAAGGCGAGCGCGTCATCGTGATCGAGGACACGCGCGAATTGCAGCTTCCGCTCGCAGACGTCGTGTATCAGACTGTCCGCTACGCCAACGCGGAAGGCACCGGCGAAATCCCGCAGCGGCGCCTGGTACAGAATGCACTCCGCATGCGACCCGACCGGATTGTGGTCGGCGAAGTCCGCGGCGCTGAGACGCTCGACATGCTCTTAGCCGCGAATACCGGTCACGAAGGTTTTCTCTCGACCGTTCACGCGAACTCGGCGGGGCAAGCCCTGACGCGTCTCGTGCAATTGACCAAGCTTGCGGCCGACGGCAGTCAGATCGACGAGAAGACTGTCGCCGAGTGGATCACGGAAGCTTTCCACCTCGTCGTCTTTTTGCGGTGCGATGCTCTTTCTGGCAAACGGCGCGTCGAGGAGATCATCGAGCTAACAGGGTCAGTCGAGCAAGGGAATCGCATCCTGAATCAGCCGATCTTCACCCGCGACGGGGAGCGTTCAGAACTCGGTCGGACGCCGTACCCACTGGCCCGCGCTGAGCGATTGCGCGAACGCGGAGTTGACCCGGCGCCCTTTGCGCCAGCGCCACGGACGTTCAATCGTCAGCCCGCTGGGGTCGCGCGCCCGTAACGGCGGCTGAGCCGATACGGTTGATTGGAGTGAGAAATGCTCTACGGTCCAAACGTTCTCTTTGCCTTCATCGGCGCGATAGGAATCCTGGTGCTCGTCCTGTCGATCATGGCGATCCCTCACTACCAGATCTCGAAGGATGAGGAAGATACCAGTTTTGCTGGACGCCTGCAGCGCAAACTTGATCAAGCCGATCTCGATATCACCGCGGCCGAGTTTCTCAAGACCTCTAGCTTTCTGGGTGGCGTCTTGGGTGGGCTGGCTTTTCTGCTGACGAATGCTCTTGCGGCGGCGTTCCTGGGCGCGCTGCTGGGATTCTTCGCCTACTGGACGTATCTGGAGGACCGCCGCGAGAAACGGCGCCGGGAATACCAGGAGGCGCTGCTCGAAGTGATCGACATTCTGCAAGAAGGATTCGCCTCGATGCGGAGTCTGGAGATGGCGATCGCAACCGTCGCCGAACACGCGCCAGAGATTGTGCGCGCCGACTTTGTCGAGATCGCGACCCAGGTATCTTTGCAAGCGAATCTGGAAGAGGTATTGATGCGAGTCGCCAAGCGCCGCCGCGATCTGATCTTCGATCGACTGGTCGAAGCTTTGATCGCCAATCGCCGAACCGGCGGTCAGCAACTCGGGCCGGTCCTTATCGCCCTGCGCGAGAGCGTACAAGCCCTCGCCTCCGGACGACGGCGCGTCGCCACCGCACAGGAACGGATTCGGTGGGAGGCGCGGATCGTGTGTCTCGCCCCGTTCACATTCGTCGTGATCTTGCGACAGACTGCCCCTGATCTGCAAGGTCCATTCTATGCGAGTATTCTGGGGCAGATTGCAATCGTCCTCGTCGGGATGATGTCGGCTTTGGCATACTACATCATGAACCGCATCGGCTCGCGAGCGGTACAGCCGCTCGAAAGCGTGGGGGTGAGCGCATGACTCTCGTGCTCGCTCTCATGGGTGGACTGGGCGTGCTCTTGATTTGGACAGGCGTGACGCATCCATTCGTTACCCGCATCGGTAATGCGCGCCAGCGTGTCGAGTTGCGATCCGAAGAAGGCGAGCGCGTTCAATTGTCGCCGCTCCTCGATCGTACTCTCGGACCAATGTTGGAGAGCACGAGCCGCACCCTTGCGGTTCTCTTGCGGCGCGAAGACAAGGATCGCGCCATGATTGTCGCGGCGGGCTATCCACCGCGCTACCGCACGGTCTACAACTTGTATGCTTGGAAGGTCTTGATCGCGCTGATGCTCTTTCTCGTCGGACTCGGCAACGCGATCCTCATTGGACCGGGCTTTCTACCGGTCGCCCTCGGCTTGGGCGTCCTGGGGTTGTATCTGCCCGATTTTCACCTGCGGCAGTTGGTGCAAAAGCGGCGTGAGATGGTGCGAACCGAGATGGCGTTCGTGCTCCATCGCCTCGCGATTCAGGTCGCGGCGGGTCAGGCGTTGCCGCAAGCTTTGGAACAAATCGCGCTCAAACCCGGCGGACCGTTTGTTCAGGAGCTGCGCCAGGTCTCGACCGACATCTCGACCGGCCGCACGCTGACGGAAGCGCTCGATGGATTTGCGGAGCGGGCAGCTGGCATCGACGAAGTGCGTCGTTTTGTGGATCTCCTCGAGCGCGCCCAGCAGATGGGCAGTCCGATTGCCGACGCGCTCACGAGCATGGGACGGATCATGCAAGAGCGCGTGCAGCAAGACATTGAAGCGCGCGGCATGGCGGCGTCGGTACAGATGGTGCTCCCAGTCGGCTGTCTCATTTTGCCTGCTATTGGAATCGTCGTCATGGGACCAGGACTCTATCTCGCGGCGCAGTACTTTTTCCTTCGATAGGCGACCGGCTTCGACAGTCTGCGGTCAAAAGAATGCCGGGGTCAAGATGGCCAACGTAGAACCGCGGGCTGACGGCGACCGCGAAAGGAGCAGGGCGGGGACAGGTCTCCTGACAAATCGGGACGAGTTTGAGTGGCATCGAGAGGTAGAGTGGCTCCCCACCACGTCTCCTCTCGTCTGAAAAGGAGCGTGAGAATGCAGAACCTTCTGAGTATGTTGAAACGGTTTCATCAGTCGGAGGCCGGGCAGGACATTATGGAGTACGCGATCATTGTGGCTTTTGCCGTCACGGTGATTGCGGTGCTCGCGGCGCTCTACAACACGATCAAGTCGGTACTCACTAATGCGAATTCACAATTGCAAGGAATCAAGTAGACACGACAGACGACGGATACCCGCTCTGCGGGCAGGCGCAGATGTGGAAGACCGGCGATCCAGGCAGTTGCTTGTCGGCATTTCGTCCCTCGTCTCGCGTCTGTGCCTCGATGAGCGTGGGCAAGACCTGGTCGAGTGGACGGTCGGATTGCCGGTCTTCCTAGTCCTCTGCGCGGGCATCGTCTTCTACGCGTGGATGTGGTGGAATCAAGTCGCCGCTGCCGCGGCAGTGCACGATGGCACATATCTCGCCGCGATGCATGGGGGCGACTTGGCTTTGGGCTATGCGCGCACGCAACAAATGTTGCGCTCTGCGGTTGGCGGATTCGCTGGTTCGTACACCGTCACGATTGGAGAAGATACAGCTCGCCGCAGCGTAGCGGGGTCGGTACGCAACACCAGTCTCTTCAGTCTGCCGTACCTCGGCGCGCTGCCGCTCAACATCCAGGCGCAGAGTTTCCAACGACTAGAGCAATTCTACGGCGGCCCGCCCAAGGGATGGTGGTGACGTAAAGGATGAAAGCAGAAGGACGAAGGATGAAGAAAAAACGAGAACCAAGAAGACCGAATAGAGTTTTTTATCCTTCATCTCTCATCCTTCATCCTTCGCGTGGTCAGGCTTACGTCGAGCTCGTCATGGTTCTGCCCTTGTTTCTAGTCGTCATCGCGGCTTTGATCTTTTTCGGACGCGTGCTGTACGTGAAGATCGCGCTCGATATGGTGAGTTATGACGCTTGCCGCGCTGCGGTCGAAGCGCTGCAGCCGGGAGATGGTGTATCCCAGGGCATGATCGCCGGGAACGAAACACTCCGCGGGTTCTATTTGAACCCAGCTGGCGCGAAGATTGGTATCTCGCCCGCCGGCGCATGGGACCGCGGGACGCCGGTGCAGTGCATCGCCAGCTACGACTTGTTTGTCGGCGACATTCCGAGTGTTTCATCCTTTTCAAACGGCTCTGGCGTGCCGCTCCAATCCACGACCTGGTCACGCGTGGAGTTGTGGCGGTCAGATTGGCAGTAGGTGGATTTTGTACGCGCGTACAGGGCGACTTCGTCTCGGCTAGAGACACTGAAGGAATAATCCCTTTGTACGCGCGTACAAAAGTCCAGTGAGCGATGAGGCGTGGAAAATGGCACGCGCGTACAAAGCACCCGAGTCATAATGGCTATCGCGACTATGCATAGGTCTGGGAAGTATGTTCTCGCGCACGGTTAACCGAATACTCCGCGATCAGCGAGGGCAGTATCTTGTTCAGACTGTCATTCTGTTGCCGATGATGATGATCCTTGTCGGTCTCGTGCTCGACGGCGGCTGGATGTACTGGCAGTACCGCCGCGCGGAGATCGCGGTCAACGCGGCAGCGCAAGCTGCTAGTCACGCGATTGACGAGAAATATTTCCGCCAGACCAACCAGGTGCGGCTCGATCAGAGCGAAGCGTGGAATGCCGCCAGTGGGTTCGTGAACATCAATGAGCGCGGCGAGATGCAGGTGACAGGCATCTTCGTTGGCGACAACCAGGTGATTGTGGACGCGAACGCTAAAGTGCAAACCATTTTCTTTCGCCTCGCCGGGATTTCTTCGCTCTCGATGCGCGTCGAAGGGCGGGCTTACCCTGCATTCGGGATCAACGTGGAGGGTCAGTGACACTGAAAGGTAAATTCGTTCAAACGGACACGCTGCGCAACCGCCGGCGGCTCGGCCCGCTCGGCTGGATCGTAGTCTTTATCTCGCTCCTCTTCGTACTGTCGTGTGGGTTGGGGGCATACGCGCTTCTCACGCACAACGTCTCACGTCTTGCGACTGAACAACTGGCGAATGCGACGAAGCTTGACCAGGTGACAGCCGTGGCCAGTTCAATCACGGTCACGCCAACGCTCAGCATCTCTTCGCCGATCACCTGGACAGTGTGGCTCGCCCAAGACCCGCTCGGTCAGCCGATCTACGATGGCCCTCTTGCCATCAAGCAGTGGGCGGTGTGTGACTATATGACTGCGCAAGGGTGGTTCAATGCACATCTATTGGACAAGAATCTCCTGCTCGCACACCTCGACGAGTACTACACGGGCAAGGCGCTCGCCGAAGGTCGAGACAACATCGCCAGGGCATTCGGCGAAACGCACGTCATGATGGCGCTACCCATCGCACAGCCGCGCCAGCCCGCGCCGATGGACCGGCCGCTCTTCGTTACCTTCTCGGCGGATGGACACCAGATGCGTTTGAACGACTATACCGACGTCGGCGCGGCGAAGCAGTACGACACGCGAACCCGCCAGCCGATGAAGGTTTCGCTCAAGAGCAAATTCCTATGGCAGTACCTCATGGAATACGATGCGGCAGCAGGGCGGTGGAAGATCGCGCGGAATACCGAGATCATCGACATCGACAGCAACACGCTGGTGATGTCCGATGAGCCATAGAGGAACCAAGGGAGTGAAGAGCAACCTAGATCGAGATACGACTCGCGAATCGCGCGGGGAGAATAAACTGGTCGTCAGCTCAATCATCGGACTGATGCTAGTTGGGCTGCTCTTTGTCGCAAGCAGTGCCGTGCGCGCAGAACCGGGCAAGTGCCACCTCGATCCTTCGGGCATCCTGGTCTGCGATGGGACCGAAGTCGCCACTGCGCCGCGCCCAGGGACGCCGCGCCCAACGTTGCCGCCGCGTCCAACGCGGACGCCGACTCCATGGGGGCTGTATACACTGTGGAAGTATTGTGTGGCCGATGCCAGCTCACCGACCGGATTCGTGAACTTGCGCTACTCGTGCAACCAGATCACGAAACAGTGTACGTTAGTCCAGACCGTCAGCGCGACCAACTGTTCAACTCCCACGCCGAGCGCCATCAAGGTGAAACCGCTGCCGTGTCCCGCCGGCTTTTCTCAGAACGGAATCTGGTGCTTGATCGGTTGGGTGCGCCGCGCGGAGGCGCACATCCCGCCAGTGCCGATTACGTACCAGCCGTACCCACGTGGGCTCGTCACCGACAAGATGGTCTTTTCCGCGCCCGGACTAGTCGCGCAGAGCTGGGCGTGCACCTCGCCGCAGGTGGACAATTGGAATCCACACACCTGGGGCTACGACGAGGACTATCGCAACCTGTTCTTCTGCATTCGCTGGCGTCAGATCGCGTGGCCCGATCCGTCGCCCGATCCCGCACCGGCGTGGATTCGGTATGTCTGGGACGAGCGCGCCTGGGGTCAGCCGCGAGAGGATGCGTCGCGACAACAAGTGACAGAGCACATTTACGTGACCTCGTCTGCGGAAAAGCCAGAGAACGGGCCGGGAAATTTGCCCGCCTATCAGGTGCAAGCGCATTCGTACTGGGTCATCGACTGGCGAATGACCTGGGAGCACGCGTTTCGGTGGACCGATTGTCGCAAGACGAACAACAGCACCGACAGTTGCGACGGGCAGAAAGGGTATTCCCCGGTGCCGCATGTCGAATGGCGCGCAGAAAGCGACGATGGCACCGCGGATTTGCGGAACTATGGCGCGCCGCATTTCTACGCCGACAGCACACTCGTGCAAGTTCCCGACGGTCGCGTGACCAACGTCTTGCCAGTACCCGTGATCGAAGTGCAAGGTGTAATTGGAAGTCCATAGTCCACTGCATCGCTTGATCGTTGATGGTTGGATCGTTCGGTCGAACGAGCCAACGATGTAACGAAATAACGACGAAACAAATCTAGAGGAATAATGCCCATCACTCAACCGACTGTTCGGGTTCTGGTCGCTACCGCGCGTGCGGATGTGCACGACGCGCTGGAGTCGATCGCGCCTTATCAACTCATCGAAGCGCTTTCGACGCGGGGCGTATACGCCAGTCTCCGCACCGCCCAGTTGGCGATCGTCGATTTGAATGCGCTGCTCGAAGAGGGCATTCCACGCGACACGCTCTTACAAGTGCTGCAGCAGTCTCAGGTTGTATGGACGACTCCCGACGGATTCTTGCAGGACGCGAAAACGTGGCGCGCCCACGCGCTTGCGGCATCGGGGCACTTTCAGAGTTTTCCGCCCGCGACGGCGGCACTCACCTCATACAGCGGAGGCGTGGGGAAGACGACGCTCTCTCTAGATGCGGCAGTTCTATTCGCTACGCGCACGAAACTTCCCACTGCACTCGTCGAATTTCCCTACGGACCCAGCGCCCTGCGCGTCATCACGGGAGTCACCGAAGGCGCAAGTTTCGTAGATGCCGTTCACAACGACGCGACCAGGTTCCCAACTTGGCATGGGGTGACTCTCGTGAGCGTGAATTACAACGACGTCGGCGAACTGCTCAAGCCCGAAGAAGTAATGCAGAGTTTTGCGCGCATCCAAGCCGCACACATCCTGACCATCGTAGATTCCGAATTTCCACATCCATGGCTCGAAACCGTCGCGCGCATCATCGGGACGTTCATTATCGTCGCCGCGCCGCGCGCAGATGCTTGGAATAACGCCGCAGCTTTGAAACAGTGGATGCAGCGGACGCCTGACCTCTACTCGCATTCCCAGGTCGTTTTCAATATGGTCGACGGCTGGGGAGATCGCCTAACCCAGTTTGGACTCGAACGCGCGATGGACTTGCCGCGCATCAAGAATCCAGAGCGGTACGACGGACGACTCGGTGCGCAACTCTTGCGAGCCATCTATCCGTATTGGAGGAGTTGATGCGTAACCGCCTGGCTTTGCTCGTTGCACTGATCTCACTCATCGTCGCCGTCGCCGTCGGGTTGTTCGCGGAGACCCAGTATCAGGCGTTGGTCGCGACGACCGAGCTCGTCGTGCCGGTCGTCGAGATTCCGCCCTACACAGTCGTCTCGCCTGAGATGTTCAAGATGCGCTCCTTCCCGGCGCCGATGGCGCAGGAAGGGGTGTATAGCTCACTTGACGACGTCGCAGGAAGAATCTCGACGATCCCGCTCAAGCCCGATCAGCTGGTCTACCGCGACCAACTGGTTGTGCTCCGCCAGTTTCGCTACAGCGACGACGAACGGTTGGAAGTGATTTCGTTCCCAGTGAAACCCGAGCAAGCCGTCGGCGGACAAATCAAGCCCGGACAACGCATCACTATCTATCGCATTGTCTTGCAAGCCGCGCCGAATCAGGCGGTCGTTAGTTCGCCCGATCCCAGAGTTTGGCTCGCCGCGCAAGGAGCGGGCATCGAAGTCCTCGAGTCCGATATCCAGGTGGTCGACGTTCGATCAACTCAGGGTTCTCCCATCGTTCAGCCGCCTCAAGTCGAGTCGCAGAATGCAGGTGATACGGTGCTGCAATCGAGTAATACGAATAATTCGAATACGAACCGCCCGCTGACGATTCTCACCGTCGCCGTGCCGCCCGACGTGGCCAAAGACATCTTGCGGCTTGTCGGGGAATCCCAGATCACATCACGGTATCTCCTGTGGGTGTCGCTCGCGCCGCTCGTAAAGAGTCCATGACCGTGGAGGATGCGCCCAAGCCAGGCATTGTTCTCTCCATCGAGCAAGCTCAGCGGATCGATCTGACCGCCGATGGCAGGGCGGTCCGCGGCTACGAAACCTACATCCGCGAATACGTCGGAGTCATCGAATCGGGGTTGATGGCGCGGTTGAGCAACGCCGCATACAAAGTTCTGCACGCGCTCGCGCTGCGAGCCCGTATTTTGGGAGACCCGAGACGACCTGGTGCTGAAGAGGAGTTCGAGGAATTGCGGCAATTGGGTGTTGTGACGGCCAATGATAAAGGATTGCTGTTCTGTTTTCCTTCGCGCGACCAGGTCATGAAGGACACGGGGATCGGTAGTGTGCATACGGTTGATGCCGCGATGCTTGAGCTGAGCGAAAACAGAATTGTTAAACGCGTATCGTCGGCGCAGCCGCGTCTGGGGCGCGGATGGTTCGGTCCCAATATCTACCTGATTCATCCCGAGAGCTTTATTGCCAAGTTTGGAGGCGACAATGTACGGGAAGCAGAAACCGCTTCCCGTGACGGAGAGCAGAAAGTGCTCTCCGTGAACGGCCCCAGCGTGCAAAAAACGCTCTCTGGGCATCCCGTCGAGGACACGGAGAGCACTTTACGGAATTCCATGAATCGCGCGCTAAAGATAAATAACAACGATCAACAAGACCAAGTGGAATTAATCTCAAAACATTTTGCGGCGAGCATCCGCATTGATCACCATACGCCAAGTGAGAAAGAAAAACACAAAATCGCGTTGCTACTTGCTGAAGGTTATACCGTCCAGCAAATCTGCGCCGGCGTCACGCGATCTGTCGAGCGTGCAGCCCAGGCCGGTCGCACGATACACAGCATTTCCTACTGCATTCCAACCGTGCGAGAACACTCAGTTCAGGCAGCCGAAAGGAAAGCCGATTTGGGAAAACCCCACGCCGTAATCCAGCCGAACCCTGATCTGGGACAACTCGCCCAAGGGAATGCTGAACTACAGGAGCTATTGGAAATTGTGCAAGAACGCAACCCAGGGCGTGCGCTGCAAAAATCAGATGTGCGCGCCTGGCAAGCGCTGGCTCAGAGATTCCGCGATCTCGCCACTGCACGGAATGCGACGCCCATCGTTTTGGTCACGCAAGCGGTGCTCAGAGCCATTGGGTCGCACAGCGATCGCGGTGGCTACCTGGCACCGCGACTGGCAGAAACGATTCTTGAAGCGTGGCAGCGCGAGCACGAAGAACGACAACTTCAAGCATCCGAGGACGAACAGCTCGGCGAGGCGTCGCAACAACATCGGCGGGACAAGCGGCAGAGAATCGCTCTACCTGCGATCCAAACGTCTGATGGTTTGGTCGACCCGGCTCAAATCTGGGAGACTGCGCTCAAAGAACTCCAATTGCAGATGACCAAGGCGACCTTCGATGCGTGGGTCCGATCGACCATAGTCGCGGAGGCGCAGGATGGCGAAAAACCGATGCTGGTCATTGGCACGCACAATCCGTACGCGGTCGAATGGCTGGAACGCCGCCTGCACGTGACGATACAGCGAACAGTGGTCGGCATCGTCGGGAAGGACGTAGACTTGGAGTATCGGTATGTGGACACATCGAAGGGAAAATGATGTCGCAGACTGATCAGGTTCTGCCCAAACTTCAAGACGCGCTGGTGCGAAAAGGCGTGACGATCCCGCCCTGGCGTGCCACGGCGAAAGAACGCAGCGATTTCGCGTTTGCAGTCGCGCGGGTACTCGCAGAGGAAAGGCTGCTTCCATCGGCTGACGCCAGGTCGGTTGCGAGCGACCTAGCAAGTCGAATGATGGGCTTAGGCGTGCTCGAACCGTTCTTGCGCGAGGATGGAGTGGAGGAGATCATCGTGCGGCAAGGTGCTGTGCTCATCTGGCAAGCGGGGCATATCGAAGACACGCACATCCGCGCACCCGATCCATACTTTTACGCTCTGGCTCAACGAGTCGCCGAGATGGGCGGTAAACCACTACGCGCGGCGAATCCCTTTGTGCTCGTCGACTTGCCCGATGGCTCGCGATTTACGGCAATGGTTCCGCCGCTATCGAAACGCGGCACGGCGATCAACATTCGCGTTTTCACACATCGTGTACTGAGTTTGGATGAGATTGTCGCGGCGGGGACACTCACACGCGCACAGTCCGATTTTCTGAAACGAGTCATGCTCGAACGACGCAAGAGCATATTGATTTCCGGAAGACCCGCCGCGGGCAAGACGACACTCCTCAATTCATTACTGGCGATATTGCCCCAGTATTCGCAACTGTGCGGCGCAGAAACCTTCGAGGAGATCGAGACGACCAATCCATTCGAAGCGCGTGCCGTCGTGCGCGACGAGGTGGAAGCCGGTCGCGTATCGATGGCAGATGTGGTGAACGTGCTCTACACGCGCATGCGTCCTGACGTGCTGGTCGTCGGTGAGGTCGTGAACGAGGAAGCGCGCGAATATTTGCAAGCGATCAACCTGGGCGTGGTCGCGCACACGACCATCCACGGCAATTCGGTTCTCGACGCGCTCTTGCGACTCGAGACGCTTGCGCGAGAAAAAGACGTGCCGCTCGGCGCGATTCGCGAACGCATCGCGCGCGGCGTCGGAATCGGAGTGCACGTCGAATTGAAGCAGGCGAATGGTGGTGCGGAATGGCGTCGGCAGGTGACCGAGATCGTACAAGTTGGCGGAGACGCCGAACGATACGTCCTGACGTCTGTGGGAGAAAAGTAGGACGATGTTTGAATCCGTGATTCGTTTGCTATTCGTCGGCGCGAGCGCGCTCGCGGGAGGACTGGGAGCGTTCGTCGTCCTTTCCGCATTCATCAATTTCGCGCGGTGGGTCGTCGAGCGACGCCGACCCAGATGGTTGCAGATAATGATGGCGCGATTGCAACCGTCTGTGAAAACTGTCGCGCAGCAATCCAGCGGATTCACACAATGGATTCTATTGGGACTTGCGGCGGGACTCGCGCTCAAGGCAGCGCTCACCGGAGGTATGCTCATCGCGATATTCCTGGCTACGCTTGGAATGGCTTTGTATTTCTACATAGGCGAGCGCGCGGGCTCGACGGCGCGCGAGCAAGTTACCGACGCAGTGGGCGATTTGGTTGCCGCGTACTACTCTTCCTACCTGGTGATTCCGACCGTCTTTGGCGCGCTGGCAGAGGCGATCAAAACCCAGGTCAATCCGCAATTGCAGACCGCGGTGCAGCGCGCACTCGACGCGTTTGGAACAGGCAAGACGAGCGAAGAGGTTTTGGATCAACTCGACCGTGAAGTGCAGAATCCTTATCTATCTCAGTTCATTTTCATTCTGGGTCACACCTCGGAATCGAACCAAAGGGAAATCCTGAACACGCTGCGCGACCTAACGAATCGTCTCGACCAGCGCAAGCGGCTCAAGGATCGTTCGCGTGTCGCGCTCGCGCTTGTCAGCGGAACGGTACGCTTTCTGCAGGCGGCGAATGGAGCGGTACTGGGATTGGCTGTGCTCGCTCCGTTCTGGTGGGACTTTTATTCATCTACGTTTTCGCGACAAACCCTGTTGATCATCGGCGGAACGATCGCGCTCCTGGGTTCCTGGTATTTTGAGAACCAATTGAGCCAGTTGCGAGAGCGAGTACTGTGAGCCAACCTGCGAGTAGGCTATCTGACGAGATCATCCGACTCGTCGAGATCAACCGAACGACAATCAATGCACTCAACTATGGTGATGTAGTTTTCAGGATCCATCAAGGTCGCCTGGTGGAAGTGATCGCCTCGGAAACGTTGAAACTGTCGGCCGGGATACAACTCAGTCCGTTGTCTCTGCAGAAGAGGAAGACCGAGTAGTTCCTGGCTTGAGGAGAATTGACGATTGAGGAGACCCTCACAGGGAAGAATCTTACTGTGGGCGCACGGACTGGCGTGAATTGAATTGGCGAACCGTTTGTGGTAAAGTTGCATTGACAAGTTTCATATCCGAGTCCGCCAGTTGCATTGCGAACAGTTCACGGACGCTCGCCCCTCGGTCATAGACGACGTGGACGTGCAAGACCGCCGCCTGCGAACCTCCGTCGCACGTTTGGGTAGGGCAGATGATCGGGCGGTCTCGGAAGAGCATCCTGCTGAGAGAATCATGACATGCCAAAAAAACAGATCGAGCGCGTTCGCCGAATTTGTTCTCGACTCCCGGAGGCCAGCGAGAGGCTCTCGCATGGCGAGCCGACTTTCTTCGTCCACAATAAGATCTTTGTCATGTGCGCCGACAACCACCACGGCGATGGTCGTGTCGCCATCTGGCTTCCCGTGCCTACCGGTGTCCAGGCAGGCTTAATCGAAACTGAACCGGCTGTCTTTTTCAAGCCGCCGTATGTGGGAGTCAAGGGCTGGGTCGGCATCAACCTGGATCGCATCAATGACGAAGATCTGGATTTCCATATTCGCACGGCCTGGGGTCTGGTTGCCCCGAAACGCCTGCTCCAATCCGAGCATCGGCTTGCTAGTCGAGGCGCTCAGCGGCACGAGGCGTCAAGCAAACGTTCCTGATCCTGAACTCTTTTCGCCGCGCAGCCGGATACCAACCACCACCAACAGCCAGGAGAACACAAATGCCAGACAGTACCCATCCAAATCAAGGGATTGAAGTCCACGATAGGGAGATTCTCGCGCAGGCCCGCGCCGTCCTCGACGCGTGCGAGTCCGGCCGAGAGATGCAGGACGCGGTGCTCTCCGCTGTCCGGCGAAACGAGGAATGGCGCGGCAAACAATGTATCAATTTGCTGGCGCCGGAAGCGCCGACCAGCCCAAGCGTACGCGCGCTGCTCTCGTCGGAAGTAGGTACGCGGGCCGCGGAAGGGCACATTGGGAAGGTCAATCGCTGGTTTGCCGGCACGCAATACATAGACGAAATCGAAGCGCTCTGCGTCGAACTGCTGAAGAGGGTCTTTCGAGCGCGCTATGCCGACCATCGTCTCGTTGCCAGCATGATCGGCAATCTCGCTGTGTACACGAGTCTTACCGAGCCGGGCGACGTGATCATGAGCATCGCCCAGCCGTTCGGAGGACATTCCAGCAATCGCGTGGACGGACCCGCGGGCGTGCGCGGGCTGAAGATCATCGACGTCCCCATGGATCCGGCGGAGCTCGTGGTGGACCTTGATTTGTTTCGGGAAATGGCGCCGCTCGTCCGTCCCAAGCTGGTTGCGCTGGGCGCCTCCATGACGCTCTTCCCATTCCCTTTGCGAGAGATGAGCGCGATTCTGTCGGAATGGGGAGGCAAGATTTATTTCGACGGTGCGCACCAGATTGGGCTCATCGCCGGCGGCCAGTTTCAAGATCCGCTGCGCGAGGGCGCGGCGGTGATGACCGGCTCGGCCGGCAAGACCTTCAGCGGCCCGCAGAGCGGCATCATCGTCTGGGATGATCCCACACTGACCGAGCCCATCACCCATTCGATTTTCCCGGTGCTCGCGGCGACCCATCAGGTCAATCGCGTTGCCGCGTTGGCAGTGTCCGCAGCTGAGATGCTAGAGTTCGGGCCGGTGTATATGGCACAGATCGTGCGCAACGCACAGGCGCTCGGCGCGGCGTTGTCCAAGCGCGGCCTCACGGTGCTGGGCGCACAGAAGGGCTACACACGGACGCAGCAGGTGATCGCCGACGTGCGATCGCTCGGCGGAGGGCTAGATAATGCGCATCTCCTCGCGCGCGCCAACATCGTGACGAATAAGAACCTGATTCCGAGCGACACGCCGAAGGATTGGGACACCCCCGGCGGCTTGCGGATGGGCACCATCGAGGTGACGCGTTTGGGGATGCGCGAAAAGGAGATGGATCTCATCGCCGATTTCATGGCACGCGTGCTGGTTGAAAAGCAAGCGCCGGAGGACATCGTCGAGGATGTGATCGAGTTCCGGCAGAATTACCAGACGTTGTACTACAACTTTGATCACGGATTGCCGCCCGAGTGATCGGGAAACCGGCCAACGTTTTCGACTCCTTACTCAAATGAAACTGCATGAGGAAAACCGCGATGAAGAATCTAGTCGTCGGTGTACATGTCATCGGAACGAATGCACTGAAACTGCTCAATGGGATTATGGCCGCCGAACAAGCGGGCATCCAGTGTGCCTGGATGACGAGCGGGGGTACTGCACCCGATCCGCTTGCCGTATTCGCGGCCGCGGCTCTCAAGACCGAGCGGATCGAGTTTGGAACATCGATTATACCGACTTTTCCGCGTCATCCACTGGTCGTCATCCAAGGCGCGCAAGTGGTCGACTCGCTGGCACCAGGACGATTGCGTCTCGGCGTGGGGCCGAGCCATCAACCGACCATCGAAGGTACCTGGGGAATTCCATTCGAGCGACCGCTAGAGCATCTGCGCGAGTACCTCCATGTGCTCCGTGCGGCGTTGAGCGAAGGGAAGGTCGACTTCGATGGCAAACGCTTCAAAGCGCACGCGCAACTGACTGGCGGTCCGCTGCAGGTGAAGCTGATGGCTTCTGCGCTGCGTCCAAACAGTTTCCGTCTTTGCGGCGAACTGACCGACGGCGCCATCTCCTGGGTCTGCCCTTTACCCTATCTGCGTAAGGTGGCGCTGCCGGCTCTGCAAGCAGGTGCCGCGAAGGCTAAACGGGAGACGCCGCCGCTCATTGCCCACATACCCGTGGTCGTATGTGAAGATGCGGACGCCGTCCGCGCCGGCGCTGCCAAGCAACTGGGGCACTACCCGCGTTTGCCGTTCTATTCGCGTATGTTCCAGGATGCCGGTTTCCCTGAAGCAAAAGAAGGGAAGCTTTCCGATCGGATGATCGACGCGCTGGTCGTACACGGCAGTGCCGCCCAAGTCAAGGATCGACTGCGGCAAGTTCCATCGTTTGGCGCGGCTGAAGTGCTCGCGACGCCGATTGCGATCCCGGGAGATGACCAAGCGCTCAGCCGCACACTCACCGCGCTCGGCGAACTCGCAGCGGAATAGGAACTTTTCCAGCGCATGCGGTGAGGTGAAATCCAAGAACCGGAATTCGTGGTGCTCGGCGAACCGACTATGCTAACGCCGCTCGCCCGTTTGCCGGGGAACAACAATCGAATCCAGATTTGAACCGCTCCTCTCTGGCTAGATCAGCCAACAGGTGTGAACCTGTTGGCTTTTTTATTTTCTCGCACAAGGGGACGTCCATGAGCGAATTTGCAGTTCACACCCTATTGATCGGCAGTGCACTTTGCGCTGCGTTCTTCGGGACGTACGCGGTGCTGAACACCGCAGGTCAGGTCGTCCAACGCGTGATTCTCTTGAGAACGCCCGCGTGGATCCGACTTGCACGGCGAAAAGAAACAGACACGCGTCCAAGAGATGCGGTCGATCAACTTCCCTGGGACACTTGGCGACTTGTCGCGGGAATTATCGGCGTAATTGCGCTGCTATTCGTCTTGTGGGGTACGGACTATGTGTACCTGTCCGTCTTTGGGTCAGCTGCGACATTCATTCCGTCATTCGTGCGACGGCAGATGAAAGACAACGCGCGCTGGCACTTGCGGCTACAAGTGCGCGATTTCGTCGCGGAACTGCGCCTCGCGCTCGCGTTGAACGTCACGGTGTCGCAAGCGCTCGAGCATCTCGCCAGTCGAACAGAAGAGGAAAACACCCCGTTCAGCGAACGCGTACGACATCACGTCGAGCGGACGCTTCGTATGGAAGGGCCGGAAAAGATGCTCGAAGCGTTGGCGGATGATTTTGAATCAGAAGATCTGCGCAAATTGTTGGTGCTCGTGCGTGCGGCATTGCGGGGTGGAATGTCGCTCGCCGAAGCGCTTGGACAGAGCGCCGATTCGATCGCGCAGAACATCGTCGCGAGCGCAGAGTTGTCCATCGAAGAAATGCCAACCCAACTCATTCTGCCGATGCTCTTTGCGCTTTTTCCCACCATCATGGTGCTCGCACTAATCCCTGCCGTCAGCTTGCTCGTCACGTCGCTGTCGGGAGTTCCAACTCAGCCGTAACGACGGTGCGATAGTTGTAGCGACGGGGTAGGCCCGCCCTGGCGGGCGGAGGAAGGATTGCCCTTTCGCACTAACAAACCAGACGAAAGGAGGTGAGAGGCTGATGAAAATGATCCAAAGATTTCTCCGCGACGAAAGCGGAACAGAAATGGTCGAGTTCGTGGTCGGCGCCACGCTCATCATCACGATCATGACCTTGGTCATGGTCGCGATCTGGAATACGACGCATGCGCGGGCCGACGCGACGAACACGATCGTCACGGACAACGTGCCGACCGCGGCGCAACCGTAAGTTCTAGTCGCATAGTTCGATGGTCGAGTAGTCGCGTGGTCAAAGGGTCGTGATGCGACCACGCGACTATGCGACTACGCGACTCTCAGGAGTACCTCGATGAATTTATTGAGTGTCTTTCACCGCGACGAACGCGGACTTGAAACCATGGAATACGTGGTCCTGGCCACCTTGGTCGCCGCGCTCATGACGCTCGCGATCGTCGCCCTGTTCAACACCATCGTCGCCAAGATCAAAGCGATTAACAGCAGTTTATGACCGGGGTCATTGCCAGTTGGGGTCCGGATTAAGGAGGGCAAGTGATGCAAAGGGTTGAAACACGCTTTCGAATTCCCCAGCTTTTACGCGCGTGCAGAACACAAGTGAGCGATTACGTAAAGAAAATTGTACGCGCGTACAAGATGTCTCTGTGGCTAGTCGTCTGGTTGATCGGATTCGCCCTCACGTTTCCTAATCTCCTTCCGATCCCGCGAGTTCTTCTGCTCGCGAGTGTCGGCGGTCTTCTCATCGGCATATCGGTGAATGACTTGAAGACGCGCGTGGTTCCCAATTATGTCACTTATCCACTGATGATCGCCGGGATTGCGCGCGCCGTCGCGCAGGGCGATGCATCCGTTCTTCTCTTCTGGCTGGCCTGCTTTTTTCTGTGGGCTGCGCGATTCATAGGAGGTGGAGACGCGAAATTGCTTATGGGGCTCTTCGGGCTGTTCCCTGACATGGAACTCGCGTGGGTGATTGCGGCTAGTGTCCTCGCGACGGGGCTACCTTATCTGATCTACAAGTATCGAGGACATTGGCGGAGCGCGCTCAAACGGTTGGTGTGGCGGCTGGTGACGCGCCAACTCTTGCCCAGCGAAGAAGAATTCGACGGACAGGCCGTCCCATTCGCGTTTTCCTTCTGTCTTGCAGGCGGAATCTATCTATTGCTTCAAATGGCGCGGAGCTAGGAGAACTCTCGACATGCGAACCGCGATCATCGCGTTGCTGTTGCTGCTAATTCTCGGACTAACCCCAGTCCCTGCTCCTGCGGCGCCCAGCAACGCGCCCGCCGCGCAGACGAGTTGGCAATTGTATTACGCCGACGAATTCAATACTGGGAGCGACCTCGTGGGCTGGAGCATTGACCACGGCGACGGCAACTATTGGATCGACGCCGGCGGATTCCTGCACATGGAATCCAACTGGGGATACACCTTTCCGATGGTCTGGCGCAACGGTCTCTACAATTATATCAATGCGAACAATTTGAATTACGCCGTCGAAGTCCGCTTTCGGCGAACCTATCTCACCGCCTACGGGACCGCGTTTGGAGTGGGCACGACGAGTTTCAGCGGCGCGCGCTTCAGCGCGGGCGATCAATATCCGGTAGATCATTACGAAAACATCATCCATAACGAGCAGCATCAGCCGGCTGCGCCCGGTTCGTTTGGTGGCAACGAAAACATCTGCGCGAATCAGGACCGCAAACCGATTCCAGTCGACTATAACTGGCACGTTGGGCGCGCGGAGTTTATCGGCACGACCGGCACGCATTACTTCGATGGCACGTGGATTGGAACCGCGTCATGCGCATCGCGTCCTGTGTCGACCTACTTTGGTAACTCGTACGTGCAACCGTTCATCGGATCGTGGTCATTTCTCGACATTGACTACATTCGCATCTACATCC
>Ga0163210_1000285_pt1 | contig 20579 bp, 12 predicted proteins | sample Kivu_220m_FD_113536 | JGI IMG/M metagenome (GOLD analysis project Ga0163210, IMG submission 113536) | Freshwater microbial communities from Lake Kivu, Western Province, Rwanda to study Microbial Dark Matter (Phase II) - Kivu_220m | ecosystem: Environmental > Aquatic > Freshwater > Lake ...
CGCCGCCACGTTGTACGGCGTGAAGCGCCAGAAGTCGAGCGACTTGTTACCCTTGGTCGCGAAGATGCCCATCCCGGGGAAGCTGGACATCGCCGCGCCGGCCTTCACCTTCTTGCGCGCGCCAGTCATACCCCAGAGCGGGATGTCATCCTGCTTCTGCCAGGAGTCGCCCATCGGCCAGTAACGCCAGAACTCGGTCGTGTTGCCGCCCTTGAACGCGTAGATCTTGCCGTTGTACCACGCCGCGCAAGAACCGCTCTTCGCCTTCTTGTTGCCCGCGCTACCGGGGATCGGCATCGGGCTCAGCGGGGCACCCCAGGTGTCCGCGTCGGTGTCGTAGGGGTAGAACTCGTGGTACTTCGACTTGAACGCGTACAGCATGTTGCCGTTGTCCGCATCCGCAACCAGCCAGGAACCATCATCCCACTTCACGTGGTTGGAGTTGCCGATCGGTGCGTCAACCAGCGTATGCCAGTCGTTCATCACCGGGTCATACCGGTAGAACTCGTTCCGGTAGCCCTTCAGCAGGTACACGCAATCATGCCCGAACCGGCCCGATGAGGCCCAGGCCAGCCCGGCACCCTGCTTCACCTTCTTGCCCGACGCACCGTACGGTACGTTGGTCTTCTGCACCCAGGCGCTCGTCGTCGCATCGTACTCCCAGAACCCGACCGTGTTGTTACCCTTGGTCAGGTAGAGCTTGCCGTTGCCGTCCGAGCAGATCACCGAGCCCTTGTAAGGCGGCTTGCCTTCCGCTCCCAGCGGGATCCCCGTCAGGGTCGCCCAGGTGCCGGCTTCCGGCTCGTAGGAGTAGAAGTCCCCCGTCTTGTTGCCCTTCGATGCGTATATCAGTGCCGCCCCCGCATCGTAGGCCAGGCAGCCACCGTACTTGATCGGCTTCCCGGTCGGCGGCGCCGGCATCGACGTCATCTCCGCCCAACCCGGTATGCAGGACCTAATGGCGACCATCGCCGTGTCGTTCGGATGGTACATGTCGGGAACGCAGGCGATCCACGCTTGGCACGTGAAGTTGCCGCGCCCAGGGCACACCCACGGTACCGGCATGAACACGAGCTTCGACTCACCCGGCGCGAGCGGGACGTTCTCCGAATGGAAATTGTACCCGTCGGATATCATCACGTAGATCGAATCGGCAACTGCCGGCACGTTGCCCTTGTTGGTCAGTCGGACCGAAACCGGGACCAGCCCCGGCACCTCGTACGCCATCGGACGCATGATCTGCGTCATGACGTCGTAGTAACGCACGAACAGCGGTTGCGCCAGAGTGTCGTTGGCATGGTTGGCGTCGTGCCCGGTGCAGGTGATGGTCGCCGAATCGATGTACTGGTCCGGCTGCGGCGTGATGGCGGGTGCGAAGGTGATCGTCTGCGATCCCACCGGGTTCAACGGAGACACGTTGCCGTCGCGTACGCAGACCCTGTTACCATCGGTGTCCGTAATCCAGAACGCAACCTGGGAGCCGGGCCGGCTCTTCAGGCCCACGTTCTTGAACGTGACCGTGGGCGTGAAGCTCTCACCCGAGTCAATCACCGGCGGCGGCACGTCGATGCTCCCGACCGCCATGTCATGCAGGTAGCCGTTGTAGTAGGCGTTGATCAAAAGGTCACTGTTCGCGTCGGTCTGAGCCCCGAGGATGTTCAACGGTATGAAGGTCTCGGAACCGGGGTTGGTGCCGAAGTCGTTGCCGACGTCGATCGGCGCATCCCAGTCACAGCTCGGGAACGGGTTGGCGACGACCTGCGGCTTCCACGTGACAAAGAAGCTGTCCGTTGCCACGACCGCCGGCGGGTCGAGCACCACGTAGTTGATGTAGTCGTTGGGATAGCCGGCGCTGTAGAGCTCCATCGGCTCTTCCCAGACGATCGTCCCCGGCATTCCGTCGGTCCCGTCGTTGAGGCGCACCTTGCAGGTGCAGGGATACGGACCACCCGGGTCACTTGAGTAACCCGAGAGACCGACCGAGAACTTGCCGACCGGGCAAGGGCCGGGGAAGCGGACACCGGTCGAGTAGTTGGGTGTCGTCCAGGTGTAGCAGCCGTTGGCCCCGGTCTCCCCGTCGTTGTACGACAGCGCCACTTCGGCCATTTCATTGACCTCTACAAACGACTTCATCGTGTCGTTGTAGCGTCTTACGTCCGTGGCAAGCGAGGTGAAGCACGTATCGTAGACTCTCGTGTTGCGGCCGCGAGGCGCGACGTCGCCGGGCCCGAGCGGGAAGTCGACCGTGACCGTCTGGCCGGAGGCCACGTCGACATTGACGGTTCGGTTGTAGATGAGCGTTCCACCGATACTGTCGCGCAGGCGGCAGGTAACCGGCACGCCGGTCTGATCGGCCGAACCGAAGTTCCTGACCGTGCAGGTCAGCGGCTTGATGGTGTCACAGGTGCAGAAGAGACCGGTCGGAGCGATGATCGACGTCACGCCGACGTCGTTGGCTGGGCTCCGGAACCCGATGCGCGTGCAGTGTCTGCCGTCGCCAGAGTAGCCGGTCGCGACCAGCGTGTCGGTGATGTTGTACGCATATGTGCGCCGGCTGGCTACCGGATGGTACCACATACTATAAGGGTGGATGCCGGACGCGGTGCCCATCCATACAATCTCGACCAGCAGGTTGTCGGTGCCGTTGTAGTTGAACGGCGTCGAGAGCGCAACCGTATCCCACATGTAGGGGGCGCCGCCGCGAACGAAGCCGCTGTCCTGATGGAAGACCCAGGTCGGCGTTCTCCCACCGTAGTTGTTGCTGAAGGTGCTGGAGAGTGAGGTCACGGTCGTGTTGCACATCTTCACGGTCACGTTGGGAAACGTGCCGGCATAGGTGTAGGCGTAGGTCTTGAACAGCGCTATCTGGTCGATAGTGCCGCCCCGGCCGATTTCCCCTGCCAGGTACAGGTGCTGGGTACGGAAGCCGCTGTAGTCGGGGTCCCACGGAAAGGTGGTAAGGCAATAGCACCAAATATCCAGATAGACGTAGTCGAGGGGTAGAGGTAAGAACTCAGGCGGCGGCGGCGGAACATAGCCGGGCCCGGTTGTAGCCAGCCCGGCGGGCAGAACCGGTGCGGGCGCGTTCGCCTTGGCCGCGTTGAGATCCACTGTGCCATCGGTCGCGACCCAGTCGACGCCGAGGGCACCGCTGAGCAGGAATGCTACCATTATGGCCATCCCTGCCAGTGAGCACGAAATACGTGTGCTCATCACTCCTCCTTCATTCGCTATCCTACGCGTGTCATGTGCACGCATACTGTCATTATCGGCTTGTCACAGCCGCTGTCAATGCCCGCCATCATGCTGCCAAGGATAGCCACACTGTGGGAAAACAGGGAAAACAGGGACACTTCCCCTATTCTTATGAATCCAAATCCTGTCAATGTGGTTCTGGGCGAATTCCGAGTCCAGCAGATGATTGTTGACACGGCCCAAGTCATTCTGGATTTACGATTTTGGATTGCCGAGACCGCTGACGGCTTACGGCTGACAGCTACTTGTCAGCTTCGTGAGTGTCGGGTATTATTCACGGTTGACGATGGCACAGGAACGCCAGTATGGAAGAAATGCGGTGGTTCCGGTTGTCCGGGACCGACCACCTGCCGATAGAAAGGAACAAGTGATGGATAAGAGAGTAGACCGAATCACTGCCGAGATTGCGGCAGTCGTGGAACGGAATCTGCGCCAGGAGTTGCTCAGAGAGCGCGAGGCGATGCTCAGAAAGGAGCTGGAGAACGTCCGGGCGGAACTTGGCAGAATCGGCGCTGGCCGTCCGCCCTATCGGGCGGCAAGAAAGCCCGTCTTGGTGAGCCGACCCCAGCCGGGGCTTCCGAGTTCCCCGCCGGTCCGCGGCGCCAGCGCGCGCGCATTGATCATCCGAACCCTGAAACAATCGGGACGTCCGATGACTATCAAGGAACTGACGAAGGCGATTCAGCGGCGAGGCTGGAAGAGCGACCGCAAGTACCCGTCGAAGACGGTCGACGCCACACTGCGTACTCACCCACAGGACTTTCGCCGAACCGCACCCAGCACGTTTGCGCTCGCCGGTTAGAACCCGGTGAGCCGGGCGGGCCGGCCGTCAAGGCGCGGCATGACAAGATGGTCGAACTGGTAGAACGGATGCTTGACCCTTCGACAGGCTCAGGGCAGGCTCTGCCCAAGCAGTTGCCCACCCATTTTGGCACGCTCGTCCGCGAGACCTGGGGCTGGACGTGATTAGGACATTCCCGGTCTCCTGCAGCCGTCTGCCCGCTGGAATCAGCTAGGGCTCTCCAAAGAAGATGTCCATCAGAATCCACCTGGACACAGACATTGGCGGGGACATTGACGACCTGTGCGCAATGGCAATGCTGTTGAAAAGGGATGACCTGGAAATCACCGGTGTCACCACAACTGCGGACGACGGTGGTAAACGCGCGGGATACGCCAGGTACGTTCTGAAGCTGGCCGGAAGAACGGAGATTCCAGTCGCCGCCGGGGCAGACGTCTCCTCCGGAGACTATCGCTACAGGCCACGCTATCCGTCTGACTATCCATCTGAGGAAGTGTACTGGCCTGAGCCGATTGACCCGACACCGAATCCCGTCGCTGATGCGATTGAGCTTCTGAAAAGGAGCATCGAGCAGGGCGCGCTTGTCGTTGGCATCGGCCCATACACGAACCTGGCTCTTCTGGATAGAAGGTACCCCGGGTTGCTGAACAGGACGAAGCTCTTCCTGATGGGTGGATGTATCTACCCCGCAAGGGCGGGTTTCCCGAGTTGGGGCAACGATATGGACTACAATGTCCAGTTTGATGCCGCCTCTGCCAGGCACTGCATCGAATGTCTGAATCCAACCCTCATCCCGCTTACCGTGACAATCGAGACCGCCCTTCGGAGAGCCTATCTACCCAGGCTGGAAGAATCCGGTCCGGTCGGCAGGCTCATCGCCGGGCAGGCGCGGGCCTTTGCCGAAGACTGGGATAACGAAGGCAGGTACGGTAGAACCTGTGACGAGATACCGCAGGACACGATCAACTTCCAGCACGACTCTCTGGCCTGTGCCGTGGCGGCGGGATGGGATGGCGCAAGAACCGAGCTGATCCCGCTGGAACTAGGGACAAGAGCTGGATGGATGTGCGAGAGCGTCTCGAAGTCAGGCCGACCGACGTCCGTGGTGACAGAGATCGACCGAGAAGCGTTCAATCAGTTCTGGCTGGACACCGTCACCTCGTGAGCGGGAATTCCAGTTTACACACGGGGAAGAGCCAGGCGAACGATCAGGGGCAGGCAGCGGACCTGATGGCGAAGGCAAGTCGTCCGTCGGTTCGACTCGACCGAGTGCCAGTCCTCCCCTACCACGAACTGGCTCCCGTCCTGCGCGAACTTGCCACCAGCGTCCAAGACGTACTGGATGGAAACCTGGTTGGCGTCTACCTCGTCGGCTCTCTTGCGACGGGTGACTTCGATCTCGACAGCGATGTCGATTTCCTCGTCGTGACGCAGGACGACGTCGCGGAGGAAGCGTCTCGTTCGCTGCAGGCGATGCACGAGCGAATTCACGGACTGGGCTGCTATCCTGCCGAGCATCTTGAAGGGTCATACATCAGCCGCGCAGTGCTCAGTCGCGCCGAGGCGATTGGCGTTCAGCCGCTCTGGTACCTGGACAATGGGAGCACCGTCCTTGAGCGCTCCACCCACGACAACCAGTGGCACGTGCGCTGGGTGCTGCGGGAGCGCGGCATCACGCTGGTCGGCCCGGAGGCAGCGTCGTACCTCGCCCCAGTTCCGGTGGAGGCCGTGCGCGGCGAAGCTCACGGAGTGATCGGCCGTATCGCGCAGGAGTTCACGGACGCCGTAACCGGTCCCCTGACCTTCTGGACATCACGATTTGGGCAGTCCTACGCGGTCTTGCAGCTCTGCCGGGTGCTCCTCACGGTACAGACAGGCACCGTGGAGTCCAAACTCTCCGGCGTGAACTGGGCGCTGGAAGCGCTCGACGCCGCTTGGGCCGAACTGATCCGACAGGCATGGACGGAACGCGAAGGCGTTCGCCACTGCATCAAGATCCGACAGCGGGCCGCCGAATCAGCTCTGATGCAGACCCACGAGTTCATCAAGTATGCGGTCCGTGAGAGCGAAGCTCGTCTTGCCCGTTGGGGTACGGGCGACATACGGGAATTCGGTGGACACAGCAAGTGACTATTGACACGGCCCAAGTCATCTTGGATTTACGATTTTGGATTGCCGAGACCGCCAACAGCTTGCGGCTAACAGCTTGCGGCCGACAGCAAGAAGATGGAGCATGACGAGTCAGACGCGGTATTCCTGGCCTAAGGTCGAGAGAAAGGTGTCGGGCTGATGGGACATCGCTCGTGGTCGCCTTTGGGACGACTGGCAGAGAATGCGACCGAGTTACACGCTCATCAGGTCCTCAGGTTCCTTTATGATTCTTGTCTCGGCCCGACTGACGGCCCGGACGCCCCGGTCACGCTCCATGAGATTTCGAGCACCCTGCGGATATCCCCCGACGCCGCGCGCGACGCGGTCAGGTTCCTGACTCGTAGGGCCTTGGCCCGGAGAAGGGGGAGTTTTCGAGGGTACAACTGCCACATTACGTCGGCGGGCGTCCTGTTTGTAGAATCATCAGGAAAGATGGACACTTCCGTTTCTGGGAAATCCCGGCGACGCAGTAGGTGATTATTGACACGGCTCAAGTCATTTTGGACTTACGATTCTGGATTGCCGAGACCGCTGACAGCTCACGACTGACAGCTTACGGCCTCGGTCAGTAGCATGCACGGGGAGCCGAAGTGGTCGCGGCAGGAGCTCGCGGTCGTTGACCGCTGCATACGGAAGATAGCGCAGGGCCGCTACCCTTCACAGGCCGAGGCGATCCGGGAGTGCCGACAACAGCTCGACGCCCTGCGGCGCAGCCAGTCCGGTCCCGGGAGGTCCAGCTTTCGGAGAACCGCGACGGCCGTCGAGTTGGCCATCAGCACCCGCAAGCGGCAGGCCGGCCTCCCACCTGCGTATCGCCATTGGACGGCGGCCGAGAACCTCATCATCGAGCGTTTCATCGAGGACATGCGCCGGAAGCGCTACGATTCGCTCCTCGCCGCCGCTCGCGAGTGCCACCGCGAACTGAAGCGACTGCGCGCCAGTCCCGACTGCCCGGTACCGCGGCCGATCGCGCGTGATGTCCGGACCGTCTACTTCCGGCTGATCGAAGCCACCCGGGATCGCAACTTGACCTGGCCGTTTCACCGCTGGAGTGATGCGGAGCAGCGGGTCGCCCGCCGGTTTGCCCGCGCCTGTCTGGCTGGAAGATATGCCAGTCTCAGGGCCGCGGCGCGAGTCTGTCAGCGTGAGCTGGCGCGCAAGTCAAACCGCCCGCGCCAGTTCGCCGGCGTGTATTCGCACGTCTACGAGGAGGCTCGCAGGCTGGGTGCACCGCGGCTGCAGCCGGAATGGACGCCGGCTCAGACGCGGATTCTCACCCGCTACGTGGGTCTGCTCATTGACCGCCGCTACCGTTACGCGTATGAGGCGGCCCGCGACTGCCACAAAGCCCTCGACGGCGCTCACTCCTACGGGGCCGTGTTCGACGCTCTGAAGCAGAAGACCACGGCAGCGGGCATTCCCCGGTATCACACTCACCTGACGCGCGAGGATCTGCGCGTCGCTGAGCGATACGCCCTGATGGTCCACGAGGGCAAGCTGCCCCACTGGACGGCCGCCGCCATGGCATGCCGCTCGGAGTTAAGACGTCGCCTGGCTCGAACCAAGCGCATCGGCAACCTGAGGCTGAGTCATGCTGATACCCACCCTTTTGGTACGATTCACGCGGCAATACTCAGTATAGCGCATTCCCGCAACCTGCGGGGCCCGCGAAACCCGCGCTGGTCTGAGGCCGAGGACCGCTTGGCCCAGAGCTGGGTCAGGTGGTTTGACCGTTACCGGCTCGTACTTCGACTCGCCCCGCTCAAGCAGGCCGCGGAGGGGCTGAGTGAAGACCTCGACAAGGCCGGCTATCAACGCAAGCTGAACGCGTGCAGGGCACGTGTGGTGCTGCTTTGGCGCAGGCAGCAGGGACTGGTACGACAACGTGCTTCGAGAACACGGTCTATCTCACAATCCGCCGCGCGAAGGATATCGGGCCACATCAGAGGCATTGTAGATTGATGATTTTGGATTGCCGAGACCGCTAACGGCTCCGGTCGTCCATCGTTCATTCGTCCATCGTTCTTCGTTGCCGGAAGAACGATAGACGTTGTACGAACCTGCCGAGCCAACGTGCGACAGGCACGTCTGCTCGGGCATTCGCTTGACTGGCCCCATTCCGGTAATAAGCTAGGTTTGCCGGGGAAGAGGGTGATTGGTCAGTTTGCAGTTCCCAGTTGGCAGTCTGCAGTTGGACCCGGAAACTGGGAACCAGCAGCCAGAAACTGACCGCACCCGGCCCTGCTTTCCAAAGGAGGAACGATGTCGCGAAGATTCGCCATGTTGTCGTGCATGTGTCTGTTGCTCGGAGCCGCGACCGCCCGCGCCGAGCTGCACCGCCTCGGGTTCATAGCGCAGGACCTGAACAAAGTCGCGCCCGAGCACAAGGTGAAGAGCATTCCGGTCGCGCCGGGCGCGGAGTCCTTCCGTCACTTCATGGACGTGGACCTCACCAGCGAAATGCCGCCGGTCGGGAACCAGGGCTCGCAGGGCTCGTGCGCTTCGTGGTCCATCGCCTACTACCATCGCACCCAGCTTGAGTACCGGGAACGGCACTGGGACCTGACCGACCTGCATCACCGGTTCAGCCCGGCCTTCGCCTACAATCAGGTCAACGGCGGCGCCGACTACGGCTCGGGCTTCAACGACAACATGTCGCTGGTCTGCGAGCAGGGCTGTGCGAACCTGGTGGACTGCCCGTACGACGACGGCGACTGCACCAGTTGGCCTTCCGAGTCGGCCTACTCCCGCGCCATTCCTTTCCGCACCCGCGACTGGGCCTGGTTCAGCACCGAGGACACTACCGGCATCAACATGATCAAGCAATTGCTGGTGAACGGCAGCACGTCGTGTCTCGCGATCGACGTCTGGGGCAACTTCGACAACATCTCTGCATATCATTACACGTACTGCGCATCCGACCGCACCGGCTCGAACCGGGGCGGGCACCTGGTGACTTTCGTCGGCTACGACGACACGCTGACCACGCACGACGGCACCGGCGCGTTTCGAATGGTCAATTCCTGGGGTACCGGCTGGGGGCAGTCAGGCTATTTCTGGATGTCCTACGAGGCGGTGATAGACGGCTACCTGAGCCAGCAGGCCGCGGGGTTTCTCACCGACACGGTCGAGTACACACCGAAGCTGGTTGCCCGGGTGAGAATCGACCACGAGACCCGCGACCGGGTCGGGATTGAGTACTCGATTGGCGGGCGGTCAAACCCGCTCTGGCAGAAGGACTTCCGCATGTGGCGCCATCCGTATGTCGACCATCCGTTTCCGGCCAACAACATGGTCTTCGACCTGACTTTCACGGTCGACGACTCCGGCCGGGCCCTCGACGGCGCTTCCTACATCGAGAATGGCCAGACCGACTCGATCTACTTCGTCACGTCCGCTCAAGGCACAGCCGGCGTCCTTCAGAGCTCGTCGGTCCAGTACTTGGACTGGGATACGCTCTTCTACTCGCACGCGACCCCGGAAAGCATCCCGGCCGACGGCGATGAGGTCGCGGCCGGCCATCGCATCTGGCAGATTGACAATGACAATGACGTCGCGGCCGAGTGGGTCATCTCGCCGAACGGCATTGTCCTGCCGGAAAGCACCTATGTCCCGCGAGCCGAAGTGCGCAACTACGGAACAACCGCGGCCAGCTTCCCGGTCGTGCTCACCATCGATACCGGATATGCCGACACCGCGCAGGTGACAGGGCTCGGTCCCGCCCATACCGATACGGTTCAGTTCGCGCCCTGGGTGGCTCCGGCGCGCTGCTTCACAATGGCCCGGTGCTCGACCGCTCTCAGCGGTGACGAATACCGGGGAAACGACGTGAGTACCGCGTCGCTTTGGGCCATCTTCAGCGATGTCGGCCTGACCGAGATCGTCGCGCCGGTCGACACCGTCGACTCGGGAGCGGTCGTCCGTCCGCAGGTCCGCATCTGGAACTACGGCAGCCAGACCGAGTTCGTCACCGCAACGTTCCGCATTCCCGACGAAGGCTACCTGCGCCAGTCGCGCGTGTTGGTCCCATCCCATGAGGAAATGCCGGTAGCATTCGCCACGTGGATTCCCAAGCAGTTGGGCGTTCACGCTCTCCGGTGCAGCCTGAGTCTGGAAGGCGACGTTGAGCCATCCAACGATACGATAGGTGGGTACGTAGTGGTAGCAGGGGCTGCCGGCGTGGCCGAGGCAGGATCAGTGCCGCTTGAGTTCCGGCTCGACGTACCGCGCCCAAGTGTCTTCGGCCGGTATGTGGCCATCGCGTACGCCCTGCCGAATGCGGCCGGTGTCTCGCTGTCCGTGTACGACGCCACCGGCAAGCTGGTCAAAGAACTCCGGCGCGGGACTGCCGCCGCCGGTGAGTACCGGCTCGTGTGGGATGGCCGCAACGAGTTGGGGCAAGCGGTTCCGGCAGGCACCTATTTCTGTCGGCTCACTGCGGGCGAGTACCGCGCAACCGCCGTGCTCGTGAAGCTCTAGGTGGGAATGCGGCGCCCGCGTGTTGGCGGCGGAATTGCTCGCTAGTGACCACGTAGCGGGATCTCGCAGCTGCAGCAGTTCGGATCCATCAGCCAGCACGACCTCCAGCGCAAGCCCAAGCTCCGACCGCTGACAGTCAACGGCTGACGGCTGACCGACCTAGCGTTCGACGATGAGCTTCTGCGTAGTCCTGAACTCGTCGGCCTTCAAGCGGCAGTAGTACACGCCGGACGCGACGGGTCGGCCACTGTCATCGCGCCCATTCCACCGCGCACCGCAGCACCCGGCCGGCTGCGCCTGACCGACAAGCCGGCGGACCTGCGCGCCGGCGACGTCGTAGATGCACAGATCGACATATGTCTGGCGAGGAAGGTCGTAGCGGACCTGCGCGCCAGAAAGCGTCGGATTCGGGACGGGCTGATGCAGGGCGAACGCCCGTGGCACGGGGCTGACTTTGGGCTGCGCGATTGCCCCCGGCAGCCGAATCTCGAACTTGCCGGACAGGCCGCGAGCCGACCCGGTTGCGTTCCATGCGAATACCTTCACGTAGCAGTTCGCGCTCGGTGAGTTGGGTAGCGAGTCCCACGTGAAGCTGCTCCGTGACCCGTTGTACTTGTCCACGAAACTCCAGGTCGCGCCGCTGTCAGAGCTGTAGACAATCGAGTCTCTGATTATCGGCCCGCTGTCCGCGGCCCAGGCAATATCGTGCGACGATCCGACGTCCCAGATGCTGGCTGAATCAGGCACAGACACACTGACCGTCGGAGTCCCGGGCCAGACCCAGAGTATCGTATTGACCAGCAACCTCGACCAATCACCCATCGGGTCGGACCAGGTCGTCGGCACGAAGCCTATTGACGCGAGCCGCACGCTCGCGCTGTCGAAGTAGGCGACGACCGAGTAGTTGTAGACGTCCCACTCCGCCAGGCAGACGCAGTTCGGACTTCTCAGCGTGTAGTGGTCGTTGCCGGATATGTAGTTGACCACCGATATGGAAGTCACCCCATCCACTATCGGATGGAGCCGGTCGTGTATGGTGCCCAAGTTGCCGCCGGAGAAAGGCTGTGTGCGGATCGTGAATGGCATGTACTCGCTCAGAAACCGGCCGCCCATGTTGTAGGGTGAGTCGGTCCACATCGCAGTGACGACCCGCCCGCCAAGGTCAATGAACCTCGCCAAGCTGTCGCCGAGCCCGTTGCGGTCACCGGGCAGCCCAGGGCCGGTGTAGATGAATATCACGCGGCATCCGGCATTGTACCACGCGGTCGCCGGCAATCGCGATCCGGAGACCCCGTAGCTGCCGACCGCGCGCAGGACGCCGCCGCTCGCAACCCTGAGCGTCTCGGCCAGCGCGGTAACATGGCTGCTGGAGTCGTTGGTTATCACGATCATCAGCGGTTGTAGTGGCCTGCACATCACACCGCGGGCATCCATGCCTATTGTGCCGCTGGCCGACAGGGCGCGATCTGCCTTGAACCGCTTGAAGGTGTTGATCGAATCCCCGTTCCAGCATGCGTAGTAGTACTGGCCTCCCCAGGTCACAATCACGCCGGAGCCCGTGCCGGAGCCGATGCTCCAGGTCGCATTCGGCGTGATCGAACCACCGCCGAAATCGGTGCAGGCGTAGCCGTTGAGCACAGTGTCATCAGCGATGGCGCTGCACCAGATCGTGTCATTGGCCAGTGAGAAGCAGTTCTGCAGGGGCGTGATGTCGAGGGCAGTCTGTGTAACCAAGACTCCCGCAAGAGTGTACTTGAACACGGTATCGGAAACCGGAACGTAGACGTATTGCCCGTCGGTCACACAGCAGGAACTGCCCTTGGAGATGGTGTAGTCGGTGTAAGCGCCGCTGGTAGTGCTATGCCGGCGCAGGATAGTATCGTTGACCTCGTAGATATAGGTGCCGGCCGGTGTGACGCCCATGCCGACCGTTGTCTGACTGTCCAGGAAGGCAAATGTCGTGCGGCAGGCGGCCGGAGTCGGGTCCGGAGCATCCGACTTCGGACAACCGTACAGCGTGTCCAGGATGCCAGACCGCTTGAAATATAGTGAATCCACGCCGACAGCCAGCGGTGAACCACCGGCCGGCGAATCACCGTCCCCGCCGTAGCACGTGTCCCAGCAGACCATTGAAGCTGCTGTCAGACCGGTGCCGCTACTCGCGAAGCTGGCCGTAGCGAGCAAAGCGACTACGGGCAATAGAACTGCCGCTCTCCTGCTCATTTCTCCTCCTGATTCAACCGGAGGCCGCACGCTCTTGAACCATCCGGCCCGCCTCCGAACACAGCCGGACGTCATTTGGTGGTCTGCCATTGGCCTTCGCGACCGCACCATTAGACACCAAACCCATACCTCTGTCAAGTGAAGCGCCGCCGCGACTGCCGTGCATACGCGGAAGTCTGAGCGCGCCCCGATTCTGCCCGACCAGCGACAGCGGGACTTCAAGGGAAGTCACCGATTTCACACGGGATGATCCGTTGGCACAATGTGTCGGATCCCGCCAGCCAGCACAGGCTCAGGCGCAAGTTCAAGCTGACAGCCAGCGCTGACCGCTGGTTGTTGGTCCCCGCTCCTCTGTCCTCTGTCCTCTGTCCTCCGTCCTTTGTCCTCACCCCTCTCCTCATTGACACCCCCGTCCGCAATTTCTACAATCCAGCCATGCCCGAGCCCAAGCAGTCCGGACGGCAAGACGGCCGCGGCATGGAATCCCGCCCCGTCTTCGTCGCCCTGGCCGTCGTCTTCGTCGCCTTCGCTGTCGCCTTCGTCGCCTGCATCCCTTCAATGACACGCCTGGTTGTCTCTCCTGACAGCGTGGAGTACCTTGCCACAGCGAGCAATCTCGCGCATGGGCGAGGTTTCATAACCGGCCTGGACAAGCCGGCGACGACCTGGATGCCTTTGTATTCGATCCTGCTGGCCGGTTCGATGGCCCTGGTGCGTAGTATGACTGCCGCTGCCGTCTTGGTGAATCTCCTGGCCGTCGCGGCGATCTTCGTCCTGACGTGGCTCCTGGTCCGTCAGTGGCGTGGCCGGGTGGACTGGTTCACGTGGTTCGCGGCCGGAGCAACCGCGCTATCTCCGGCGGTCCTCTCGCGAGCCATGTTTGCGTTGTCCGAGGTGGCCTTTGCGGCACTGGTGTTGTTGCTGATATACGTGGCGACGAAGGCCGAGACCGACCGTCGCTGGCTGTGGGGCGTTGCAGCTGCCGGCGTGGCCGTGGCCCTGACGCGACATATCGGCATCCTGGCGCTCGTCGGTGTAGCCGTGGCGTGGCGCACGAAGAGCTACTGGCTGGCGCTGCTGCCGGGGGCGGCAGCCACCGGGTTATGGATAGTCTCGATCGGCACGGGCGACCAACTGTCGGGCTTCAGCATTGCGCGCGGCCTGGATAGCGTCTGGCGTTCTCTCTCCGGTGCGGCGGCGATGCTCGGCGGCTGGCCGATGTTGGGGTTTGTTGTAGTGACGTTGCTCTACTGGAGGAAACTGCGGGAAGTCCCAACCCGGACGCCGCTGGCGGCGCTGACGTTCCTGCTGCTCACCGGTCTCGGCGGTTTCTTCTACGTCGCCGGCGACCTGGAAGGGCGGATGCAGCTTGCGGCCCATGTGCTGCTGGTGTCGTGCCTGCTGGCCATCACGGCAGCAGTGCTGGCCAACCATCCTTTCCGCTGGGCGGTCTACGCCGGCTTCGCTGTGCTCATAGTGTCCTCAGCGGCACACCTCTGGAATCCGCATACGCCTCCCGTCGGCGGCACGGGCTTCAACACCCCGGAGTGGCGCAAACGCAAAGCCCTGGCGTTGGTCGAGAAGACGCCGGCCGACGTGGACATCTACACCAACGCACCGGATGGCGTGTGGTTCGCTACCGGCCGCGTGACCTACCCGCTGCCCCGTACCGACGGAAGGTCCAAGCCGAAGCCACATGCCGACAAAGGCGGGCTTGTCATCTATTTCAAGGGACTCAACCGCCCCGGCTACGTGCCGCCCGAATTCTACAACAATCGAGTGCTGCTTGATTCGGCCGGCAAGCCAATGTTCGAGAACACCGACGATGCCCTGGTGGTGCACGTCGGCAGGGCACAGTGAAGTCGAAGCCAGAAAGCCCGGGCCGGGGAGCGAGCCTGCCGTCAGAAACAGCCGACGTCTGCGACGTCCTATAGAAGGCGAGGGCGGCCGGAAGGCCACCCTCGTTACCGGAACCTGATGCGACTATCTGACCACAAGTTTGCGGGAGGCGGTTGTGCCGTCGGCCGAGAGCCGACAGAAGTAGACGCCCGCGGGGACCTGCCTGCCTGAGTCGTCGGTGCGATCCCAGAAGACACGTCGCGGCTCGGCCGGCTGGTCGCCGGACAGGAGGGTCCGCACCAGATTTCCCGCAAGGTCGTAGACCGTCAGCGTGGCAGCCGTCGGCCGTTCGAGTTGGTAGGAGATCGTAGTTCCATCAACCACGGGGTTGGGCCGGTTCTGCCCCAGAACGAAGCGACTCTGCTGCCACGTTCCGGGGCCCGACTTCTCGGCTACGCCGGTGTTGACCGGCAGCGGTCGACGCGCCGCGGCAATGTAGCTCCAGGAATGACGGCCGTTCCGGTGGTCACTCCATTCGCAGTAGACGTAGTTCGTATCGCAGCGGATTTGCTGGTAGTCGCCCATCATGCTCGCCGACTGGTAGCCCCAACAGGGCGAGACGTCGTTGACCTGCTCGTTCGGCTGCCAGGTCCGGCCGCCGTCTTCAGACCAACTGTAGTAGACATCGCCGATTGAGTCCGGGTAGTAGTTGCGGTTGTCATACCAGAAGACGTGCGGTCGCTGGTATCGATCCAGGGCAATCCAGGTGCAGTACTGGTCGGAGTTGGTCACTGTATCGTCGTTGACCTGGTACGGTCCCTGCCAGGTCGCGCCCGTATCAACCGAAGTGTAGACCGCGGCATCGTAGCCGAGTCCCTGCAGGCTGTTCTGGACCGTAACGTAGATCTTGCCGGCGGTATCGACCGCCATCGCCGGGAAACTGTGGTTGGCCCGCCAGCGGTACATATGCGGGGCGGTGTCGACGTCACCGATCTTCGACGGAATGCCCCAAGTCAAGCCATGGTCAGTCGAGCGGTTGAACCAGATGGACTTCGGCACCCACGCGGCCGGCTGGCCCCAGACTACGTAGACATCGCCGTTCGGGGCGACTGCCGGGCACGAGCCCTGGCCGCCGACCGTCGAGACGTTGATGTCGCCGGCGTTCCAGGTGACGCCGTAGTCGGCCGACCGGCACATCCGGATGTAGTTGGTGCCGCCGGAGAAGTCGCTGTAGGTGCAGTACAGGAAGCTGTCCCGGCTCGTGAACATCGGCTTGTCAGTGAAGGTACTGGTTCCGCGGTCGACTCGGATGGTATCGCTCCATGAATCGCCGGCGTTGAATGACCGGCGCAGGAACAAGTGATACCCGCCGACGTTGCCAATCGCGATATGGTAGACCGTGTCCCGACCGTTGCCGTGCAGAACCGGGTCAACCCAGTAGCCGTTGCTGATGGTCGCCGGCGTGTAGGTCTGCCCGGAGTTCTTGCTCGTGCTTGTGCGGCAAAGCCAACCGCCGCTGAGGCAGTTGTAGGTGAGAATGATAATGCTGGAATCCGGCCCGGCCTCGCGCGCAACAAACAGCGCGCCGTCGGGCGGCGGTGAGGTATTCAGACTGTCGGCAAGGGCATTGGTATCCCACGGTGCATCGAAGAAGAGCGGCAGGCCGGACTCATAGGCCGGTATCGAAACCGGCAGTTCCGGCCGAACCGGTGGGACCAACGGCTCGTCCGCGGCAGCCAGCGTCAGCATCACTGCGGCCAGCAGAAATACCACACGTATCAAGTAAGCCTCCTCAAGTTATGTACGTCAGACAGGTCATCATTCAACGATAGCCGGAATCCACGGCAGGCCAAACCGCGGTGGTTACTGCTTCGGTATGACACAGATGAAACGGAAAGGCCGGTCGCCGGTATTCTCGAAGCCGTGCTCTTCGTTCGGGGCGATGTAGACGAAGTTGCCGTAGGCAACCGGCTTCGGCCCGTCCAGACTGAGCACTTTGCCCTGCCCCTCGATGACGAATATCTCGTGCTCGTAGTCATGGCGGTGGAGCGGTATCTTCTCCCCTCTCTGCTTGATCTCGATGACCCGCATGGCGAAGTTGGGCGCGCCCTCTCTCGCGGCAATCAACCAGCGGATCGTCGCCTGCATCCCGGCCATGGCCGGCTTGTCTTCCTTGACCTCGGTGAAATGTCCTGTCATCATGCTCCATTCTAGCATGGTCGACACTGAAGAGAAAGAACCGCGGATAGACGCAGACAGACACGAAACGGATCGAGGTCCGGACACCAGGATCCTCGATCCAGGAACCCTTGAGTCCTCCGCTGCGGGCCCGCAACACGTAGCCCGGTAGCCCCGTCTTATCTGCATGTGGTAAAGGAGCATCATGAAGAGACAACTCGCAGTGCTGTCCGCGATACTTGTGCTGGCTCTCGCCGGCTGCTACGTGCCCAGCCCGAAGCTGGGCAAGACTGAGATTCTCGAGCAGAAGGTCGGGCTCGCCGGTGCCGAATCGGCAAGCGTATCCATCTCCCTCGGCGTAGGCAAGCTCAGGCTGGCCGGCGGCGCGGACAGCTTGCTCGATGCCCGGTTCGAGTACAATATCCCTGACTGGAAACCGGTTGTGTCCTACAACATCGAAGACGGACGCGGCCGCTTGGTCGTCGAGCAGCCGTCGCGCGTGGTCGGCGCAACCTGGCCCGGCAACGTCCGCTACGACTGGAACCTGAATCTCAGCCCGGGGGTACCGCTGGAACTCGAAGTGGACATGGGCGTAGGTAAGAGCGAGGTGGATCTGCGGGGCTTGGACGTCCGACGCTTCAGTCTTGAAGCCGGCGTCGGCGAAGGCTCGGTTGACCTCTCCGGGCCACGGACGTCTGACCTCGACGCTACCATCAAGGCCGGCGTCGGCAGGCTGACTTTGATTCTCCCCGCCGAAGTCGGAGTCCGGGTGAAGGCTCAGGGCGGATTGGGCCGCGTGAGCGCGGAGGGGCTCAAGGCTCAGGATGACGAGTGGGTGAATGAGACGTGGGGCAAGACCAAGGCCTCGCTGCGCGTCGAGGTCGAAGGCGGCATCGGCGCAGTCGAAATGCGCCTCACCGGCTCACCCGCGGCCGGCAGCATCTAGACCAGGAGACTGGAGACTGAGGACTGGCGACTGGCCACCAATCCCCAATCCCTGGCCCCTGATCCCTTCCCAGCCGCGTCTCTGCTTCTATTGACACTGCCCGAAAGCTCGGGATAATGGCCCGTGGCTTCTTGTGACACGGCAGTCAGTTCACCGGCGCAGTCAAACGCCGGCCCGGTTCGTTTCTACTAGCTCAAAACCCCGGAACACCAACCCATGCCAACACCGGCGTTCGAGTTCAAGCGCAGGTTGGAGCCGACGCGCCTGCGAGCTGCGGAACTGGAGAAGCAGCTCGGGGACCCGAAGGTAACCTCCGACATCCCGCTGCTGCGGGCCCTGACCCGGGAATACCGGGCGGCGACGACCGCGCTTGAGCAGCTACAGAAGTACGAACGCCTCGAGAAAGAGGCCCGGGAAGCAGACGAGATGGCCCGAGCGACGGATGACGCGGAAATGAAGGAGCTGGCCCAGAAGGAACTCGCGGACCTGAACGGCGAGCTTGAGAAGCTGAGCACAGGACTTGAGGCAGTGCTGCGGCCGCGCTCACCGGACTGGGACAAAGACTGCATAGTCGAAGTCCGGGCCGCGGCCGGCGGCGAAGAAGCGGCCCTGTTCGCCGGTGACCTCTTCCGCATGTACTCGCGCTATGCCGAGAATCACGGACTCAAGATCGAAGTAATGGACTCTCGCCCGAGCGAACTCAAAGGATTCAAAGAAGTAGTCTTCGCCGTCGAGGGCGATGAGCCATACCGCTATTTCCGCTTCGAGAGCGGCGTTCACCGCGTCCAGCGCGTGCCTGAAACCGAGGCCTCGGGCCGGATTCACACGTCAACCGTCACCGTAGCCGTGTTGCCTGAACCAGAGGAAGTTGACATAAGCATCAGCCCCGAGGACCTGCGCGTTGATGTGTATCGGGCCGGCGGACACGGCGGCCAGGGCGTCAACAAGACCGAATCGGCCGTCCGCATTACCCACATACCCACCGGCCTCGTCGCCCAATGCCAGGACGAACGGTCACAGCAGCGAAACAAGGCCAAGGCCATGAAGGTGCTGGCCGCACGCCTGCTCGAGGCCAGGCGATCCGCGGACCAGTCGAAGACGACCGCAACCCGACGCAAGCAGATTGGCTCCGGTGACCGGAGCGAGAAGATCCGCACCTACAATTTCCCGCAGAACCGGCTCACCGACCACCGAATCGGCGTCTCGGTCCACAACCTCGACTCGGTCATCGAAGGCGAACTCGACCCCTTGTTCACGGCGCTCGAGAAGGCTGAAGCCGCAATCGAGTGAGCGAACCGGAACCGCAGAACCGGAAGTCAACCACCAAGACAGCAAGACGCCAAAGGGTTCGAACGGACGCCCGGTCTGACGCATCCCAACTGCTGAAAGAGGCCGCCGGTCACATCGAGCGGTCGGACGCCGAGTACCTCTTGATGCACCTGCTCGGGGCACGGCGCCATGAACTCCAATCCCGCCCGCCGATTCCAACCAGGACCGCCGACCGGTTTCGTCGTCTTGTCGCGCGCGCCGAAGCCGGCGAGCCGGTGCAGTACCTGACCGGGTCAGCGCCGTTCCTCGACTTCGACGTCCACGTCGACCGCCGGGTCTTGATACCGCGGCCGGAAACGGAAGAGCTGGTCGCCCGGACCCTGATCCGAATTCGGTCCGGCCACAAGCGGCAGGCCCGGAAGCACAAGCTGCTGACGGTCGACTACGGAACCGGGTCAGGCTGCATCGCCATTGCGCTGGCGCGGGCACTTCCGGACGCGATGGTCCTCGCCGTAGACGCCTCCAGGGCCGCGCTGGCAGTTGCAGCAGAGAACGTCGCCCGGCACGGACTGGCGGGTCGGGTCCGACTGGCGCAGGCGCGGAGCGTGAATGACGGAGTCCTGTCGCGGCTGCGTGGGAGACTCGACCTGCTTGTCGCCAATCCGCCGTATGTGCCGACTCCGCGGCTGGCGCGACTTGACAAGAACGTCCGGCGCGAACCACGACTGGCACTTGATGGAGGCCCAAAAGGAGCTAATATTGTCGCGATGCTGTTGGAGCATGGTCCGTCCCTGCTCAAGCCCGGTGGTTTGATGGCAATCGAGGTCGACGCTGCGCAGGCGGCGATTGTACACAGACTGGTACCGCGTGCTGACGTGGAACGCGACCTCGCCGGCAGAATCCGCTACGTCTTCCTGACAAGATGATGACTGACGGAAGACGGAATACGGAATGCGGTGTACGGAAGACGAAGGTCAAGCGCATCGCTTTCATGGTCAACCGCGAAAAGCCGCTCGCGGCCGGGCTCGTGCCGGAACTCGTAAGCTGGGTTCGCGCTGCCGGACACACTCCGCTGCTCTCGACGCGAACGGCGAAGCTGCTTCGCATCAAGGCGGAATGCAGCCCGGCTGCCGGGCTGGCGGAGAAAGCCGACCTGGTGGTCGCCTGCGGCGGCGACGGGACCCTGCTCCGGGCCGCGCGCCTGATCGGGAGCCGGGATGTTCCGATCATGGGCGTGAACCTCGGCGCTCTGGGATTCCTCACCGAGTTCTCGGCCGACGAAGCGCAGGCCGGCATCGAAGACTTCTGCGGCGGCACCCACACCGAAGAACGCCGGATGGTGCTCGCCTGCCGCCACGGCCGCAGGTCCGCCTTCGTACTGAACGACATCGCAGTCAACATGGGCCCGACCAACCGCGCCATCGAACTCGCGGCCAC
>Ga0163210_1000286_pt1 | contig 20574 bp, 17 predicted proteins | sample Kivu_220m_FD_113536 | JGI IMG/M metagenome (GOLD analysis project Ga0163210, IMG submission 113536) | Freshwater microbial communities from Lake Kivu, Western Province, Rwanda to study Microbial Dark Matter (Phase II) - Kivu_220m | ecosystem: Environmental > Aquatic > Freshwater > Lake ...
CTTCGAGACGAGGAGTACCTGAAGCTGAAGGTGCTGACGTCAACTCTGCCACGACTCTGAGTAGACTGTGAAAAGACCTCAAATCACCCACACAAAGACGCGAAGACCCACAAATGGTACGAACTGCCTCTCGATGCGTTGCCCCAACAGCAGATTGCTACGCTACCTGCGCCGACAAGCGCAGAACGGAAGATGGCGGCCCTCAGCTACATCTGCCTACTCTGGCTAATCCCACTTCTGTCACGTCAAGAGAGCGAATTCGTTAGATTCCACATGCGACAGGCCATCGTGCTAAGTGTCCTCTTGGTCCCGGGGGCCTTCATCTGGCCTCTTGCGTTGCCGTTCCTAATCGGCTTCGCTGTCGCCGGAATCACCACCGGACTTCGGGGACGCTACTGGCTTTGTCCTCTTGGCGTAGGCAGTCTTGCTTTGAGATCACGACGAAGGCGTTCGGTGGTGTGATCGGGCAGTTTCGGGGACTCAACCTGATTCAGTCCGAAGCGCGTGTAGGAAGCGCCCCGCCCCGATTCCGCCAGCCAATTTGACACCCCCACCAGCGAGTCCTAGAATACAGCGGCGATGGACGGTGTTCGGGCCTACGGGTGTGAAACCCGATGCCTAGATCCGGGCAATAATGCCAAGCCCCCTTTGGAGGTATCTATGTCAAATGAGGAACTGCTGTGCAGCCGCCGGAAGTGCCCTTGTGGTGGCAAGAGGATACTCGTGCGAAGCCGAGTTGGTGGTTTTGTCTCGCAGAACTGCGTGAACGGATGCAGGCCTCGCCTTGTCACTCCGTCTGACCTACCTGTCCGCAAGTGTTCGTCATGCGGCGCGAGAATGGACATCTGGACCATAGACAAAAACTATGCATACAGTTGTCCGCAATGCTGTTCTACTGAGATGGTGCATGACTTGGTTCCACCGTGGCAGGAGTTCTTCCAAGAAGACGGAGTTGCCATCCCCGGGGTGGACTTCGACCGTTTCGTGTAGGTGGCCGTGGCTTTCAACCCAGAAGTGAGGAATGTGTGCAGAGAACCGTAGGGTTTGTTAACTTCCCAGTGGACTGGGAAGGTCCGATAGAACTGCAGTTCAGCCTGTTCGACAAGAGCACCGCTCGAACTGTGAGGTACAAGTCCCAACTGCAGCACCGAGCGTTTGACTTCTACGTCCCGAGAGTGATCCTGGGCGCTCACGCTGATGACCCGCCCTCAACACTCGTGGCGCGCATTGGCAGAAGCACGCAGGTCTTCGGCAACGTCGGCTTCCATGCCCGTGAAGTCCTATCCGGCGGAGCCGACTGCGACGCACTCACCTACGAGGTCTTCAGAGAGAATGTCAACTCAGTGCGCTACATGGTGCGCTATCAGGATGGCAACTACGACCTGTATATCCCCAAGGAGGTTTTTGGGGGAAAGCCTTGGCCCAACAAGGTCTACCTACAGGTAGGGATCCCATAGGCAGCATGAACCGGATTCTCCACGTGCTGTCTCACCCACCGTTTGACACGCCGCCCGCGAGTTCTAGAACTCGGCAATAGTGGTTCCACTGTGACAGAGAGCTTCTGGCAGCAACCGCCTGATGCCAGGAAATGTCGTGGTAGAAGCCCTGGCGCCAGGCCCAGCCGCACCCGGAATCGGAGGTTCAAAGTGAGTACCGATACAAGTATTGACTCCCGCACACTGGCCCGCCTCATCGACCTGGGCCGTGACTCACGTATCGATGACCCGGACGTTGTACGCAAGTACGAGGACCTCCGACACTCAGACGCTCTCAACAGGCTGCATTGGCGACGCTGGGAACGAGTAGTCCAAGATATGCCCGTCGACGACCTGGTCGCGCTGATCAGGGGGTTGGCCATCGCTGAGCGGAGGTTTCGGTGGTTAGGTGGATCTGTCTCGGCAGTCATATGGACATTCCGCGTTCTCTCCCGCAGATGCCCCGAAATCAGCGACCCCCTAGGCGAGTGGATTTCGCGCAGGAGCGACAATACATACGTTCCCTATGGGACACACCGAGATGACGTTGTATCGCGCGCACAACTGGACGCTTTGGATACGATGTCGCCGGAAGAGAGGGATCGGTGGTTCGACGGCCATCGGGCGGCAGTGCAGGCAGCTCAGGCCAGGTCTTCTGCGGCGAGACGCCGCAACATCAGCACGGAGATGGCAAGGCAGGGCGTCGCCAGAGCGGTCAGAGAAGGACAAAATGCCGCAAGAAGAAGGCACCTGCTCGCTCGACACTGGGCGAGCCGGCCTGCTGGCTGGGACGCGCCCGCGGCGGCTGAGTGGAAGGCGATCATAGAGCGGGCTGATTCGCTCGCGCCGGCCCAACGCGTCGCAGTCGTTGCAGAGAACTGCCAGATTCCCATTGACTTCTTCCCCTCGAACTGGGCTGACTGCTCTGTCGAGACGCTCGGGCAGCTCTCTGCCGACGCCAGACAGGCCATTCTGAGTCGGCTGGCACCAGTGGCCAACGGCCGTTGGCACAGTCTCGCTGTTCGTGTAGCAGGCTTGGACAAACGGTGCTAGGCGCGAGAAGCAAGGATCAGACCTTTCACGAGTGGCAGGGAAATCAAGACAGTCACCCGCTCCCTTGACACCCCCGCCCGCGAGTTCTGGACTTCAGCCATTGTCGTTTCCAGAGCGTGCTGACTGAACATGGAGGTAAGATGACCACTCCGATGCCGGTGAAACTGACGTGCCCTTGCTGTGGGCACAAGTTTGAGTCGCTGTCTTTGCGTAGCACCAACACTGGCGGCCCGTTGACGACCGATCTGTGTCGGCATGCGGCTGGGTTTCCGTACCTGCCACTGATGGTCCACGGCTGCGTGAAGTGCGGATACGCGGGCACGCTCGACAGCTTCAAACCGGGGAGCACGTCCCCGGCGGTGAACGAGTGGGTTAAGGCGCATCTCGGACCGCGGACGGACGACTTTCCGACCGCGGCGAAGTACGAGAACGAGGCACGCATCGCTGATTTCGTGGGTACGCAGCCCTACGAGTCCGCCGGCATCTGGCTCCGCGCCGGCTGGTGCACTGACAACCCCAGTCCGGACGGCCAGCGCTTCCGCCGCGAGGCAGTCGTGCGGTTCGAGGCGGCGATGGACTCGGACCAGGTGCCGCAAGATGAGCGGGCGCCCGTCACCTATCTCATCGGTGAACTCAATCGCCGCATCGGTAATGCGGAGAAGGCGAAGGAGTGGTTCGCGCGCGTGCCGGAAGCGGTCTCCGGCGACAATGAGCGACAGTGGCTCATCGACCTCGCCATCCAGCAGTCAACCAACCCACAGGAGTTCGTCGACGAAGGACGCCCCGCCCTTTTCATACTGCCCATTTGACACGCCGCGGACGCGAGTCTGTCATCCGCAGTCCCCAGTCCTTAGTCCCTCGTCTCCTGTCCCGACTGAGACTGCCGACCCACACGACCAACTGCAATGACCCCGTCGACCTGAGGCAGTAGAGACGACCGGGGCGAAGGAACCACCCCGGCAGGGCTGGTGTTCCTCTTGTCAGTATTGATCATCCTTCGGTTTCGACACCGCCAAGGCTCCCGGACAGCCTTACCGCGCATTGATTGTCCAGGGTCCGGCAAGGGGCTAGAATCTGAGTCTTGACCCCGGAAGCATCGAATCGTAGATACGCGCTGGTCGCCACGACCATGGCCGCGTTCCTGACGCCGTTCATGGGCGCGGCGGTCAACGTGGCCCTGCCGCGCATCGGCTCCGAGTTCGGGATGAACGCTATTGCCTTGGGCTGGGTCGCCACTTCCTACATCCTTGCTGCCGCAATCGGCCTGGTTCCGTTGGGCCGGCTGGCCGACATGCGTGGCCGGAAGCGAGTGTTCAAATGGGGTGTGACTGTGTTCACGTTGGGCTCGATCACGTCGGCGCTGGCAGTGTCTGCCACGACGTTGATAGTCGCGCGGGTGGTGCAGGGGCTGGGCGGCGCGATGATGTTCGGGACCGGTACGGCGATTCTGACTTCGGTATTCCCACCACACGAGCGGGGCAGGGTCCTCGGCATCAACGTGGCCACGGTCTACATCGGGCTTTCGCTGGGTCCGACTCTCGGGGGCGTGATGACCCAGGCGCTTGGCTGGCGCTCGATATTCTGGGCCTGCGTGCCGCTGGGAGTTGCCGTGGTCGCGTTGACGGTATGGAAGGTGGAGGGCGAGTGGTTCGAGGCGCGGGGCGAGCGGTTCGACGTGACCGGAACGGTGCTGTACGGTCTCGCGTTGTTCAGTCTCATGTACGGATTCACCTTGCTGCCGGCCGCATCCGGGGGAGTGCTGGTAGGCGTCGGCCTGGCGGGCCTCGCCGGATTCGTCCTGCTCGAACGCCGTACCCGGAGCCCGGTGCTCGATATCAGCCTGTTCAGCGGCAATCGGGTGTTCGCGCTCTCCAACATCGCCGCTCTGGTGAACTACAGCGCCACGTCGGCGGTTGGGTTCCTGCTCAGCCTGTACCTACAGTATGCGCGCGGTTTGGATGCACGCGCGGCCGGGTTTGTGCTGGTCGCCGGACCGGCAGTGCAGGCCGCGGTGTCGCCTCTGGCCGGCAGGCTGTCGGACAGGGTCGAGCCGCGAATCGTCGCGTCTATCGGCATGGGCCTGACGGTCGTCGGACTGGTGTCGTTCGTGTTCCTGGGTGGCGGGACTCCGCTCGGCCTGATTGTGGCGGGGCAGGTCCTGCTCGGGGCCGGGTTCGGGCTTTTCTCATCACCGAACGTCAGCGCCATCATGGGCTGTGTCGAGCGTCGGTGCTATGGCATCGCGGCCGGCACGGTCGCGACGATGCGAATGGTCGGTCAGATGTTCTCGATGGGGATTGCCATGCTCCTGCTCGCGCTATTCGTGGGCCGGGTGCAGATTACATCCGCGCAGCACGCGGGGCTGCTCCCGGCGATGCGAGTCGCGTTTGCGGTCTTCGCGGCGCTGTGCCTCGGGGGAGTGTTTGCGTCGCTGGCACGCGGCAAGTTGCACATGGTGCTGAGTGAGGACGCGGAGGAGAGAACCGCCAAGGACGCCGAGAGGAACCGGGCAACCGGACGTCAAGAGCCCGGCGATTGACCACTCCTTCTTTGGCCGTAGCCGCTTGCTGGCGAGAATCGGCCCCTCACCCTCGCCCTCTCCCCGGCGGGGAGAGGGAATGGGGTGAGGGGGACTCCTGCTGGCCTGCTGACGGCCTGCAGCCTCGTGCTGGCGTTTCCGGTTCGCGGTGGTAGAATCCCGCATGCGCTTCAGGTACGACCCGGCCAGGACGTTCGGGCAGAACTGGGTCGGTGCTTTCATCGCCTACGTCGTGATTGACGGGCTGTGCGCCGGATTGGGGATGGGAGTGCCGTTCTTCTGCATCCTGCTCGGGTTCTCGGTCGGCTGGTTCGGCGCGGTGCGGGCGTGGCACTTCGTCCCGGGGCACGTCGGCGCAATGAGGCGAAGCCTGCGCTATGCGCTACTCACGTCACTCGTGACTCTCGTGATAATGGCTGCCATCTGGGGCCGGCTTGTGCCGCTGATGTTCCATCCGGTCATCGACCCCGGCAACATGGGCCTGCCGTTGCTGCTCTACGAACCCAAGGCGAGCCTTGTCGGTTGGCTGGTGCTGATGATATTCGTCTCGCCGTTTCTGCAGTTCCTGATGACCGTGTTCGGGTCGTACGCAACCTCACTGTTTCTGTTCCACCGCTGGCCCGAAGGGCTGCCACCCAGCGTCCGCTGAGCGGACGCTGGTAATGCCCAAGTCCCAAGCCCGAACTCCTAATCATGTCCGAATGACGAATCGGCGTTGGTGCTCCAATGCCTTGAATCCCGAACCATCTTCTTTGTGTCTTGGTGTCTTTGTGGTGAGACTCCGGCCCGGTGCCGATCTGGGCTACGCCAGCGCCAGTTCGGTCTCGGCGTCGAAGAAGTGGAGGTGGTCGGGCGCGAAGCCGACGGTCACGGAGTCGCCCGGCTGCGGCGCGTCACGCGGCGGCACGCGCGCGATGAGCGCGTCGTTGCCCGCCTTGAGGTAGACGATGACTTCGTTCCCCATCTGCTCGACTACATCGACGCCAGCCGGAAAACAGGGGACAGTCCCCCGGAGCGCTCGGCGCGCGGGACAGTCCCTGTTTTCCAGCACGACGCCCTCGGGCCTGACCCCGAGCACGACCGGCTTGTCTCTGGCCGGGGCAAGCGTCGCGGCGATTGCCGGGGGGAGGTCGAGGCGTAAGGAATTGTGCGAGAAGACGAGGGGCGTACCGTCCTCGATGCGGCCGGCCAGGAAGTTCATTGGCGGCGAGCCGATGAAACCGGCGACGAAGCGGTTGACCGGCTGGTTGTAGAGCGTCATCGAGTCGGCAATCTGGAGCAGGTTCCCGTCTTTCATGACGCCGATGCGCTGTCCCAGGGTCATCGCTTCAACCTGGTCGTGGGTGACGTAGAAGACGGTAGTTTCGAGCTGGCGGTGGATGCGGGCGAGTTCGGTTCGCATCCCGACCCGGAGCTTGGCGTCGAGGTTGGAGAGCGGCTCGTCGAACAGGAAGACCTTGGGGTGGCGGACGATGGCCCGACCTACGGCCACACGCTGGCGCTGGCCGCCGGATAGAGCCACAGGCTTGCGCGTCAGCAACTCGGAGATACCGAGAATCCGCGCGGCCTCGTCGACTCGCTGGCGGATTTCGGCTTTCGGAGTCTTGCGCAGCCTGAGGGCAAACTCCATGTTCCCCTGCACCGACATATGAGGGTAGAGGGCGTAGTTCTGAAAGACCATGGCGATGTCCCGGTCCTTGGGTTCCACGTTGTTGACCATCCGGTCGCCGATGTGGATCTCGCCTGACGTCGGCTCTTCGAGCCCGGCAACGAGTCGCAGCGTCGTCGACTTGCCGCACCCCGACGGGCCGACCAGCACGAAGAACTCCTTGTCCGCGACTTCGAACGTAACGTGGTCGACCGCGACGACGCCCTTGTCGTAGAGCTTGGTCAGGTCGCGGAAGGATACGCGACTCAAAGAGTGGACTAGGAGCTAGGTACCGGGGACGTGGGCCAGAGGATAGACAGGATGCGGATAAGGGTTTCGCGCAGGTCACGGCGCGGGACGACGATGTCGAGCGTCCCGTGCTTCTGGCAGAACTCGGCGGTCTGGAAGCCATCGGGCAGCTTCTCGCCGATGGTACCCTCGATGGTGCGCCGGCCGGCGAACCCGATGAGTGCGCCGGGTTCGGAGACGATGATGTCGCCGAGCATCGCGAACGATGCCGTGACGCCGCCGGTGCACGGGTCGACCGGTAGGGCGATGTATGGCACCCGCTCTTTGCGCAGGAGTCCGAGTTCGGCCGAGGTTTTGGCCATCTGCATCAGGGAATAGGCGCCCTCCTGCATCCGCGCCCCGCCGGAAGTGGCCACGATGAGCAGGGGCCGGCGTTCGGCCCGGGCAAGCCGGATGGCGCGCGCAATCTTCTCGCCCACGACCGAACCCATGCTGCCGCCGATGAAGCCGAAGTCCATCACGGCGAGGACGACCGGGATTCCTCCCAGCACGCCACGGCCGTAGACCAGTCCGTCCTTACGTCCGGTCTTTTCCTGCGACTTCTGTATCTGCTTGTCGTATTCGGGGAATCGCAGCGGGTCAGCCGGGGCCATGTCGGCATCGAGTTCCTCGAGCCGGCCTTCGTCGAGTAGTAGCTGGATGTACTTCTGCGGGTTGATGCGGAAATGGTAGCCGCAGCGGGCGCAGATGAAGAAGTTCGACTCAAGGGTCTTGCGATAGAGGATTTCGCCGCAGCTGTTGCAGCGGAACCACATTCCGTCCGGCGTTTGCGACCGGCCGACCGGTCGGGCGGGCGTGGGCATGGGCTAGTATAGAAGCAAGCCGCGGGGAGTCAAGAATCTGGCCGGATGCGACGACCCGCGGCCGTACGATATCCGAGGTTACCGGCCACAGGCCCAGAGGCCGACCGGCCCGGAGTGCTGCAGCGTTTGACAGCCGGAAGGGGTTCTCTAGTCTTAACTGATGTGTGAAGTCTTCCTGGGGCTCGGGTCCAACCTGGGCGACCGGGCCGTGCTTTTGGACCAGGCTGTCGTCGCACTTGAGTCGCTGGGCAAGGTCACGCGGTCGGGCTGGTATGAGACCGCCGCGGTCGGGATGCCGGGCGCGCCCGCATTCCTGAACGGCGCGGTCCGGCTGGAAACCGAACTAGCGCCCGATGAGCTGCTTGGCAAGACCCGGGAAATCGAGCGCCGGCTCGGCCGCGACCCGCTGCGGCGCGCCGGCTCCCGGACCATGGATATTGACCTCCTGCTCTATGGCCGCCAGGTCATCAGTCGTCCCGGGCTCGAAATACCCCATCCCCGACTCCACCAGCGCGCGTTCGTGCTGGTTCCGCTGGCCGAACTCGCACCGAATCTCGTCCACCCGGTCCTGGGTAGGGCTGTCATCGAGATGCTGGCCGAGGTCGACAGCGCCGGCGTCAAAGCTGCATGAGAACACGGATCTACCACAAAGACACCAAGACACCAAGAGAAATCCTGTTCCGACCTTTGTGTCTTTGTGCCTTGGTGGTTAGCTCCTGCTCCTGACCCATGAGATACATTAGCGTCGAGGGGCCGATTGGCGTGGGCAAGACCGCGCTGGCCGAGCGCCTCGCCCAGCGGCTCGACGCCAAGCTGGTCAAAGAGGTGGTGGAGGAGAATCCTTTCCTCGACAAGTTCTATGGCGACATGCGGAACTACGCGCTCCAGACCCAGCTCTTCTTCCTGCTTGCCCGTCACAAGCAGCAGCGCGAGTTGCTCCAGCCCGACATGTTCAACGAGACCGTGGTCTGCGACTACCTGCTCGACAAGGACCGCATATTCGCCCACCTCAATCTGACCGAGCACGAATTGGCGCTGTACGATAACATCTACAGGTTTGTGGCCGAGGAAATAGCGAAGCCGAACATCGTCGTCTACCTGCAGGCGCGGGTCGATGTGCTGCTCGCCCGCATCAGGCAGCGGGCGCGCAAGTTCGAGGCCGCGATTGACCCGGAGTATCTCGCGGAGTTGACCGATGCCTATAACCACTACTTCATGCACTACGATGCCGCCCCGGTGCTCATCGTGAATACTGAGCGTCTCGACTTCGTGGCCAACCGCGAGGATTTTGAGGACCTGTTCCGGGCGATCGAGGAGATGACAACTGGACGACGGTTTTACTCGCCGCGCGGAAAGGGACGCTGACCGTGAAGTCAGAAGTCCGAAGCACGAAGGCCAAAGTCCGAAGAGCAAGTCGGACGCGGAAGGACTGATATGTACACCGGCCAGTCTCAACCAGACAAGCTGACAACGGTCAGGATAGTGCGCAAGAAGGCAAAGGGCGAGCGGATCGTCAGCCTGACCGCTTACGATTACCCCACTGCGCAGATTCTCGATGAGGCCGGAGTCGACCTGATACTGGTCGGCGACTCGGCCGCCAACGTAGTCTACGGCATGCCCACGACCTTGACCATCGGGATGGACGAGATGGTCTTTCACACGCGTGCGGTCGCGGCCGGCGTGAAGCGAGCATTGATTGTGGCAGACATGCCGTTCCTTTCCTACCAGGTTTCGGTCGAGCAGGCGGTGGCCAACGCCGGGCGTTTCCTGCAGGCCGGGGCCGAGGCGGTGAAGGTCGAGGGGGCCGGGCCGGTAGTGTCGGCAATCAGGCGGCTGGTCGAGTTGGGGATACCGGTCATGGGTCATCTCGGATTGACCCCACAGTCGGTCCACAAGCTCGGCGGCTACCGGTTGCAGGCGCGCAAGACGAGGGACCAGGAGCGGTTGCTGGCCGACGCTCAGGCGCTGGCCGATGCCGGCTGCTTCTCAATCGTGCTTGAGAAAGTGCCGGCCGAGGTCGCCAAACGGGTGACGGCTGAGCTACCGATACCAACCATCGGCATCGGTGCCGGTCCGGATTGCGACGGGCAGGTGCTGGTGCTGCATGACATGCTCGGCATGTCCAACGCCTCGCCGCTCAAGTTCGTGAAGCAATACGCCCGCCTGTACTCCGACATCCTCAAGGCCGTGACCACCTTCGCCGATGAAGTCCGTTCCGGCAAGTTCCCCGACGAAGAACACACATTTCACCTGGAGAAATGAAGGAATCTAACCACAAAGACACCAAGACACCAAGTATCCGGGGTCCGAGACCTCTTTGTGTCTTTGTGCCTTGGTGGTAAATCCTCTTCCTCACATGCGTGTAGTCAGGTCCGTGGCTGCGATGCAGCGGGTCGCCCGTGGCCTGAAGCGGCGTGGACGCATCGGGTTCGTGCCGACCATGGGCTTCCTCCACGAGGGTCATCTGCGGCTGGTGCGGGCCGCCCGCCGGCAGTCCGACTTCGTCGTGGTCTCGGTATTCGTGAACCCGATTCAGTTCGGGCCGAAAGAGGACTTCCGCCGTTACCCGCGTGATTTCGACCGCGACCGGTGCCTGCTCCGGTCGGCCGGGGCCGACTTCGTCTTCTATCCCGACGTGAAAGGTATGTACCCTCAGAACTTCGCCACGTATGTCGAGGTCGAGCGGCTGGGCGAGGGCCTGTGCGGCAAGTCCAGGCCCGGTCACTTCCGGGGCGTGACCACGGTGGTGACCAAGCTGTTCAACATCGTACTACCCGATGTGGCCGTGTTCGGGGCCAAGGACGCGCAGCAGGCGTTTGTCATCCGTCGAATGACTCGCGACCTCGGCTTCCAGACACGTATCGTCATCCTTCCAACGGCGCGCGGGAAGGACGGGCTGGCGATGAGCTCCCGCAACGTCTACCTGTCGCCGGAGCAGCGAACGGAAGCGCAGGTCCTCCACCGCTCGCTCCTGCTCGCGAAACGGCTGATCGGGAAGGGAGAGCGGAACGCCGCCAGGGTCAAGGCGGCGATGCGCCGTCTCATCAGGCGTCAGACAAGCGGCCGGATTGACTACGTGGAGATGGTCGACACGGACGAACTGCGGCCGGTCAGGACCATCAAGAGCGAAACGCTCGTGGCGCTCGCCGTTTTCTTCGGCCAGACCCGGCTCATCGACAACACCATCGTCCGAGTCTAGCGGTGCCGACTGGCGACTGCCGAGTCTTGACTCGGCAGACCTCAATCGTTAATCGCAAATCGTCAATCACAAATCACTTGGGCCGGGCGCTGCATCGCCCTGACAAACACCCATCCCGATCCTGCCAACGTGCAGAGCACGGCGCCGATTGCCACCAGCACCGTCCTGTAAGACGTCAGGTCGCCGAGTGCGCCGATGAAGAGCGTGGTCAGGAGGAATGCGACATTGGTGATGAACTCGCGAGTCGAGAATATCCGGCCGCGGATCTCCGCTGGTACTTCCTCCTGCAGCATCGTGTTCTGAACCACCCCCAGCCAGGAAAACGCGACACCAGCGACCAGCGCGATCACAATCATGAACCAGACCGTGATGAGCAACGGGCTGGCGAGGAACAGGAGTCCGTATAGCAGAATCACCACAACCACGACCATCGGTTGGTTGATGCGCCGACGGACGTAGCTCAGGCTGGCTGCGCCGGCTACCATGCCGACAGCGAGCACCCCGGCGAACAGGCCGACCCCGCCGGTTCCAAGCTTCAGCACCTGCTGAACGAGGTAGATCAGGACAGTGTAGGAGACCGACGAGATGAACATCGTCACTACCACCGAGGCCATCACGAACGCCACCAGCCGGTCTCGGCCGACGACGCGGACGACCGCGGCAAGGTCGTGGAAGAGCCGGCGGAACGCGTGCGCCACAAGTTCCGGCACACTTCCGCGCTGGCGGGGTGTCGCTGGCCGTGAGTTCTCACCAGTGGGTTCTCGGCGGGCGACGAATACACCGGCAATCGCCAACGCCAGGAGGCCAGCGGCCAGGTGGGTCGAAGCATTGATGAACATCCCGTACTTCCAGCCGGCCCACTTGATGAGAAAACCCCCGACTACCATGCCGAGCACAGTCGCGACCCGGCAGAAGGTCAGGTTGACCGAGTTGGCAACCAGCAGCTTCCGTCTTGCCACGAGCTGCGGCAGCAGGGCCGGAACTGAGGTGTTGTTGAAAACGTCCAGGCCGAAGAAGATGAACAGGGCGATCCAGAACGGCGCGAAGCTCTTGAGCGCGACAATCAGGAACGCGGCGGTCACCAGCAGCAAGGCCTGGGAGAGATGAGAGAACGCCAGGATCTTGCGTCTGTCCCAGCGGTCGGTGAGCACTCCCGCAATCGGCGCGAGGAGCATCGTCGGTATCACGAAGGCCATCGAGCCGGCGGAGTAGGCCATCAGCTTGCCCGGCTGAGACAGCGCGATCACGGTTATCAGCAGCATCTGGGTCAGCCGGTCTCCGAGCTGGGACAGGCTGCAGGATGTTGTCAGCAGGGCGAAGTTCCGGATGCGCAGCACCGAGGCGAAGCCACGTGACCCACTCGACTGGTGGGACTCGTTCGGGGCAGGCATCGGTGCATCGTAGCGGGCGGCCATCAATAGTCAAGGCAGGCCGGTACCGATCTGTCATGCTGTGCCATGGGTGCGGGTCGGCCGGCCACACCGGAATCGGGCTGAAGTGCGCTTCCGGAGACCGGATGTTGGTGGTTCTTTCGGCTGGAACCGCGTGAGAGTGGTGCCACGGACGTGGCCGGAGTCGAGAATCGGCCTGGATGAGACGACCGGTGAGGCGGGTCGGGTAGCCGTTCCGGAAGCGGCTCTCGTGGCGGTTCGGGCGGCGACTTCCCGAGCGTCCGGGACAGCGCATCGGACAGCGGCTTCACCCACGACGGCGCGGGCGGCGATCGGAGCGCCCGGCGGAGCGGCAGAGGGGAGACCCGAGGTAGCGGCCGATGCGACGGCCGGGGCGGCTCCGGACGGGACTGCGGACTAAGCGGCTCTGCGGGCGGCTTGCCGAGCGGCCCGGACTGCGATTCCGGGGACGTCCCAGGGAACGGTTCCCGGGGTGGGGTATCAGATTCCGGCCGACGCAGGCAAGGCCGCTCGCAACAATACCTTACGCTTGACCGCCTGCCTCACGGTCTGTATCTTATATCGGATACAGAGCACGGAGAAGGCTGCGATGAAGCACTCCAAGACCGCGTTCGTTTTCACGCCCGAGCTCGGGGCCAGGCTCCGTCTCCTGCGCCTGCGCCGCGGGCTGTCCCTGCGCGAGATGGCCGCGCTGATGGACCGCAACCGGCCCGGGTCGTACAACCCGCTCGCGCTCCTGGAGCGGGGCGAGGTGAAGCACCCATCGTTCAATCTGATTGTCGATTACCTGCGCGCCTGCGGGGCCGGGTTTGCCGACCTGCTCGACCTGCTGAATCCGCACACGTCGCGACCGCCGGTGCTCAAGGAGAAAGGCGACAAGGCGGTAGCCGAACTCCTGAAAAGCCTGCCCCGGGCTGAGCAGCGGGCGATGCTCCGGTGGGAGCGGGCTACGACCGCGGCGCAGGAGGCGAAGGCTGCTGCCGCGCCGGGCAGGAAGAAGCCCCGGGTGCAGACCGACCGCGAGCGGGTGTTCAGGATCATCTGGTCGTTCATTCACGCGAACTGGAGCGAGGTATTCGAGCAGCGGCTGTATGAGGCGATGCGAACGGTCAGGGACGATGTGCCGCGGAGCGAGCGGCGGGAGGCGTGCCGCTACGGGCGGAAGCTCTTCGGGATACTCACCCGCTACTACCGGTACGAGGAACGGCGGCGACGGGCGCTCCTACGGGTCGAGCAGGCGGCGAGGCGCGACGGGTTCTCGCCCAAGGTCGTGGCGGCGCTGCGCGGGGCCGCGGAGAGCGCCTACCGTGAATTGCAGCGAACTGGAAGGCTCGACTGGGAGCCGACGTCCGATGAGATTGTCAAGAACCGGGGCCACGCGCCCAGGGTCGAGAAGGCCGAGACCATGCTTGAGCTGGAAGAGGCCGAGCCGGTGCGGGCGCACAACAAAGCCCTGGCCTTGATTCAGGCGATGGTCACGCAGGTGGTCGCCGCGCGGCTGGAAGCGCTGCGCGTCCAGTTCTACCGCGGCCAGGAGTACTACTTCCGGTGGATTCAGGAGCTGATGCCGATCGCCTGTGAACGCGGAACCGATTCGGCGGAATGGAAGGCAAAAATCGAAGAGTGGGTGCCGAAACTGCACGACCCGGGGGTGGCGCGGGAGATGGCGACGCTGATTGCCGCCACCTACAACCGCTGGAAATCCGCGCTGCCGCCGAAGCCGACCTGAGGGAGCACGACAGAGCTTGACTGCCGAAGACGCGGCTCTAGACTCCGGCCACAGGCGGACCGAATGTGACGGCAACAGCAGTCATGAGGAGGATGCACAGGTAATCGGGGACGCTAACCATTTTTCTTGACTGCTGGCAGCGCGCGTGTATCGTTGTTCGTGGCAAGAATGGCGAGAGTCGTTGTCCCTGGCGTAGCGCATCACGTGACACAGCGAGGGAACCGGCGTGGAGACGTGTTCTTCTCTGATGCCGACAGGCGTCACTTGCTCAGCTTGCTCGGAGAGTACTCGCGAGAATGCGGCCTTGAGATACTGGCCTACTGCCTGATGACCAACCACATCCACTTGGTGGCCGTGCCCGAGCGAGAGAACTCATTGGCCTGCGTGCTGAAGCCGGTGAACCTGCGCTATGCGCAGTACGTGAACCGCATCCAGGGCTGGTGCGGTCGGCTCTGGCAGGAGAGGTTCTTCTCGTGTCCGATGGATTCGCGGCACACACTTATGGCGGTTCGCTACGTCGAACAGAACCCGGTGCGAGCCGGGCTGGTCAGCCGGGCCGAGGAGTATCGCTGGAGCAGCGCGGCCGGGCATACGGGCGGTCGGGTCGATTCGCTGCTTTCGGACCGTCTGGGTCTATTGTCGGGAGTGGGGGAGTGGGCCGAGTGGCTCAGAGAGGGCGAAGACGCCGAAAGACTGGCGAGGCTGAGAATGTACACGAGGACCGGCAGGCCGCTGGGTGCAGACGCCTTTGTGAGTCAGATGGAGAGACTCACTCACCGCGAACTCCGCCCCAGACCGCGAGGCAGGCCGCATAGACCCGACGGAAACGTTGAATAAATGGTTAGCGTCCCCGATAAAACGGAGGTCAATGTGAAGCGTACAGCGTCTGCGTTGGCTATCGTGCTGCTGGCCGTCGGCATGGTGTTCGGACTCAGCTATGTGGAGAGTTCGAGCGGATTCGCCGGCAACCCGGTGCTGGAAGGCGGCAGGACCGAACTGGAGTTCGCCGACATCAACAACAACGGCGACGTCGACATCATTTCCATTGGTGACCATGGTAACCCCAACGTCAACACTCAGGAACACGGCGTGATGGTCTGGTTCGGCGACGGGTACGGGAACTGGACTTTGCACCAGACCGGCGACTTCGGCTATGGCGGCATCGCAGTCGGCGACGTGAACGGGGACGGGAAGTGGGACATCGGGTACGGGATGCATCACAATTACGCAAGCGGGGATTTCGGCGATGACATGCTGGAAGTTGCGCTCGGCGACGGGACCGGACGGAACTGGACCCCGTGGGACGACAGCCTTGTGCCGGGTGGTTCGGTCTGGGGCATGTTCGCCACCGACTTCGCGGACATCGACAACGATGGCGACCTCGACGTCGGTTCCTCATCGTTCGGCTCCGGCGTCGGTCTCCGCGTCTTCTTGAACAACGGCGACGGCACCTGGCATCAGACCTTCGGCCTGAGCGACGGCACCAACAGCCAGATGGAGTTCTACTTCCGCGACGTGAACCGGGACGGCAACGCAGACATCATCCACGGGGCTGCCGGACCGGCCGTGTACTTCGGTGACGGGGCAGGCGGATTCGTGCCGGGCGACTCGGGATTGCCGCGGTCAGACTACGGGCTGGCAGGCATCTCGCCGGGGGATGTGGACAGCGATGGCGGTTGCGACCTCGCCTTTGCCAACGAGAATGGCGGCGTGGAGGTCTGGGTCTGGGACGATACGGTCAGCCAATGGGTCAGCTTCTCCGGCACGCTACCTGCGTCCGGCAGCTTCGATGCGACGCAACTCTGCGACATGAACGCGGACGGATTCGTCGACCTGGTCGCGCTCGGAGGTGGCCACACCAAGGTCTGGCTTGGCGACGGGCAGGGAAACTGGACCGAGGCGGCGGACATCACGACCCCCGCGGCCGGCACGTACGCGGCGCTCCGCACCGGCGCGGATTTCGACCACAACGGATTCCCCGACCTCGCCTTCATTACCCGTGAAGGTTCATGGCCCAATGACTACAACCACGCGCACGCGTTCAAGGAGTCGTCTGCGACCGACTCGTTCAGCGTCTTCCCGGTCTTCCCGCGCGGTGGTGAGAGGTTCGCCAACGGTTCGGTCCAGTTCATCGACTGGTGGTGCGCAATGGAGCCGTTCTACCATGGTGATAGTGCCAGAAACGTGATACTCCAGCTTTCGACCAGCGGGCCATCCGGCCCGTGGCAGGACATCTGCGTCGGGGAGTTCAACAACGGCCGGTTCCAGTGGACGATTCCCGAATCGGTTAACTCGCCGGACTGCTATGTCCGCTACCTCGTGGTCGACATATGGAGGATCCCGCGTGATTCCGCTGCTGCTATCACCCCGCGTGCCTTCGCGATTGGTGACACGATGCCGGGCGTGGCCGAGAGCCGTAAGCCGCAGACTTCGAGCCCCAAGCTCGGGCCGAGCATCGTTCGCGGGGTGCTGGTCCTGCCGCGGGACATGGGGTTTGGGACACGATCCGAATTGCCGGGCAATTCGGTCATGTCCCGCGCCGTGCTGCTGGACGTGAGCGGACGGAACGTGCTCGACCTGCACGCCGGTGCGAATGACGTGCGGGCGTTGGCACCGGGCGTCTACTTCGTCTGCGAAGAGCCGCAAGCCACAAGCCGCAACCCACAAGCCGTCCGCAAGGTCGTCTTGCAGCGGTAGCAGCGCTGAATAGCCCAGCCGGGCTGAACAACACCAATAGTCAAAGGGCAGGCCGGAAGGCCTGCCCGGGTCGCTGGAGCGCCAAATGGGGACAGTCCCTCGGAGCGCTTGCGTCGAACTCAGCGCGGGACAGTCCCCATTTGGCGCCTAGAATCTGAGGAACGCTCCGACGCCGCCGCTGCGCGCGAGTTCCTTGGCAGCATTGCCTTTGACAACCTCGACCGGCAGACCGTGGTCGACCACAAGGCGGGGCAGGATACCGTTGAGGCTGACTCTCCGCAGGTCCGTCGCACTGCATTTGGCACAGTGGCTGTTGGCGCCGGCACTGACGTTCAGACATTGCGCGCAACGTGAGACTTCAGCATCGAAGTCCTTGGCGACCACCAGTCGTGATGCCCGGCCGTCCTGCACGAATTTCAGGACCGGCTCTACGCCGACCGCGGCTTTCTTGCTGATGCCGGCGGCGCCGAACAACTCGGCGACCAGGGTACGTTCACGCTGTACCTCCCAGGCGACGATGCCGGGGAACACTTTGCGAACGGCATCCGTCGGGTTGGTGAATTTCTCCATATTCACCTGGTCAATGACGAGGTTACCGATATCCGACGGCAGTGACCGGGCAAATTCCGGCAGGACCGATTTGGTGCCGGCAAGGACCATGCGGCGGATCCGATAACGCTCGACCAGCTCGGCCAGGGGTTTGTGAAGTGTCTTCCAGAAGCGCCGCACCTGTTCCATATAGCGGTGGTCGAAGGCCTCGATGTTCCGGCCGCCCTTCTGAACCGCGTCGCCACGGCCTTTGGAGCCGACTTTCTGTTTGCGCCACTGGCCGGTGTCGATTTCGGCGCGGAACTCCTTGAAGGCCTCGAATTCGTTCAGCCGGACTGCGAGGAAGCGAACGTGGTCAACGCCGGCGACCAGAACGCCGTAGGGCCGGTATTCCTCGATCAGCCACAGCAGTTGAGCGGTGTTGGGCACTCCCCAGCTTGCTTCATCGCGGACCGGGATTCGGGAGGAAAACTCATCCCACGTCTTCGATCCAGCGAAGACGAGGAGTGAGTTGCCCGTTGGTTGATATTGACTGACGAAGTTCGTCAGCCTGGCGGCAGCCTGGTCGTACTGCTTCCGGTCGGCGGCCGGAACTCCTGCCTCGATACCATGCAGCAGGCTGCGGAGCCGGGCCGGATAGGCGGACCTCTGCTGGTCCGAACGAGTGTTGAAGTACAGAGTCAGGACGTGTCGGTCGGTGCTCTCGGTCAGGCGCTTAGCATCTTGGGGTGATACCATAGGTGACTCCTTGTCCGGTCAGTTGGGCCAACAACTCATCCTATTGGACGCGGCCTGCGTGTCAAGCGTTCCGCGCGGCGCTCAGGTGCGCCGACAACGGCCGGCTGGGACGAGTTCGTTTGACACTGCCAAGTAGCGGAAATATAATGGCTTCTTCAATATCAGTTCGACAATTCAAGGTTACCTTCAATGTTTCTTCTTCTGCTCGACCCAACCACCCTCGCCATTGACCGCGAGCGGCTCCTCGTCCATACTTTCCGGTAGGACTTAGTCATGAGTTTGGAGCCAGACGCTGCGCGATCGAGCTCAGCGCTCCCCATCGGGCAGTTCAGAGTCGGGACGAGCGGCTTTTCCTTTGCTGACTGGCTCGGCAGGGCCTATCCCAGTGGGCTTGCCAAGACAAAGATGCTCGAGTACTACGAGAGCGTACTCGGGTTCGACACGGTCGAGCTGAACTTCACCTACTATGCGATGCCCACGCCAAGGACCCTGGCGTCAATGGTGAGCCGGACCAGCCCCGGCTTCTGCTTTGTAGTCCGCTCGCACAAGGACATGACCCATGACATCTGGTCGGACGAGGATCGGCGAGTCCTGAAAGACACCGGAGAGGTGTTCAAGGCCTTCCGTGAAGGTATCAGCCCGCTGGTCGATGCCGGGCGGCTCGGGTGCCTGCTTGTCCAGTTCCCGGTGTTCTTCTACCCGGTGCCGCAGAACTTCGACTATCTGCGTAGAATCCCCACGCTGATGCCGGATGTGTCCATCGTGGTTGAGTTCCGCAACCGGGCCTGGCTGAGACCGGATGCGTTCCGGCTGCTGGAAGAGGCGGGCATGGGCTGCTGTGTCGTGGACGAGCCGAAGCTGCCGCGGCTGATGCCGTTCGAGCCGCGGCGGACGTCGGACATCGCCTATTTCCGTTTCCATGGCCGGAACCAGAACTGGTTCAATGCCTCACGCGAGGAGAGGTATAACTACCTCTATTCGAATACGGAGCTGGCGGAGTTCGTGCCGCCGCTGCGCAGCGTAAGCGCCGGCGCAAAGACTACTTACACTTTTTTCAACAACTGCCACGCCGGTGCCGCGGCGCGGAACGCACTGATGATGAAGCAGATGCTCGGGCTGACCGGCAGCTTCACGTCGCAGCAGGCGCGCGTGGTCGAAGGCTCCTGACTCCGGAGTAGATGGCCACGAAAACACGAAACCGGATGAATGCGACCCACAGTTCCAGGAGTCGGTTTGCTTCGTGTCTTTCGTGCCTTCGTGGCTTTGATGCCGGTTCCGGGGCGAGCATGCCTGCTTGACTTTGGGCGACCGGACAATATCCTCAGCACGATGAAAGTTCTTCTCGCCGGATTCAATATCGAGTACGAGCTGCTGCAGACGCTCGCCAAGAACCACCGTGTTGTCCTCACCCCCGAGCTGATTTCGGCCGCCTACGCGCGCATCAGCCGGAGTTCCAAGCCGGTCGAGGAACTGCGCCAGGAAGCCCGCAAGGAACTGGAGAAGGCGCGCAAGTCGAACGTGACCATCGTGTTCGAAATGGGGCACCACTCGATTGCCGAGCACGCGGTCTTCAACTTCGACGTGAGCGGCGTGTCGCGGCTCGCGGTCGAGGCGCTTGAGCGCCATCGGCTCAACTCCTATACCGAGAAGTCGCAGCGCTACGTCGCGCTCGGCGACGACTTCGTTGTGCCCGACGAACTGAAGGACACGGAGGTACTGGACGAATTCGTCACGACTGTGAAGCTCCAGAACCACTACTACCACGAGCTCTACGGCAAGCTGGTGGCGCACTTCAACGCCAAGCACCCGGAGTGGAAGGACGAGCCGAACCGGGCCGAGAACGCGGCCAAGGAAGACGCCCGCTACATCACCGGGCTGGCGATCGAGACCCAGCTCGGGATGACGGCCAACGCGCGAAACCTCGAGTTGCTGCTGCGGAGCCTGACCGCGAGCGACCTGGCCGAGGTGCGGGACCTCTCCGCGCGGCTGTACGAGCAGACGGTCGCAGTCGCGCCGTCGCTGATTGTCTTCCCGCAGCCCACCGACTACGAGAGGAACACCTACGCGCGGGTCCGTGGCTACGCCCAGTCTTTCATGACCCCGGCGTTCAACCGCCGGCCGCGGAACTTCATCGCCCTGGCCGCGTCCGACGTCGCCTTGGTGGACTACACCCAGAACGCCGACAACAAGCTGCTCGCCGCAATCCTGCACACGGTCTCGCACGCATCGCACGCCGAGTGCCTGAGCCGGGTCGAACGGCAGACGCTGGCCCGCAAGAAGGAGATATTCAAACTCGCGTGTCAGGACCTGCAGGCCTACGATGCGGTCCTGCGCGAATTCGAACACCTCTCACTGACGTTCGAACTCGTTATCTCTGCGTCCGGCTTCGCCCAGCTCAAGCGGCATCGACTGATGACGATAAC
>Ga0163210_1000289_pt1 | contig 20504 bp, 20 predicted proteins | sample Kivu_220m_FD_113536 | JGI IMG/M metagenome (GOLD analysis project Ga0163210, IMG submission 113536) | Freshwater microbial communities from Lake Kivu, Western Province, Rwanda to study Microbial Dark Matter (Phase II) - Kivu_220m | ecosystem: Environmental > Aquatic > Freshwater > Lake ...
TCGCAGAGGTCCTCATAGGACTCGCGATTGGCAACGTAGCTCAGCGCTGCCCTCCGCTCTTCCAGGAAACCGTCGATAAATCGTTGGGAGTTGGAGGCAATCCGGGAGATGAGATGGTCCGTTTCTGCGGTGAGCGTCTTCTTATACTGGGCATAGTTCACTAGCGTCATGATCCCCAGGGGCGTCAAGGATACGAAGGCCGTGAACAGGACGGAGTACGTCCAAAGCCGGCGATAGCGGGAGCGGAGGTCTTTGCTGAGACCGTTCCGGACGCCGGAAACCGCCGTCGCCTTGTTCAACGAGCGCGTGTCCATCCGTTTTTCTGCGCGGGTCGTGGTTGCCGCCGAGCATGGAATCTGTTACTTGGCCATTCCTAGGCCCCTTTGTCGGCATCCCTCAATATCTCCCTGGCCGTCTCAAACTCGCCGGCCTCCGCAAAAGCTGCCGCCATCGCCATCTTCTCCAGTCTCTGCAATCGTTGCTGGAATGCGTGTCGGATTTGAGTCACCAACGTCTCAAGGTCGGCGGGCTTCTTCAGATAGTCAAAGGCACCCAGGCTGCGTGCGGCTTCCTCGTCCGTTGGGCTTCCGTGGCCGGTGAGGATGATGACCTCGACATTCGGATACGCCTGCTTCAAGCGTTTCAAGACATCGATGCCATGCAGCCCTGGCATCTTGAGGTCCAACACGATCACATCCGGCTCATCTTCCTTGACGGCAGACAAGGCTTCCTGTCCATTGTGGGCGGTCCTTGTCTGGAGATCCCGGAGGGCGAGCCGATCCGCAAGGGTTTGAACGAACTCTTGCTCATCATCCACAAGGAGGACTTTGAGTTTCTTCATTTCAGTGCCCTCCGGCAAGAACGCCACTGGCAGCAAAAATAAGGACAACGACCTGCAAGAGCGCCAACACGGCGTAGATCCTGTCCCCTCGCTGGAACATAAGGGGGACAACTGCGATATAGCATACCGCGGTCACGCCAGCCAGAATGACGATCCCAATGAAGTTGAGGCAGTCGCCGCGCCGGAGCATTCGCAGCCAGCCCCAACCCCGTTCGCTTCCCGTCTGCGCTTGATACTCGTGCGCCTGCAAGGACAAGCTCTCGTGGACCTTCTCGATAGGGGTTTGGGGTTCGATAACCCCTAAGATATACAGAGGGAAGGTGATAAACAAGCACAGGAGGCCCAGGCGTGTCCCCTTTTCCAGAGCGCTGGCATACCGGATCTGTTCAGGGGTCGATTCCAAGGAAGCGTGCACCTCCGGTTCGGCGTCCGCAATTGGAGAGACCGCCGGAGATGGAATCGCTTGGTCTTGCGGCGGATTCTCGTTCCTCGTACGTATCGCCGCGAGCAATTCGGAGCCCAGGAAAGGCATGATCGTTATCCTGTTTCTTGGGAATTTGGGGGCCCAAGCCCCTCCATGAGTCGCTAGAAGCCGAACCCTTTGGCAATGGCCCTAAGACCCGCAAACGCTAAGATGCCGATGACCGCCCAGCGGATAAAGGCCGGCTTGGCACTCTTCAAAATGCGAACTCCTACCAGGGAGCCGAGCATGACGCCGACGACCGACGGCACGACGATCAGGGGAATCACGCAGCCGTTGTTCAGGTAGACCCAGGCCGCTGAAGTATCCGTGATCGAAAGCAGGAATTTGCTGGTGCCCACGCTGATCTTGAGCGGTACCCCCATGACGAGATTCAGCGCGGGCACGTTGGCCCAGCCAGCTCCCAGGCCGAACATCCCGGCCAGAATCCCGATCACTACGAACAAACACAGGCCGAGGGGGGTGCGATGGATCTTCCAGTCCACGATTCGTCCGCTGCTCGGTTCCCTGTAGAGGCCGTGAATCGCCAATAGCGCGGAAAGCCCGTCCGCTCTGGGAACGACGGGGACTTCCGATTTCCGTGCGACCAGCATCACCGCGCAAATTCCGAGGATGGTCGCCCCCAGGCAGATCTGGATAACCTGCGTGGGCAAGGCGAGCCCCATCATGGCGCCCGCGATGGCACAGAGCGAGGCAATCAGGCCGACGGGGATCGCCAACCGCAGACTGGCGAGATTGGCCCTGAGCAGCCCGGGACCCGCGGCCAGGGCGCCGGAAAGGGCCACCAGCAGCCCGGACGCGCGGACGAAATCCAGGTGGATGGGAAAGAACCCGCTCACGATGGGCACGAAGAGCACCCCACCCCCCACGCCCCCGAGGACGGCAAGGATGCCGATGACGAACGTCACGACAAAGAGGATCAACGGACAGACCCACCACCGCGAGGGATCGGCGCTCGCCGCGGCTTCTCCGGAGGCGGCACAGGCGGGTGCGGCGAGCAAGAGCGCCAGCAGCAAGCCCAGAAGCAGTCCAGATGCGGACTTGAGCTGCGCTTTCATTCCTGGCCCCTCCGTCCGCCCGCGGCAAAATGCGTGCCGAGGGGGCGGCTTGATCGGCTTGTGGCAGCACTGGCGGTCGAACGCCGTGGAAAGCAGCGGGACGGCCACCCTCACGCGGTCGAACAATCGAGATTTTTGTCACGTTTTCAGCCACTGTCAATAGCCTGGCCAAAAGAAGGATGCGGTGCCGAGGACCGGGATAAGGATGTCCGAGGCAGCTTGTGGACCGTTTGCGCCGGGCCGTCCGCGCATCCTGGGTGAATGCCGTGGGGGACGGAACACCGCGCATCCCCCCGAGTGCCCTTCCATTGGGGTATGGCGGGTGTGGCGACGACCTCCCCGAGTCGTTGCCGCTGCCTGGGGCGACCCGCAACATGGTCCCGGCCGCTGCGAACTGCGTGCCGTGGCGTGGCGACTCGCGGAGGCGGCAGAGTCTACCAGATGAGAGGCGGACTTAGGATCGCAAAACGTTCGGAAATTGGGAAACGTGAAAAAAATCTCGGAAGCCCTTGACGCGGCCTTTTTCTTCGCTTAACAATGGATCTTGCGCGTCTGCCTGTCGCATCGCAGCCTCGGGGTTCCCGGACCGCAGAGCGCTTTCCAGCAGCGCCGGGGTCTGGGCAAGCTGCGCGACAGAGCGCGTTGGGCCAACGAGGTTGCGGCCCATCGGTAGCCACGGCTCGCCACAGTTTCTTGGGAATACCCTATCTGTCCCGAAGGAGGAAGGAACATGCCAAGTTTTGTGATTCCGGGCAAGTGCGACGGGTGCAAGGCGCTCGACAAGACGGCCTGCCAGCACATCTGCCCCAACGACCTTATGGTTCTGAACAAGGAGACCATGAAGGCGTACAACCGCGATCCCTCGATGTGCTGGGAGTGCTACAACTGCGTCAAGATCTGCCCTACCCAGGCGGTCGAAGTGCGGGGTTACGCCGACTTCGTCCCCTTGGGCGCCAGCGTGACGGCGATGCGGAGCACCGAGGACATCATGTGGACGGTCCAGTTTCGCGATAAGAACGTCAAGCCGAAGCGCTTCAAGTTCCCCATTCGCCGCGGCGTCCAGGAGGGCAAGGCGCAGCCGTTCGATCACTATCCGACGGCCGACGACGATCTGAAAAGCTCCACGCTGATGTGCGAACCTGCCGGCCTGAATACCGAGCGCGGCCCGGTCAAGTTGGACAGGGTTCCGAAGGTTTAGAGCCTGGGCGCCCTTTCAAAGTCTTCAAGACTCCGGAGGTGTGCGATGCGGGGCATGGTGAGCGAGAGAGTGTCTTTCTCGTCGGCAAGTGAACACGGAGATAACGAACATGGCAGATTTTGAGACGGTAACGGTTGAAACCGATTTGCTGATTTGCGGCGGCGGGATGGCTGCTTGCGGGGCGGCCGTGGAAGCCTGCTATTGGGCCAAGAAGCACGGCCTGAAGGTCACCGTGGTGGACAAGGCAGTCATGGAGCGCTCCGGCGCCGTGGCCATGGGCCTATCGGCCATCAACCAGTACGTGGACCTCAACAGCGGCAACAACACCGTGAGGGACTACGTGAACTACGTTCGCAATGACTTGATGGGCATTTGCCGGGAGGACCTCGTGGCCAACATCGCCCGGCACGTCGATTCGACGGTCCATCTCTTCGAAAAATGGGGACTTCCGATCTGGAAGGACGCCGAGGGCAAGTACGTCCACGAGGGACGCTGGCAGTTGATGATCAACGGCGAGTCGTACAAGGTGGTGGTGGCCGAGGCGGCCAAGAATGCCCTGGCGGAAGCCGGCGGGGAGTACTTCGAGCGGGTCTTTATCACCCACCCGCTAATCGATGGCGACAAGTGCGCCGGCGCCATCGGCTTCAGTATCCGGGAAAACAAGGTCTACGTATTCAAGGCCAAGGCCACGCTGGTGGCCATGGGCGGCGCGGTCCACGTGTTCAAGCCGCGTTCGACGGGCGAGGGCTTCGGCCGCTCCTGGTACCCGCCGTTCAACTCCGGCGCCAGCGCCTTTTTCACGATCTACGCGGGGGCGGAAATGACCTGCCAGGAGGTCCGCTTCATCCCCGTCCGCTTCAAGGATGCTTATGGCCCGGTGGGCGCGTGGTTCCTGCTCTTCAAGTCGATCGCCACCAGCGCGGGCGGCGACTATATGAAGACCAACGCCGCGGAACTCGACAAATGGGAGCCGTTCGCCAAGGTCAAGCCTGCCCCGGCCAACATCCGCAATTGGCTGATGATGCTGGACGTGATGGACGGCAAGGGCCCGATCTACATGCAGACCGCCGAGGCGATCAAGCAGATCGCCGCCAAGGCCCCCGACGAAAAGACCGCCAGGAAGAAGCTCAAGGAACTCGAGTCGGAGGCCTGGGAGGATTTCTTGGACATGACCATTTCGCAGGCCATCCTCTGGGCCGCGACCAACGTGGAGCCCGAGGTCAAGCCCTCCGAAATCATGGCCTGCGATCCGTACTTCATCGGCTCGCACTCCGGTGCGTCGGGGGCTTGGGTCTCCGGTCCCGAAGACCTGCAGAGCAACGGCACCAAGGCGGAGTATTTCTGGGGCTACCCGCACATGACCACGATCAGCGGTATGTTCGCCGCGGGCGACGCCTCGGGGGCCTCCAGCCACAAGTTCTCCTCCGGCTCGCATACCGAGGGGCGGATCGCCGCCAAGGCCGCCATCTCGTACATCGTGGACCACAAGGAGGCCAATGGCTCCCCGACGGTGGACCCCGCGCAAGTCGAGGCGCTGAAGGCGGAGATCCTCAAGCCGCTCGACACGTTCGAGGAGCACAAAGGCGCGACCACCGATCCCGACATCAACCCCAACTACATCCGTCCCAAGCAGTTCATGTACCGCTTGCAGAAGATCATGGACGAGTACGCGGGAGGCGTGTCGGCCCAGTTCAAGACCAGCGACAAGCTTCTGGAAAAAGGCATGGAATTGCTCGCCTTTCTCAAGGAAGATTCCGCCCACTTGGCGGCGGAAAATCTCCACGAGCTGATGCGCTGCTGGGAGAACGTCCACCGCATGTACCAAGCGGACGCCCACGTGCGTTCGATCCTCTTCCGCGAGGAGACGCGCTGGCCGGGCTACTATTTCCGCGCCGACAAGCCGAGCATGGACAACAAGAACTGGCGCGCCTTTTGCAATTGCGTTTATAATAAGGACACGGGCCAGTGGAAGATGATCAAGAGGCCCGTGAAGTATCTCACGGAGGAAGTCTCGGTTTACGATGCCGACTAGGCGCGCGGGCCTTCGCAACCAAGGACTTCCGAAGTCTTGGCGACTTCGGAAGTCTGCGGGTAGCGATCGACGATGAGCCAGCGAGAGATTCGATGTCGGACGCCCGTCCAGTTTGTCCCCATTGTGGAGTACGCCTCAAGAAGTGGCGCGTGCCCGAGGAGGCCAATTGGGTTGAAGAGTTCTTTTTTGTCTGCTTCAACGACGAGTGCGCGTATTACCAGAAGGGGTGGGAGTGGATGAGATCGCAGTTCAGTCAAAGGGCCTCCTACCGATACATGGTCAATCCTGCGACCGGCGCGTCGTCGCCGTTGCCGGTGTGGTCGGACTCGGCGATGCGGGAAATGATCGTCGAGGAAAGCGAGGGAGGCGACGCGTGAGCAGCGAACTGCAAGCGAAGATCCTGGGCGACTTCCCTCGGCTCGGCGCGGACGGCCGTTTCCGCTTCGCGTGCCGCCCGGGCATCTCGTGTTTCAATCGCTGTTGCGGCGACGTGAACATTTTCCTCTCCCCTTATGACGTGCTGCGCATGAAGAGACGGCTGGGGATGAGTTCCCGCGAATTCCTCGACCAGTACGCGCTTCTGCCGGTGCACAAGGAGATGAAGACGCCCGTCGTCATGCTCCGCATGAACGACGACCGGTCCAAGAGCTGTCCGTTCGTGACGGAGGCCGGGTGCAGCATCTACTCGGATCGGCCGTGGCCCTGCCGCATGTACCCTCTGGGATTGGCGGCGCAGAAGGACACGCCGGACGGCTGGCGCGGAGAACGGTTTTACTTCCTCTTGCGGGAAGAGGTGTGCCGGGGCTTCGACGAGCCGCAGGAGTGGACCGTTCGCGAGTGGTTTGACAACCAGGGGATCGACGAGTACGACATGTGGGGCGAGCAGTTCAAGGAGCTGACCCTCCACACGTTCTTCGAGCAAGGTGGGATCCTTTCTCCCAAGAAGATGGAGATGTTTTTCACCGCGTGTTACGACCTGGACACGTTTCGGAAGTTTGTCTTGGAAAGCACGCTCCTGGAGCGGTTCGAGGTGGACGAGGAGTTTGTCGAACAGATGCGCTACGACGACGAAGACCTGCTGCGGTTCGCCTTCCTGTGGCTGCGCTTCAGTCTCTTCGGTGAGCGGACGGTGAGAGTGAAAGCCGGCGTGCTGGAGGCCGCCAAGGCGCAATTGAGCAAGAAGTGAGGAAGAGGAATACAACGGCGCGCCATTGCCGCGAAAAGTCACAAGAGTCGCAAGACGTTTTGTGCCTTTTGCGCGTTTTTGCGGCCGACTTGTACGGCGATGACGAGCGGAAATGCGATGAGTACGAACGGCAAGACAGGCAAGGTCCTTGTGATCGGCGGCGGGATCAGCGGGATCACCGCGGCGATCGAGGCCTCGGAAGCGGGCTGCGAGGTGGTCCTGGTCGAAAAGCGGCCCTACCTGGGAGGCCGCGTTGCCCAAATGCACCAGTATTTTCCCAAGCTCTGTCCGCCTTCCTGTGGCCTGGAAATCAATCTCCGCAGGATAAGAACCAGCGCGCGGATCCGCTGCCTGACGCTTTCCCGCGTCGAGAAGATCAGCGGCTCGTCCGGGTGCTATCGGGCGACGATCGGCACATTTCCGCGCCGCGTCAACGCACGATGCACGGCATGCGGCGCGTGCGTGGCGGCTTGCCCCGTCCAGCGCCCCGACGATTTCAACTGCTCGATGGGCTCGACCAAGGCCATTTATCTGCCGTTCGAGACGGCCTATCCCTTGCAGTTCGTGATCGACGAAAGCGCCTGCCTGGGAACCGCGTGCGGCAAGTGCCTCCCGGCGTGCCCCTACCAGGCCATCGATCTGGAGATGAAGCCCGAGACGATGGAAATCGACGTCCAGGCCGTGATCTGGGCGACGGGCTGGGACTCCCCCGACGCCGCGACGATCGAGGGCCTCGGGTTCGGCACGTGCCGCAACGTGATCACCAATCTCATGATGGAGCGGCTTGCGGCGGCCAATGGGCCTACCGGCGGGAAGATCCAGAGACCCTCGGACGGCAGGGCAATCCAGAGCGTCGCCTTCGTGCAATGCGCCGGGTCGCGCGATGAGAACTACTTGAAACACTGCTCCGCCGTCTGCTGCATGGCGTCGTTGAAACAGGCGCGGTACGTGCGCCAGCAGTGCCCGGATGCCCAGATCTACATCTTCTACATCGACATCCGTTCGCCCGGCCGGTTGGAGGACTTCTACGCCGAGTCGCAAAAAGACGAGAAGCTTCATCTGCTCAAGGGCAAAGTGGCGAAAGTCGCCGAAGCGTCGTCCGGCGGCGACCTAGTGGTCGAGGCCGAAGACGTTCTTTCGGGGCGCCGCGTGGCTCAAAAAGTCGACCTCGTGGTGCTGGCCACCGGCATCGTGCCGGCCCACGCGGAGGCGCGCGTCGAAGTCGATGGCGGCCTGCGGCGTGACGAGCACGGCTTCCTGACCAGCGATCAGCCCGCGGCCGGGCTGTTGGCAGTCGGGTGCGCCAAGCGGCCGGCGGACGTGGCCGCGTGCGTGCGGGACGCCACGGGCGGTGCGTTGAAGGCCCTGCAATGCTGCGTGGAACGTGCCAGTGGATAACAAGGATAAGAAGATAGCCGTCTGGATTTGCCAGGGATGCGACATCGGCAAGTCGCTCGACGTCGCCGCTCTGGAGAAGGTCGCCACCGAGGAGTGCGGCGCGGCTCGTTGTTCGTCCCATCCGTTTCTCTGCAGCCCTCAAGGCGGCGACCTGATCCGAAAGGATATCGACGCAGGCGCGAATACCTTGGTCGTCGCCGGATGTTCGCCCAGGTTCAACGTCCACGCGTTCGCCGTGGACGGCTGCTGGACGGAACGGGTCAACCTTCGCGAACTGGTCGTCTGGAGCCATCCGCCCAACGACGAAGACACCCAGATGCTCGCCGAAGACTACCTGCGCATGGGCATTGCCCGCGCGAAAAAAGCGCAGGTCCCCGAACCGCTCCAGGTCGAGATTGACAAGACGATCCTGGTCGTGGGCGGGGGGCCGAGCGGGATGACGGCGGCCCTGGAAGCGGCCCGGGCGGGCTACGACGTCGTGTTGGTCGAGAAGGAGGCGCAACTCGGCGGCTGGCTGCGGAAGTTCTCCCGGCTGTTTCCGAAGAAGCCGCCTTACCGCGAGCTCGAAGCCACCGACCTGGAGTCCAGAATCAACGAGATCGAGCAGAATCCGCGGATCCGGGTATGCCGGGGCGCGACGATCGAGAAAATCGCCGGCCAGCCCGGCCAGTTCGACGTGTCCCTGGCGACCAACGGCACGACGCAGAAGTTCCGCGTGGGCGCCATTGTGCAGGCCACCGGTTGGAAGCCTTACGACGCTTTCCGTCTCACGCATTTGGGCTACGGCCGATCCCCGGACGTGATCACCAACGTGCAGATGGAGGAGCTGCTCGCCTCCGGGGCGGTCCGGCGGCCCTCCGACGGCAAGCCGGCCCAGCGGATCGCCTTCATTCAGTGCGCCGGCTCGCGCGATGAGGCGCACCTGCCTTATTGCTCGGCCGTCTGTTGCCGGGTGACGTTGAAGCAGGCCCTTTGGGCTCGGGAGCTCGACGACCAAGCGCAGGCCTACGTTTTCTACAAGGACATCCGCGCCGCCGGACAGTACGAGGACTTCTATCGAAGGGCCCAGGAAGACAGCCAAATCTTCTTTACCAAAGGCGACGTGGTCTCGGTCGAACCGAGCGGCGGGCGCAGCCTCGTGGTCGAAGTGCGGGACACGCTGCTCGGCAAACGGATCGAGGTCGCCGCGGACCTTGTCGTCCTCGCCACGGGGATGGTGCCCGTGGCCGCCGACGGCGAAGCCATCCGCCGCCTCCGCGATGCCAAGGCGGTCCTGGAGAAAGGCGAGGCCGGCGCCCAGTTGCAAGCAGCCGCGGAAACCGTCGAGAAGTTGCAGCACCATGGCGGGACGGACGTCTTGCGCCTCGAATACCGCCAAGGCCCGGATTTGCCGGTGCTCAAACACCAGTTCCCCGATTCGCACTTCATCTGCTTCCCCTACGAGACGCGGCGCACGGGCATCTATGCGGCCGGATGCGTCCGGGCGCCCAACGACTCCGAGGCCTGCCGCGAAGATGCCGCGGGAGCCGCGTTGAAGGCCATCCAGTGTGTCCATCTGGCGTCGGAGGGCAAGGCAGTCCATCCGCGCTGGGGCGACCAGTCCTACCCCGATTTTCAACTCCAGCGCTGCACCCAGTGCAAGCGCTGCACCGAGGAATGCCCCTTCGGCACCTTGAACGAGGACGTCAAGGGCACCCCGCAGCCAAACCCCACGCGATGCCGGCGGTGCGGCATCTGCATGGGCTCGTGCCCCGAGCGGATCATCTCGTTTGCCGACTACTCCGTGGACATCGTCTCCTCGATGATCAAGGCGGTCCACATCCCCGACGAGTTCGAGGAGAAGCCGCGCTTGCTCGGCCTGGTGTGCGAAAACGACGTTTATCCGGCCCTGGACCTGGCCGGACTGGCGCGGATCGCGCATAGCGCCTTGATCCGCTTCATTTCGGTGCGCTGCCTGGGGGCGGTCAACGTGGTCTGGATCGCCGACGCCCTGGCCCGCGGCTTCGACGGCATCCTGTTGGTGGGGTGCAAATCGGGCGACGACTACCAGTGTCACTTCATCCGCGGCAGCGAGCTGATGGGCACGCGGAGCGACAACATCCGGGAGAAGCTGAAGCAGTTGGCCTTGGAGGAAGAACGGGTGCGGATCGAGGAACTCGCGCTTTCCGAGTACCGGAGACTGCCGCAGATCATCGACGAATTTGCCGCCCAGATCCAGGAAATCGGGCTGAATCCATTCAAAGGATAGAGAGGCGTAGGACGGACGGAGCGAAGCGACGCCCGAGGGAATATGCACGTGAGTGTTGGCTGTATGTCAGACGCGCAGCGTATCGCACCAGACGGGGATTTCCTCCGCGGCGTGCTGGCCGCGGGTGGCGAGGACCTCAAGAAGTGCTTCCAGTGCGCGACCTGTTCGGTGGTTTGCGAGCTGTCGGGCGACACGGCCCCCTTTCCCAGAAAAGAAATGATCTGGGCCCAGTGGGGCTTGAAAGACCGCCTCGTGGCCGACCCGGACGTGTGGCTGTGCCATCAGTGCAACGACTGCTCGACGCGCTGCCCGCGGGGGGCGCGGCCCGGCGACGTGATGGCCGCGGTCCGGCGCGAGACGGTGCTTTACTACGCCGTTCCCGCCTTCCTCGGCCGATGGGCGAACGATCCCAAGTTCGTTCCGCTGCTGCTGGGCGTGCCGGCCGTGCTCTTGGGGCTCCTGCTCCTCGGAACCTACCCGCCCGCCCTGGGCCCCAGCAAGAAGCTCGTGTTCTCCTACTGGAATCTGCTTCCTCACTGGGTGCTGATGAGCTTCTTCGGATTGTTCAGTCTCCTGGCTTTCCTGGCGGTGGTTGGCGGAGTGGTGCGCTTCTGGCGGGCCATGAAGTCGGCCGACGAACGGGCGGGAAACACGACCGTGGTCAAGCCCCTGGCGCGGAGCGCCGGCGCGGCGCTGAAACGCATTCTCACGCACGACGACTTCGCCGTGTGCACCGCCGAGCGATGGCGGGCGGTTTCGCATTTCTGCGTCTTGTACGGCTTCCTCGCTTTGTTCGTGGTCTCGATCTGGGTGATGACCGCCCGCTACAACCCCCTGGTTCCCGACGACTTCGCTTATCCCTTCAGCTTCTGGAGTCCCTGGAGGATGCTCGCCAACCTGGGCGGCGTGTTGCTCACGGCCGGCTGCGTGTTGATGATCTGGGATCGGTTGAAAGACCGCCCGCATCCCGTGGCCAGCACGTTCTCCGACTGGGCTTTGCTCGCAGCGCTGCTGGCCGTGGCGCTTACCGGGTTCCTCAGCGAAGCGCTGCACTACGCCCGGATGGAGCCCCATCGACAAATCGCCTATTTCATTCATCTGGTGTTTGTCTTCGCGCTGTTGATTTACCTCCCCTATTCCAAGCTTGCCCACCTGGCCTACCGCGCGACGGCCATGGTTTACGCCGAGCATACTGGCCGCACGCGGGGGGCAACCGTTACGCATGAAGGTCGCGACCATCCATGAGACTCAAGGCCGCCGTGGTGCCGATCGCAGCGCTCGTCATCCTGTTTCCTCTAGGATACAGTCTGGCGCGGTCCGTCTTTTCGTGGGGCGCGGAGCGCGGCCAGCCTTTTCTCGCCAAGCCGGAGACGAAGTCCGCCGGCTGCGTGCGTGACAACACCTGGATGCGTTTTCACCACATGGACCTTTTGAAGCAGGTCCGGGACGAAGCGGTGCGTGAAGGAAAGCGGGGGAATATCGGGCTGAACACGTGCCGGGAATGTCATACCAACAGGGAGCGGTTCTGCAACGAGTGCCACAACGCCGTGAACCTGCACGTGGACTGTTTTCGTTGTCATTACTATCCGTAGGGCGGAAAGATGGACAGAAGGGGGTTCCTGAAAACGGCCGGCGTGTTATCGGCAGGGGCTGCCTGTGCCTACGGGCTCCCCTTGCTGTGCGCGGGCACATCGAGTCGCGGAGCGCCGGAAGGCCCGCCCGGCACACGCAAATGGGGCATGGTGATCGATCTCACCCGGTGCCGCCCCGATTGCACCGCGTGTCTGGAGGCATGCAGGAAAGAGAACAACGTGGCCTTTTTCGGGGACGCGAGGTGGGACGTCCACTTGATCCGCAAGGTGAAGATCAGGAGGACGTACCCTGCGGTCTCCGCCGAGAAGCCGATGCTGCTGCTGTGCAACCAGTGCGACCGCCCGCCCTGTGTCCAGGCCTGTCCCGTGAAGGCAACCTTCCAGCGCGAGGACGGGGTTGTCCTTGTGGACCAGCACCGCTGCATCGGATGCCGGTACTGCATGATCGCCTGTCCCTATAACGCCAGGGACTTCAACTTCAAGGAGAACCGGGAGTGGCCGAACAAGGATCGGCCGAGAAGCTCGCACGGGGTCCCGCAGTCGTGCACTTTTTGCGTCCATCGGTTGGACGTTGGCCAGGAACCCGCCTGCGTGGCGGCATGCAAGAAAGTCGGTGCCAACGTTTTGGCTGTGGGAGACCTGAACGATCCAGGCAGCGACGTCTCAAGGTTGATTGCCACGCATCCGGTGCAAGGCCTGCGAGAGGACTTGGGGACCAGACCCAAAGTCTACTACATCGGCCTGTAGCGGGCGTGGCGGTTGGGGAAATGGGATGGAAGCGTCTTTCGAGAGAGTCGAGGGGAAGTCGGCCCAGTACTGGCTGCTGCTGGGCGCGCTCGCCGCGCTGACTCTTCCCGGAATCTTCTCTACGTACCTGATGGAGGGACGCGGACTGTATCTGTCCGGAATGACGAACCGCGTTCCTTGGGGGCTCCAAATCGTCCTGGCGGTGTTCTACATCGGCGCATCGGCCGGATCCCTGGTGATCTCCTCGCTGTACGGCGTTTTTGGAAAGAAAGAGTATAAGCCGTTTGCCCGGGTCGCCGTCTATCTCGCCCTGCTCTTCCTGGTGGCAGCGCTGTTGTCGATCCTTACGGACCTGGGCCGGCTCGACAATCTCTCGTCGTCCTTCTCCCACTTCAATTTCCTCTCCATGCTCTCGATCAACCCGTTTCTCTACAACATGTATATCCTGATCTGCATGGTTTACCTCTGGGCCATGCTCCGGGAAAAGGAGAAACTGGTCAGGGTCATGGCCCTGGTGGCTGTTCTTTGGGCCATCGCCGTTCATAGCGGCACCGGCGCGATTTTCGGCTTCGTCCCCAGAGAGCTCTACCAGTCGCCTTTGCTCCCGCCGAGCTTCATCGCGGCGGCACTCTCCTCCGGCACCGCGCTAATGATCCTCGTGATCCTCGGGCTGTTCAGGCTTACCGGGCGGCCGTTGGATGACCAACTCGTTGTCAGGCTCGGGAGGCTTCTGGCCGTTTTTGTCCTTGTGGTGGCGTGTTTGCTGTATATCGAGAACGCTTATCGCGTTTATCTGGCCGCGTCCCGTGAGGCGGGCGTTTATCTGCTGTTCGGGGGCTTTCAGAGCGTCGTGTTTTGGGGCGGGATGGTGCTCCTCGGGTCGCTGGTCCCTGCCGTGATCCTGTTCACTCCGAGGACGGCCGGTCAGGTCCGCTGGATCGTAGTCTCCTCGGCCCTGGTGGTGTTTGGCGTGTTGTGCGAGAGATATCTGATTGTAATCCCGGGGCAGGCCCACCCGGCAGACCTCTTGCCAAACATGGAGATAACAAGTTCTGTTTGGGAGGAGGGTGTTGCAGCTTACTCGGCCAGTTTGCCAGAGGTCTTGCAGGCGATAGGCGTAGTGGCGATCATTGGGTTTCTGTTCGTCTTGGGACTTCGACTGTTCAGACTGCTTCCGACGGAGGCCAGGATTTGCGAATAAGCCACGTTTGCCGAACTACTCATTACTGAAAACGGATCACCACGAAGGGAGGGTGTTATGGACAATTTGGTCAGGCCGCACGGCAAGGAGAAGAGGCTGAAACTGCTGATGCTTCAAGGGGAGGCGTTGGCGCAGGAGGAGAACAAGGCGCAAACGTTGAAGAAGATACCCATCACCTCGCGGGAGACGGGCGACGCCATCATGATGGGCATCGGCGGCTTCACGCCCCTGGAAGGATTCATGGGGTCCCGGGACTGGAAGGGTGTGTGCACCGACATGAAGATGGCCGACGGCACCTTCTGGCCAATCCCGATCACCGTGTCTGCCAGCAAGGAGGATGCCGCCGCGATCAAGGAAGGCCAGGAGATCGCCCTGGTCGACGAAGAGACCGGGACCACGATGGCGACCATGCGCATGACGGAGAAATACGCAATCGACAAGGCCCTGGAGTGCAAAGAGGTCTTCAAGACCAACGACACGCAGCACCCCGGGGTCGCCCAGGTGATGGCGCAAAAGGAGGTGAACCTGGGAGGGCCGATCAAGGTCCTCAGCGAGAGCTACTTCCCCGTGGAATTCAAGGACGTCTACATGCGCCCGGCCGAGTCGCGGGCGAAGTTCGTCGAGCGAGGCTGGCGCACGGTCGCGGCCCTTCAGCTTCGCAACCCCATGCACCGCTCGCACGAGTACCTGGCCAAGATCGCCTTGGAGACGCTGGACGGCCTGTTCATTCACCAGTTGGTGGGCAAGCTCAAGGCAGGCGACATCCCTGCGGAGGTGCGCGTCAAGTGCATCGACGTGCTGGTGGAGAAATACTTCGTCAAGGGCACGGCCATCCAGGGCGGCTACCCCTTGGACATGCGTTATGCCGGCCCGCGCGAGGCGCTGTTGCACGCGGTGTTCCGGCAGAACTACGGGTGCAGCCACCTGATCGTAGGGCGCGACCACGCCGGCGTGGGCAACTACTACGGGCCGTTTGACGCCCAGGAGATCTTCACGCAGATCCCCAAAGACGCCTTGGAAACGCAGCCACTGAAGATCGACTGGACCTTCTACTGCTACAAGTGCCGCGGAATGGCCTCGATGCGGACCTGCCCGCACGGGAAGGAGGACCGCCTCATGGTCAGCGGGACCATGCTCCGCAAGACGCTCTCGGAAGGGGGTAGCATACCCGAGGACTTCAGCCGGCCCGAGGTCCTGGCGATCCTCAAAGAGTACTACGCCAGCCTGGACGAGAAGGTCGAGGTCAAGCTGCACCAGGCGGCCACGGGTGAGGTGCAGAAGAAATAGCCGCGTTGGGAACTGGGAAAGAGCAAGGCGACGGCGCCATGGACCTGATTAACGTTACGCACAAGTCGGGCTCGCAGTTTGCCATCCGCGTGCGCGGGCACGAGGTCGCCAGCGACATGCCGGTCAAAGAGGGCGGCCACGACGCCGGTCCCTCGCCGGTGGAACTGCTGGCCGGTTCCCTCGGCGCCTGCATCGCAATGATGGTCCAGCATTATTGCCAGAGCCACGGATACGTGGACGGCCAGGTCGCGGTGAACCTTACTTTGGAGCTTGCGGACAAACCCAAGCGGGTGAAAAGCATCGTCGTGGACCTGGAGGTCCCCAAGGACGTACCGGAAGACAGGAAGGAGGCGATCCGGCGGGTGGCCGAGCGCTGTCCTGTCCACGAGACACTCAAGAGCCCGCCTGACGTGGATCTTGATGTCGTCGTAAGAGGCCATTAGAACGAGGTGAATCTACATAATCCAGGAGACGATTTCCCATGGAAACGAAAGAGTTGGGCGGCAAGCAGATCGAGGTGGATGAAGATGGGTTCATTCAGGACCCGGGTGCCTGGGATGAAGCGGTCGCCAAGGATCTGGCCTTGACCGAAGGCGTCGCGAGCATGAGCGAGAACCACTGGAAAGTGGTGAATTACCTGCGCGGTTATTATCTCGAGTTCCAAATGGCGCCGATGATTCGCAAGCTCTGTAAGGAGACGGGCTTCAAGCTCAAGGAGATTTACGACATGTTTCCCAGCGGCCCGGCCAAGGGCGCCTGCAAGGTGGCCGGCCTTCCCAAGCCGACGGGGTGCGTTTGATGAGAAGGGTTCAGGGTTTGGGGTTCAGGAAGGACAGTGCAGATTGCAGATATCAAATTGCAAATATCAGACTGCACACGTTCAATAGCCCTGGACCCGAGTGCCTGAACCCCGAGCCCCGAATCCTGAACTCCGAACCCTGAACCCCGAACCCCGAACCCATGTTTTCGGAACGCCTTCGCCAGAAAAGCGCGTCGATCGCGGAAAGGTGGCTGACCGCTGCGCTGGCCGCGTATCCGGCCGACTCGGCCGCCGCCTTTCGCCGCCAGCGCGATCCGTTCGCCAATCCGGTGGGGCACGCGCTGCGCACGGGCACCCGCGCCGCCGTGGACGCGCTCTTGGAAGGCCGCACGAGCGAGGAGATTTGCTCCCACCTGGATGACGTCCTCAAGATGCGGGCGGTCCAGGAGCTCCAGCCGTCCCAGGCGATCGGGTTCGTCTTCTCGTTGAAGGAAGCCGTTCGCGGAGAACTTCGGAGCGACGGGTCCACTTTGGAGTGCGGCGACTCGTCGCCCCCTTTGGCGTCGGAGCTGGCCGAACTCGACCGATGCATCGACCGAGTGGCCTTGGCCGCGTTCGACCTCTACACGCGGTATCGCGGGCAGATCTGCGAGTTGAGGATCAACGAGGTGAAGAGGAACGTCGCCGAAATCGCTCGAAGGATGGGGCGTTGCGGCCCTTGGGAGCCGCGCGAGAACGAGTTGAACAATCCTTCTGGGACGGATTGCCAATCCGTCCCGGATAACTCGGACGGATTGCCAATCCGTCCTACGGGCAACTGCCCGGAAGCCGAGCGAGGTGGCAGCCGATGAAGATCCTCGTTTCCTTGGCGGCGGTGGGAGTGCTGTTTCTGGTCGGCCTTCTGGGCGGGACCGGAACGGTGCCCGAGGCGATCTTCGGGGTCATCCTCCCGTACGCCGCCGTGGCCGTTTTGCTGGGCGGCCTGGCCTACCGCGTGCTGAGCTGGGCCAACGCGCCGGTCCCGTTCCGGATTACCACCACCTGCGGCCAGGAAAAGTCGCTTCCTTGGATCAAGCAGGCGAAGCTCGATAATCCCAGCTCTGCCGCAGGCGTCGTGGGAAGGATGCTCTTGGAAGTGCTGTGCTTCCGCTCGCTGTTGCGCGACGTCAAGGCGCGGCTGCTCGAAGGCGGCAAGCTGGTCTATGGAACCAGCCTCTGGCTGTGGCTCGGGGCCCTGGCCTTCCACTGGTCGATGCTGGTGATTCTGCTCCGGCACCTGCGGCTGTTTACGTCGCCGGCGCCGTCGTGGGTGGGATTCTTGGCAAAGATGGACGGGTTCCTGGACGCAGGCGTGCCAGTCTTCTACATCACCTCCGTGGTCTTCCTGGCCGCCCTCGCGTACCTGCTGCTGCGGCGTTTGCTCGATCCCCAGGTGCGATACATCTCGCTGGCGGAGGACTACTTCCTGCTATTCCTGTTGTTGGGCATCGGCTTGAGCGGGTTCTGCCTGCGGCACGTTGCCAAGACGGACGTGGCGGCGATCACCGAGCTTGCCGCCGGCCTGGCCCAATTCCGTCCCGCCCTGCCGGCGTCGGTCGCTCCGCTCTTCTTCGGCCATCTGTTTCTGGTGTGCGTGCTGGCCGCGTACCTTCCTTTCAGCAAGGTGGTTCACCTGGCCGGCGTGTTCCTGAGCCCCACCAGGAACCTGGCGAACAACAACCGCATGGCCAGGCACGTGAACCCCTGGGACTACCCTGTCAAGACCCACTCTTACGAAGCGTATGAGAATGAGTGGCGGGAGAAGATGAAGGCGGCCGGAGTCCCGGTCGACAAGGAGTAGGCATGGCGAAGCCGGATGAAGTTGCGTACTACCAGCGGGAAGACCTCCTCAAGGTCGACCACCACCCGCCAACAACGGAGTGGATGGAGACCCCCGTGAACTTCCGGCCGGGCAGCTACATCTATCCGGGGAAGCCCAAGAACCTCAAAATCCTCGATCTCCCCAACCCGAGAGAGTGGGCGGTTGCCGACGACGACTGGAAGCTCCCCGACAACTGGCGCGAGATCATCTTCGAGGGAATGGCGGAGCGTCTGAAGAAGTACAGCTCCTTCCGGGTCTTCATGGACACCTGCGTTCGTTGCGGGGCCTGCGCCGACAAGTGCCACTTCTTCATCGGCGGCGGCGATCCGAAGAACATGCCCGTGCTGCGGGCAGAGCTGCTGCGTTCCGTTTACCGGAAGGACTTTACCGCCCTGGGCAAGGTCCTCGGCAAGCTTGCCGGGGCCCGGGAACTCACCGTCGACGTCATCAAGGAGTGGTTCTACTACTTCTACCAGTGCACCGAGTGCCGCCGCTGTTCGGTCTTCTGCCCCTTGGGCATCGATACGGCCGAGATCACGATGTTTGCCCGGGAGCTCTTGGGGCTTTTGGGCCTGTACATCAACTGGGCGATTGAGCCGGTGGCCAACTGCTACCGATTCGGAAACCATCTGGCCATTCCACCCCACGGGCTGGTCGATACCCTGGACTTCATGGTGGACGACATCGAGGAAGCCACCGGGATCAAGCTCGAAGTCCCTTACAACAAGAAGGGGGCCGAGGTGCTGTTCATCCCGCCGTCGGGCGACTACGTGGCCGCTCCGGGCATCTACACCTGCATGGGCTACATGCTCATGTTCCACGAGCTGGGCCTCGACTACACGTTCAGCACTTATGCTTCAGAGGGCGGAAACTTCGGCCTGTTCACCTCCCACGAGATGATCAAGCGGCTCAACGCGAAGATCTACGCCGAGGCCAAGCGGCTGGGAGTCCGATGGATCCTCGGCGGCGAGTGCGGCCACATGTGGAGGGTCCTGCACCAGTACATGGACACCGTCAACGGCCCGGCCGACTTCCTCGAAGTGCCCAAGTCCCCCATCACCGGCACGGTGTTCGAGAACGCCCGGTCCTCGAAGGTGGTCCACATCATGGAGTTCTTCGCCGACCTCATCCGGCACGGCAAGCTGAAGCTCGACCCCAGCCGCAACGACCACATCCGCGTCACCTTCCACGATTCCTGCAACCCGGCCCGGGCGATGGGCATCCTCGAGGAGCCGCGGTACGTGATCCGAAGCGTCTGCAACCATTTCTTCGAGATGCCGGAGAACACGATCCGCGAGCAGACCTTTTGCTGCGGCGGCGGGGCAGGTCTGGGGACCGACGAGAACATGGAGATGCGCCTCCGCGGTGGGCTCCCCCGGGGCAATGCCGTCAGGTACGTGCAGGAAAAATACGGCGTGAATCAGCTCGCGGCCATGTGCGCCATCGACCGCGCGACCCTGATCACCGTGTGCGATTATTGGGCCCCCGGCGTGCAGGTGACCGGCATCACGGAGCTGGTGGCCAACGCCACGGTTTTCAGAGGCGAAAAGAAACGGACCCACAACCTGCGATTAGAGCCGATCCCCGGCATGGAAGCGGACGAGGAGGGGGAGGAAAACGCCCACCATGAATGACAAGCCGGTAATCCTCGTCGGGTTGGTCATCGGGCTGGCCCTGCTGACGTTTCCGTTCTGGTACACGCGGGCAGCGGGGCGTTCCGCTTCCCCGCCCCAGTTGGAACTGCCCCGCGGCAAGTCCACGTGCGTGGAAGACACCGAGTACATGAGGGCGCACCACATGGAGCTGTTGGACCAGTGGCGCGACGCGGTGGTCCGCCAAGGCGACCAGACGCCGTACGTCTCCAAGGCGTTCGGTGCGAAGTACGAAAAGAGCCTCACCAAGACGTGCATGGGTTGCCACACGAAGCGGGAGACGTTTTGCGACAAGTGCCACGAGTATGCGAACGTCTCCTCCCTTCATCCCGTGCAGGAGCTTGCCGCGGACCGGCGCAGCGAAGCCGCAATGCCGGGAATAGGCTGTTGGGATTGCCACCACGTGGAGCCGAAAGGGAAGTGACGTTTTGGAGTGCGGCGATTTATCGCCGCTTTTCGTGCCGCCGCGAAACGCGGCGATACGATTCAATCATGGTACTGAAAGTCGATGTCGAGAGTGCTGTCAAAGCGGCGATAAATCGCCGCACTCCAAATAAGGCCTCGTATTCGAGAAATAAGGCGATGGACGAAAGCCGGCGGACTTTTCTGAAGAAACTGGGCGGTGCGGCGGCGGCAGGATGCGGGCTTTCGTTGCTTGGGGCGGCTGGGAAGGCTGTCGAGGGAAGCCGTCAGGCCACCGCGGCCTCCGCCGAGCAGTGGGGGCTCGTGGTCGACGTCCAGAAATGCTTACGCGAGGAGGTCCGCTCCGCGTGCATCGAGGCCTGCCATCGCGAGCATAACGTGCCCCAGATGCCGAATCCCAAAGAAGAGGTCAAATGGATCTGGAGTGCCAACTACGAAAACGCCTTTCCCGACGAGGCTCACCCGTTCGTGGCGGAGTCGCTGAAGGGCAAGCCGGTCTTGGTGCTCTGCAACCACTGCACGCATCCCGCGTGCGTGAA
>Ga0163210_1000292_pt1 | contig 20462 bp, 17 predicted proteins | sample Kivu_220m_FD_113536 | JGI IMG/M metagenome (GOLD analysis project Ga0163210, IMG submission 113536) | Freshwater microbial communities from Lake Kivu, Western Province, Rwanda to study Microbial Dark Matter (Phase II) - Kivu_220m | ecosystem: Environmental > Aquatic > Freshwater > Lake ...
CCGCTACATGGCGAGCAACGAGGACAGCACCTTGCCCGGCTCCGTGCTGAGTAACATGCCCCGCTCTCTCCCAGGTTCATTCCTGAGTCCCCGTCCAGGTTCCTGTCCGAGTTCCTTCCCGAATCCCTCTGCAGGCAACTTCGCGGGCAACATGCAGAGCTGCCTGGAAGGCAACGAAGAAAGCTACGGCGCACGCCGCAGTTCGGGTCAGGCTCCAAGCGGGCAAGGGCCTATCGGCGCCCACCCTCAAACCCGCTGTTGCGCGAGGCGCCTGTGTCAGTATGATAGAGTCCGTGCCTGAGACCCCGGCTACGCCTCAGCAACCCGGACCACTGCCGCCCTTCTTCGGCCGACCGGCTCCGCCGAAGCCAAAAGAGCCGCCCCGCTACGGCCGCTCGGTCGCGGTCGGAGTGGCGCTGGCCTTCGTCGCGGCCCTGGTGCTGCTGGCGGTTCTAGTCCCCGCTGCGCACCGGGCACGCATAGCGAGAGCCGCGGCCCAAGCACAAGCGCAAGCCCAAGCCGCGCAAGCGGCGTACGACATCAGCGCGTATGCGGTGAAGCCGAACGAAGTAATGACGGCACTTCTATCCCGGGCCGGGTTCTCGACCGGTGATATCGGCCGCATCGTCCCGGCTTTGCGTGGCGCCGGTTTCAATATGCGGACGATGCTGCCCGGCGACAGCCTGTTCGTGCTCAGACGACCCGGCGAAAACGGGAAGGTGACTCGGGACACGATCCCAAATGTAGGACAATTGGGTCATGTCCCAGCGTCGGTCCCGCTCCCGCCGCACCGTCTGCTCTATCAGCGGAACATCGAGACTGTCTACCGCATTGACCTCGATTCGGCCGCGGTCCGCGTCTCGATGCTCCTGAAGGACATTCGCATGGATCCGGCATTCGTCAAGGGGACGATAACCAGTTCGCTCTACGAGACGATGATGGCGCAGGGCGAGCAGCCCCAGCTTATCATGGACTACACCGACGTCTTCGGCTGGGAAATCGACTTCTTCTCCGAGGTCCAGCCGAACGACAGCTTTGCCATACTCTTCGAGCGCAAGTACTGCGACTCGGCCTGCATCGGCTACGGCGTGATTCTCGCCGCCGTCTACTGGGGCCAGGTCGGCTCATTCACGGGCTATCGGTTCACCGACCCGGAAGGGACAACCGACTACTATAACGCCGAGGGCCAGAACCTGCGCAAGACCTTCCAGAAGTCGCCGCTCCGGTTCTCACGCGTCTCTTCGTTCTTCGGCCGCCGCTTCCATCCTATCCTGCGCCGCACGCGTCAGCACTCGGGCGTCGACTACGTGGCGCCCAGGGGAACGCCGGTCGAGGCGGTATCGGACGGCCGCGTGGTTTCGGCCGGTTGGTCCGGCGGCTACGGACGGCTGGTTGTGGTCCGGCACGCCGGAGGATACGAGACCCGGTACGGACACTTGTCGGGATTCGCAAAGGGAGTCCGGTCGGGGGCCTCACTCAAGCAAGGGCAGCTCGTCGGCTACGTGGGTTCGACCGGGCTCTCGACCGGTCCGCACCTCCACTACGAGGTACGGAAGTTCGGCTCAGCCGTGAACCCGCTCCGGCTCAACCCGCCGCGCCGCAGCCCGGTCAAGAAGGAGTTTATGGCTCAGTTCCAGCGGGCGCGCGATTCGCTGGCCCGAGTCGTGGCCCGGTTGGGCGCGGGACACGATGCGCTGCCCGGCTTGGGACACGATCCCAATTGACAACAATTGGGTCATGTCCCCGCCGGCGGTCTTGTCCCTGCTCCGGCGTGGGCAGCCGCCACCACCACTCCCAGCACACTAGCTGCCCCGCCTCTCAGCAACTCCTGCGCCGCCTGGTCGAGCGTCGCCCCGGTGGTCATCACGTCATCCACGAGCAGCACTCTCCTGCCGTTGATGAGGGCATCAGGCCTGAGCCGGAATGCGTTAGCAAGGTTCTTCAGCCGGGCCTCGGAGCTCATCTTCCGTGTTTGGGTCGCCGTGTTCTTGGTGCGCGTCAGGCATTCCCGCAGCGGGATGCGGGTGCTCATCGAAATCGCCGCGGCCAGCAGCAGTGACTGATTGAACCCGCGCTCGCGCAGGCGCGCCGGGTGGAGCGGAACCGGGCAGACCGCGTCTGCGGCTGAAAGCACCTCGTCTTGCTGAACCAGCGCCGCCAGGGCCCGGCCGAGTAGTTCGCCCACCTTGGTCTTGCCCGAGTATTTGAAGGCTTGAACGAGCTTGTCGAACGGCGGCACGTACGTGCCGAGCGCCCGCACGCGGCTCAGTCTGAACGGCGTTCTGCACTGGCCGCAGGTCTCTGCGGTTCTGGTGCACGGCCGCCCGCACTGAGGACAGACCGAAAGCTCGTGGGTGAATAGCGCCAGCCGGCAGCCTTCGCAAACCAGCCCTTCTTCGACCTCGGTGTCGCAGCCGTAGCATATCGGTGGGTAGACGAAGTCGGCGAGTGACTTGAGGAGGAAGCGGACGCTACTTGCGAACGCCGGCATCGGGCCGCGCCGACTTGGCTGGCCAGCGAAGGAACAGGAGAAGCAAGGCGATGCCGACGGCGGTCAGCGCCAGCGCTACGATCTGGTTACCCCAGAGGTTCGCGTTGTTCTCGTAGTAGCGCACGAAGTCAATCCCGAACCGGAAAAGCGAGTAGACGATGAGCAGCACCGCGGACAGGACGCCCGGCTTCAGATTCCGCTTCTCGAGCCAGAGCGCAAACAGGAAAAGCAGAAACCCGGCGGCCGAGGAGTAAAGCTGGGTCGGGTGAATCGGCTGGCCGAGGAACGTCGCCCCTGCCGGCGAATTGGGCGGGAAAACCATACCGCAGGCACCCTGGGTCGGCACGCCGAAACAGCACCCGTTAAGGAAGCAGCCGATGCGGGTGAACCCTTCGCCGAGCACGATCGCCGGAGCGACCGCGTCCATCAGCTTTCGCACCGGCAGCTTGTTGATACGCACGAACAGGACGCCGGCGATGATGCCGCCGAGGAACCCGCCATAGAACATCAGACCCGCAAGCCCACCGCGCCAGAACGCGATGATGCCGATCAGGTCATGACTGAACTCCTGCCAGTGGAACGCGACATAGAAGAGCCTTGAACCGACCACGACCGCGAGCAGCACCCAGAGCGCGAGGTCGGTGATTTTCTTGGGGTCGACGCCGAACTTCTTCGCCCGGTGCTCGACCACCGCGATGCCGCAGAGGAACGAGATGAAGAGCATCACTCCGTAGGAGTAGATGTGCAGGTTGCCGATTCGGAGCACGGTTGGGAACATCAGACTATCCTAGACGGAAGGCCGAGTTAGTCAAGAAAGGTGACCCATACCGGATTCTAACCACCAAGACACAAAGGCACAAAGCGAACCCGGACACAGCCTAGCGGGGTTGCGATCCCTCGGTCCGAATCCTCTTGGTGACTTCGTGTCTTTGTGGTGGATTTCGCCTACGCTCGACTAGAATCGAACCAGGCCGAACGGCGAGGGGGTCAGGGTCAAAGCCATAATCAGCACCGCGACCGCGACCAGGCGCCAGTCCACCTTGTTGAGCGGAGTCAAGTCATCCAGCGGCGGCGGGTGCCGCAGCCCGAGCACGATTGCCAGCATCGCCCAGAACGGCCAGCCCAGCCAGAAGAAACCCATCAGGGCGAGCGCGGCGATGACGAACCAACTCAGCTTCCGCCACCGCTTGCCGAAAACCGCATAGGCGACGTGTCCGCCGTCGAGCTGCCCGATCGGCAGCAGGTTGAGCGCGGTCACGAACAGCCCAAGCCAGCCGGCGAATGCCACCGGGTGCAGCAACAGGTCTGTGCCCGGCCCGAGCCGGGGGTGGAGCAGTTCCGACATGAGCCAGAAGATGAGCGGCGAGCCGAGCTGGATCCCTTTCGACGCGTCAACCGCAACCGGCTTCGACAGGAGCAGGCCGATGAAACTGACCGGCAGGGCGACCAGAAATCCGACCAGCGGCCCGGAAACCCCGACTCTCACCAGCGCGCTCTTGGTCGGGACCGGCGAGTTGATGCGAATGAAAGCACCCATTGTGCCGGTCATCGGGTGCGGGACCGGCAGGAAATACGGTGGCGTCGCGTCCACGCCCAGGCGCCGGGCAGTAAGGTAGTGCGCCAGTTCGTGGCTGCCGAGCACGAGGATGATGCTCAAGGAGAACGGCCACCCCAACAGCAGCAGGTCGAGTGGATGCCGGAATGGATTGCCGCCTTGGTTGATCGACCCGACCAGCAGAGTTGTGCCGACGGTCAGCACAAAGAGGAGCACGTTGACCCACAGCGTTCGCTTACGAGGCGCTCGCGGGTAGCCGTAGGTTATGGCATGGCCCTCTGGTGTCCGCTCGAAGTAGGCAACGTTGCCGGCAGCTCGGAACACATCCTTGAGCGCGGCCAGGTTTTCAGGCACCGGGTCGTAGATGCGCCCGGTAATGCGGTTCCCGGTTATCCCTTCAATCTGCATGTACCGGGTCAACTGGTCCATGGTGAAGGAACGGCCTTCTGCAGTCGGCTCAGGCTCAATCGGCATGGCTATTAGACGACGGAATCAGGCTCTCGGACTCAACCCGTATCGCAATCGGCACTCGACAACCGTCACCCGGCATTTCCCTAGCAGATTCTCGGCAACTGCTGGCCTTCGAGCATTATCAGCGGTCGGAGCGAACCCAGTCGGGTCTTAAGCCAGACGCCCCGGGGTTTCTTCACCACTTCACCGATGGTCGCCGCCTTCCTGCCGAGCCGGTGCTTCCGCATCGCGGCCAGCAGCCTCGCCTCAGCCCGCTGCTCGGCAACCACGACGACCTTGCCCTCATTCGCCATGTAGAACGGACTCAAACCCAGCAGCTCGGCGACGCCGTGCACGTGGCCGGCTATCGGCAGGGCCGCTTCGTCGATGACGAACCCGAGCCTCGTCGCCTCGGCAAACTCGTTGAGGGTCGTGGCGAGCCCGCCCCGAGTCGGGTCCCGCATCAGCCTGATTCCCGGCTTTGCCAGCAGCGGCAGTACCAGGCGATCGAGCGCGGCGCAGTCGCTCTCGGCCTTGCCTTTGAACCGGTAGGCGCCGCGCGCGACCGCAATCGCGGCTTCGTGCTCGCCAATCGGCCCGTTGATGAGAATGGCATCCCCCGGCTTCACCCGCTCCGGCCCCAGGTTCGCGCGGGGAAGCAGGGTGCCGATACCGGTGGTGTTGACGTACAGCTCATCTTCCTCTCCCCGCTCAATCACCTTGGTGTCGCCGGTCACGACCTGCACGCCGGATCCTCGACACGCGGCAGCAATCGAACGGCAAATGGCCTCGAGCTTAGTGACCTCAAGCCCTTCGCGGATGACGAACGCGAGCGAGATGTATTGAGGTTTGGCACCCATGACGACCAGGTCATTGACCGTACCGCAGACCGCGAGCTTGCCGATATCCCCGCCCGGGAAGAACAGCGGCTGCACCACATAGGAATCGGTGGTCATCACGACCTTCTCGAAAATGGGGACTGTACCGCGCGTCCTCGCGCTCCGGGGGACTGTCCCCATTTTCGGACCGAATCCGGGCAGAACCGCGCCATCCTCCAGCTTCCGGAGCGTGGGGCTGCCGAAGTGCTTGACGAACACGTTCTTTATCAGTCGGTGCATCTTCCGTCCGCCGGCGCCGTGCCCCATTACGATGCGCGGATCAACGATATCGCCGACAATCCCCGGCGGGTTCCACTCCGGCTCGGGTCGATTTGTCCTTGGTCCTTTGTCCTTTGTCATTGCGTCCTATGCCCAGTCTTGTCCAAAGCTGCCGCCTCATTCGTCATTCGGACTTCGTCATTCGGAATTGGCGTCCTACGCCCGCTCATACTTGTAGTAGGCTGCGCACGCGCCTTCAGTCGAGACCATGCAAGGACCGACGGGTGACTCGGGCGTGCAGGTCTTGGCGAAGAGACCGCACTCGGTCGGGACAATCACTCCCAGCATCACGTCGCCGCACCGGCACGGCGATCTACGATTTGCGATTGACGATTGAAGATTGCGGACGCGGAAACGACGACGGGCGTCGAACTCGGCGAAGTCGCGGCGAAACTCAAGCCCGGAACCGGCAATCGAGCCCAGGCCCCGCCACGCCGCATCACAAGGCGCGAAGACGGTCTCCATCACCTGCTGCGCCTTCTCGTTCCCCTCGGGACGGACACTACGCTTGTACTGAATCTCGACTTGCGGCCCGGCCTGCATCTGCTTCAGGAGCATCAGGATTCCCTGCAGGACGTCGAGTGACTCGAACCCGACCACGCAACTCGGCAACCGGTACTTGTCGCGCAGGAACTCATAGGGCCGGGTGCCGATGACCGTCGAGACGTGGCCGGGCAGGATGAACCCGTCCACGTTCACCCGGTCCGAAGACGCAATCGCATCGAGCGCCTGCGGGATGGTCTTGAACATCGGTAGCACCGTGAAGTTGAGGATCCCTGATTCCTGCGCCGCCAGCACCGTCGCCGCGACAGTCGGCGCGGTCGTCTCGAATCCCACACCGAGGAAGACGAACTGCCGCTCTCTTTCTGCTTCAGCCAGACGCAGCGCGTCGAGCGCCGAGTAGACGACCCGCACGTCCGCTCCCTTCGCTTTCTCCTGCTCCAGCGAAGTCCGTGAGCCCGGCACCCGCATCATATCACCGAAGGTTACGACCACCGGCGCGGGACATGACCGCGAAAACGGGGACTGTACCGCGCGTCCTCGCGCTCCCTGGGACTGTCCCCGCTTTCGCGTTCGATAGTGTCCCAAGCCCCCCTGCGCGATGCCGATTGCCGCGTCGATCTCCTCCTGTGCCGTTACGCAGACCGGGCAGCCCGGCCCGGAGAGCAGCCGCAACCGCGGGTCCACCGCGCGCCGGATGCCGAATCCGGAAATTGCCATCGTGTGGGTGCCGCAGACCTCCATCAGATTGACCGTCTTCCGCGTCCGGCAGAGCTCGGCGACCAGCCCGTTCACCTTGCCCAGCAACGCCCGCGCCAGGGGCGCTTCGTCAACGGGTTGAAGTGTCTTGGAGGTCTTGCGCTTCACTGCCTGATTCTACCCGCGCGACGTCCAAGGTCAACCAACCCGAACCTGCGGCGGCGAAACTCACTCCGTGATCGGCTGCCGCCAGGAACTGCCGACCACGTCACAAACGTGGATGCCGACAATGCACGGCAGGAAGGGAACCTTGCACCCCCTCTACAGAAGCCTCAGCGACGGACTGGGACAGCAACGGCATAAGTAACGCATTTGCGTGCTTTAGGGGGGGGGCAGACAGCATGCGGATTTTCCTTGACTTCGACGGGGGCGGACTAAAATCTAGGTGTCAGTTGGAGCTAGCGGAAGATGAATAGACGAGATCATCGGCTGGGCAGCATCCGAAGCGGGCGCATTTCGTTGGCCCTGAGGCCCGCATCAGTCGAATTCCATCTCCGCGGTTCGCGTGTTCGCGTCACTATCACACGAAAATCTAGCCACGCTTTGGCCTCTGTGCAACCCAGTTCCGGAGACGCACTGCTGTGCCCAAGCGTGGCCAGCAAACCCAAAGGGCAGCACCTGAAACTCCCGGCCAGGAATAATCAGGTTCAGAGATGAACTCTGTGCTGCCCACGGGGATTATAGCCGGGGGAAACAAGATGCGCAAGTTGCGCGCTGAGCGAAGGAGGTACTCCATGCTCAAAGCAACTCTCTGCTGCGTGCTAATCGCAGCAACAGCGGCCGTGGCTACGCAGTACTACGAGTGGGTAGAGTTGGAGGAGACGCCCGAAGACTGCGGCCAGGGCGCCCATATCATCTATGGCGCTGGCAGCATATGGGGTGTATTTCCCGATGCCGAGTTCGGCGAAACGTGGGTCGCCCACTATGATCCGCTTCCGACAAACGGTGATGAGCCCGACGGCGAATGGACCGAACTCGATTATCCGGTACCGAACGACGTCTCTCACCACACTGGTGTTGCATTCCAATGGACGGGAGGCAACGCACTGTACGTAATCGGGGACGACGGAGACGGTCAGACGATCATGACTTGGTACTCCACGGAGGCCCAGGAGTGGATTTCCAACTTCTACATCGATGACTTCTCACTCGGCGACGGCGCTTGCATTGTCTATGCGCCGAATCCGAATTACGGCCAGGGCGGCGACCTAGTGCCCGGCTGGGTCTACTGTCTACCTGGAGACCCAAGTGACGAAACGCAATTCTGGTGCTACGCGGCTGAAGTCATCGGTACGTACAGCACGGTTCAGGGCATCTTCCCGCCTGATAGCTCGACCATCTCGGATCAGACGCCGGAGTTCCAGTGGAACCCCGTGTCCTCAGGTCAGTATCGGCTCCAGGTGTCGACCGACGATCTCTTCAGCACGACTGTGATAGATGAGGTCGTCTACGTGCCGCAATTCCAGGTCACCAGCAAGCTCGCCAACGCCACGTACTATTGGCGCGTCGGCACGCCCGACCCGCAGGGCCCCGGCTGGTTGTGGGGCGCAACGTACAACTTCGTACTCCTGGGCGGATTCACGCCGGCCCACTCCATGCCCTTGGGTGTTACCATTGACAACGGTGCGGCCATGGTGTACGAGGGAGACCAATGGAGTGTTGGGCGTCCGTACATCTTTGCTACCATCGGTGGCGGAAGCACCGATTTCTACAGGTACAACATAGAAGGCAATGGTTGGACGCCCAATGACTGGCTGGAGGATACACCTTTGCCGCAGCTTCCGGGGACATCACTGACTTCGAATGACCCAACCGGGGAGTATGGACAGTGGCCGGCGGCTGCGTTCGGTGGGTCGACGACCTCCGACTACCCATGGTCCTACGAGTCCTACGACCCGCCGAACGACATGTGGGTTGTATTCCCCGATGACAATTTTGAGTCGTTTCGGCAGCCGCTCGGCGCGGGCGCCTGTTTCGTCAACGGTCCGCGTCCCTGGTCGTATCTGACAACCGGCGAGCAAGACGGGGATCCTACCGACTACTTCTATGCGATAGAACCCAAGCACATAAAGCACCCGCACGGTGGAGGTTCGCAGTCCGGTGATGCTCACACAGGAAACACACCGGCGCGGGTCATTGCAGCCCATGACGGCATAGCGGTCGAGTATCAGTTGCCTGCCGCCACTCACGTGCGCGCAACCTTGCACGACGCCGTCGGAAGACAGGTCGGCTTGGTCGACGCCGGCAGCCAGCAGCCCGGCACGCACCGGCTGACTTGGAGCCGGAACTGCGAAGGAGGCAGGCTGGGTGCCGGAGCCTACTTCGTGTTGCTTGACCTGGGCACTGAGCAAATCCGACTCAAGGCAATCATGAGATAAGTCAGCTATTCGGAGGGGCGGGTCGTCCCGCCCCTCCGGGATTGGACGCTGATCATGAAACCAATTCTGCTGCTCCTTGCGTCTGCCACCGCCGTCGTTGCCTCGTTTGGTCCGAACGTGCGCGTGGACCACCAGTACCAGTCTGACTACAACCTCGGCAATTGCGCGATTGCCCTCGGCCCGGGTGCGCCGTCGAGTCAGCCAGTCTACGTCGTGTTCGATGGCGAAACGTTCCCGGGCGGTCACAACGATGTCTGGTTCCAGAAGTCCACCGATGCCGGCAGAACTTGGCTGCCCGCAGACCTGCCGGTTGCGCGCGGCGAGCCCTACGCGTTCGAGCCTGACATCACGACCGACTCGGAAGGCAACGTCTATATCGAGTACTTGGACGAGTACATTGACGGGGGGCGCCACTACCTCATCACATGCGTGCGCTCGAGCGACGGCGGGGTCACGTGGACTGCACCGGCCAGGATTGACAGCTCAAGCGTAGGGATCGGCTCGGTCCGGATTGCTGCGGACTCGGCCGGCAACCTTCTCTGCGCGTGGAACGGCTACGGCTCGGGGAGTGGTCTCCACATCTGGTCATCCGTGTCAACCGACCGAGGGGCGACGTGGAGCAAGAAGGTCCGCGTGGACGACGACACGACGGGCTATAATTGCTACCAACCTGATGTCTTTGTGCAGCCGGGAACGAATCACTACCTGGTGGTTGCGGAGGTCCCGCGTTGGTTCGAGACAAGTCCACGCATCAGGCCGTGCGCCTACTTCTATCGCTCGACTGACCGCGGCATGACATTCCAGCCCGGGGTACAGCTCGATACGTTCGATTACACCGCGTTCTCGCCTCACGTCATCGCCGACAAGGACCACATCATCTGCGACTACACCGGCGCTGGTGAGAGTCTTTACGGCCACCAGAATCTCACCGAGTCCCGCACGTTCTACTCTGGACCGGACACGTGGGGTGGCCCGGTTGCGATTCACTCGTCGTACTACGACGCCAGGCTCGCCCTCTCAGGCGACGGCCGCGTGCACACGGCGTTGCAGATGGACACTATGGGGCGCAACAACGTATACTGCACATCCTCGTCGGACCACGGTGTCTCTTGGTCCGACCCCGAACTCGTCAATGAAGATACCGTGAATACCGGCTTCCCGGACATCGGCGCCGACTCGGACGGACACGCCTACGTGGTGTGGGCGCAGGGGACCAGCGGGTGCTTCCGGATATGGTTCGCGACGAACAATCCACTAGCCATCGCTGAACAGCCGCATCAGCCCAGCTTCACACAGCCAATCGCCACCGTAGTCCGCAACGTCCTGCTCCTGCCGGAGTGTCCAAGCGCAAGCACAAGCTCACTCCTCGACATCAGCGGGCGGGAGGTGATGGAGCTGCGCTCCGGCGCGAATGATGTGCGGGCGCTGGCGCCTGGGGTGTACTTCCTGAAGGAGGGAGAAGAGAGGAGTGAGGAGGGAGGAGCAGGAATCGGAAAGGTCGTCATAGCGCGCTAGGCCGAAATCGGGTTCGAGCCGAAGCCTCCGAGCGACAATCCCGCCCGACGTAGGGTGGCATTTCTGACCGGTGAACCCGGTTGAAGCCACAGGTAGGCGCTTTCTGATGCAGTTAGGCCTGGCTCGGTTGGCTTAAGTAATTGACAAGCAATCTATTAGACGGCAGATTGGTCGCGCAAGTGGTCGCTGTGGGTATCGCCTTGGGAACCGTTCCCGGAACGGTTCGGGGGGTGGTTCGGAAGGCCTATCCAGAAGGCGTCTGCGCGGCGATTCTGGCGGGCACGGTCAGGGCCTTTCGCAGGGCCACCTGCAGATGCACATGCAGGGCGACTCTTGCGGCGACTTGCAGGTTGAGACGGAACGCGACCCGCGATCGGACTGTTGCCGGGATTTCGGGCTACACTGAGGACGCGGCTTGCCGGGCCACCCCGAAGACGACTGGGGAACCGGATTGGAGCACGATCGACGCGAAAGCGGGGACAGTCCCACGGAGCGCGAGGACGCGCGGTACAGCCCCGGTTTCACAGTCATGTCCCGCGCCTGCGGCGCGACTGCGGGCGGCTAGGACGCGGCGACGAGGGCATCGGCCGGTTCGTTGAGCCCCAGCGGCCCAAGCTGCCGAATGCGCTCCGTAAACTGCGTGACCGCGTCCGCGAACCGCTGCCCCTCGGAGGCCGACACCCAGTTGAGTTCCAGCCTCTCCGGCTCGATGCCCAGCCCGGCCAGCAGGTTCTTGAGCAGGTACACGCGCTTCTCGGTCTTGTAGTTGCCGGAGACGTAGTGGCAGTCGCCCGGATGGCACCCGCCGATGAATATCCCGTCCGCGCCTTCCTTGAACGCCCTGAGGATGAACTGGGGTTCAATCCGTCCCGAGCACATCACGCGGATGATCCGCAGGTTCGGCGGGTACTTCATGCGCGAAGTACCGGCCAGGTCCGCGCCTGCATAGCAGCACCAGTTGCACGCGAACCCGACAATCGTGGGACTGAACTTCGCCATCTACGCCTCCGTCCCCGAACTGCTAGCTGCTAACTGCTCACTGCTAACTGCCTTGCGCAGCAAGGCGTCAAGCTGAGCGTCGATCTGGACGCTGGTGTAGTGTCGCAGCGTGATTGCCGCAGACGGGCAGGCCGATGGGCAGACTCCGCAGCCCTTGCAGAGAATCTGGTTCACGGTCATCACGTGCTTCTGCTCGTCGTAGACCAGCGCCTGGTACGGGCAGAGCGCTTCACAGATGTGACAGGACGAGCAGGCTTCTTCGTTGATTTCCGCGACTATCGGGTCGACCTTGACCTTGCCCTTGTTGAGCAGGGCGATGGCTGACGACGCCGCACCCTTGGCCTGCGCCACGGTGTCGGGTATGTCCTTGGGCCCCTGCGCGCACCCGGCCAGGTAGACGCCCTCGATGTTGGTGTCGACCGGCCGCAGCTTCGGATGGGCCTCGAGGAAGAAGCGGTCGGAGGAAAGCGAGAGCTTGAGAGTCTGGGCGAGTTCCCGGTGGCCTTCGGTCGGAACCAGCCCGACCCCGAGCACAACCATGTCGGTCTCGTGCTCGACGACCTTACCGAGCAGGGTATCGTCGACCCGCACCACCAGCTTGCCCTTCCGCTTGAATATCTCGGACGGCTTGCCGCGCTTGAACATCACACCCTCGTCGCGCACGCGGTCGTAGAACTCCTCGAAGCCCTTGCCGTAGGCGCGGATGTCCATGTAATAGCTCGTCACCTTGCAGTCCGGCAGCTTGTCCTTGACCAGGTGGGCCTGCTTGATGATGAACATGCAGCAGACGCGCGAGCAGTACTCGTTGCCAACGGCCTTGTCGCGCGAGCCGACGCAGTGGATGAACACCACGTCCTTCGGTTCCTCGCCGTCGGTGATGCGGACGACGTGCCCGCCGGTCGGGCCAGCCGCCGAGCAGAGGCGCTCGAACTCAAGCGAGGTCAGCACGTCCGGGTACTTGCCGTAGCCAAACTCGGGCAGGGTCGTGGCGTCGAACACGTCCATCCCGGTCGCGAGCACGATCGCGCCGACCTCGACCTCACGGTCGACGTCCTTCTGGTCGAAATCGACGCAGTGCTTCTCGCACGCTCGCAGACATTTTCCGCAGGCCAGCGGCAAGCTGCCGAGGCACTGCTCTTCGTTCCGGCAGAACGCGGCTGGCACTGCCTGCGGGAACGGCTGGTAAATCGCCCCGCGGGTCGAGAGCCCGAGGTCGAACTCATTCGGCATACGCTGTGGGCAGACTTTGGCGCAATCTCCGCAGGCCGTGCACTGGCTGATATCCACATAGCGCGCCTTCTGGTGGACGGTCACGGTGAAGTTGCCGACAAAGCCGCTGACCTTCTTCACGGTTGAGAGGGTAAGCAGCTCGATATTGGGATGCCGGGACGCGTCGACCATCTTCGGGGTCAGGATGCAGGCCGAGCAGTCAAGCGTCGGGAAAGTCTTGTCGAGCTGGGCCATATGGCCGCCAATCGACGGCTCCTTCTCGACCAGGTAGACCTTGTGCCCGGCCTCGGCGATATCGAGCGCGGCCTGGATGCCGGCAATACCGGCACCAACCACCATCACCGCCTTGGTCACGTCGGCGTAGCGGTCCTCGAGGGGCTCAAGCAGGGCGACGCGGGCAACCGCGCTGCGGATAAGGTCCTTCGCCTTCTCGGTTGCCTCGACCTTGTCGGTGTGCACCCACGAGCACTGCTCGCGGATGTTACACATCTCGAAGAGATACGGGTTCATGCCCACGCCGAATACCGCGCCGCGGAAGGTCGGCTCGTGCATCCGCGGCGAACAGGCGGCGACGACGACGCGGGTCAGGCCCAGTTCCTTGATGTCCTTCTTGATCAGGTCCTGGCCCGGGTCCGAGCACATGTACATGTAATCGCGGGCAACGGCGACATTGGGCAGGGTCATCGCGTACTCGGCCACCGCCTTCACGTCGACGGTCTGGGCGATGTTCACGCCGCAATGGCAGACATAGACGCCTATCTTCGGAGCGCTCTTCGCCATCCTACTCCCCTCGCGCCGGAGTGCCGATATTGGCCACGAAAACAAGAAATCGGAAGAAACGAACTCCGGTCTGCTCCGTTTCGTGTCCTTCGTGGCTTCGTGGCTCTTTTGTGTTCGGTGACCTTGTCACGCCTTCATTTCCTTGATCTTCGTACGCAGCGCCGGCACGACCTTGTGCAGGTCGTCCACGACACCGTAGTTGGCGACTGAGAATATCGGCGCCTTCGGGTCCTTGTTCACGGCGATGATCGTGTCCGCGCCCTTCATCCCGGCGACGTGCTGGAATGCACCGGAGATGCCGAGCGCGACATAGAGCTTCGGCTTGATGGTCTTGCCCGAAGACCCGACCTGCACTTCCTTGGGCAGCCAGCCCGCGTCAACCACGGGCCGGGACGCGGCCAGCACGGCGCCGATTTCCTGCGCGAACTCCTGCACCAGCGGCAGGTTCTTCGCCTCCTTGATGCCGCGGCCGATGCCGACAACAATGGTCGATTTGGTGATATCGATACCGGTCGTCGGCACTTCTTCGATACTGATGAACTTGGTCTTCGCCCCGGAAACCACGTCGCCGGCGTCCCAGTTCTCGACCGTGCCGCCGAGGTTGGCCGGCTCGGGCTTGAAGTTCGACTGCCGGACCATGATGACTGCCGGCTCTGCCCCGATTACCCAGTCCGCAACCAGCTTGCCTGCGTACATGCCGCGGCTGACCGAGAACACGCTGTCGGCCCGGGTGAACGCCACCGCATCCGAAACCAGTCCCGCGTTCAGCGCAACCGCCAGGCTCGGCCCGAGGTCGCTGCCGAACGCCGAGTTGGCGACCAAGATCGCCCCTGGCTTCCGCTCGGTCGCGAGCTTGACCAGCGCCTTCTGATACGGCTCGTAATTGAAGTCCTTGAACGCCGGGCCGGAAACGCAGATGACTTTGTTCGCGTGCGGGGCAACGGCCGGGGCCAGCGCATCGCAGTTCTCGGCCAGAAGCACTGCTGCGACGTTGCCGCCGGTCGCGAGCTTCCGCGCCGCGGTCAGCATCTCGAACGTAACGTCCCGGACCGCTCCCTGCCGATGCTCAACCAACACCATGACGTCGCTCATCACACCGCTCCTTTCTCTTTCAGCAGTGTGGCGAGCTTCGCCGCCTTCTCCTCGATACTGCCCTCAATCATTTCGGCTGCAGACACGACCTCCGGGACGTATACCCGGGTGAGCTGTGTCTTCGACTCTGTCTTGGTCGGCGCGGCCTGATCAATCGGCTTGGCCCCGGCCCGCTTGATGCCCATGATTGAGGCATAGCGCGGCGTGTTGCCGCCGGTCTGTATGGTTACCACGCACGGCGTTGCCAGTTCCTTCACCTCAAGGAACCCGCCCTCGAGCTCACGCTTCACCACCGCCTTGCCGTTCTGAATGTCGAGCTTCGTCACATAGGCCGCGTGCGGCAGGCCGAGCAGCTCGGCCAGGGCCGGTCCGACCTGCGAATTGCCGTCGTCCGACGCGATCGCGCCGGTGAAAATCAGGTCGAAGCTCTTGTCCTTGAACCACGCCGCCAGAACCCTCGCCAGCCCGATTCCATCGGCATCGCCGATGCCCTCGCTGTCAATCCTGGCTGCGGCGGTCCCGCCCTTGGCCAGACCCATGCGCAGCACTTCCTCGGCCGGCTTGGGTCCGACCGAAACAAGCGTCACATTGGCGTTGTGCTTCTCCTTGGCCAAGAGCGCCTCTTCGAGCGCGTAGTTATCCGCCTCATTGATGGTGAACGCCAGCTTGTCCCGGACGATGTCCTTGCCGGTGGCGTCCACCTTAACGTCGGCCTCAGCGGTATCCGGGACCCGCTTCAGGCAAACTGCAATCTCCACGCTAGCCTCCAGTTTCCTGACAGAACGCCGCTGACGGCAGGTCACGCAGCTTCAGGCAGCGCCGGGCCGCGAACAGCAGGTATCTAGTCATTCTAGGTTCAGTTAAAGCGGATTGACAGGATACCCCAAAACCACACTTGGTCAAGCAAACGCCGGGTCCCTTGATTCCGAGATCTATGGCCCCGAAGACACGAAAACGGAGAGAAACGGACATGTATCATCCTGCACCCATTCGTTCATTCACTTCGTGCTTTCGTGGCTCCAATCTCGGTTCTGGGGCGGGCCGAGGCATAGCTCGGCCGGCCGGCGGCAGTTGAGCATCAGGGACCATCCGCTGCGTCAGCGCGGCTTTCGACCCCCCCGTCTGTGCAGCGGCACTTCCCGAGTGCGGCCACGCCGCTCCTGATCATGCCCTCAGCCGCCCTGACCCGGAACGACCAGTTGTCGGGATTCCGGTCATACTGCGCCGCGAGTTCCGACTGCCGAGCGGCATCGGCCGCGGTGTCTTGATACTGGTCTGCGGATTCCCAATCCAGACCATCGGCCTCGACGTAAGTGAATTTGACTCCGTGCCGGAACGCGATCGCCGGCCACTCAATGTCAACACCAAAGGTCGCCGCGGTGGTGCTTTCCCGCAGCACCATACCGGCAACGTCCCGGCTCATGCCGCGCGTTGCGGCACAAAGGTCCATTTCCTGTCCAAAGATGCGAGAGAAGAGCCGATTGGTCGGCCGCTCGGTCTCCCTTATCGCGAGCGGGTACGTAGAGTAAGCTTGCGGCGACCTGCCGACCACGAGGAATGGAGTCCGGGCCACGTTTCCAGTGACCCTGGACCACTCGTCCGGCCTGGTTTCAATCCACCGGAGCAGATGGTCCATGTCAACGTACGCGACGGCCGCGGCACCGATATCGACTGCCAGGCGCAACGCTTCGTGGCGCCCCCGGCGCCAGTCGGGCGCGACAAAGAACTGCTCCCGAGCCGCCCCCACCCCGTCGGCAAGCTGGGCGCAGGGCGCGTCGGGTGGCACGACAACCGACACGGCGCGATACGTCTCGCTGATTCGCCCCCAAGCCCGGGCGAGTCGCCGGTTCTCGCCCCGCGGGTGCCAAGTGGATGCGAGAGCTATGTCACTGGGCATCGCAATCGCAGTCACCGCCCGGGCCGGCTTGAGTCACATCGACTTCGGTAATAGGCAGCATTCTAGAGTTCACGGGCAGGCGGGTCAAGTGGACGGCGGTTGAACACTGCCGCCCGGTTTGTCGGCCGTCATTCACAGGATAGGCCAGGCTCCATCCCGTTCAACAACCAGCACTGCGTGGAAGAACCGCTTGCCGCCGGGCAGGAGGATTTCCTCAGTGGCCACCGGGCTCATTCTCATCTCCCTGGCGCAAGCGAGGAGTTGACGTGGCGGAACCAGTCGGTGCACCGGCCGGAGCAGCGGGATTGTCCTGTATCGCGTCGGTGTAATCCTGCGCCCGCGCGGAAGCTGAAGCACGACTGACAACACGCCGGCCTTCCTCAGCCAGCCCGTGATCTTCGCGACTGCCGGCCGCCACGCGATGTACTCAAAGAGCAGCGCCGCGTGGACCATGTCGAAGCTGCGGGGTGGGAAGGACAGCGACTCGACTGACGCGCACATCCACTCTGCCACCGGTTCAAGCTGCGGGTTTCTCTTCCGCGCCAACTGCAGGTACTTCCGGTTCAGGTCAACGCCGACGACCCGCTTCGTGGACGCCGGGTCAACGCACGAAAGGCCGCACCCGGTGCCGCATCCGAGGACGCAAAGAGCCTTCGGCATGAAGCGGGCGCAGGTCTGAGCGAAGATGCGATCCAGCGCCTGCGTCTGCCCGATCTCCCGCATATGGCCGTCATAATCAGCAGCCGTTACCGCCAACCAAGGGCTCAGCGTTTGCTGTCTGATCTCATCTCTCCCAGCCATGGTCATGCTGTATCAGCAGCTCGTGCGTGCAAATGGCCGGGCAGAATCGGATCGCGGCCGGTGGCCCGGGTTCCGGATCCCGCCATAGACGAGCGGGGCGGCATCGCCGCCCCCGCAGACATCGGTTGACGACTAGCGCAGCACCAGCCGCTGCGCGGCCGACTTCTCGGGCGACACCAGGCGGACGATGTACACGCCTGCCGGCGCCCGGTTACCGAGTGCGTCAACCCGGTTCCACGAGACATCACCGTCGGCAACTAGGCGCACAATCTCACGTCCGGCCACGTCGCACACGACAAGCCTCGACCCGGCGACCCGCGGCAAGGTGAACCGGACGGCCTCACCGACCGGGTTGGGCGCCATCGAGAACCCGGCATCCGGCCCGGTCCTGGTCTGCTCGGCAACGCCGGTCAGCCACGGTGAATTGAAATAGACGTTCTGTAGTCCCTCCCCGACAAAAACGCAGCCCGCGCCGGTGCCGGCCGCACCGGGCGAGTAGACGAGCAACGGCCGCACCGCCTCACCGGTGCCGGCGCTGTTGCTGTTGATGCGGAGCGTATCCGACCACGATGTCGGCGTCGCCTGATTGCAGTAGTGGCGGAAAACGGTCCGGTAGCTCTCCTCACTGATGTAGGAAGCATTCATCCATGGGTTACCCGGGTCGGTGTACGGCTTGATGTCGCCGAACCGCTCGTCCGCGTCCGACTCGCCGGCCAGGAACTCAGCACCGCTCCAGGTAGAGCCGGCGTCAGTGGAATAGAGATACTGCATGTCCCAGTCGTCGGTCCCGTTGTAGTCGTGGCTGTAAAGCACCCAGACTACGGCGCTCTCCGGCGGCGAGACGAACGACGGCACCATCACCGGGTCCATCACCGTGAACGTATCCGGTGCGACAATGGCCTCACTCCAGCTGTCCGGGTGGCCCCAGAACCTGTTTACGAGCATGTTGAGCTGGCCGTTGGCCGGGCTGAACCCGGGCCGGCCCGCCATGTAGAGGTAGGAACCCGCACCGGCAGTGAGCGAGCCGTCACTCACGAAGCGCCACGTACGGAGCGTCGCCCAGGTCTTGCCGTAGTCGGTCGAGCGTAGGAAGAAATCGTCCATCTCCGGCGAACGGTCGTCGTCTCCGGCTACGCAATACAGCCAGTAGTCGTCGCCACGGTAGTCGCGGCAGACCTTGAAGTTGTTGATCGTATCGGCGCTCGCGTGCACCCAGAAGTTCAAGAAGCTGGAACCGTCCTTGTTGAACCGTGTACACAGCATGTCGCCGTCATTGTTCGGATGAACGGTGAACACGTACACGAATCCCGAGTCGCCCGGGCCGACAACCAGACCCAGACGGTTGACGATAGTAGTCGGTATCATGAAGAACCCCTGGACCCACTCCCAAGTCGTGCCGTGGTCGGTCGAGCGTACGACGTCGATGGACGTGTCGGGCACGGACCTCGAATAGGCCACCCACATCGTACCGTCCATTTCATAGTCGGTCGCGGTCGCCCAGACCGTACCGGAATCGATGAGCATGTCGGGCAGGCTGAACGATGTTCGCCCACGGCGCGACGCGAGTCTGATCGCGCCGTCGGCCGAACCGGGCGCGGGCTGGCGTTCAAGGTATATCGCCTGCGCCGTCGACTCCAGCTTGCGCGCCAGCGCCTCATCACCCCGGGCAGCGGCCTGCGCCTGCTCGGCGCGGATCACGGCCAGCCGCGGGTCGGCATCGGCGGACCGGGCCGGGCCCATCGATGTCGTGGTCGGGCTGCAGGGCACTGCGGGCAGCGGGCCCGCACCCTCGGACTTGACCGCCAGCGCCACAGCGGCGGCCATGAGGACAACAAACACTGCCTTCTTCATCGCTGCTCCTTTCGCTAGTCCGGACGGATGTCCTGGTGAGATTGTAGACTCGGCGGCGAATCTGTCAACGCCGCACGCGGGCCAGCGGCAGTTCGCCGGCGGGCGGGTCAAGTGGGAAAAGAGGGCTTACGGCCTGCGGCCCGAAGTTCGTTTCGAACGAGCAGCTCCTCGCCCGGTTCTCAATCGGCAATCGGGAATGCCCAAGACGTCTCTCATGGCTTGGAGGCTGTCAGCGGTTAGCTGTCAGCCGTGGGCCAGTCGCGGTCGGGCGTGTCAAATGGACGGACGGAACCGGACCAACCGATCAACTGCCTGGCGCAGTTCGAGCGCTGGCGATGGCCTGCTTCAGCACCGGAAGGTCGTTCACGACCACGTACCAGACTCTCATCATCCTCACGTTGAAGTACTCGTGAATGAGAACGTCACGCATTCCGGCAATCAGCTTCCACGGAACGTCAGGATGCTTGAGGCGGAAGTCGTCCGGCAGGTGCTTGACTGCCTCGCCGATCGTCTCCAGCCTTCGCGCGACCGCGTCCTGCACCTGGCGGTCGCCCTCAAATCCGGATCGGGTCATGCCGCTCGTGTATTCCTCTATCGCTCCAATGCTCTCCCAGATGTCCTCGACGTAGAGCCGCGGGTCGCGCTTCACAAGATGGGGACTTCCTCCCTCAGCACGCGATCACGGATGACGGACTTGACCGCGTCGTACTCAACCACATCCACCCGTCGGCCAAGCGCTTCCTCAAGGTCCTGCTTCAGGCCGATCACATCGAGCAGGCTCTGCTCGCCGTCCAGCTCTACCAGGAAATCCACGTCGCTATCTGCCTGGTCCTCGCCGCGCACAACCGAGCCAAACAGCCCGGCCCGGCGTGCGCCATGCCGTCGGAGAATCGGGACCGCCTTGGCCTTAACCTCAGCAATGCTCATGTCCTAACTTACAGCAACCTCTCCCCTGCGTCAAGGCAAGCGCCGGCAGCCCAGACGATGGACCGCCTGGTCGGTGACC
>Ga0163210_1000293_pt1 | contig 20428 bp, 19 predicted proteins | sample Kivu_220m_FD_113536 | JGI IMG/M metagenome (GOLD analysis project Ga0163210, IMG submission 113536) | Freshwater microbial communities from Lake Kivu, Western Province, Rwanda to study Microbial Dark Matter (Phase II) - Kivu_220m | ecosystem: Environmental > Aquatic > Freshwater > Lake ...
ACATTGCTGCGGTCAAGGCCTCCGGGGCGGACACGGTGATAACCTCATGCCCGGCCTGCGACATGATGTGGCGGCATGCCTACCCCACATGGGCCAAAAAGCTGGGCATCGATTATGATATCAAGGTCAGGCATTACAGCGAAGTGGTGGCCGAGAAGATCAAGTCCGGCCAGTTCAAGTTCCCCGAAAGGGTCAATAAGCCTGTGACGGTCACCTGGCACGATTCCTGCCACATCGGGCGCGTTTCCGGCATTTATGACGAACCCCGGGAGCTGATCAAAGCGCTCCCCGGCGTCAAAATGGTGGAAATGCCCTTTAACAGGGAGGCGGCGCACTGCTGCGGCAGCGTGCTTACGCTGATCAAGGAACCGCCCGTTGCCGCGGATGTGGGCAAAATCCGCATCGATGAGGCGCGGGAAGTGGGCGCGGAAAAAATCCTGGCGCTCTGCCCGTGCTGCGAGTTCCAGTTGCGCGTTTCCGCCGCTAAGAAAAATATGGACATGGATATCGTTGACCTGGCACGGTTCTGCTGCTCACGCATAGGCTTCGACTTCCCCGATCCCAATCCCGAGGTGCAGAAGCAGTGGGCCGTCTTCGAGGCCATGATCGCACTGATGACGCCGCAGGGCTTTGCCAACCTGATGGGTAAAATGTGGCCGGAGATGATCAACGCCATGCCCTTCGGCATGGGGCCGATGATGCGCTTTATGGGTAAAATACCCGGCGCGCTCAACCTGATGAAACCGATGTTCCCCGTGCTCTTCCCGCTTCTCCTGCCCATGATGATGCCCAAGGTGATGCCCAGGATGCTCGGCCTGGTGGGAGAGATGATACCCATGCCGGACTACATGGCGGAGCAGATGCCGGAGATAATGCCCAAGGTGATGGATTCACTCATGCCGCACATGATCGGCGACGTGGTTCCGCTGGTCACCGGCCCCATGATCGATTATCTGCAGGGCAAGAAGAAATAAGTATGATAGCGGACGGGTCTTCAGACCCGTCCCTTCAATACAAAAACCCTAAATCCTAAGTTCTAAACCCCAAACAAATCCGAAGTGAAAAACCCAAAACATTTTGAGCTTCGGGTTTTAAATTTGTTCAGGGCTTAGGATTTGAAGCTTAGAATTTTCCCCCGCCGTTTGGTGTTTGGACTTCGGAATTTGTTATCATTGGCGCATGGAATCCATTCCGCTGCTGAAATACCTGGTTGAGGCCGGCCTGGGCGCCCGGCGCCAGGTTGTTGCCGCTATCAAGCAGGGACGCATCACAGTCAACGGTAAAACCGCTGAAGGTTATACCATGCCGGTCTTTCCCGGGCTGGACGAAATCACCTGCGACGGCAAAGCCGTGAAATTCAAGCAACAGGAAATGCTGGTGCTCATGGTCAACAAGCCGATCAATGTGCTTTCCACCACCAGGGACGAACGCGGCAGGAAGACGGTGATCGATATCCTTCCTGAAAGCTACCGCTCACTCGGGCTGTATCCTGCAGGCAGGCTGGACTATGACAGCACGGGACTGCTTATCCTCACCAACGACGGCAACCTGACCTACCGCCTGACACATCCCAGGTTCGAGCATGAGAAGGAATACCTGGTTTCCATCAACGGCAAACTGACTGCGCCGGACATTGCGAAGCTGGAAAAAGGTATGCTGCTGGAGGACGGCATGACATACCCGGCTACGGTAAAAGAAGCTGCGGATGCAGCATATACCTACAGCATCACCATCCACGAAGGCCGCCACCGCCAGGTGAAGCGAATGTTTGCGGGCCTCGGCTATGAGGTCAGGGCATTGAAACGCGTCAGGATAGGCAAGTTGTTACTGGGGAACATGGAGGAAGGCGCAATAAAGAAACTGTCCTCCCGTGAGATAGCCCTTCTATTGCAGAATTAAACGGCAGCCGTTTTAAACACTATTCTATCGGCTCGAAAGGCTCCTTCTGCGGTTTGAAGCCCTGGTTGATGATCTTGCCCACCGCCTTTATCCCCATGCCGCTCGTCCGGCTGAAATTATGCCTCACTATATTAGACTGGTGTGAGGCGCTGTCTACCTCAGCGGTATATTCCTGCATTGTACAGTAACCCATCAGGTCCAATCCATGGTTCACATTCGCTTTATGAAGGGCAAGCAACTCCCTGTCTACATTGGTCAGCCTTTCGGCGAAGTCCATAACCGTCTTTTCCAGCCTGCCCTCGGGGACTGATTTGATGGCAAAACCAATCTTTTCGGCCTGTGACCCGTCGATGTTGTCGCCTGTCATCGACATATACTTGGCCCACTGCGGCCCGACGTGGTAAATCCATGCATTGAACAGGCCGGTGCCCAGGATGCGCACCACGGGTGTCCCTATCTGGCAATCATCGGCAGTAATGATGAAATCAAGCTGGCAGCAAAGGTCAACAGCGCCGTTTAGGCAAAAACCATGCAGCTGCCCGACGGTAACCATATTGCACTTTCGGATTAATTCGTAGGCGCGTAATCCTTCCCTGTTGCGCGTCAGGTCCTGCCAGAAATTAAAGTCTTCCCGCTTATCGATGTCATCTACGTCATAGCCTGAGGAAAATCCCCTTCCGGCGCCCTTCAAGATCAGCACGCTAACCTCTTCCTCCCAGTTCAGGTTTTTAACCAACTCCTGGAGCTCGACGAACATCTCCATGCTGATGGCATTTCTCACATCAGGTCGGTTAAGCGTGATTACGCCGATTTTACCTGACTTTTCAAATAGCAAACTTTTGAGTTCCATTTCACTTTCCTCCGCCATTGCAATTGATTGACCGGTCAATCTTTAGTATAATTTTACCACACGCTTAATTTTCCTCACGACTTATCATAGCCTAAATGATGGGCGCATGCAATTGTGATTGGGGTACACATAAACGGTATGTGCGCTTACAATGCCGGTGGTGTAGAATATGTCCGAATTAATACGCTGATAATACTAATTTTTAAAGGAGTGTGCTCATTATGGGTGACAGGCTGAAGGACAGAGTAGCTATTGTAACCGGCGCTGGCCGGGGCATAGGCAGGGCTGAAGCGCTGGCCCTGGCGGCTGAGGGCGCAAAACTCGTGGTGAACGATGTAGGAGGCGCCTCCGACGGGTCGGGCAATGACCAGACGCCGGCCATGGAGGTATGCAACGAGATTAAAAAAAGGGGAGGGCAGGCGGTACCTAACTATGATTCCGTGGCCACTCCCGAAGGCGGCGAGAATATCATCAAGACCGCCGTCGATGCCTTCGGTAAGATCGATATCCTGGTCAACAACGCAGGCATACTGCGCGACCGCATGCTGTTCAACATGACCGAGGAGGAGTGGGACCTGGTGATCAAGGTCCACCTTTACGGCACCTTCCACTGCACAAAACCGGCCAGCGTCTATATGAGGCAGCAGAGGTGGGGACGCATCATCAATACTTCATCCATCTCCGGACTGGGCAATATGGGCCAGGCGAACTACAGCGCTGCCAAGGAAGGTATCGTAGGTTTTACCCGCACCGTAGCCCTGGACCTGGGCAAATACGGCGTAACCTGCAACGCCATCCGCCCCAACGCCGCCACCAGGATGACCGTAACACCGGAGATGAAGGCGGCATTCCAGAAGAAATCCGGCATTGCCGATCCGGTCGAGTTCGAGAAATTCTTCAACCAGACCTTCTCTTCCAAGCCGGAGCACATACCGCCGATCGTCGTTTACCTGGCTACGGAGGAGTCGGCCAACATCAACGGTCGCTGCTTCTTCATCAACGGGAACCAGATCGGATTTTATCAGGAGCCGCAGATCATTGCCGAGATCAACAAAGATGAGGGCTCCTGGTCGCTGGAAGAACTGATCAAGATCGTACCGGAGAAGTTGACTAAAGGAGTGGTCAACCCGGCTCCGCCGCAGGCTCCCAAATAGCACTTTGAAAATACGGTAATGCAGAGGTGATGTATGAGCGGGCATATAATTGAGGACCCGCACCGGCAGCGCTGGATTGTAATCAGCGTGGCCTTCGCTTCATTTATGGCTGCGGTTGATACGTACATTGTCAACGTTGCCCTGCCCACCATTGCGCATTATTTCAATGTAGGCACCAGCGACGTAGCGCTCGTCACACTGGCTTACCTCCTGGTAATAACAAGCACACTGCCCATCTTCGGCAAGGTGGGCGACAGGACGGGTTTCAAAAAGGTTTTTATTCTGGGCTTTGCCTTTTTTGCCGGCGGGTCTTTCCTCTGCGGGCTGGCGCCGCAAATTTACCTGCTGGTCGGCGCCCGCTGCATCCAGGGAGTGGGCGCTGCCATGCTCTACGCTGTGGGCATGGCCATGATACCGCGATATATACCTGAAAAATCGCGCGGCTGGGCTTTCGGAATCACAGCTACCACGGCAGGATTGGGCGTGGTGATCGGCGCACCGCTGGGAGGCCTGATCACCCAGTATTTTAGCTGGCACTGGATTTTCCTGATCAACGTCCCGGTTGGCATCGCAGCAATATTTGTAGCCCTCAAAGTCATACCAAAGGATACGCCGGCAATTAGTTCCGCGGGGAAAGGCTTTGATGTCGCAGGCGCCATCATGAGCTTCCTTGGCTTATCATTTCTGGTATCCGCCCTTAATAAGGGCCAGCAACTGGGCTGGCACCACTGGGGAATTGTCAGCATGTTCATTGTTTCTGCGATCCTGCTCGTGTCCTTCATACTCTGGGAGAGACGCTGCAAGGACCCGCTTCTGAATCTCAATCTATTCAAGATACCAACCTTTACCTTCGGCGCTTTTGCCGCGCTGTTCGCCTGGTCCATGTTTGCCGGAGGTAATTTCCTGCTTCCCTTTTACCTGACGCTGATCAGTGGCCTGCAATCCAGCGTCATGGGCGCGCTCTTTCTGATCAGCTCCATCATCTACATCATCATGAGCCCCCTCATGGGGCGGCTGTCCGACCGCGTCGGAGCGCGCATCCTGTGCTCGCTGGGTATGACAGGGACAACCTTCGCCCTGCTGTTATTTGCTTTTACGCTTGCCATGCCCACACTCATGCCCGTAATCATATACCTTGTATTGATAGGTGTATCCATGGGCGCGTTCGTGCCGCCGAATAACAGCCTGACCCTGAATTCCATACCACAGGAGATACTGGGCGCCGGTTCTGCTGCTTCAAGGGCTTTTCAAAACCTGGGCATGGTTCTGGGTGTGGCCATCTATGAAACCGTCTTCTCGGCCGCATTACCCAGCTCAATGCTAAGCTCCAGCCTTTCTGCGGCTGCAATACCGCACGATCTGCTGAACGAAGGTTTCCGCAATGCATTCATTGCGGGCGCCATAATGTGCGCCATAGGCCTGATACTCTCAATGCTGGCAAAGGAAGCTAAAAATTCCGGGCCCAAACAGGCGGTTCGGGAGTTCGTGGCCTGAATTCATACCGGGTAGCGATAATGACTGACTGCATCATCAGGAAAGTTGAAGACAGTGATCGCAGATCCGTTGTGGAAATCTTCAACTATTTTGTGGAACACAGCTTTGCAGCCTATCCCGATAAAAAGGCCGGCGATGGTTTTTTTGAAATACTGAAAGGCATCTGCCGCAGCGGAGTTTTCTACGTAATTGAAGTGCCCGGCAGTGGAGTTATCGGCTTCGGATTGCTGCGTAGTCATCAGCCCACGGAGGCCTTCAACCGCAGCTCGGAGCTGACCTATTTCATCCTGCCAGGATACAATCGACAGGGATGGGGCACCAGGTTGCTTAAAGTCATCGAAGATGACGCCAGGAGCCTCGGCATAGAAACCCTGCTGGCGAACATTTCCTCCCTCAACGATCAAAGCCTGAGCTTTCACGCCAAAAACGGCTTTGTAGAATGCGGCCGTTTTAAGCACATCGGCAGGAAATTCGGCCAGGATTTCGACGTTATCTGGATGCAGAAGTTTCTCTAAAAAGGAAACCCCTCCTGCGCAATACAGGAGGGGCGCCCTAGAGTTAATTTCAGGTTATTTCCAGCGGAATTTAAACGGGCCGAAGTCAAACTCACTGCCATCCGGCGTCTCCGGCACAGAGGACGTGGTTAATTTTTCCGGCCATTCTCCCAGTTCTACGGGGACTGAGATCTTTTCCTTTCCCCTTTGAACAGCCAGTGTAACCTTATCGCCGGGCTTCTTGGTATTGAAGTAGGTTAAAAGGTCCTGCACCCTGGAAACCGGTTTTTCATCAACTGACAGTATTATGTCTCCGCCGCCGGTGGGGACATCCTGCAGGTCTCTTCCACTCCCCTTGAGACCGGCTTTTTCCGCCGGGCCGGAGGGTATAACATTGATTACATAGACACCTTTTTCAACTGCCAGGTTTAGTTTCCCGGCTATCTCGGCATCGAGCGGCATGCCTTCAATACCCAGCCAGGCTGACTTGATATTTTCACCGCTCATCAATCGCGGAAGCAAGGCTTTCGCCGTGTTGATCGGTATGCAGAAGCCGACGCTATTGGCATCATATTCTATGGCAGTGTTAATGCCGATGACTTCACCAAGTGAATTAAGCAGCGGACCGCCTGAATTGCCTGGATTTATGGCTGCATCGGTCTGAATAATGTTAGTCATCTGGCGTTCCGTCGCGCCTGCGATGGACCTGCCGACTCCGCTTATAATTCCTACCGTGATGGAACCCTGAAGTCCGTAGGGGGAGCCCAGCGCTATGGCCATCTGCCCTGGCTTTAGCCGGTCTGAATCGCCAAGGGGCAGCGCGGGATAATTACCGATTTTGGATGCGTCCACCTGCAACAGGGCTACATCATTGTTACGGTCTGCACCCAGTACCCTGGCCTCAACCTGTGTGCCGTCATTTAGCCGTATCTTGACTTTGGTAGCCTTATCCACAACATGGTTATTGGTCAGGATATGACCCTGGTTATCGATGATGAAACCGGAGCCCTGACCCTGCTGATTGGGCACGTTGAATCCGAAGGGGTTCAGCTTTGTCAAGACTTCTATTGTCGATTCTATTTCGACAACCGCTGGTATAGCCCGCTCGTAAAGCGCGACCGTGGAACCCTCGTCATAGAGAGACGCTGCCTGTATATTGGCCGGCGCAGCGGGTGGTAACGTTACCGTTTGCGGTTGAACCACCGAAGTTGTTGTCGAGGAGCATCCCGCGAGGAGAAAAGCGGTAAGCATAACGGCCGCAACCAGGGAAAAAACAACCGTCCTTTTTTGTTTTATCTTTTTTAAGAGATAGCTTGAAGACATGTTGACCTCCTTTGATAGTTGAATTTCGTGAAGCTGTTTAAAGCTCTGTGATTAAGCGGAAATCGTATTCGGATAATTGTTTAAACTGGGGCTCCAGTATTCTTTCAGTTTTACTCTCGGTAAGGTTGACCTGGACCAGCCAGATTTTTCCGTTGACATCTACAGGCACAATCACCAGGTCAGTGGCCGGTGTTACTTTGACCATATTTCCGTTGATAATGGTCATTGATGAAATCGATGAAAATGCCGGGAATACCTTGCCTATTTTTCCCCCTTTATCCATCATATCTTTAACTTTAAGATCGGATAACGCTATTTTTATAGCGTCGGACTGCGTTTGCAGGGGCAATTCCAGCATAAAAATACCTTCATAGTGCCTGACGCTCACAACCGTCCTGACTTCAAGGTCGACTTCCGCCTCCATAAAATCACCCTGACCTCTGCCGCATATTACGTTGGCGGTCCTGTCCTTAACATCAACCCTGATGATAATTATTTCTCCGCTGCCGCTGAGTTTTTGCTGTATGGAGGGATCCCGTTTGACGATATCAGCAGCAACCACTGCAGGGGAGGATACGGTTAAAAACATACCTATGGCAATTATAGCCGCCACGACAAACGTAGCCATGGATCCCACCAGGGCCAATTTCCATGCCGGCTGCTTCAATGAATCGATCCACGACCGGATTCTATCGCTGATACTGACAGGTGTTTTAAGTTTCTCAACTGAATGCGCTGAAGAGGGCATACTGAGGAGAACAAACTTAAGTCTTTCCTTATGGCCTTTAATAACAATGTCGGGAGTTTTAAGGTTTTCCAGCTTATTGATAAACTCTTCTTTGTTCATCATTTTACAGCCCTTGTATATATATAATGATATTCCATGGGAAAAAGTTGCATCATTGCATCTTCTCTTTCAATTTTTCCAGTCCCCTGTGAAGCAGTGATTTGACCGTCCCTTCTTTTTTTCCCAGTATTTCGACGATGTCTTTAATCTTCTTCTTCTCGAAAAATTTCAGTGTGATCACTTCCTGGTATTTATCGGGAAGCTCAGCCAGTTTTTCATGCAGGCGTAAAAACTCATCCTGCCTGGACAGTTCCTCTTCAGCCTCAGCTATCTCGTCAGAAAATTCACGCATATCCAGTATTGGCGCGATTTCATCGAGCTTGGCCATTTTGTTGTTCCCGTTGCGGAAATGGTCGGCAATCTCGTTGCTGGCAATCCTGTAAAGCCACGCCGAAAAAGGTATATCCCGCCAGTGGTATTTTTTAATCTGGTTTAAGGCTTTTAAAAAGGTAATCGACGTGATATCGAGGGCAAGCTGAACATTAGCAGTGCGCTTCAATGCGTAATTAAAAATCCTGGAATAATGGATCTCATATAGCTCACCGAAAGCTTCACGGTCGTGCTGGGCCTTTTTTACCAGTTCCCCTTCCGTCTTCAAATCTTCCACTATCATAATTGTAAAGGATTATTTAAGCAGATAATAATACTTCTAACGTGCCGGTTGCAAAAAGGTTGCGTTGAAATTGTCGGGATCGGTTGAAATTCACCTGTTCCACGCAATGCAGCACAGGTTAAAAAGCGGAATAATGATTAATGAGATAGTATCAGGCAGCCTGGCAGCTATTATTGTTGCAGCTGTTGCAGCCCGTCCTTTAATTTTTTATAAGTCGCTGACAGGCTTTCGGAAAGGACTTTTACATCCGCCACAACCGGCATGAAGTTATTATCGCCCTGCCATCTAGGTACTATGTGTGTGTGTACATGTCCCGGTATGCCGGCCCCAGCAACCCTGCCCAGGTTCATGCCGATATTAAAACCATCAGGTTTTACAACCGCATTTAACAGGTTCAGACATAATTTGATCACTTCATTGTGTTCCCGTGATTCTTCTTCCGAAATGTCGTTCAGATCGCCGATATGCCGGTAGGGCGCAACCATTAAATGGCCGGGTGTGTAGGGATAAGCATTCAGAATGACAAAGTTATTCCGTCCGCGGTAAAGGATCAAGTTTGGCTCATCGTTTTTTTCCGCGGGCTTATCACACAATATACAGCCTTCCATCTTGCCGGCAATTTGAATATACTGGATCCTCCAGGGCGCCCAAATTTTCTTCATTTGTTAATCCTTGAAAAACAACCGGCCTATTGTATCACGATTATTGACTTTAGTGCTCAACATTGATATCTTTGATTTGGTCAGATATGACGCTGCTGGATCTGAGCTTTTTCACCAGAGGTGATATCCCGGGTGGCTTCAAAAAAGAAGCAACCGAAGTGCTCACCGATTGCTACAAACGTTTTGGCCACAGTATCCCCTATAAAATAGAAGTCTACTTTTTCGATACTGACGCAGACCTGCACAACTTCATCAGGGAAGAAAAATTCAAGCTTGGGCTAACTTCCGCTCCTATAGACGAGGCGTCAGCCTGCACATTCGATGTCCTGCGCGGTTATCCCCGCCTGCTCGTTTGCGCGGAAAGGCTGGCGAAGTACAGCAAGCACGGCAGGGAAGGAGCTTTAAGACATGAGGCGGCTCATACTGTGCTTCACGGATCACTGGAATACAGCATTTTCCAGATACCTGAAGATTGCCGGCATACGGCTATGATCAAAGGCATAGAAGACAATATACTGGGAGATATTTTTTTCCAGTTGACTATGGGAGTCAAGGATTTTGAGGCCATTAGCTTTTTAATCAAACATGATTTCATTAATTGCCAGATAATCTATGGGTTGGAGTGGATACAACCTTCAGAAGAGGATAGAACCGCCTGGCATGTGTCAAAAACCAACCGCCAGACCCGTTTTGTCTATGAAAGCTCGTTAATGAGACCTCTGCTTTTTACCGATCCCCTGCTTGCCCTGCCCAAGTCCAGAAAAGTCAATGCACAAGACCAGGTAATGCTCGGGGCCAGGATAGAACAAATGCTGGATATCCTCGGTGAAACCGAGGAGAATAAGGTCTTAAAAGTTGCGGCATCCATTATTGAATCGATAACCGGAGATACCCATAGTAATATTGATGCTGCCTTCCGCCAGCTGATGAATCTGATTTGAATATTATCAGATGCAGCATTTCCTGAGAGCATCATCAGTAGACCGATCTATATTCCGTACTTTATCTATCAGTACGAGCTTCTCTCTCATTACAAAGCTATTGGATATCGCTCAATAGATAACATATAATTTCCTTATCGTTACGTGATCAGGAAACAGTGCGAAATGGTTAGCCATAAATCGGTAAAGTTGGACGATCAAGTTTATTGCTACATCTGGCAGGGGATGGGCAACAACTGTAATACGTGTGTTTTCACCAACATTTTAAAAGGAGATCATCCCCACGTAATAATAGATCCGGGGCATATCAGAAATGAGAGCGGAGAGGAATGCTTCGGAAGCCTGGAACAGTCGATGGCAAATGACAACATTAAAATAGAAGATACAGGTTTAATCGTTAACACCCATACACATCCTGACCACTGTGAAGCTAATGAACGGATCGTTCAACGAAGCCACGCAGGAATTACGCTCTCCCGGGAAGAGGACGAATTCAGGAAAACTATTGGTATGAATCTATATAAGCTGTTCGGTATCAGTGCCCCACAATTCACGCCGCTTTTCCACCTGCAGGAAGGCGCTTTAGACCTGGGCGATGATGGATTTCAGGTGCAGGTTATCCTGACTCCCGGCCATTCTCCCGGCTCCGTATGCCTGTACCTTCCTGAAAAGAAAATATTGATAACAGGCGATGTAATCTTTTTTATGAGCATAGGCAGAACCGATTTCCCCGGAGGCGATATGCTGCAACTTAGAAACAGCATCGAAAAATTGTCCACGCTGGATGTCGAATGTATTGTCCCCGGGCATAATACAGATCCCAACGGCATTATCAGTGGAAGAGACCGTGTTAAACGGAATTTCGAAGCGATCCAAATGTTTTTTTCAGAGTTTTAAGCCGATGGAACCGGACGACAAAATACAATATGCCATAGAAAACACCGAGGTCCTGCGCCCTCCCAGGCAGCATCTGGCGACCTTCGGTACCACCAACATCTACTATTACATGATTACTGAACTCATGCATGAGGTGAACGTAATCAGAGAAGGCAGAGTGATAGCTGCCAAGCCTAAAATTATTACTCCTTCATATCTAATTAATATCGAGGGCTTCAGCGGGCCTGCCAGGAGATATATACAGATGCTTGCAGAGAAGAATCCGCACGAGCCCGGAGTCTTTTATTCGTATAAAAACGAGCCGAAGGAGATGAATATTATTTCACAGCCTCTACCCGATCTGGTGGATAAAATAAACCAGCGCATAGACAACCAGAGCGATCCCCTGAGCACGGTGATCAGAGGGGTGGAAGAAATGTGGGATGTTTCGTTGCTCAAATTCACATTCGAGCTTACCCGGAATTCCGTTTATAATAATGTTTCCGAGTTTTACGGCCGTGGGTTGTTGAATGTTGATAAGACGGGAGTTCCCCGGGCTGCCAGAGATAACATCGAGGAACTTTTTGAAGTAACCGGGAATGATCCGTCCAGAGCGCCGGAACTGGTCAGCGAACTGAGACGATGGAACCTTTGGAGTGAGTATCAGGATCGGTTTTTACGGCTTTTTAGAAAAACGTAATTCAGCTATTAAACCTGTTGACAATGGGGAAAAAGAGTTATATATTACTCAGGCTTCCGGTTTAAGCTAAATCAGGTTGGGACGGGGATTGACATGAACCAGCGGCGGTCAAATATTGAAATAATAAGCGAAATGCTGAGGATCGGCGCCGACGGGGCTGGGAAAACCGAAATCATGTACGGCGCCAATATGAGCTATAGCCAGATTCAAAAATATCTGAAATATCTAATTTCCCAGGACCTTATTGATAAAGTCGAGTTAGGCAATCCCTCTATTACCTATATAGTCACTGAAAAAGGTCGCCGCCTCCGCAAAAGTATTGACACTGTGCTGGAAGTTCTGAATTTCAAAGATTCTGAAGATAAATGAAATAAATATGGAGGAGCTGCGTATGTCGGAAAAAAGAATGCTGATACTTGATGCGGAGACCGTAGAGAAAATTGAAGAAAACCGCGGCGACATGAGTGTCTCCGAATTTATTCATTTCATTATTGACAGCCATTTGGAACAGAACGTACAACAGCAGCACAACGATGGGGTGACCAGGGAGGAGTTCCATCAGTTCGAAGAAGGCATAAGAGACCTCCTGCGGAGTTTTCTCGAATTCTTCCTTAGCTACGGATTGGAGATGGGCAAACCGCCGACTGACGGCGAGTTGGATAAACTCAGCTTAAAACTACAGGGCCTGAGCAAGAGCTACAAAGCAAAAAAGTACTAATCCTAGGCAGTTTACTCATTTACTGATACATCGATCCTCTTAGTGCAACATTGCGCATCAGATAGAACAATCTTCTATAACACAACCACTCCTCCATTCAAATCTTATGTGCCATATCAATTGTCCTCAATAGTGCCGAAACATTGTCTCAGCCGCAGGCAAATTCTGCCCGTTTTCCTCTTAGATACATTGTACTTTAGTACTATATGCACGTTTGAAAGTTCCCGGATATATTGACAATTCGAAATTCAGTATACATAATTGTCACCACTACGTAATAGAACATATTATATGAATGTATATTCTTTAATACCTCTCATAGCCTGTATTGCATTTATTCCCCTCTTTATCATCCTTACCGCCAATCAGCCATGGCAACGTCAGCATAAGTTATTTGCCCTGTTTGTTATCACCGCTATTTTGTGCAGCCTCGGCGACTTATTGTTCCGCAGCGACCTTTTAATCGATGTCAAGGTCTATATCGGAAAAGTGGTCCTCTGTATCTTGGCGCTGGCATTTACTCAATTGCACTATTTCCTGCGTTCGTTTTATGAAAGCGCTAAGCCAAGGTACTACCTGGCGTACATCGGTACGGTGCTGGTCTGCATAGTAACAATATTGTTTTTGCCCGCTGATGTTCAATTAGGTGAAGCTGTAGTGCCGGTCTACGGAGTGTGGGTATTTCCCTACGCCCTTTATGCTTACGGTTTATTACTATTTGATATTTACCAGCTGACTAATAAATATAGGGCAGTAATAGACCCTATTCTACGTAAGCAGATTATTTGTTTGATTACGGTCACAGCAATTTATCTGGTTTTCCCTTTGTTTACGTTTAGTAAATTGGGGCAGGATTATCCGATCACCCACGTCGGCAATATCTTTAACGGGCTAATACTGACTTACGCAGTGGTCAAATACCATTTGCTAAATATGAGATTCGGTTTACATCGCGGTCTAACATTCATCATCATGGTGGGAATAGGTATAGGGATTTACCTGGGAGCCTATTTAATTGCCAATACATTTTTCGGTATTCAAGTAATACCCCTGAACTATTTTTTAGGTGGCCTCATATGTATTGCCATAATACTCGTAGTGATGCTATTGCGTGATGCTACAGTAACTCAGGTAAATAAGCTGTTTTACAGAGATAGTTACGAATATCATCAGAAACTCGACCATTTCCTGCGGCAAGGAATAAAAGAGATGCCCGGCCTGGATGATATGGGTAATGAATTCCTGACTTTAATCTGTGGCACCTTCAAGTGCGAACATGCGTTTTTGCTGCTTCCTCATACTGCTGATGAAGACTTTCTTGTCCGCTTTGCTGTTCCTGCACGGGATAATCTTCCCCTGTTCCTCATAAAACAGGATAGCCCGATCATTCAATGGATAAAAAAACATCGTTCCACTTTGCGTAGTGAAGCTGCCGACATCTCACCCGAATTGAGAACTCTATGGAAGCAAGAAAAGAATAAGATGGAGCAATTTAACATACAGATGTTTGTCCCCATACTCAGCCGTGAAAAAATTATCGGCTTGCTCGCACTCGGAGATAAGCAGAATAAAAGCCCTTACACACTCGAGGAGATAACACGGGCAGAAAAAACATGCGTACAAATTGCAGCCAGCCTTGAGAAAGAACACCTGCAGGATCAGTTAAAAAAGCGGGAACAGGAGCTTTCCTTAATCAACCGCCTGGCTGGAGTAATATCTTCAAGTTTGAACATTAAAGAAGTGTACGACGTTTTCGTCAGCGAACTTAAAGAAGTCGTGGAAGCCGATTTCACCGCAATAACAACAGTGGAGAATAATGAAACTTGTTTCTCAGCTCTTACTACCGATGTCGGCTCCGCCTGGCGCACAGGCCAGAAAATCCCCCTGGCAGGTACTGCTACTGAATGGGTATTCACCAATAAAAAACCATTCTACGAACGGGACCTGACGCGTAACAAACGCTTCTGGACAGCGAGTGAATACGCCAAGCGAGGGATTCATTCACTTCTATTTTTACCTTTAATGGTCAAAGGCGAAGTGATTGGTGTTCTAATATTAGGTAGCCTCAAACCATATGCTTATAGCCATGAGCAGGTCACGCTGTTGGAACATCTGGCATCGCAGATAGCCGCTCCTATAGAAAACAGCAGGCTCTATACCAGAGCTGAAGAAATATCTCGTATAGATGGTTTAACCGAATTATTTAATCGCAAACATTTCGATGAACGGTTAACCGAGGAGATAAACCGCCACTCACGTTACGGGGATATGCTCACATTGCTTCTATTGGATCTGGACAACTTTAAGAAATATAACGACACATACGGACACATGTCCAGAGACAAACAGCTTGCGCTTGCAGGTAAGCTAATTAGAGGTTCGATACGGTCATCAGATCTCGCATTTCGCTACGGTGGTGATGAATTCGCTATTATATTGCCCAATTCCACAACAGTCGAATCGTTCAGTGTTGCCGAGCGTGTACGTGAAAGAATCAGCTTCGAAATGTCGAGTAAACAACTGGATATTACCGTCAGTATAGGGCTGGCGTCATGGCCCGGGGACGGAAGAACTCTGGATGAACTCTGTAGCGCTGCCGATACGGCGCTTTATTATGCCAAGCGCACGGGGCAGAACAGGACTTCGATCGCCTCAAAGACCATGTTTTCACTCACTGAACCCCACGTCAATGCCAGCGCCGAAACAGAAGTGCTCAGTACGATCTATGCCCTGGCAGCCACTCTGGAAGCACGTGATAAATACACATATGGACATTCCAGAAAAGTTAGCCGCTATGCGGTTGCTATTGCGGAATCGTTGGGGCTCCCCGCCGAGCAGGTGACAATTATCAGCGCTGCGGCATTACTTCATGATATTGGTAAAATTGGCATCCCGGATAATGTGCTTAATAAGAATGAAAAATTACTGGAAGAGGAATGGGAACTGTTAAAGTCTCATCCGAAGCTCTCAGCTACAATTATCGGTCATATACCCAGCCTTACCACCTGCCTTGCTGCCGTGAAACACCATCATGAACGATGGGATGGTAACGGGTACCCGGCCGGCCTGCTTGGCGAAACCATCCCAATCGAGGCAAGGATTTTAGCCGTGGCTGACTCTTTTGAAGCCATGATCTCGGATAGACCCTACCGCGGTCCTTTCAGTTACAAAAAAGCCCTGAACGAATTGGTAAGATGTTCCGGTTCCCAATTCGATCCCTGTGTTGTCAAAGCCTTTATACCTATTGCACTTGCGACTGCGCCTGATGACATGGAACTGGAGATTTATAAATCTTCTCAGGGAACTGAATAGCCGGCGTTACCAAGTACGCAGATATTCCTGGAAAAATGCTTTATCGGGGAAGAATATCCAAATTCCGCATAGGATTTTATAACATTTAGTCCGCTGGCCTTTAACAGTTTTTCTATTTCGTTATAGGTGTAAAGGTAGTGGTAACGGTCATATTTCCTAGCATTCGTTTTCCAGGGGACGATGACTTCTTTACCCTTGAACCAGAATCGGTATTGCTGCCGGTTCCATACCGTTAAAAAAAATTCAGCTCCCGGTTTCAAGACCCTTCTCATCTCCCGGAAGGCACGAACTCTGTTATTTTTGCCCTGGATATGATGATAAGACGCAACAGCAATAATATGGTCAAAGCAGCCGTCCCTGAACGGCAAATCAACGGCATCTGCTACTACAAGGCCGGCGTGAAAGTTAAATTTGCTTGAATATTTGATTGCCATGCGGAGCATCTCTACTGAATTATCGACTCCATACAGCTCGAAGTTATCTTTAAAAGGTAGAAAATCAGGCCCGTGCGCGCAGCCGATATTGAGTAGCCTGCCGGAATGCCATCGCGCAGACATCTCCTCGAGTTCAGGCTTAAACCTTGACCAGTGCCTTAACCGGTACCAGCTTTCCGCAATTTCATCAAAAACATTGCCCCGCTCAAATTCTTTTGTTGCCATCTTTACAATCTGCTAAACTTCAATTAAATTCAATATAACATAACCATGCCCGCAAATCATACTATTAAAAAATTTTCCAGAACTATCTCCGGGGTAACTCCAGTGGCCGTGATGACCATGCCCATTCACTGCCCCGGACAATGCATATTTTGTCCGACTTACGCAGAAGCGCCTAAAAGCTATACGCCGGAGTCTCCGGCGGTCCTGCGCGCCAAGTCCTGCGATTATGACGCAGCCAAGCAGGTTGAACTTCGCCTTAAGATTCTTTCTAAAATGGGACATCCTGCCGATAAGATCGAACTTATTGTCATGGGCGGCACTTTTCTTTCATATCCTGAAGAATATCAATACTCATTTATTAAAAGCTGTTATGATGCAATGAACGGCCGGTCGTCTGCAAGCCTTGATGAAGCCAAACATATTAATGAGACGGCACTCCATAGATGTGTAGGTCTCTGTATTGAAACAAGGCCTGATTGGTGCGGGGAGAGAGAACTGCAAAGGATGCTTGAATTCGGGACTACCCGGGTGGAGCTGGGTGTGCAGACTCTGGATGATGACATTTACAATCTCGTGCGTAGGGGTCACAAAGTTAATGATGTCATAAAAGCCACCCGTTTACTGAAAAACCACGGCATCAAGGTTTATTACCACTGGATGCCCGGTCTGCCGGGCTCTTCCATCGCCCGTGATTTGGAGCTGTCGAGTAAAATGTTCAACGAGACGGACTTCAGGCCGGATGGACTCAAGCTCTACCCTACCCTTGTAGTATCGGAAACGGAACTTGAAAAATGGTACCTTGCAGGCCAATATACCCCTTACTCCATGGAAGCCATGGTGGATCTTTTAATAGATATAAAAAAAATGGTACCAAAATATGTTCGGATACCGCGTGTAATGCGTGACATTCCAAGTAAGTTCATTGTTGCAGGCTGCAGAGACCTCGCCTTGAGAAGCTCCGTACAACTATCCATGAAAACAAAAAATGTACAATGCCAGTGTATCCGCTGCCGCGAATATGGTCACAGAACGAGGGACGGCTGGCTGATAGGTGAGCCGGGTTTGCACAGATATGACTATGACGCATCCGGCGGTAAAGAGATTTTTCTCTCCTTTGAGGATAATCAGGCTACACTTTTCGGCTTGCTGCGTTTGCGAATTGATATGAGCGGTGAGGATGTTTATCCTGCTATGGTGAGGGAGATACATGTATTTGGGACAGAGGTACCACTTGGAGGGCAAAACAAGCTGGCAGCCCAGCACAAAGGGCTGGGTGTACAGCTACTTAAGGAAGCGGAAAGGATTACCTGCGAGGAATTTTCGGTCGGCAAGATTGCTGTTATCAGCGGTGTGGGCGCAAGGTCTTATTTCAGTAGGGAATTCGGGTACCTTCTGGAAGGTCATTATATGGTGAAAATTCTGCAACATGATGCTTAGTACAGGTGACAGGCCGTGTAGTGTCCCGGTACTGTTTCCTTGAATTCAGGCTCTTTCTGCGAACAGACCGGCATTACCCGGTGACATCTCGTGTGAAAACGGCAGCCGGAGGGCGGATTAAGAGGAGAGGGGACATCTCCCTTTAAAAGTATTTTTTCCTTACCGGCAGGTCTCAGGCTGGCAATCGCTGAAAGCAATGCCTCAGTATAGGGATGCAGAGGATTATTAAAGAATTCGCTCTTTTCGGCCAGCTCCACTATTTTACCCAGGTACATAACGGCTACCCGATCCGAGATATACCTGACCACCGATAGATCGTGACTGATAAAAAGATAAGCCAGCCCGTCCTTTTCTTTAATATCCATCATCAAGTTCAATATTTGCGCCTGGACTGATACATCAAGTGCGCTTACCGGTTCATCTGCTATAACCAGTTTCGGATCCATGGCCAGTGCCCTGGCGATACCGATTCTCTGTCTCTGTCCGCCACTGAACTCATGCGGATACCTTTGAGCAAATCCGGCTTCCAGGCCAACCTTTTCCAGAAGCTCGGCAACCTTTGCAATGCGAGCACCTGAATCCTTTATATCGTGTACAATAAGCGCCTCATCAATGGAATCACCTACAGTCATTCTGGGATCAAGTGACGAATCGGGATCCTGAAATACAATCTGTATTTTACCTCTAAGCTTTCTTAACTCGCCCTTGCCCATCTTAATTACGTCTGTTCCGTCAAAATAAATCTCCCCGCTGGTAGGTTCTTCAAGTCGAATAATGGCCTTTCCCAGGGTGGATTTCCCGCATCCGGATTCACCTACCAGACCCAGCACCTCTCCTTGATTCATTTGCAGTGAAATATCATCAACTGCCCTGATATCACCAACCTTCCTGGCAATAAGACCTGCTGTGACATAGTAATATTTTTTTAAATTTTCTATTTTCAGAATTGCTGGAGCAGTCATGTTATTTACCTGACCCGGGATATAGATGGCATGCTACAGCATGAACATCTAATATGTTCGTTATTTCCGGTAAAACCGACCTGCAGATATCCATCACCTTGTTGCATCGTGGATGGAAAGGGCATCCTGTCGGCATGTCTATGGGATTAGGCGTATTCCCCTCTATGGAAGGCAATCTGGTGGCCTCAGATGAGATATCAGGAAGGCAGCTAATCAATCCTCTGGTATAGGGATGGGATGGTTGATTCATAATTCTTTCCACCGGGGCAATCTCTATCACCCTGCCGCCATAAATAACAGCTGCGCGGTCACCTATTTCACGCACCAGGGAGAGATCATGCGTAATAAAAATAATGGACATTTCCCGGCCCTGTTTGAGCTCCTGCAAAATGTTCATTATTTGTGCGCGGATTGTCACATCGACGGCTGTGGTAGGTTCGTCTGCTATGAGGATACAGGGATCACAGGAAAGGCTCATCGCTATCATCGCTCTCTGTTTCATTCCACCCGACAATTGATGCGGATATTGTTTGAGCGCCCTGTCAACTTCCGGAATTCTCATTTTATCCAGAAGCATACATGCTTTTTCCAGTGCTTGCGCATGGGTGAGATCCAAATGCGTATTGATTTGCTCAGTAATCTGATCTCCTATGGTGAAAATGGGATTGAGCGCTGATTGAGCATTCTGAAACACCATGGCTATGTCTTTGCCCCGGATCTGCCTTAACTTAGCTAGGGAACACTTGGTCAGGTCAATACCCCGGTACAAAATTTCTCCCTCCACAATCTTACCCGGCGGGCTGTCAAACAGGCGTAATAAAGAAAGCGCCGTGACGGATTTACCGCAGCCAGACTCACCCACAAGACAAAGACATTCACCTCTGTTTAAAGCAAAATCCACGCCGTTCACTGCTTTCACTATCCCCCGGCGCGTATAGAACCATGTTTTAAGGTTTTTTACTTCCAGTATAGCTTCACTTTTCAATTCTTAACCATGTCCATATCTTGTATCTACATGAGCATTTTTAAATGCTTGCCTTGGGATCGAAGGCATCCCTCAATCCATCGCCAAAGAAATTAAATGACAGCACGGTCAAAAACAGCATGATACCCGGTTCTACAGCCACCCACCATGCCGTTTCCAGACTGTGCTGACCTGCATTCAGAATGGTACCCCAACTCGTGCTCGTGGGATCGCCGAGGCCGATAAAGCTGAGGGATGCTTCAGCCATAATAACGCCGGGTATGGAAAGCGTGGCCATAACAATCACCAGGCTTATTACATTGGGAATCAAATGATTGAATATCATCCTGCTATCGCTGGCGCCGAGCGCCTTTGAGGCGGTTATGAAGTCCCTGGTCCTCAAGGAAAGCGCCTCGCTTCGTATCAGCCTGGCAGCACCGGTCCAGCCTGTAAGCCCGATAACCAGGACAATGATCGCCAGGCTCGGGCCGAAAATGAACACGATGAGTACCAGGAGTAAGAA
>Ga0163210_1000298_pt1 | contig 20339 bp, 13 predicted proteins | sample Kivu_220m_FD_113536 | JGI IMG/M metagenome (GOLD analysis project Ga0163210, IMG submission 113536) | Freshwater microbial communities from Lake Kivu, Western Province, Rwanda to study Microbial Dark Matter (Phase II) - Kivu_220m | ecosystem: Environmental > Aquatic > Freshwater > Lake ...
AGGAGCAAAAAGCCCAGGTCCAATTCGGCCGTCGCCGCATCTTACCCAAGTACAACTACATGATTCAACCGCGAACTCAGGTTCGGTAGAAAGTGTCCAAGTTATTTTCGGTCAAAGACTAAGCGAACCGATAGTTCGAGCTGAATTCGCGTATGTCGCGGAGAATCTGCTTTTGAGAGCAGGCTACAGGAAGACCCAGTTTCAGGCCGACCAGACGACGCTCCAACTGGTGTCACAGATGGGACGTGTCTGGGACGAGAAAGTAGAAAGTCTTGGAATGTCTGACTATTCTACATTTGTGCCCGCTTTTACCCGTCGAAAGGCATATCGGAATGTGCCACAGGTATTCTCTTTCAACGAATTAATCTTGCAGACTGCTATTCGCCAGAAACTCACGGAACAGAGCGAATTAGCAAATTTACTGCGCTTGCTCAGATTAGAGTCGTTCGACCCAGAGTCGCTGGAAATTTTGAGCGAGAGAGCACTATCAGAAGGGCATGTCGATATTCTGATAAAAGATTCTGTGCCAATCGGCATGGCGAAGAAGATCGTCCTAGAAGTCAAACTAGGCAAGGCGAAATCAGACGATCTTCAGCAACTCAAAGGCTATATGGATGAATTCGGCACAGAATGTATCGGTGGTGCCCTAATAGCTGAAGGGTTCCCGAAAACTGTGACCACCGCGGCGAGAGAATCATTGAGTATCCATTTAGTCGGTTATGAGATAGATACGGAGTGGAATAAGCCAAAGGCCTTCGAGGAGATTCAAAACAGACTGAAACTGATTGCAGTGCAATAGAGATCAGGCCCCCTTCTATGTCCAGATGAACGGGCAGACCCTCGAAGGCGAGGTTGTCGCGGATCGACTTTTGCTGACATACTGAAAGTCAAAAACAGACTGTTCCTCGCGTTGGACGGAATGAACCCACGAATCACCCTCAAGCGCGGCAAAGAAAAACCGGTGCTCGCACATCACCCCTGGATTTTCTCCGGCGCCATCGCGCGCGCGGACGACGCCCACGACGGCGATACCGTCGATGTCTTCGATTCGGCGGAGCGATGGATCGCGCGCGGCTATTACAACGCCCACTCACAGATTGCGGCGCGCGTGTGGACGTGGATCGACGAGCCGATTGACCGCGCCTTCCTGCGCGCACGGCTGCAGCGCGCGATCGCCGCACGCGATGCGCTCATCGACCGCGCGGCGACGAACGCGTGCCGCCTCGTCAACGCGGAGAGCGATGGGCTGCCCGGCCTGGTGATCGATCGCTATGCCGATTTTGTGGTGATGCAGTTCTTGACGCTCGGAGCAGAACGGAGGAAGAAGGAACTGACGGAACTCGCGGGGGAATTACTGGAACCGCGCGGCATTTACGAGCGCAGCGACGTGGACGTGCGCGAGAAAGAAGGACTGTCGCCGGCGGTCGGCGTGCTGCGCGGCGCAGAGCCGCCGGACGCGATCGAGATCTGCGAAAACAATTTGCGCTTTTGGGTCGACGTCAAGCGCGGCCACAAGACCGGCTTTTATCTGGATCAACGCGAAAATCGGAGACGCGCGGCGGATTTCCTTCAATCCCTCCCCTCACTTGTCGGGGGAGGTGGAGGTGGAGAGGTCAGCATCCTCAACGTCTTTTCCTACACCGGCGCGTTTGCGGTCTACGCGTGTGCGGCAAGTCCGGAGGCGCGCGTCGTCAACCTCGACGCGTCGCGGGACGCGCTAGACCTTGCGCGCGAAAACATGCGGCTCAATGGCTGCCAAGCGCGCGGCGAGTTTGTCGAAGGGGATGCGTTCCAGGTGCTGCGCCGCTGCCGCGACGAGGGCAAATCGTTCGATGCGGTCATTCTCGATCCGCCCAAGTTCGTCCATTCGCAATCGCAGGTGCAGGCAGGACTGCGGGGCTACAAGGACATCAACCTGCTCGCGTTCAAATTGCTGAACCCTGGCGGAACGCTCGTGACCTTTTCTTGCTCGGGGCAGGTAAGCGCAGAGTTGTTCCAGAAGGTCGTGTTTGAAGCGGCGACGGATGCCAAACGCGACGCGCAAATTGTCGCCAAGTTGCTCCAAGCGCCCGACCATCCGATCTTGCTTTCGTTCCCGGAATCGGAGTACCTCAAAGGGTTAATTTGCCGTGTAGTTGGATAGTCACATAGTTGAATAGTTCGATAGTTCCGTAATTGGATGGTTGAAACCATCGGATGTCCGACTACACAACTACCCGACTATCAAACTATCGCACTATCGCACTACCGAACTTTTCCTCCGCCATCGTATAATCAAAATACCAATCCCCGCGATCTCGACCACCCCGACGATCAACGCGACGCGCAACGGAAGAAATGACGATGCAGCTATCACGACGGGCTGCACCGCACACGGTTCTACGTGCTCCTCATGCGATCCCACCCGGTACGTGACACGGCTCTGCGCCAATGCGCCTTGCCAGCCGCTGGCGGCATAGTCCAACAGCGCGCGTTTCAACTGCGTCTCGTCGTCGTTTGCCGGCGCGCTCCCGAGCGGTGAGAGGTCTTTCGATATCGCGTCCATCTGTGTGGCGAACGCGCTGCAGGCCGGAGAGAAATCGACCTCCTCGCGATAGCGCGTCGCGTGAGTCACCACCTCGTCCGCTTCTTCCCACGCGATGTCGCGCGGCGACAGCACCGCGTGCACGAGCGACCATTCGGCGCGCTCCGGCAGCGCCTGTGCCAGCGCGGCGAGTTTGTCGATCAATTCCGTGCGCGTTTCAAACGCCACGGTAACGCTGAGCAGAGAATCGTCGAACGTAACGTCCGCGCCGGCGGCACGCCACTGGGCGGCCACACCGCTCAACGCGTTCTGCATCTCGGCGGGCTGCGCGGCGAACGGTGTGAGCGTGAACACCATCGCGCGCGAGTTCGAAGACATATTCACCTGCGCGCGAGTAATGTAAAACGGCGGCGGATTGAACGACGCCATGAACTTGTCGCCGAGCGCGGCGCGCGCCTTGTCACGCGCGGAGACTGCATCATTCTGATCGATCAGCGCGCGCGCCCACGCGATGTTCAGCGTGCGCCGCTGCGCTGCCAGACGTTCCGGCGTGAAGAGCGGTCCCGCGCCGCCTGGCGCGAGCGACTGCGCTTTGTCGTAATACGCCACGGCGTCCGCGAACACGCGGCGCGTTTGCGCGTCCAGTCCGAGGTAGAAATAGTCTTCTGCCAATTGCTTGCGCGCCGCCGCGTCTCCAGCCAGGGGTTCCCACTGTGCGACGGCGAGGAGAACGTACGCCGGCTGACGCGGTCCAGCCGCCGGCCCCGCGCGCGATTCGTACAGCGAGGCCAGCGCTTGCCGCGCGCTCCGCTGGTTCGGATCGAGGCGCACCGCCGTTTCCAACTCGGCGATCGCTTGCGCGTAAAAATTGTCGCGGCGCGGCGAATCGATCAGCGCGAGCTGGCGCAGCAGCCCGCCCAGCGCGGTGCGCGCGTTGGCATCGTTTGGATTTTGCAGCGCGGCGCGGCGCTTGTTGTTCAGATCGTCCCACAGCGATGGACGCAGAATCGTGAGCGCCGGATTGACCGGCGGCTCGTGATTGAGGAATAGCCAGGTCACGCTCGCGCCGTCGAATGCCGGATCTGCCGGATCGGCGGCCACGATCTGGTCGAGCGTCGTCATCGCCGGGAAGCGGAGCGTGAACCGCGCGCTGCCGATGCTCCCCTTCCATTCCACGGCCGGCGTCAATCCGTACACAAAGCGCGGCAGCGCGCCGTCTCCCAGGTCTTGCTCGAAATCGAACCGCACCGTCTTCTTCTCGTCGCCGGCGAGCGAGAGCGTGAACGTGTACCAGTCCACCGTCCGTACGGCGCTGCCGATTCTCAGGTCTGCGCGCGACGCATTGAGCGTCTTGACCTTTTGCCCGTCCACACTGACCGCAAACGACGACAGCCGCGCCGGATCGAACGCGTACGGATCGCCCGCCCATCCCGGAAATCCGACCGGCACCTGCAGGTCGTTGAGCCGGTCGGCGTTGTGGACCTTGAAGGTGGAAAAACCGGAGATCAGCGTGTGGCCGCCGCTCTCGCTGATGTCTGCGTCCAGCGTGAGCGCGACAAGCTCGATCGGCATGTCCGGTTGAACGGGGGCCAACGCGATCGGAATATAAACGGGCGCAGGGGATTGGGCGCGCGCGGAGGGCACGGGGAAGAGCGCCACCGCGAGCGCCGCAGCGGAGATGGCCCACACAGCAAGAAAGCGGATTCGGCTATTCAATCGTCACTCAAAAAACAAGGGGGCTGGCGACGCGCCCAAACCCCCTTTGGTTTCTCCAATTAGTGCAGCTCAGCGCATTCCGTCATCGAGCTTTGTCAACGTGACCCTTGTCCCCTGGCCGGGCTTGGATACAATCGACAACCTGGTATCTGCCACTTCGGCGCGCTCTTTCATATTCAGCAAACCCAGGTTGCCGCGCTGGGCATACGATTCCTCCACCTGAGGCAGGTCGAAGCCGCGGCCGTCGTCTTGCACCGTGATCGTGAGTTTGCCGCCGGCGGATTCCATCGCAATCCAGACGTTTTTTGCCTGTGCGTGCTTCTCCGCATTGCTCACCGCTTCCTGGATGATCGAAAAAATGGCGGCTTCCACCTTGGGTGGAAAGCGCGCGCTGAACGAGTGCGTATCGAGATGGAGTTTCAGATCCCGGCCTTCGCTCTGGCGCTCAAAGTAAACTTGCAGCGCGGCGGCGAGCCCCTGGGTCTCCAGCGCGACCGGGCGCAGGTCGAACAGCAGATCGCGCACTTGGCGCAGCGCGAGGTTCGCCTGCCGCTCCATCTCTGTCAGTTCTTGGTCGACGCGACCCGGCTCGCGCGTCATCACCTGACGGAAGAATTTCAGACTCATGACGATCGAGGAGAGGATTTGCGACGGCCCATCGTGCAGCTCGCGCGCGAGCTCGCGGCGCACCTCTTCCTCCACGGCGAGGATGCGGTCTCGCTCGGTCACCACTTGCTGGTACAGCCGCGCATTCTCGATGACGACGGCCGACTGGGAAGCGAATGCCATGAGCAGCTCCTGATCGTCATCGTTGAAACGCTCGCCAGTTTTCTTGTTGAGGATTTCGATGACACCGATGGCGGTGTTCTTGTGGAGGAGCGGCGCGGCGATGAGAGAAGAGGTGTGAAACCGCGCGGTCTCGCCGATCTCGAGGTGCCGTTCGTCGGCATCGGTATCGTGGACGATGATCGGCTTGCGCTGCGTAAAGGCCCAGCCCGCCAACCCTTGGTCGGCGTGGATGCGTTTCTGGCGGAGGGCTTTGCCGCCGCCGCCCTGCACCACTTCAAAAACAAGCTCATCCGTTTGGGGATCGTAGAGCAGTAGCGAGCCGGCAGCCGCTTTCATCACGTCGACCACGCTGGAGAGGATCAGGGCGAGGAGGCGATCCAGCCGCAGTTCCGAAGTCAGGGTCGTCGCCATCTGCTGCAGCACTTCCAGCGCGGCAATGCGCTGTTCGAGACGAGCGATCTGCGCCTCCGGGTCCTCGACGATCTTCTCGCGCCGTGGGTTCGCGTGTGCCATCAATGATCTACCATGCGCGCAGCGGCTTGCGGGCGCGCGGGGCGAGCAATTGGCGGATCGCGGGGATCTGGGCGCGCGCGGCTTCCTCGCCGCGCTGGATCAGTTCGCCCACCTTTTCGTACTCCATGGTCCCATAGCGCGCCACGTCCGGTTGAATCAACACGTCGACCGGTCCCATTCGCGTCTTGATGATCTCGCTCTCCATAATCTCCATTGCGCCGGTCAGGATACCGACAATGTTCGGCAGCCGACCCTCACGCCTCAGATCGCGGCGGTGAAGGCGGTCTTCGAGACTGGGAATCACGTTGCTCGCGAGGATGATGTTGACCCCCTTGTCCGCGAGCAACTGCGACGGCACCGGATTGACGGAACCGCCGTCGATCAAAAAGCGGCCGGAAACGTACGCCGGCGCGAGGATGCCGATGACGCTCATGCTGGCACGCACGGCTTCTGCCACCGGCCCCCGATCGAACACGACCTCTTCGCCCGAAATCAGGTCGGTGGTGACAATATACATCGGGATGGTCAAATCGTCAAAAGTCTTGTTCGCCAACCATTTGCGAAAATACTTCAAGACCTCGTTGCCGTTGATCAAGCCGGAATGCGGCGGCAATTGGAAATCCCAATACCGGAAGCCGGAAAAGAAATTGAACTGGCTCTGTATCTTGACCGCAAACTCGATCAGTTCCGGAATCGTTCGCCCCGCCGCGTACATCGATCCAAAGACCGCGCCCGCGCTCGTTCCGGCGATCAGGTCGATCGGAACGCCCTCTTCCTGCAGCACCTTGAGCACGCCAATATGCGCGATCCCACGCGCGTTGCCGCTGGAGAGCGCCAGACCGACCAAACGCCGCGAGATCCGCCGCGCCATGCGCCGGATCGATGCCTCACTCGCATCACTCCGCCAGAACGTCTTCGCCGGGAGCTGCCGGGTCCATGACTGTTCGTCGGCGCCGACCCGCACGGTGATGCCCGCCAGCTCCATCGCCTTGAGCGTCAGCGGCGTCTCGTACGGCGCAATGCAAAGCAGCACCCAGTAGTATTGTTCGATGAGATGGCTGAGCCGTTCAGGAAGATCCTCCGCTCCGGGCGTCTCCTTGTCTCGCTGGAGGACCACGCCGGCTTGCGCGAGCGGAGCCGGATTGAGCGTCACGTTCGCCAGTCCGCCGAGATCGTAGAGGCACACCGACTCGCCGGTCAACTGCGCGAGGTACCGCGCTAAGGTCGGCACCGCCCGGCCCATCGCGGCGACCATGTTGAATTCCTCTTTCTTCTCCTGCGCCTGACTCGAGCGCCCCAGGCGGCGCCCCAATTCGCGCGTCATCATCACCGCAATGGCGGGGTGCTGGTTCAACAACTCGTCCAGGTCCTGCTTGTGGAGCACGAGCACGTCCGCGTCGATCACCACGCGCGCGGTGCCGGAGCGCTTGTCGCCCAGCAGCAGCGCCGTCTCGCCAAAGAAATTTCCCGGCCCCATGTAGCCGAGAACCTTTTCGTGCCCGTCCTTCTCGGAGACGATCTTGACCTGACCGCTCTCGATGATGTACATGCAGTCGCCCGGCGCGTCTTCCACAAAGATGTTGGCATCTTTATGGTAGTGCTCGCGCCGGAGGCGTCGTGAGATGGCGTCCAGGACGGTCTCGTCCAGGTCGCTGAAGAAGGGAATGCTGCGGAGATTGTGTTTGGTTGGCATTCAGCAATGCTCCCTTATCGCGTGGGCGCGATAGTCTCCTACTCGTTCAACCGCTTCAGTTCGGTACTGACTTGCCGGTATTCGGCCTGCGCCCCCAGACGTTCGAACGTCCGCGCAGCTTCCTCGAGTGTCGCACGGGCTTCGGCCGCCTGTCCGCGCTCGCGCTGCAGCGCGGCCAGTTGAACCTGCGATTTCGCAACTTCGGACGGATTGGGCAGCTCGCTCAAGAGCGTCAGCGCCCGGTGGATGTAATCCTCAGCCGCGTGGAGGTCATGCTGTGCGCGCGCGACTTTGGCCAAGGTCCGCAGCGCCTGACCCTCAAACAGTGGGCTGTCGATTTCCGCTGCGCGCGCCGCGGCCTCCTGCGCCAGTTGCTTCGCTTGATCGAATTGCTTTTCCCCCAGCCGCGCTTCGGCCAGCAGCCACTGCACTTCTACAATCTCTTCCTGGAAATCCTTCGCCGTGGCAAGGTCCAGACTCCGCGTCAAGTAGGGGACCGCCTGATCAAATTGCCCCTGGAGGACGTAAACGTTGGCGAGATTGTTCAAGCACTGCGAGATCAGCATCTCATTCTTGATTTTCTCGGCGATTTCCAGAGCTTTTTGACCGTGCTGCACCGCGCGGGCGTAATTGCCCTTTTCCAGATAGAGGAAGCTGAGATTGTTGTTCAAGAGCGAGACGCCGCTGATGTCGCCGATGCGCTGTTTGATTTCCAACGCCTGCTCAAAGTGACGCAGCGCGCGGTCCCAGTCACATTGCTCGCCGGCGATGGCGCCCAGACTCGTGTGCGACTGCGACACGCCAAACGTATCGCCAATGGTCTCACGCAGCTGCAATCCCTTTTCGCCGAACGCGAGCGCGCGCGCCCAATCGCCCTTGCGGGTAAAGAGCGCGACCAGCCCGGCGTAAGCCGAAGCCATCTCGCTGTAGTGATCCGTGCCTTCGATCATCTGGAGACTGCGCATCCGCGATTGGTACGCCTCATCGAACTCGCCGCGCCGATAATGCACCCAGCCGATGTCGTTCAGGATGCGCGCCCGCTCTTCGGAGCGCGCGGCGCTGGGATCGCGATCGAGTTCGGCGAGCGAATCGGTAAGCCAGCGCAGCCCTTCAGCGTAATCGCCGCGGCGTTCATACACGCGGCCGATGCTGCGCATGATCTCGGCCAGGCGGCGCGGCGGCGTGGGTGGACTCGCCGTCCGCGCCAGTTCGAGCGCGGTGCGGTACGCGTTGATCGCCCCGTCATAGTCTGCCACCAGACTCTGGACGGCGCCTTGTCCGCTGTACGTTCGGATGCGCTGCTCGATCGGCGCCTCGGTCTTGAGCAAACCATCCGCCGCCTGCCGATAATAGCGCAATGCTTCGTCGTTGGCAAACCGGTCGGCGGCGCGCTCGCCCGCGCGAATCAGGTAAGGCAGCGCCCGGTCGATGTCTTTGCTCTCGGCGTAATGGAACGCGATCTGCTCAACCTGGTCTTCGCCGTGATCGCGGTACAGCGTTTCGATCCCCTCCGCGATTTTGTGATGCAGCCGCTCCCGCCGTCGGGCGAGCAACGAGTTGTAAACCGTTTCTTGAATCAGGATATGATAGAACCGAAACTCCAGATCGCCGTTCGCCGCCGTGCGGTGGATCAACTCGCGCTCTTCAAGCTCGCGGACGGCCTCGCTCAGATTGAGCGCGTCGCCAGCGACGACGTCCAACAGCCGGGACGAAAAATCGCGACCGATGGCCGCCGCACACTGGATCGCCTGTCGCGCGCCTTCGCTCAAGTGGTCGACGCGCGCCATGATCAGGCCCTGCAGCGTCCGCGGCACCTCCAGCCCGGTCAAGTCGGCGTCCGGATCGACCCACCAGCGATCGTCGCGGCGGCGGATGATCCCGCGGTCAATCAGCATCCGGATGATTTCTTCGACGTAGAACGGGTTGCCCTCCGCGCGCTGCGGAATGACCTGTTTCAGCGGCTCCGGCAAATCCGAAATCGTCAACAACAGATCGATGAGCGCGACGCTGTCCGCATGCGAGAGCGGCGCGAGCGGCAGATGCTGGAAACTCGCCGCGTGCATTTCGCTGGCGAGCTGCTGCAACTTGGACGCCCCCTCCCCATCCGCCGGGCGCGAGTTGCAGTAGATCATCAGCGGCACATCTTCGACCGCGCCGAGGATAAACAACAGCAAGTCGAGCGACAGCTGATCGATCCAATGAATGTCCTCGAGAATCAGGACGAGCGGCTTGGCCTGCGCTTTGGCCACGAGAAGATCGCGGACCCCCAGAAAAGTCTGCTGTTGCAGCTGCGGCGGAGCCAGGTGGCGGATGCGCGCGGCCATCTCTTTTTCAAAGATAGGCAGGTTGAAGAGATGCTCGATAAATGGAAGGACCTCATTGACCGCCGGGGCAGCCAGCCACTCGCGCGTACCGCGCTCTATCTTTTCCCGGACCGTCTCCTCCGCGTCCGGTTCTGCGAGGTCAAACAACGCTTTGAGCAATTGCACGAAAACGCCGTAGGCCGGTTGACCGTACGCGAGACACGCGCCTTCAAGCACGGTGGCCCACTTGTCTGCGAGATACGCTTTCAACTCGGCGGTGAGGCGCGATTTGCCGATGCCGGCGTTGCCGGTGACGAGGACGATCCGTCCGCGCGGCTTGGTCACCAAATCGTCCACGGCGTGCCGCAGGCGAGCCAGTTCTTCCGCGCGTCCGACCATCGGCGCGGCGAGGCCGGGGATGCCGCGCACCCGGCCCGCGGTCTGCCGCGGCGCGACGACCTCATAGATTTCCACCGGCTCGACGCGGTTCTTGACGCGGATCGAGCCCAGCTCGCGAAATTCAAACAGCGGCTGCGTTGATTCGTAGACGGAACGGCTGACGAGAATCGACCCCGGCTCAGCCATACTCTGCAAGCGCGAGGCCACGTTGACCGTGTCTCCCAGCGCGGTGTACTCCATCCGCAAATCCGGGCCGACGCTGCCCACCGCGACCAACCCCGAGTTCAAACCAATGCGCACTTTGAGCGCGATGCCGAAACGTTCCTCCCAATCGGCATTGCTGCGGCGGAGCGCCTCCTGCATCCCCAGCGCGGCGCGCACCGCGCGCGCCGGATCGTCTTCGTGCGCGATCGGTGCGCCAAAAAGCGCCATCAGCCCGTCGCCGATCATCTTGTCGATTGTGCCTTCGTGCTTGTAGATTTCGTCGGCAAACGCTCTGAGTGTGCCGTCGACGATCTCGTAGACCTGCTCCGGGTCGAGTCTTTCCGAGAGCGCCGTGTAACCGCTGATATCGGAAAAGAGCACCGTCACGGTGCGCCGCTCACCTTCGATCTGTTTGCCGGCGCTGGTCATCTTTTCCGCCAGCTGCGCTGGCACTGGCGCGGGCGCGCGCGATCGGCCTTCGCCAAGCGGCGTGTGCCCAACCGCGGCATTCAGACTGACGCCGCAGTTGCCGCAGAACTTGAAATTGCCCGGGTTCTCGAATCCGCAATTCGGGCAAGTCCGTACCAGCGGCGCGGCGCATTGGCCGCACACATTCACCCCGACGGGATTCTCAAAGCCACATTGGGAACACGGGTTCACAGCAGGATGCTCTTGCGCGAAATGGAAGGCGTCCGAATTGTCTGCCATTATACTATAGGTAAAAGGGCCACGCAATTGTCGCGGCCCGAGGATCTCTCACGGTCACCTGGAACACCAAAAAGGCAACTCCGTCTCATCGAGTTGCCTTTGGACATGTCGAACGCGGCTTGTCAATCTGCGACCGGCAATGTTCTAGCCGTCTTACCTCGGAAGGGCGAACACGAAATTGAGCGTGCCCCTGCCATTGTTGGGTCTGGTGACCGACCGGTCACCGTACGAGACATGCACGGTTGGGGTCGATGCGTTCTTGCCATCCACTTGGACCAGCATAATGGGCCCTCTGCCGCGCTCCTTCACAATATTCACCAACGGGACATCGGGGCCGGGAGTCGTGCATCCGCCGGCGATCTGGTCGCCATACGGAGTGTCCTCCGCCACAAAGACTTTGACAGCCGCGGGATCAGCCGCGTCGACGACCAGCCATTTGCCTTCCACGCACAGCGCGGGGTCTGCAAAATGGTATCTCGCGGAAGCGACGCCGATCGTCAGCGTCACGAGCAACACGGCGAGCGGCAGGACGACAAGCATCTTCTTCATTTTGTTTTCCTCCTCCTGTTGAATACGCTTTTCAACAGGGAACAGGGCTTGTAAGAACAGAGTCTGTTTGTGCAAGCCCGGAATAAACAGACCGTCAAGTTCTATTCCACTGGGGGACTCGTAGCACAGAATGGGCGCTTGAGACTCGGAGCTTGGCCTCCCTGCCTTTCAGCGGGTTGGCCATCATCGGCGGCGGTGGATCGATGTCGCGCGATCATACTACTGGATTCTTGAGAGAGGGTCAATAGGAAGCCAGTACCGGCGGACAAAAACCGGTTGCGCGACTGGCCGCGCTATCCAGATTGTTTGCCGCGCGTACGCAACTGCGCTATAATGCGACGCGAGATCTTAGCGGAGACGCACATGCCTTTCTATACTGTGAACCTTGACCCGATCTTTGAAGAGCTCGGAATTCCGGTGACCAAGTCCTCGCGCATCGAACTCGATCGGTACATTCAGGAAATCCTCGGAACGATCGACGCGGACAGTGAGACCGTATGGCCGCTGCTCAGCGCCAAACTTAAAGACCCGCAGTGGAAAGAGGAATTCAAAAAGCAGCTGAAAGCGAAATGGGACGCGCGCGACTGGCGGCAAGGACTGCTCAGTTGAACGGTCTGAAACGCGACCGCGTCGCGCTGATCGTCTTCCTCGCCCTCACCGCGGTGATGACGAATCCGCTCGTCCTGCACCTCGCGCGGGCGGTCGAGGACACGCAGGATGCGCTGCTCAACACGTGGATTATCGCGTGGGTCGGGCACGCCCTCATCACCGATCCGCTGAACCTGTTCAGCGCGAACATTTTCTATCCGTATCCCAACGCGCTTGCGTTCTCCGAGACCATGCTGCCGCAAGGGTTGTTCGCGCTCCCGTTCAACCTCGCGTTCGACAACACCGTCCTTGGCTATAACCTCGTCCTGCTTGCGTCGTTCTTTCTCGCCGCCTATGCGATGTACCTGTTCGTGTTCGACCTGACGCGCCACCGCGGCGCGGCGATGGTCGCCGGCACAATCTTCGCGTTCAATCCGTACAACCTGGGCAATCTGGCACAGGTGCAATTGCTGTCCCTCGGCTGGCTGCCCTTGGCTGGGCTGTTCCTCCGTAGACTACTTGGAGTTTCGAATTCAAAATCCAAAATCCAAAATCCAAGACGGCCTGGTCTGATTTCGAATTTCGAATTTCGAATTTGCTTTCTATGCGCCCTTTTCTTTTCCCTGCAAGCCCTGTCGTCGTTTTACTACGCCTTTCTCGCCGGTTTCGCTGTCGCGCTGTACATTATTTGGTTCTTCGTAGGCCACTCTCTCACTGCCCATTCCAATCTCCGATCCTTGATCTCCAGCTACTACTTACCTCTCCTTGCGAAACTCGCTTTTGCATCTGTCATTATCGCCGTCCTCGTCGTCCCGTTCTTCCTGCCGTACCTCAGCGTCCAGCGCGACCTGGGCTTTCAGCGCAAGCTTGAGGAGAGCGAGCCGTTCAGCGCGAGCTTGAAGCTTTATACTGAAGTCTCACCGCAAAATGTGTTATACGGCAGTCTGCTCGCGCCGCGTCCGCCCATCATTGCCGGCTGCTATCCGCTCGACAATCTATTCCCCGGCTTTGTTGCGCTCGTGCTCGGCCTTGCCGGCGTCATGACGACGAAGAACCGTGAGCGCTGGTTTTACTTGATCCTTTTGGCTTTTGCCTTTTTGCTTTCCCTCGGTCCACGCTTGTTCCTCACGCCGTCGGTTGGCACGGACATGACGATGCCGTACCGTTGGCTGTACGACGCGGTCCCGCTGCTGCACGCGCTGCGCGCGCCGGTGCGCTTCGACGCGTTGGTGATGTTCGCATTGGCGGTGTTGGCGGGATGGGGAATTCAGAATTCAAAATTCAAAATTCAAAACCGGCGATTTCGACACCCGCACTTGTCCCCTGCGGGGACGGTGCAAGTGATTTCGAATTTCGAATTTCGAATTTCGTCCGTGGTCGTTCCACTCATCGCGCTGGAATACCTTGCGATTCCTGCCGCGCACATCACCCCTGTGCCGACCGGCGACGCGATCCCGCAATACGTGCGCTGGCTCGCGCAACAGCCACCTGGCGTCGTTCTCGAACTGCCGATGATCGGGAGTACACCGGGTTGTCCGCTCGACCTGACGACGCAGTACCTTTCCACATACCATTGGCAGGCGACGCCGGATGGCTACAATGGCTTTGTGCCGCCGCGGCGCGGCGAGATTGCGTACGAGATGCAGTCCCTTCCCAGCGAGCGCGCGGTGAGTCTGCTTCAAGCGCTTGACGTACACTATCTTGTCATACACACACCCCCATCCATTCCGACCGGCGTGCTCACCGGCGACCTGCACATGGCCGAGCAGTTCGGCAGCGATCAGGTTTATCGCGTTGCCCCGCGCGCCCAGGACGCGCGCGCGTTGTCGCCACGTCTCTACCTCCCCCAGCCGGCCGCGCCGGGCCAGAATTATTGGGCGTACATCGTCGTCGAGAATCGCGCGGCGCGCAGTTTCGCGATCAAGCCGACCGATCTACTGCAAATTGACGCGCGGTGGAGCGATGGGACGAGGCAGCGCGTCACTGCGGCGATGCCGCTCGTCACATCCGGCGTGACGACCGAATCGGGGATTTCTATCGTGCCGGTGAGAGTGACCGCGCCGCCGCACGCGGGGGATTATCATTTGGATTTGCGAGTGACGGGGGATGGAATTGGGGCATGGAGGTTGGCCGGCGATGTCGCGGTGCGGAGCGAAGAGCCTGCGCATGAAATTGTCCTTCCGGCGCGAGTCGTTCTCGCTCAACCGCTGAAATCCTCCTACACGCCGGGCGATCCAGTAGATATCTTATTGGCTTGGGTGGTGCAGAACAAGATCGACGCGTACTACAGCGCGTCGGTGCGCATCGTGGATACACACGGGGACAAGATCGGCAATGTCGATCGCCAACCGGCAACGCCCACGCTGCTCTGGACGCCGGGCGCTCTCCTGCCCGACCGCTTCACGCTGACGCTGCCGCGTGACCTTGCGCCGGGCGAGTACTCGGTTCAAGTGTTGATGTACCAAGCCGACCAAGGCATCGACGCGCTGCTGTTGGATGAACGATACAACCCGCGCGAGGCAATCACGCTCGGCACATTCACGGTGAAACAATAAGGCGACCCGACGGGTCGCCTCTACCTTTACGGCTGCCCTACCTGCGATTTCAAATACGCCTCGATGAACTCGTCCAATTCGCCATCCAGGACTAAATCGGTCCGCGAGGTTTCGTGCTCGGTGCGATGGTCCTTCACCATCTGATACGGATGCAAGACGTACGAACGAATCTGATTGCCCCAGCCCGCCTCGACGTGCTGCCCCTTGAGCCGCAACTTCTCCTGCTCCTTCTTTTCGATTTCAAGCTCCACGAGCCGCGAACGCAGAACTTTGAACGCGTTCTCCTTGTTCTGCAGCTGTGAGCGCTCGTTCTGGCAGGTCACGACAATCCCGGTTGGGATATGCGTCAGCCGGACGGCTGTGGAAACCTTCTGCACATTCTGCCCGCCGTGCCCGGACGCGTGGTAGATGTCCATCTTGACGTCTTCCGGCTTGATCTCGACCTCGACCGCGTCTTCGATCTCCGGCATCACCTCGACCAAGACGAACGACGTGTGGCGGCGGTGGTTCGCATCGAAAGGCGAGAGGCGCACGAGGCGATGCACGCCGCGCTCCGCCTTCAGGCGACCGTACGCGTACTCGCCAACCACTTCAATCGTCACCGATTTGATGCCCGCTTCATCGCCCGGCATTTCTTCCAGGATTTCCGTCTGATATTTCCGGTTCCCGGCGTAGCGGAGGAACATCCGCATCAGCATCTGCGCCCAGTCTTGCGACTCGGTGCCGCCGGCGCCGGCGTGAATGGACAAGATCGCGTTGTTACGATCGTACTCGCCGGCGAAGAGGAGGTTGAACTCCAGCGCGGCGAGTTTCTTTTCGAGCTCGGCGACATCGCGCGCGACTTCTTCGCCCACACCTGCACTTGTCCCCTGGGGGGACGGTGCAAGTGTTTCCGCGTGGCTCTCTTCAATCACCAGGTCGAGCAACCCCGCCGCGTCGCGCGCGCGGCGCTCCAGATCGCGCCACGTGCTGGTCTCCTCTTTCAACGTGGTGAGTTCGCGCATCGCCTTCTGCGCGCCGACGTTATCGTTCCAGAAATCGGATTGCGCGGACGCGTGCTCCAGTTCCGCCGCGCGTTTTTCCTTGCCCGCGATGTCAAAGACGCTCCAGGAGCGAGGCGATATGCGTATTCATTTCAGCGAGTTTGGATTTCAGGTCTTCCAATCGATCTGCTCCTTTTCAACCCCCTCTGTTCCCTGCCCTTCCTGAGAGGAGGGAAGGGTGGGGTCTTATTCAAACAACCCGTCTACAAATTCCTTCGGGTCGAACTCGGCAAAATCGTCGATGCCTTCGCCCGTGCCGATGAACTGAATCGGCATGCTCAACTCCTTCGCAATCGCAAAGACGATGCCGCCCTTCGCGGTGCCGTCGAGTTTCGTGAGAACCAAGCCGGTCAGCGGCGTCGCCTTTTTGAACTCGCGCGCCTGCTGCAAGCCGTTTTGCCCGGTAACCGCGTCGAGGACGAGCAGCGTTTCGTGCGGCGCGGTCGGGTCGTTCTTCTGCAGCACCCGCGCGATCTTTTCCAATTCCTTCATCAGGTTGAACTTGGTCTGCAGGCGCCCCGCGGTATCCACGATGAGATAATCTGCGTGCCGCGCGTTCGCCGCCTGCCACGCGTCGAACGCAACCGCGCCGGGGTCGGCCCCCGGCTGATGCGCGACCACATCCACGCCGACGCGCTGGCCCCAGATTCTCAGTTGGTCGATGGCCGCGGCGCGGAAGGTGTCTGCCGCCGCAAGAACGACTTTCCTGTCCTGCGATTTGTAATACTGCGTCAGCTTCGCGATGCTGGTCGTCTTGCCAGAGCCGTTGACGCCGACAACCAAGATTACTTGTGGAAGATGGAAATTAGATGATGGAGATTGGAGACTTGTCCTGAGCGTAGTCGAAGGATTAGAAATTGGAGATTGGAGGATGGCGAGCAACTCCTCTTTCAGCATCTCTTCAACGCGCGTCGCTTCTCGAATATGCTCTTTCTCTGCAGCTACGCGTAACCTATCCACCAGCCCGACCGTCGTCTCCACGCCGACATCCGCGGCGATCAGCGTCTCTTCCAGCCCCGACCAAAACTCATCGTCGACCTGATTCTTGGCGACGAGCGAGGTCAGCCGCGACAGAAACGATTGCCGCGTCTTGGTCAAACCGGTTTTCAACAATTGTGGACGTCGAAAGAGTGAGACCACTTTGCTCCCGGTAGTTGGTGATCAATGGTCAGAACTTTCGATTGGCATTATACACGATGCAACAAAAAAGACAAAGGCGCAATCTCCGCCGCCAAGTTGTGTTCCTGGAAAAACGAGTGGGGATGCCACTGCCAGACGGCATCCCCATTCCAATGACTGCGCGGGCGATGAAGAGGATCAGCGAACGCGCAGGAGCCGGGACGAATTGCCCAAGATGAGCAGGTCGGGGAGCGACTGCGCGGCCGCTACCAGTACAGGATTCAGAATCCCGAATGCCGCGAGCGTCATCCCCACGACGTTGTAGACGAGCGAGAGCGCGAGGTTTTGCTTGATCGTCCGAAAGGTGCGGCGCGCAATGCGAATCGCGTGCGGCACCTGCGACCAATCATCCCGCATCAGCGCGACATCCGCCGCCTCAATCGCAATATCCGAACCCGCGCGCCCCATCGCAATGCCAACATCCGCTTGCGCCAGCGCTGGCGCGTCGTTGACACCATCGCCCACCATCGCGACGCGGTGACCGAGTGACTGCAAGCGTTTCACTTCGGCGATCTTGTCCTCGGGCAATAGCCCCGCCTTAAAACCAATACCCAGTCGATTGGCGAGCGCCTGCGCGACGCGCGGGTTATCCCCCGTCAGCAAAACAATGTTGCGAATACCGAGTGTACGCAGATCTTGCATCACCCGCGGCACCTCGGGACACACCCCATCCGCGACCGCGACGAGTCCAAGCGGTTGCTTTTCATCCGCGAGGAGCAGCACGGTTTTGCCTTCCGCTTGCAACGCGGCGAGGCGCTCCGTAACCGCTTGAGTCATCTGGATGTCGTGTTCTTCCAATAGACGCGGATTGCCCAGCGCGTACTCCATTCCATCGAATTTCGCGACCACGCCTTTGCCGACGATCACATCAAATCGTTCCGGCTCGACGATGGCGAGAGCGTCTCGCTGCGCGGAGCGCAAGATCGCAGACGCGAGCGGATGTTCGGAGTAATATTCGGCGCTCGCCGCAAGCCGCAGGATTTCCTGTGGAGTTTTCCCGTTCAACGGCAGCACGTCGGTCACGCGCGGTTCACCCAGTGTCAGCGTGCCTGTCTTGTCTACGAGTAGCGTGTCTACTTGCGCGAGCGCTTCGAGATACAATCCACCTTTGATCAAAATTCCGCGCCGCGCCGCGCTGCCGACGCTGGCGACCACCGCAATGGGCGTTGCTAGCGCGATGCCGCACGCGCACGCGACCACCAGGACGGCAACGGTCGCGGTGACATTCCGGCTTACCAGCAACGTTAACGCGCCGATACCGAGTACGACGGGAATGAAGTACGCGGAAAACCGATCCGCAATGCGCTGGACCGGCGCCTTCGCGCCTTCCGATTCTTCGACCAAACGCACCACACGCCCGAAGGTCGTGTCTGGACCGACGCGTGTCGTTTCGACTTGCAGCATCCCGCGCTGGTTGATCGTCGCCGCGAAAACCGAATCGCCGGCCGATCTTTCAACGGGCAGCGATTCGCCGGTAATCGCACTTTGATCTACCGACGCGTACCCCGCGACAATCTGGCCGTCCACGGGAATGCGCTCGCCGGGACGCACGACGACGATCTCACCCGCGCGGATCTCGGCGATCTCCACCTCGCGTTCCTGTCCCTCGCGCAGCACGCGCGCCGTTTTCGGTGCGAGGCGCACAAGTTCGCGGATCGCCGCGCGCGATTGGTTCGAGGTGAATTCCTCGAGAATATCGCCGGTGCGCATAAAGAAGACGATCAGCGCGGCGGATTCGAATTGCCCGATCGCGAGCGCGCCGAGCGTACCCAGTGTCATGAGCGCGTGCGCGCCGACGACGCGGTTCCGCAGATCGTTGACGACGTTGCGCCAGATCGGTAACCCGCCGATGAGGATCGCCACCCACGCGATAGGCGCAGGAATCCGCTCGATCGCTCCTTCGAGCAAACCCAGACGTTCGCCGATGAGTTCGACCAAGATCAGGGCGGCGACCGCGCCGACGAGCGCAAACGTGATAAGCGACGGCAAGCGATTCTCGCGCGCGGATTCTTTATCTTCGACGCGATAGCCGGCCTTCTCGACGGCGACGCGCAGCGCGTCGCGGTTGACTTGCCGCTCGTCGTAAACGATGTTCGCGCGTTCCGCGGTGAAATATGCCTTCGCGGATTCGACGCCCGCGAGCGAGCCGAGCGTCTGCTCGACGTGCTGCGCGCATTCGGCGCAGTCCATGCCGCGAATTTTTAGTTCAACCGTTTGAGCCATCTCAAAACCACTTTTCCCAGTATCTCGTTAATGCGTTTGTTTGTACTCAACCGCGTGGGGGCATTCCACTTCGAGCGTCGAGTGCTGAATCATAAATTGATCGCTCAACGCCTGCTTGATCTGATTCGCGATGACGTTGCTCTGTTCCATGCTGCAATGGTCGAACACCACGTGCGCGCTCAAGGCATAATTCTGCGAGGCGAGCGTCCAGATATGCAGTTCATGTACGGCGGTGACGTGGGGCTGTGCCTTAATCAACTGGGTAACATGGTCAGGATCAATATCTCGCGGTGTTGCTTCCAGCAGCACATCGATGCTCTCCTGCAAGAGATTCCAGGTGCGCGGCAGGATAAAGAGCGCGATGACGACGCTGAAAATCGGATCGGCGTAATACCAGCCCGTCGTCAGCATAATGACCGCCGCGACAATCACGGCGACCGAACCGAGGGTATCGCTGAGCACCTCGAAAAATGCGCCGCGGACATTCAGACTGTGCCGGGCTTCACCTTTCAAATTGAAAACGCCGTAGAGATTCGCGCCCAAGCCGACGAACGCGATCGCGAGCATCGGCAGACTGGAAATCTCAGGCGGTTCCCTGAAACGGCGATATGCTTCGAGGAGAATGAAAAAGGAGACGAGAAACAGGACCACCGCGTTCACTAGGGCGGCGAGGATTTCCGCGCGGTGAAAGCCAAAGGTTTTCTCAGGAGTAGCGGGGCGTCGCGCAAAGCGCATGGCCATCAAGGCCAATGCCAATCCGCCCACATCCGTGAGCACGTGTCCAGCATCCGAAAGGAGTGCGAGACTGCCCGTGACGAGTCCACCGACTATTTCTACGATGAGAACCAGGGCGGTGAGCACGAGCGTAACGAACAATCGGCGTTCCCGCTCTCCGACGCGGTGATTCGACACAGCCGGACTCATTTGCGGCTCCGTGCAAGTGGAACCCGTTGCATGGGTCTCGGTGAACCATTTGATGCGCGCGCTTTCAGAGTAGTTTTCGGGCGCGGCTCCTCGTAGCGCGTACAGGCATAGATGCCGTGCGCGACTTGCGCGAGAATTGCCTCTGCGGTCCGCAAGAGTTCGCGGATCTTGTCGTCGTAGAGCATGTAGTAGGTGAATTTGCCGCGCCCTTCGCTCTTCACCAACCCGCAGTCGCGCAGACACGCCAGGTGCGCGGACGCGTTCGGCTGGAAGATGCCAAGCAACTCTACGATCTCATTGACATTCTTCTCGCCGTCGAGCAGGGTTTCGAGAATCGCGAGGCGCGTCGGGTCGGCGAACCCGCGGAAGAATTTCGCCTTCAGGCGGATCGGGTCAGGAGTGTCAAACATTCTGGGATTTCCTCAAGTG
>Ga0163210_1000299_pt1 | contig 20333 bp, 16 predicted proteins | sample Kivu_220m_FD_113536 | JGI IMG/M metagenome (GOLD analysis project Ga0163210, IMG submission 113536) | Freshwater microbial communities from Lake Kivu, Western Province, Rwanda to study Microbial Dark Matter (Phase II) - Kivu_220m | ecosystem: Environmental > Aquatic > Freshwater > Lake ...
TAGCTGTCTCCTCTCGATAGTAGGTCTTAACGGACATATCATTCACTACCATTCGAAGGTGAGACAGCTTCTTGTCAACCGACGCCGCTATCACTACCACACCACTAACTCTATAGCACTCACAGATAGACACGGATTCGATTTAACCGCAAAGACGCTACCACTGAGGAATGACGAAGCCCGAAACTCTAATGACGATTGAAGCCTGAGTGAAGGGCGAAACTCGAATCGGCGACAGGCGGTGCCAACCGGTCACAGTCTGTGACCAGTTCAGCTATCTGTAGACGTCCCGGCGGTGACCGACGTGGAGGACAAGTGTAGATGCCGGGAGATTCGGATAGTCCAGAATCCAGAGACCAGAGACCAGAGTGCAGAGTTTGAGGGCGGGGAATACCCTGACGGCGGTGTCGGCTAACGGCTGACAGCCAACGGCCTACGGCTAACGGCTGACAGCTAACGGCTCACGGCCAGCGGGCTGGTGGATGGCGTCACAGGGCGGAGACGGATAGTTCAGAACTCAGAGTCCAGAAACCAGAATGCAGAATTGCCCGAAGACGGACTGAGTGCGCGGAAGCGAGCCGCGGGCTGCGGCAGGCTAGCGGGAGGAGTGTTCCGCGATGAGCCGGCGGACCTTGGGCACCAGCGCGCTCGGGACTTCAACCATGGTCAGCCCGCGCTGCGAGTATGCCGCTTCGTCTTCGGCGACTGCTTCTTGTTCGGCCTGGCTCTCGTAGTGTGCCAGCAGCCGCCGGACTCGCTCTTGGTCCCAGCCGGGAGGGAAATGCTGTTTCTTCATGTCTTCGTTTTGCCTCGCCGCCGGCGTCTTCGGTATGCCAGCAACGGTTTGCCTGTAAGTTCGTACGCGGTGATGACGAAGAGGCTGTCGGGTTCGGCGTCTGCGACATAGATGACGCGCAGGTGCCGCCCATCCCGCGTCTGGCCGATGGCGACCCGCGCACCGTCGCGACCGGGTCGGTCCTCGCCGGGCGTCAGTAGCACGTCTTCGGCTTCATCTTCGGTAACGCCGTGTCGACGCAGGTGTGGGAGGCCCGTATCGGGATCCCGGTAGAACCGGAGTCTCACCCCTGCGCTCCGAACCTTTTGCTCGCGGCGTTTCCTGCGTCATCACGCATGCAACTAGAGTAAACCTGATGCGTGCTGCAAGTCAAGCGGAGGCGAGGGAAACAAGGCGAGCGCCGATGGCCTTCAGTTCTCTGGCTTTGTCCACGAAGGAATTATACTGCCGTACCGCACCGATTCCAGCTGGTCGAGCATTCCGGGGCGCAGAATCCAGAACTGAAACCGCCCGTGAACGCAGATGAACGCAGATAGGCGGACTCGGATAGTTCAGAGTTCAGAATCCAGAGTTCAGAATTCAGAGTTGTGGACACCGGAGTCTTACCACCAAGACACCAAGGCACAAAGAGGACTCGGACAGTTGGCAGGGGCGGACAGCTGACGGTGTAGGGCTACAGCGGCCTGCGGGCTTTGGCCCGACGCGGCCGATCGCGGGCGATGAAGTCACAGGGCGGAGACGGATAGTTCAGAATTCAGAAACCAGAGAGCAGAATGCAGAGAAAAGGACGAGGAGCTACGGACGGCGGGACTTGGACCTTGGCGGACGGTCATGCGCAACGAAGTCAGACGCGGAGCCGGTTCGGTTGTCGTCCGGACCGAAGCCGATGCTGCCACGAGGCATTTCAGATTGCAGATTGTAGATTGCAGATTGAGTGGAGGCCATGACCTCACCTTGCTCAGTGAATGCGTAGGGCGGGAGCCGGCGCCCACCCCAGGAACTTGAGGTGCCAATTTGGCACCTCAAGATGCGGTACTCGTCGTCGGTGAGCTGGAACAGGAAGTCCTCGGGGACCCCGCGTCACGAGTAACCAGTCTTCAGTTCGCAGGCGCGGAAAGCAGGCGGCCGGGAGAGCCTAGAGGTTGTTGAACTCGTCTACGCTGATGCCCATCTCTCGGATGATTGCGCGGAGAGTGCCGATTGGGACGTCTCCCGGGTGGCGCGGAACCGGGACCGTGACATCCTTCTCGGCCAGGTAGTAGACCGGATGCCGACTGGTGCGGATTTCCCGATAACCGGCGCGTTTGAGCTTGGAGGCCAGTTGCCGGTAGGAGACGCGAACGAGCCTAGGCATGTACCGGACGTCGGTACACGTTCACTCGACTGTAGCGGACTCGCCTCAACTTGAGGGCTTCGACCTTGCGGCGCGCTTCCAGGCAGCTCTCAATGGCGTCGATCGCGTTGCGGTAGGCTTCCTCAAGCGTCTTGCCCGATGCCACACATCCACGGATGGCCGGCACCGTGGCGGTGAAGATGCCGTCTTCATCTTGGAAGTAGTTGATGTCGAATTCCTGATAGGCGGCTTTCATCATCCTCAGTATACGCCGCCATCGACCAATGGTCAAAAGGCGCGGCCAACCGGTCGCAAATCGCGACCGGTTCGTCCTCGCGCTGAGGCAAGGGAGTGCGGTGGCTTCACGGCTAGTCGATCTTGAGTCCGAAAACCTGCTCACAGATGGTATGCAGTGTTTCCGGGCTGCAGCCATAGCGGGACCAGCGTTGGACCGCGTCGGAGACCATCAGGCGCAGGGATTCGCCCGAGTGATCGCGGAAGAGTTTGTCCACATGCAGGCCGAAGTTGCGGTAGATCATGAACTGGATGAGTGAGACGCCGCGCTCGTTGAGGATGCGGCGGATCTGCTCGGCGCGGAGTTCGGCTCGCTCGGCCGCCTCGCGGTAGTTCGCGGCCTGGCCTTCGGCATCGCGGTCAGCCCGGCAGGGCGATGAGCCCTGCCGGATTGTGTTCGCGTATCTCCTGACCGCGGATTCGACGGAGAGGATGCTTCTCTTGTCTGTCGGCTTCATGATAGGACTCCAGGATTCGAGGATTCGAGGGGTCCAGTGGCGGAATCGGCCGGGGGACGGGGGCCGGACATGATGCCAGGCAGGGCGAAGTCAGGGGCGAGGGACGAGGGACGCGGGGCTGGGGACGAATTCGGAGACGGATCTTCGTGTCTTTGTGTCTTTGTGGTGAGTTCCTTTCCCTTCAGTCTTTCGTGTGCTTCAGTCACTAGGAACTGGAGCGTCCTGGGTTCGAGGCCGAGCCCGACCCATTTCCTGATGCAGAGTTCGAGGTGGAACGCGAGGTCGCGGCCAGTGCGCGTCCGCCAGAGCCGCGCGAGTTCGCGTAGGAACCAGCGGTAGTGCATCGTCTGGAGCACGGGCAGTCCCGCGCCTTCGATGAGCGACACGACGTGCTTGGCGAACAGCTCTTCGGACTTTTCCGGTCCCGCGCCGTACAGCACGTTCTCCGCGCCGGCGCGTATTTCATCCAGGACTCGGTCAACGTCCGGAAAACTGGGGACAGTCCCTCGGAGCGCTCGGCGCGTGGTACAGTCCCCGTTTTCCGTTACAGGCTTCATCAGACTTTCCATACAGATTCTCCTTTTGCCAGATAGCGACTGGCGTTTGGCGGACCTTTGGCAGGGAGGCTTGGGACACGATCCCAAATGCCGGGCATTTTTGGTCATGTCCCGCGCTTCGCCTTAGCCCTTCACTTATCTATGTGGACACCAACGCCGAATCTGCTCAGAAGGAACGCAGACGAGACCCCTCCATCCGCGTCGGGGTGACGCTCAGAGCGTCATCTTCCGCCGGGGGAGCGGCCCGGAGGCCGCCCAGGGGGTAACAGTCGCCGACAGAGTGCTCGACACACTAACTCATTGAATCACCGGTACTTTTGCCGGAAGAATGACTCAGACAATGCCGCGAACAATGGCGGGAACGATTTCTTGAACAATTCCTCGAACAATGCGCGATGCAATGCCGCGCGCAGTTCGCTATTCAGTTCGAGACGGAGTGCGCTGCGCAGTTGACGACACGCTTGCCGACGCAGTTCACGACACAGTCAACGATACCTTGGCCGGTACTTTCTGACGTACAATGAGACTTGCTTTGGCGGACTCAATCTCGCCTCCAGCGCGAGGCTGCGGTCGTCGGGCATCCGGTGGCGGCGTGAGGTCCCGGAGTCTGCAGAGCCGAGTTTGCTTTGACATCATCCTGGACATGTAGCACAATAGAAGGAAGAGGCCGCACCGTGACGGACGAATCCCAACCCGACTGCTTCACCTTCCGGGCCGCGGAACTGGTCCGGCGCATCCCGAAGGGCAAGGTTGCGACCTATGGCCAGATTGCCGGGATGGCCGGGGACCCGCGTGGGGCGCGTGAGGTCGTGCGCGTGCTCCACACCCGGAAGAACCTGCCCTGGCACCGCGTACTCGCGGCCGGCGGCCGCATCACCCTGCCCGGCTCGGGCGGCGCCTTGCAGCGGAAGTTGCTCGAAGCCGAGGGCGTCCGGTTCAATGCCGAGGGTACCACCCCCCTCGCAGTCTACGGCTGGCAGGGCGCAATGCGTCCACCGGCTGACTGAGCCCGCCTCGTTCTGTACCAGGCAGAACCCGACCGGTAAGCAACCGATGGACCCCGCCGACGAGCTTCTCTTGACAGTCAGGAAGAAGTTAGTAGCATTTCACTACTAATGTACGCAGAGACTACTAATGTTAGTGACGGGAAACGTGCGGCGCAACAGCCGGGCGTCGGGTTGCGTCAAGAAGTGGTGAAAGTTGAATCGATAGGGAGGCAGTGATGCGATACCTGCTGACTGGTTTGTTGGTACTGGCGGCCGTGGCGGCGTTGGTTACGGCCGGCAAAATCGGGAACGGTTACTCGGGGCCCGAGACCGGATGCGGAAACCCGGCCTGGGACACGATCCGAATTGGGGACAATTCGGTCATGTCCCCGCCGGACATGTCCCTTCGCGGCGAAGTGCCCGAGGTGGTCGTGACCGCGGAGCGGCCCGCGTGGCTGATGCCGGTGGTGGTTGTGAGCGCGAACTGCATGCCTGAAGTTGTGGCGTACGCATCATGGTCGCCGGCGGCGGTTGCCGGTGTCGGTCCTCAGGCGAGCTTCGTCAACTGACGGCCCCCCGGCACGCGCCAACGTGGCGACTAGCGATACGACAATGACCGCGGGCATGGAGCCCACGGCGACAGCGACTGCGAACGCCAATCCACCCGAGAGCAGGCTGCGGATCTGGAACGCCAGCTTCTATCTGCTCTGGCAGGGGCAGCTCATATCGGCGCTGGGCGACGCGGTCTATGCGATTGCGCTCGGCTTCTGGGTCCTGCAGAAGACCGGCTCGACCGCAATCATGGGAACGTTGATGGCGGCGGCGTCGCTGCCGCGCGTGGCGGTAGCTCCGTTCGCCGGCGTGCTGGTGGACCGGGCGGACCGGAAGTGGATGCTGGTGGCGATGGATGCGCTTCGCGGTCTGGCCGTGGTGCTGGTCGGTGTGGCCGCGTTCTCCGGAGCGGTTCAGGTCTGGATGGTGCTCGTGGCCGGCATCATCATCGGCATCGCGTCGGCGTTCTTCAATCCGGCGGTCAGTTCGACGATACCGGACATCGTGCCCAAGGGGTCGATTGTCCAGGCTAATTCCGCCTTCGCCCTGCTCCAGACCGGGTCAGGGGTGCTGGGCAACGCGGCGGGCGGGTTTCTGTTCCAGTTGCTGGGCGCGCCGTTGATGTTTCTCGCCAACGGAATCTCCTACCTGGTGGCGGCGGTGGCTTCCCTGCCCATCCGCGTGCCGAAGGTGCGGCACGAGATACAGGAGTTCCGCTTCTTCCGCGACCTGAAGTCGGGTCTTGCATTTGTCTGGCAGTACCGCGGCATCCGCTACATGGTGCTCACCGCAGCCGCGCTCAATTTCTTCGCGGTCATCGGTATCACGCTCTTCCTGCCGCTGTTCCAGCGGACGCCCGGGCTCGGCTCACGCGGGTATGGCATCGTGATGGCCGCCATGACCGGCGGTATGTTTGCGGGATTCCTCTTCACGTCGGCCCGGAAGATCGCCTACCGGCGCCGGTTCGTCGTATTCTATGCCTGCGGTCTATTCTCGATGGCCTGCGCAGCAGTTGTGCCGGTGTGGCTGAGCGTCCCGGCAATGGCGGCGCTCGGCGCGGCCTTCGGCGCGGCCAACGCGGTAGTCAATTCCTTCCTCGGTGCGTCGCTGGCGACGGCGGTGCCGCAGAGCCTGCGCGGCAAGGTGTTCAGCTTCATCGGTACGATTGCCGGCGGCCTTACCCCGATCGCGTTCGCCGTGGCCGGGGGCCTGGCCGAAGTGCTGCCAATGCGGCCGCTGATTGCCGCGGCCTTCGTGGTCACGCTCTTCTGTTTCGCACCGCTCGTCCTGTCGCGACCGACGCGGAGGCTTATCAACTTCAATCCGGACGCGGATACGCTGGAGGCGATACGGTGAGGCGGACCAGCCGAGGGCAGAAGTCAGAAGGCGGAATGCAGAAGTCAGAAGTGCGGAAAACCGGGAAGAGAACCGCCAAGGACGCCAAGAACGCCAAGGGGTGTGGCAGACAAACGAAGGCAGAAGGGCGAGGGCAGATTCCCTCGGAAGTGGAGGCGCGATGAACTTCATTCTTGTGCTGTTGATGGCGGTAGCACCTGCCAAGGTTGTCAACGTCGGGCACGCGGTGAACCCGCCGCGGCTGGACGGCTTCATCGAGGACGCGTGGCGGTATGCCGACTCGGTCGACGACTTCGTTCAGTACATGCCGGACGAGGGCGCCACACCCACCGAGCGGACCGTCGTCTACGTGATGCAGGACGATGAGAACCTGTACTTCGCGTTCCGGGCTTGGTCGCTATCGGCGCCGCCGGTCGGCCAGCTCTACGGAATCGAGGACGAGCTGACCCTCTACCTCGACCCGACGGACTCGCGCCAGACCGCGTATTTCTTCAAGGCCTACGGCAGCGGGCTCTGGCGTCAGGGGCTCATCCTCGACAACGGCGGGGACCAGGACTGGTCATGGGACGGCGTCTGGTACGTGGGCACGAAGCTTTATCCGGACCGGATCGAATGCGAGATGCGGATTCCGTTCAAGACCATCCGCTGGCGGCCGGGCGAGAACGGCTGGGGCGTGAACTTCGAACGGATGATTGCCCGCAACAATGAGCACATGTCCTGGATTGAGTGCAGGGAGAGTGAGGGCGGAACCCAGGTTTCGAAGTACGGCCGGCTGCTCGGCGCCGAGCCGCAGTCGAAAGGGTTCTATTTCGAGCTGCTGCCCGAGGGTTACGTCCGCCGCGACGAGGACGCTGAGGGCAATACGAGGCTGAAGCCGTCGGCCAGTCTGAACGTCAAATGGGACCTGACCCCGCAGACGACGTTGAACGCCACGGTTCTGCCCGACTTCGCTCAGATTGAGTCTGACCCTTACAGCTTCAATATCTCGCGCTATCCCACCTACCTGGGCGAGCGCCGGCCGTTCTTCATCGAGGGGAGTGAGATTTTCCGCCTCAGCGGCCTGGGCGAGGCGGGCAACTTCCAACCGCTGCGGCTCTTCTACTCCCGGCGCATCGGCAAGCCGGTCGGCAACGAGCCGGCGCCGATACTGGGCGGACTGAAGCTGACCGGCCGGGGCCAAGGTTGGAGTGCAGGCTTTCTCGGTGCCGGGACCGACCAACTGACCGACAGCACCGACTCGGTGCTTGAGCCGCGGCGGGCGTTCACCGTGCTCTCCGGGCGGGGCCGGCTCAGTCATCGGTTATCGGGCGGCCTGCTGTTCGCCGGCACCGCGGCCGACACGGCCCGGCACAATGCGGTGCTGGGCGCGGACCTGGGGTTCGACGCGGGTCGACACAAGGCGGCGTTGGAGCTTGCGGGCAGCGAGAACGCAGGCACGACCGGTTGGGCCGTGAACTCAGGCTACGCCGGCTACATGGGCCGGTTCGTCGCGAACGCATCGGCCTCGTGGGTCGACGATTCGTTCTCGGTGGGTGACATCGGGTACGTACCCTGGGCCGGGCAGCGTTCGGCCAGCGTCGCGGCCGGCCCCTGGTGGCGAGGACTCGGGCCGATCCGTCGCCTCTACGTCGTACCCAACGCCTCGGTCGTGCGCGAACCGGGAAGCGACGACTATTCCTACAACGGCGGGCTCTGGACCAACTTCCAGATGCGCACCAATGCCGGCGGAGAACTCGGCGTCAACTACGGAAGGAACTTTGAGGCGGACACGAGCTTCGCCGCGCGGTCGATGAACGTTTCGGGCTGGGCAAGCAGCCTGAAGTGGAATGTGAACGGCAACGCCTACTACAACCGTGGCTTCAACTACAGCCGGGGCTTTGTTGCCGACAACTACGGCGGCGGCGCTTGGGTGACCTACTACCTTGCCGGCAAAGTGGCAATGATGCTCGGCCTGAACAGCTATTGGGAATTCGACCCGACCGGGCACGTGGTCGCCGTCACCTCGCCGTTGAGCCCGCGACTCGACTTTCGGTTCGACTCGCGCATCAACTTCAATATCTATGACAACATCGTGCTGGCGACGCCGGAGACGAAGTTCGACAGCACCAGGGTTGCGTCGAACCGCATCGGGTTTCTGTTCTCTTGGAACTTCCTGCCTAAGAGCTGGCTCTACGTGGCGCTCAACGACTACCGTGTCGACTTCGGCAAGGGCCTGACGCTGGCGAGCCGGGTCGGGGCGGTGAAACTGCGGTACCTGTTCTACTTCTAGGACAGGCTAGGAATAGGGCGAATCGGACCTACTTGACCTATGTCCTAAGGAAAAAACACGAGGCGGCCCGGAGGCCGCCTCGATTGTCTCTTGCTCTTGGCTGTCGGCTGCTGACCCCGGCTAGCGCTCGATGACGAGCTTCTGCGTGGCGGAGTAGCCAGCAGTCTCGACTCGGACCAGGTATACCCCGGCAGCCAGGTGCCGAGCGTCAAGGTCCGCGGTGCCGTTCTGCAGCAAGGGCCGCCAGGTCGCGACCGAGCGTCCGGAAGCGTCGTACAGCCGGACCGTGGCCGGCTGGGAGACCGTCCTGCCCAGGTCGAGATGGACCAAACCGCCCGTGAGCGGGTTCGGGCCAATCGCCATCCGCCATTCGCCAATCGCCGCTTGCTCGGCCATTACGCCTTCGGGGGCGGGCTTTGGTGCACTCGCCGAGCCCAGCGCGTAGCGCCAGAGCTCGCCGGTTCGGTTGCCTTTGAGTGCGTAGAGTGTGCCGTCGACGCTGACCATGCTGCCGCCGGCGTACACCCTGCGGCTCCGGCCGGAGGCGCCGAGCTGCGGGACCGGGTCGAACTCGGACCAGGCATTGGCGGCAGCGTCGTAACGCCAGAATTCGGTCGTGTTGCCGCCTTTGAGCGCATAGATGCTGCCTGCGAACCAGGCCGCAGCGCTGCCCGATCTTGACTTCCGCCTGCGGCCGGACAGGCCGACGTACGGCATGTTGTTGAGTTGCGTGCTGCTCCAGGTGTCGGCCAGGACATCGTAGGACCAGAACTCGTGGTACTTCGCCTTCTGAGCGTAGATCGTGTGGTCGCCGTCGTAGACGAGCCACGACCCGTCGTACCACTTCCGGTGATGGCCGGCCGGGGCGGGTGCCATTGTTTCCCACTCCCGGGTCGCCACGTTGTAGCGGTAGAACTCACAGGTCGGGCCTTTAAGCAGGTAGACGAAGTCGCTGCCGCCGATCCGGACGTACGCGGCGCCCCCGGATCTCACCCTCCGGTGCGCACCGACCGGGATGCTCGTGAGCTGCAGCCAGGAGTCGGTCACGACGTCGTAGCGCCAGAAGCCCAGGCTGTTGTTGCCCTTGACCATGTAGATGTAGCGCGAGCCGTCGGCCACGCCGCAAGCGCCCCGGCGCGGCATCTTGTCTTCAAACCCCCGAGGGATGGGCTGGCGCACAGTCCATCGGTTATCGCTTATGTTGTAGGAGTAGAAGTCGGCGGTCTTATAGCCTTTGCCGGCATAGATGAGGCCGCTCGCGGCATCATAGGCGAGCCAGGCGCCATCCTTGACCGGCTTCTGCGCAGGCGCTTCCGGCATCGAGATCATCTCCACCCACTCCGACCCGGTCTTGAACTCGCCCCGGATGACGTCATTTTCGGGGTGGTTGTCATAGGCCAGGGCGGTGCTGCATTTGACCGCCCAGTTGCCGACGATTCGGAGCGTGCAGGCGGGGAAGGTGTTGACGAGCAGGTTGACGCCGGGGTCGAGGCTGGCGACGCTGGTGCTTTCGGAGTAGCACAGAGACCCATCCGGGTCGGTGATCTCCATCCAGACTTCGAATCCCACCGGGGCCACGCCATAGTTGCGGACGGTCGCGGCCGGGATAACGACCTCGCGCGGCGCGTAGTTACCCTGCGGCTGATTGATGCCGACGACGCCGACGTCGACTCGCGCAGCGACCACGACCGCGCCGGACAGGGTATCGTTGTCGGCGACCTGGTCGGTGGCCAGCCCGGTCGAGCAGCGCACCGGGTACGTGCCGCCCGGCGACGCGGTCCAGGTGGCGAAGCTGACCTCAGCTGACTCGCCGGGCGCCAGGCCGGTGACGGACTGGGTATTGGTGTAGCCGGTGTCGATGGAGAACGTCACCGGGAACGACATGACCGTGGTGCCGTAGTTCGCGACCCAGGCTTTCGGCGTGACGCTCGATGCAACTTCGACGGTGTCGACCGGGGCGGATATGGCGGTCACGCCGACATCGGTTACCCGGACCGTCACACTACCGGACAGCGTGTCGTTGTCCGGGTTGAGGTCATTCACGAGCCCGGTCGAGCAACGCACGGCTATCACGCCGCGCGGAGCCGGGGTCCAGTTCGCGAAGTAGACCCGGACCGAGTCGCCGGGGGGAAGGGACAACACGTTCTGGGTGTTGGAGTAGCCGGTGCCGATGCGCATCGTCACCGGGAAAGACACGGCGACGGAGCCGTAGTTCTTGACCCAGGAGTTCGGCATGATGGTGGCGCCGGAGTCAAGCGTGCTGGCCGGGGCCAGGATGGCCTTGACGCCGACATCACCGTTGCCGACCGAGTCGACCAGGCAGGAATCCTCGTCCGGCAGGTAGTTCGCGCAGGTTGCCGTGACGTACATGTAACCGCGGGTTGCGGGGTTGATGGTGAAGTAGGCGTTGCCCGAGCCGTCGGTGTAGTCGCGAGCGTAGACCTCGGTGTCCTTGGACAGGCAGACGAGCGCGCCGGACACGGGGATTGAGTCTATGGTGTCACGAAACACGTTGACCCGGAAGGACTGGCTGCCCGTGTCAATTGGCTGGCTGAAAAACGCGTGAAGCTGCTCGGGCACGTCTTCGTACATCAAGAGCAGGGGGTCGCCCAGCAGGTTGGTCTCGTAGTAGCACCAGCGCCAGACTCCCTGCGACATCGCGGCGCTGCGATAGACTTCCTTCGACAGTGCTTCGGTGACTCCGATCGGCATCGTGTCGTGATTGAAGAAGTAGTCGTAGAACCGGATGTCGAGCAGTTCGGACGGGCCGGGTGGGTGGATTCCGCCTCCCGGGCCCCAGCCGTAGCGCGAGTTGAATACTACTCCGATGCTGCCGCCGCCGGCACGGTTGTGCGCGGCCTCGGCGACGCAGTCCGAGTACTCGAAGTTGCCGGAGTAGCAGGCAATCGAGTTCATGAAGTTGACTTTGTCACCGTTGGTCTGGCCGTTGGCGAAGTCGGTGTTGTAGTAGGCACTGCTGCCATCGTAGATGCCGTACTCGTTGCCGTGGCCGACGAGATGGACGAACTGGAACCCGTTGTTGATCGAGTCGCGCACCGCGGTTGAGCTGCCGGGGTCGTGGATGACGACGTCGGTCCAGCCGGCCGGGGTGATGGCGGCAATCGACTCGCCCGACTGCCGGTAGTTGTACCCGGCCCAAAGCTGGGCGTCGGCCAGGAGCATGCGACGCAGGTAGGCAGTCGGCGGGTTCTTCTCGTGCGTCAGGACTTTGTTTACAAAGGTCTGGACCTGGGTCGAGTTGTCGACCGATGCCCGGCCGACGTAGAGGTCGTGATAGAAGTCAACCGTGTCCTGAACGGGTTCGCCGAAGATGTTGTCGTTGTCGTCGTCCCACGTGCCCTGGATGTCGGCGTAATAGAGGTCGGCCGGGATGTTCCCGGTTTCGCCGGCGCAGTAGGCACGGGCCCGGCGGCAGGGAACGACCGCATTGTCGCCGCCGAGAAGGACCCAGCGCAGGCCTTCGTTGTTGTAGTAATCGATGATGAAGTTGCGGATCCTCTCCGGCGTGTCACGACCGGAGTAGTTGGCGGCTATCCAGGAGACCGTCCGAATCTCGGCCTTGAATCCTTTTGCTGTTCGCCAGTCGGCCAGCGGCTGGAAGTAGTTTGCGAGTGCGTCCGACGTGATGATGACGTAGTCGATGTTGCCGAAGTAGGCCGGCCGCACAGCCGGCGCGTACTTGCTCACGTCCCCGGGATTGTACACAAGCGTCTTCACCGCCGAACTGAAATCCGCAAGCTGACCGGTGGTCAGGAATTCACGCTGCGCCTGCGGGTCAGGCTCATACCGTACCGTCACCGCGAGCTCTCCGGCGATCGTCAGGACGCCGGACACGGGTCGGTACTGGAGCGGATAAAGCGTGATCGTGACCAGCCGGAACCCGGACTTGATGCCGACCGGGCTCGCCTCGGCATAACTACCCGGCCAGGCCGCATCCGAGCCGTAGACCGCGGGGTCCGGGGACACGAAGTCAGGCTGAGTGGTCTGCGTGAAGGGCACCGGAGGCTGACCCGGCAGGACCTGCAGTCCTCGGCCCACCTCGTTGGTCCCGCTTGCCCGGCAATCTACGTTCGCTACCCGCATGCCCTGCGGAATTGCCAGCGTGAAACTCCACTGCGGGAGAAGAGGCTGTCCGGGCTCGGCCGTAACCAGTGTGGCAAGGCCGGCGGGGGAGAGCCCTTTGGCCGGCTGGACGAGTTGGAAATTATCGTCATCGCGCGGCGAGCCGGTTAGTGTGACGGAATTGGGGGAAAAACGGAAGCTGCCTGACCAAGTCGCCGCGATGGAGACCGCCGATAGCGCGACGAGTAACAGGGCTACATACCTTTTCAAGATTCCTCCTCTGGATTATGGCAGGGCAGCAGTGAAGCGCCGGTCTGGGCGTCAGACAGCCCCAAACACACAGCGTGGGCCCGGACGACGCAGCCGCCTCCGGACGATCTCATCCTGACTCTGCCGGTGCGGCGGAAGTCCCTGCCGTCAAACTACAATCCTTCGGGGCGACCAATGCTCTTTCGATCCCGGTTTCGCCCCGGCAGTGAACCAATCATATGGCTGGCCGGACGCGGATCGCCCGTGAAGCGCGACCCAAGCCGACCCGCAGCCAATGAGGTCACTATCAATTATACTGCGCTGACCCGCGCCTTGTCAATGGCAGTCTGGCTGATGGTGTTGTGCGACACCCGACAGGCTAACAACCGGCATGGACAGTACTTCAGACTGCGACTTCCTTCAGGTAGAGTTGGGCTCGGGCCGCGTAGTCGGCTGCGTTGCGGCGGATGCGCTCGGTTTCCTCCGGGGTGAGTGGGCGCTTGACCATTGCCGGCACGCCGGCCACCAGTGAACCGTCGGGCACTACGAAGCCCTCGCGTACGACCGCGCCGGCGGCGACGATGCAGTTACTGCCGACCCGAGAACGGTTGAGTAGAATCGCGCCCATACCGATGATACAGTCGTCGCCTACGGTCGCGCCGTGGATGATAGCACGGTGTCCGACGACGACCCGCCTGCCGATGACCGTCGGGGTGTCGTAGTCGACGTGGACCATGCAAAGGTCCTGGACGTTCGTATCTTCGCCGATGATTATCGGTGCCATGTCCCCGCGCACGACCGTGCTGAACCAGACGCTGGCCTTGCGGCGGAGCGTGACCTGGCCGATGACCGTCGCGTTGGGGGCAACGTAGCAGGTCGGGTCGACCTGCGGTACCCAGTCCTGCAATTTGACTATCACTTGCCTGCCTACCTGGCCTCGAGCTGCAGGAATCGGCAGACGAGTACGTCCTTTGTCTTGCCCTGCACGGTCGCTGCTACGTAGACGTCGCCGTTGACCACGAGGTCAACACCGTTCGCGTCCGGTCCGGGCGAATACTGCTTTTCCCACACCGACACGGCGTCCGGCCGGTACTGGAAGGCGAGTATCTGGGTCTTGCCATCTTCCGGCAGCAGGCTGCCGGTGATGTAGACTCCCGATTCGTCGGTGATGAAAATCCCCTTGCCGGTGGCCTGGACCACAGTGCCGTAGGCGAGCTTGCGGATGAGGTTGCCTTCAGGGTCATACTCGATGATGACGCAGCGAGTCGAGTCGCCGACCCGGGCAGTTCCGGTGGCGATGACGTTGCCGAAGCCGTCGAAGGCGACGTCGCCCGGTTCATCGCTGCCGCCGGAGTCGTAGCGCCGGGTCCATAGCGTGTCACCGTTCGGGGCGAGCTTCATGATAACGATATCGGGGTTCGCGGCATTCTCACCGTGCATCCCGATCACAGCCAGGTTGTCGTCGGTGTCGCAGGCGATGCGGGCCGCCAGGTCGTTGGGGCCGAGATCGATGTTCCTCACCCAGACGGTCCGCCCGTCCTTCGCATCCAGCACGGCGACCATGTAGTCGGTGTTGGCATCGGTGCCGGCCACACCGCAGACGGCAAGCCGGTCATGCGAAACGGGACAGATGCCGGTGCCCCAGGTCTTGTCTCCTAGCGACAGTCCCTTCTGCCAGGTGACTTCGCCGTCGGCTGCGTAGCGAACAACTACGCAGACATCCTTGCCTTCGGCCTTGGCCCGGCCCACGGCGAACAGGTGGCCAAGGTTGTCCGCCCGGAGATCTTCGCACATCGCATAGGGCGATCCCTTGTAGGTCCGGGTCCAGACAACCTTGCCGCTGCTGTCCAGCTTGGTCACGAACCACCCGGCGCGGTCGGGCGCGCCGGGCTTGGTGGATACGTAGCTGACATAGTAGTTGGTTCCGTCGGACGCCAGCGCGGTCGCTACCTCGTTGCCGCCGGCGTCAATCGTCTTCTGCCAGACTACCGGACGTACGCCGCACCCGGCCGACAGAAGGACAAGCAGCGCGGCGATGAAACGGACAGTGTTCTTCACAGCGGGCCTCCTTGGAAGTGACGTGATTTCACGGGAGAGTTCACAGTCTGATATTGCCATAGGAGGCATGAGAAGTCAAAGAGAAAGGTCGGGAAGAGACCGAGGCGTCTGGGGAGTGAGTGACACATGACTTGTCTCTACGCATCGCGTCTGCTATTATCCCGCCCACATGGCGACCGATTTCCTCGGCCGGTTCGACAGCCAAGTCGCCCGCGTATTCAAGTATGCGGCGCGGGCGGCGTGGAAGAACCCGAAACAGACGCTCTTCTTCGCGCGGATCCAGTCGGCACAGAAACGCGCCGCCGAGACACGCAACCGGGTGCGGGAGCGCGGCATTCAGGTTCCGCCGCTCATCATCGTCAGCATAACCCGGCGCTGCAACCTCAATTGCCGCGGCTGCTACGCGCGGGCACGGCGTCACTCGCCCCGGCCGGAACTCACCGACGAGCAATGGGCAGACCTGTTCGCGCAGGCCCAGGAGTTGGGCGTTTCCATCATAATGCTGGCCGGCGGCGAGCCACTCATGCGGCCGGGCATTCTCGATGTCACGCGGAAGTTCCCGGGTATCATCTTCCCGTTCTTCACCAACGGCCTGCTGCTCGACGACTCGCTTGTCGCACGATTCCGCGGCCAGCCGCAGGTCATTCCGGTCTTGAGCATCGAGGGCTGGGAGCCGGAGACCGATGCGCGGCGCGGTGCCGGTGTCTTTGAATCGGTTGCCGCAGCGGCCGAGAAACTGCGCGCGGCCGGGATTTTCTTCGGGGTCTCCCTTACGGTCACGCGGCGGAACTTCGAGGCCGTCATCGCCGAAGGGCTGGTTCAGGCGCTCATCGGCAACGGTTGCAGCCTGTTCGTATTCGTCGAGTACACACCGGCCGAGCCGGGAACTGAAGACCTGACACTGCTGTCCGCACAGCGGCACAAACTGGTCGAGTTCTCAGAGGGACTGCAGAAGACGGCGCGGCCGGTATTCATCGTATTCCCGGGTGACGAAGAACAATTCGGCGGGTGTCTGGCCGCGGGCCGCGGGTTCGTCCACATTGGGCCCGACGGCAGCCTGGAGCCCTGCCCGTTCGCGCCCTTCTCCGACGCGAACGCCGTCGACGTGCCGCTGGCGAAGGCGCTTGGCTCGTACCTACTCAAGGCGATTCGCGACAACCACGGAGAGCTGAAGGAGACTCGCGGCGGCTGCGCCTTGTGGCGAAATCGAGAATGGGTCGAGGGACTCGTGAAGAAGCAAGAGGGATGAACGACAAGCTGGGAGCCCGGCACCAGGAACGAAGAACCAGGAACCAAGAACCAGAAACCAACATGGCTCTCCCGTGGTGTTTGATACAACCGACCGTGAAGCCTAACATTTCTGTGATGCAACGGAAGTCGCCGGCCTGCTACAGCAGTCGCCGGGTAGATTGCGAATTCGCAACCCGAAGGAGTTGAGATGAAACGAACCGCCGTTATTGCTGCACTCTGTCTGCTCGTGGCGGGGGCCGGTGCCCAGTACCTCGAAGCAACCATCGTCCTGCCCGACACGCTGGGCGGTGTCGGCTACCCGACCGCGATGGCGTACAACACGGTGGACAACCGCATCTACGTCGGCAGCTCGACGTGCGATCGCATCGTGGTGGTGGACCAGACGACCGGCGCGCGAATCGCCCGGATACTGACTCCCGAAGGCGAGGGCGTCCGCGAGCTCTGCCACAACCGGGCCAACAACAAGCTATATGCCGCGACCAGCACCGGCAGCACCCTGCTGGTCATCGACGGCGCGACCAACGCCGTGCTTGCCACGGTCCCGCTGAGTCCCGACGTGTACGGGATGTGCGTCAACCCAGCTACGGACCGGGTCTATTGCGTCAATTCCCAGAGGGACTCGGTCACGGTCATCGACGGCTCCACCAACGGCGTCGTCGCGACGGTCAAAGTCGGCGACGGTCCTCAAGCGCTCTGCGTCAATACGACCGACAACAAGGTCTACTGCTCCAGCACGGGCGACAGTTCGGTTACGGTCATCGACGGCACGACGAACGACGTGCTGGCCACGGTGCCTACCGGCCGCTATCCGCAGGTGCTCTGCTGGAACTCGCGCGAGAACAAGGTGTACAGCGCGAATGGCCAGGGCAGCAGCGTGACGGTCATCGACTGTGCCGCGGACACCGTGCTCGCCACGGTCGCGACAGGCAGCACGACGCGCGACATCTGCTACAACTCGACCAACAGCAAGATCTACGCCGCGGTCAACGGCGCGAGCAAAATGGTGGTTATCAACGGCGTGACGAACGACATAGACACGTCTCTCACAGTTAGCCAGGCCTATGCGCTCGGGTACAACCCAACGAGCAATAAGGTCTACTGCACCACTCAGTACAGCCGCACCGTGAGCATCATCGACGGCACGACCAATGCAGTGCTGGGTTCGGCCCGGGCCGACTACACGCCGGTCCGGGTGGTGCATGCGGCAGCCGGCAACCGGGTATGGGTCTGCAACCGGGATGGCAACAATCTGTCAGTCGTGGATGGAGTCGCCGACTCGACGGTCGCGACAGTGACCGTCGGCTACATGCCATACGATGCCTGCTTCGATTCCCGGCAGGGAAGGCTCTACGTACCGAACGGGCACGGACCCGCGGTAGCAGTGGTGGACGCAGCGACGAACGAGGTGGTTTCCGAGGTGATTGTCGGCGCGGGCACCTGGGGTGTCTGCTACGACAGCACCAACAACAAGGTGTTCTGCTCAGTCTACGAGGGAGCCCGGGTCGCGGTCATCAACGCGGCCACGGGTATGGTCATCGACGCAGTGCCTTTCGGCGGCGAACCCCGGGCGATCCTGTGCAATCCCGCAGTCGGCAAGGTCTACTGCACCGATACGTACGGTGACTCGCTGCTTGTCCTGGACGCCGCGTCGCACGCGGTCCTGGCGCGCCTGAAAATCGGAAGATGGCCGTGGAGCATGTGCCTGAGCACGGCGACCGACAAGGTCTACTGCGGGCTGCGCGGTGCCGACAAGCTCAATGTCATCGACGGCACGACCAACGCGGTCATCGACTCGGTAGCGGTCGGCGACGGCCCGATTGCGCTCTGCTACAACCCAACCGTCGATAAGGTCTACGCGGCGAACTACGGGGACTCGACCGTCTCCGTGGTCGACTGCGCCGCCGACACCGTCCTCGCCTCGGTCGTGGTCGGGCAGCGCTATCCCTATAAGCTTAGCTATAACCCGCAGCACAACAAAGTCTACTGCGCGGTGGGCAACCCGGGCCGCGTGGCGGTAGTCGACGGCGCCGGTGACAGCGTCGTTGCGCTGGTCGACATCGGACAGAGCCCTGCTGCAATCGGCTACAGCCCGCACACCGGGCTGGCCTACTGCACGCGCAGCAATGGCGAGCTCGTTCTGCTGGACGGCGCGACCAACTCGGTCCGCCACGTCGTGCCCATCGGCTACGGTGCCGTCGCCGTCGAGTTCAACACCAGCGACAACCGCGCCTACATACCCAACCTGAACAGCTCGACGGTCTCGGTCATTCGGGACTCGCTGACCGGAGTTGAGGAAACGCCGAACGCCGAACTGCGGATGGTGAACCGCGGGCCGACAATAGTCCGCGGTGTACTGATGATGCCGGAGCTTGGGACACGATCCGAATTGCCCGAGCACGATTCGGTCATGTCCCGCACTGTCCTGCTCGACATAGGCGGCAGGAAGGTGATGGACCTTGCTCCGGGCGCGAACGACGTGTCGCGGCTGGCGCCCGGAGTCTACTTCGTACGGGCTGCGAGCCGCGGGCCGGCGGCCGTCGGCTGTCAGAAGGTGGTGCTGACCAAGTAGCGTGGCTGGCGGTCGGGGGTTTGACAAGGGCGGAATCCACTCCTAGAATACGCTTGTGGATAGCTAGGCGGCTTACCACCGCCGGCGGCAGCGACGGGAGTTGCCCGCGGCCGTCGGACGTCACCAAGGACGAACCGCAAGATATCAGCTAGAGGAGACAAACCAGCCATGAGCCGTGTGACCGGAGTACTGATCGTCTGTATCGCCGTCGGCGTCTGCATCGGAACCGCCTCGGCGGATTGGATAACGGCCACGGTGTCCACCGATTCGTTCCCAGTAGCAGCAGCGTTGAACCCGGTAACCAACAAGATCTACGTCATCAACGAGTTCGGCGACGACGTAACGGTGATCGACGGCGCGACCAACACCACGACTTCGGTGTCGGTAGGCGACAGGCCCCTGGGCCTCGCGCTGAACCCGGTGACGAACAAGATCTACGTCGCGAACTGGACCAGCGGCAACGTGACGGTGATCGATGGTGCCACCCTCACCACGGCCAGCGTAGCCACCGGCGCAAACCCCTATGCCGTGGCGGTGAACCCGGTGACGGACAGGATCTACGTCGCCGACTTCGGTGACACCGTTCTAGTGGGAGGCGTCACGATAATCGATGGCGCCACCAACACCACCAAGAGCCTACCCGCAGGCCGCAATCCTCGTGCCGTGGCAGTGAATCCGGTGACGAACAAGATCTACGTTGCGAACTGGGGCAGCGCCAACCTGACGGTGATCGACGGCGCGACCAACACCGCGATCAACGTAGCTACCGGCGCAAAGCCCTGCGCTGTGGCGGTGAACCCGGTTACGAACAGAATCTACGTCGCGAACCGGGGCAGCTCCACCGTGACGGTGATCGACGGCGCGACCAACACCGCAACCAACGTGGCAACCGGCGTCAAACCCCACGCTGTCGCGGTCAACCCGGTGACGAACAAGATCTACGTCGCGAGCGCCGCCGCCCCCGGCACCGTGACGGTGATTGACGGCGCGACCGCCACTTCGACCATCCTCTATGCAGGCACCGAGAGCCGTGCCGTAGCTGTGGATCCGGTCACGAACAGAGTCTATGTCGTCAATCAGGGCAGCGCCAACGTGACGGTGATCGATGGCGCGACCAACACCACGACGACGCTATCCGCAGGCTCGGCCCCTACGGCCGTGGTGGTCAATCCGGTCACGAGCAAGATCTATGTCCCGAACTGGATTGGCCACAGCGTGACGGTGATTGACGGCGCGGTTCACACCGGGACGGCAGTGCCGGTGGGAATCCAGCCTTCGGCGCTGGCGGTGAACCCGTCCACGAACAGGATTTACACCGCGAACTCAAACAGCGACAACGTGACGGTAATCGACGGCGCGACTGGCACCACTACTACCGTGCAGGCGGGAGTCCAACCCTGCGCCGTGGCGGTGAACCCTGTGACGAACAAGATCTACGTCGCGAACAAGGGCAGCGATAACGTGACCGTGATCGACGGCGCGACCAACAACGCGACCGCGCTGGAAGTCGGCAAGGCCCCCA